>Ga0213881_10001459_pt1 | contig 11277 bp, 13 predicted proteins | sample BarmaccoBMER_R08_FD_160104 | JGI IMG/M metagenome (GOLD analysis project Ga0213881, IMG submission 160104) | Barbacenia macrantha exposed rock microbial communities from rupestrian grasslands, the National Park of Serra do Cipo, Brazil - ER_R08 ... | reverse complement strand
TATTCTTAAAATGATTCTTGATAAAAATCCTTTTCTGAGTGCAAAGGATGCATCTGCTTCCAATTCACCTTTAGTGTCAGTGATTATTGCTACCTATAATCAAGAACACTATATTGGCAAGGCTATTCAAAGTGTTTTATGTCAAAGCTTTACTAATTTAGAATGTCTAGTTGTAGATGATGGCTCATCTGATAATACTTCCGCAGTAGGTAGATATTTCATGAGCAAAGACCAAAGGGTCAAATATTTTTATAAAGAGAATGGGGGGGTTTGCTCGTCTCGTAATTTTGGTATAGAACATGCCCAAGGTGAATGGATTCAATTCCTAGACGGGGATGATTGGCTACACCCTGATAAAATTAGATTTCAGCTTGATTTTGTAAAGAATTGTGATAGTGATGGCGTAGTTCTTTATTGCGATCAAGAACGAGTTTATGAAGCTGAGGGTCGGAGTGAAATATTTTATGAGTATGATGCTTCGTCAAAAGAAAAGATGCTAGAGAAACTGTTAGCTCCTTGGGGATTGCAGTGTGGTGGCTTTCTTCTAAAAAAGACTGTTGCTAAACAAGCAATGTTTGACACAACATTGAACTTCTGTGAAGATTGTAAATTTGAACTCGATCTCTTAATGCAAGGCATTACCTTTATTCACACTCCTATAGTAGGTAGCTTTTACCGAATTCATCAATCTAATACATCTACTTTTTCTAGTATTGCAGATAGTACATCGAAGATTAAAGATTCTTACATTAGATATCTTCAAATAGTCCAGCAACAATATGGAAATTTGAGACAAACTTGTCAGCAAAGGCTAGTTGATTTTCTAAAGAGAACTCTAGAGCAGAAAGATACAGAAAGATTTGATAATATCCTCAATCTCTTGGATTTACCTATAATGCTTTATGGTCTAAAATTTACCAAAAAGTCCCAACTTAAATTTCTACAAGTTTTAATTCTCTACACCCCTTCAGTTAAGGGTATTTATAAGTTGTTCAGAATGTTCAAAAGAACAGCCGATTTGTAGCTGTGCTGCAAAATCATGGTCACAGGGTGTAGTCATAAGTACTTTAGTATTCAGTTGGCAATTATCCCAAATCAAGGTTGTTGCATCCTCAGATGCAAATGAACCGAAACAATACACAGTATCAGGACAACTTTTCTTTGGTTCAATTGCCAGATTTGCTGAATCATTTAACTATAGTGGAGATCCACAGTATGTTGCAATCAACTTTCACCAAGCGCAAGTGTGGGATCGTGCTGCTGTTACTGCAATTTCTAAGGTAATTGCTCGGTATCAGAAATTAGATAAGCATGTGGTTGTTTTAGGGCTAAGCCAGGAAAGCCAGTCATTCATGAAGGTTGGATTTCCTGAAGGGGATTTTAGCTAGAGTCACAGTTTCAGTTCTCTTTCTCTGGGAACCTATTTGAGGTTTCATCCGTCTAATTTTCTCAAGGTTGAATCAATTTAGGTTCCGTTAAGACTCTCACCGCAATCATTAGTCATAGCTAGTACTAGACTCTAAGGAAATCCATATGGAAATTGAAAGATTGAAGCAGTCGTACAAGAATCAATTGGTTAAAGCTGGAGTAGATATCCGTAGAGCAGAGCAGGTTGTCAGAACTGTCACGCAGGAGGAGCTACAACTCATTCTAGAAATATTGCCAGAAAGGGCTTTAGTTCTTGAGAAGAAGGAGTCTTAGGCTGTAGGAATATTGGAAAATTAAATTGAGACTTTTGCATAAAAACTGGATTAGAGGGTGATAAAAAATATCTACTCGTCCCTAAATCTTTTTAGGCAAAAGATTAAACATACTTAGTAATAGTTAAGATGTACTACTTTAAAATAAACTATCATGGCGTTTATTAAGATCAAGAATCTTGTCATCAATACTAACTACATCGCTGCTGTACGGCTAGAAAACCAACCTTTTTCGGAAGAAAACAGCGTTTCTCTCCTACTAGCTACTCCCGCATTTCCTCTTACACACTTATCGTCAGCTAAGCCAGATGCGTACCACTACGAATGGCTTGATTTTACCGATAGAGAAGCTGACGTATTAAGAGACTATTTTGGCAACTTCAATAACGGTGTGACTGACCTAATGCTACAAAATTAGCAGTCGGAACTTGTCCATTCGGCAAAATCTTAATTGCCTATCGCTGCCCTTAAATGATGCTGTTCGGGAATTGCCATAGCAATTTCTTTGCCTATTTCAAGTGACGACGTGGCAGCTGGCGAAGGTGCATTGCAGACATGGATGGAGTTTTGACCATAGACAATCAGAAAATCGTCTACCAATGCACCATTATGTCTAAGGGCTTGAGCGCGTACCCCAGCATGGGTGGGAATCAGATCCTCTGCTTGAACTTCTGGAATTAGCTTTTGCAAGCTGCGGACGAAGGCGGCTTTGCTCCAAGATCGGATCATTTCCTGAATCCCGTCGTCAGCATATTTTGCTGCTAGCCTCCAAAAGCCTGGATATGTCATCACTTCCAGGAAATCCCGTAGATCAAAGTCTGTTTTCTTATAGCCTTCACGCTTCAGACTCAGGACAGCATTTGGTCCAGCATGAACACTGTCATCAATCATGCGAGTGAAGTGAACGCCCAAGAAGGGAAAGTTGGGATTAGGAACTGGGTAAATCAGCGTCTTGACTAAATAACGTTTCTCTGGCTTGAGTTCATAGTACTCTCCCCGAAACGGAACAATCTTTGCTTCTGGGTTGACATGCCCAAGTTTAGCAACGCGATCACTATGCAGTCCTGTACAGTTGATAACTAATCGCGCTTCGAAACTGCCATTATTTGTGATTAGAAGCGATCCAATATTCGTAGCAGAGATTTTCTGCACCTTGGTATTTAGGCAAAGCTCTCTACCTTGTGATTTGAGCAACTCAACAAACTTTTGACAAACTTGCCTATAGCTAACAATTCCAGTTGTAGGCACTCGAATCCCAGCTATACAGGCGACATGAGGCTCTATCTCCTTAACCTCCTGTCCACTGAGCTTAGTGACTTTCAGTCCATTTTCCAATCCACGTTGGTAGAGGTTTTCTAGCAACGGCAGTTCCTTGGAGTCGACAGCAACAATGACCTTGCCACAGACTGTATGGTCGATATTGTGCTCCTGACAGAACTTTACCATGGAGTCGTTACCGCGGGCACAAAATCTTGCCTTAAAACTCCCTGGTTTATAGTAGATGCCAGAGTGAATGACGCCGCTGTTATTACCAGTTTGGTGATGTGCCCAATCACTTTCCTTCTCCAGCACAAGAATGCTAGCGTCTGGATACCGTTGCCCTACGGCCATAGCCGTAGCCAATCCAACGCCGCCACCACCGAGAATGGCAAAATCGTACATACTCACTCAACTCACCTTAATTGGAGCCGTATATCATCCGCTTATTGTACTCTCTGTTCCAGATATTGTCAGTAGTGTTAACTATGACACTAAATGAAACTAGGATTTTCTTTATAAGTTGCAGTAAGCTTGCTAGTAGTTCTGAGTAGTATGAAGAAAACTGACGACGTAAAAAAGCTAGTTAAAATCCTGATCGGCTCAGCTTGGGCAGACGGCAAACTCCAGCCTGAAGAGCAGCAATATCTCCATCAAATTGCTTTAGAAAAAGGCTTAGCTACCGATCCTGAAATCCAACCTTTACTGAATGAATTCACAGCAGTACCACCAACTCAGTGCTATGAGTGGGTGAGAGAGTATCTTGGTAATCACCCTAGTGTGGAAGATTACCATAAGGTGCTAGAGGCTATTAGTGGTCTCATCTATAGTGATGGCGAAGTTGCAATCGAAGAAGCAAAGCTTTTGACCAAGCTACAGTCACTCTACCCCGAAGGTAGGTCACCCCAACCAGGCTATAGTACCTTACTCAAAGAAATTCAAAAGCTATACCGTCGTTGGGTTGACCTGAAAACTTAGTCAACTGTGGCGCTTAAGACTTGGGCTCCCCCAATCCTGGAGTTTCTTCTTTCTCGACTTCAGGTACGATGTCAGGGCGCTCTTTGCTTTCCCAACCAACTGGACGCTTAGAATTGTACCAAGCAATTGAGCCAATAGTCGCTGCCGCAATAAAACCAACGATGTACACTAAAGTAGCAGAGATGGGAAAATGCGGAGTATTACCTACTGCCTCTGCGGCTGCTTGCATCAATATAATAGTCATTGTTTATTCTCCCTTAGTCCGGTGACTCCTATCCTAAACGAATGTATAAAATGAGCATACCATCTACATCCACCTCAAGTTTGATCCCTGCTGTAGGGAGATGCAGTGATGGGAAGATGCGGTGAAGCAGGGCGATGTGCAATTGCGCTTGGTGGTAATTTGGCAGATCCTCTTACGACTTTGAAGGCTGCCTTAGTAACTTTAGCTCAGACACCAGGCATAGCTTTAGAAGCTCACTCTAGCTGGTATCAAACTCGGGCTGTTGGACCACCTCAACCTGATTTCATTAATGGTTGTGCCTTGTTGCAAGTCCAGTTGACACCTCCATTACTACTAAAGAAGCTATTGGACATTGAAGCTCAGTTTGGTCGTGTTCGCCAAGAGCACTGGGGACCAAGGACGCTTGACCTCGATCTCTTACTGTTCGATAACCTAATTCTAGACACTCCTACACTTGTGCTGCCGCATCCTCGTCTGAGAGAACGGGCGTTTGTCCTTGTCCCCCTAGCAGAAATTGCTCCTAATTGGGTGGAGCCAGTTTCTGGGAAAGCGATCACAGAGTTGGCTCAGGATATAGACTGTTCAGGAGTCCATCGATTGACAGCAACTGAATAAACTTAATTGCCAAGATCTAAAGCGTCTTTCGCTGGCTTCCTTAGCAGCTCGTTCTAAAACTTCTACTTATGTCAATAGGTCAAGAACCACCGCAACTGCTGAAACAACGTCTATTGTACCGAGGTCGCAAGTTTGATTTTGAGGTCAATCGCCTCCGCTTACCAAACCAAGCCGAAGGAGACTGGGAATGCATTCGTCACCCAGGTGGTGCCTTGGCTGTTCCACTCACCTCAGAAGGCAAACTTGTCCTAGTGCGTCAGTATCGCTTTGCGGTTCAAAGGCGGCTTTTAGAGTTTCCCGCTGGCACTGTCGAGCCAAATGAAAACCCAGCTGAGACGATTAAGCGAGAAATTGAGGAAGAAACTGGCTATTGTGCCCATCGTTGGACAAAACTGGGAGAATTTTTCCTAGCTCCTGGATACTCTGATGAAATCATATATGCCTTTCTCGCCCAAGATTTGGAACGATTGGAGACACCTCCTTACATGGATGCTGACGAAGACATAGAAACTGTTCTGCTGACTCCGCAAGAGTTAGAGCAGGCAATTTTAAATGGGGAATCAGTGGATGCCAAATCAATCGCTAGCTTTGTATTAGCTCGACCTTTCTTATTTTAAGAAAAGTCGCACAAACTGAATGGCGATCGCCAATGCTTACCAGTAAACCCAGTCGTGCGTCAGAACTATGTACAGACCAAGAGCGAGATTTGTGGTACCGTGGGCGACAATGCAAGCGAAGAGGCTTCTAGTTTGTCTCAGCAACAAAGCGTAGGCACAGGCACAAATAACTGCAACCAACCATTCAGAATGTACAAGACCGAAACACACAGCGACCATCCAAAATGCCCTCCATGAAAATTTTCCCACAGCCAGTTTAGTAAAGTCGTCAGGATAGCTGAAATAGCGTAATAAGAACGATCTCCAAAACAACTCCTCCATAATTGGCACCATGACCGCAAGACCGTAAAAACGAGCAATCAAAAACAGACTCCGTAGAGCAGGAGCCTCGATAGCGGTGAAAGGGTCTAAACTCGTGCGATGACCCAGATGTGGGTAAGGAATCAATTTATCTAGCACGAGCCACTCAACACAGACAGCTAAACCGACAAGCACAGCCGGGACAAGGAAGCGAGCCCTAGGTTGGATATCTTTCCAAGGTCTTCTGAAGCCTAAAAGAAGTGCTGTAACAATAATAACTTTAGCCAAGTAGAACCATACATAATCCGCTGTGGTAGCTGAGCTTTCTGCTGTTGTCAACGCCATAAAGGCTCCCATAGGGACGACGTAAGCTAGCCATAGGTGGCGGGTGTGTGGGCTTGCTATATGATTCACTTGCAGTTCCAGGCGTTTTGTCTCTTCAATCAGGAGTCACTCTTTTATCTTGGCTGAGAGAGTTACCCATAACTGTTTAGAAATCATGAAGAGGCGTTTAAGAATTGGCGATCGCACCCGAACGATTCACTCTTAAACCCAACGAACATCGGTAAATTACTCGTGGAAGTGTCACAATCGCTTCTTAAGCTGGGTTGTCACCGCCCTCAATCTGGCTACCGTTTCCGTTGCGGTCTTTGCTCATCAAATACTGCCAGATCCGAGCGTTTGACATCTGGAGTTCATCCATACGTTCTAGGATGGATACCATCATGGAGCGATCAGCATCAGCGTCCGCAGCTTGTTGGCTGACTGTTGCTGTCAAGTTATTAACGTTTGCTGTTGTCTCGTCAACACTAACTGCTAATTGATCGACTTTAACCGATAGCTGGTTAATGCGACGGTCGGTTGCCTCCATCCGTTTTTCTGCGTCTTCAGATCGCCTTGCAACTATCATCAGAATTTGCTTGACGGTCTCTAGGTCGTCCTCAACCTTGTCCAGCCTTTCGTTTCCACCGTTAGTCATCATGTACCTCAGCAGTGAGGGGGCGAACACCTTCGCTTAGTCCAAGTTTAAGCTTTTGTGCCAAGGCTGCAACTCCTCCTCCAATTTAAATACTCCTTAAGTAGGACTAGCTAATCTCTGCAAACCTATGCAAACTCTAGAAGCTTTAGAATGTTTGTTTAAGATTAAGGGGTACGAGAGTCATTCTTAATAATGAAAGTTGGTATTGGTCGCGCTGCAACTGAATTAGGTGTTTCTTGTGATACCCTTCGTCGCTGGGAGGCGGCAGGCAAAATTGAAGTTGAACGTACTCCTACAGGTCATCGCCGTTATGACTTAGCTAAACTACGGGGTTTGGGTCTCGCTGGGGCAGGCACTAAGCGCATCACTCTAGCTTATGCTCGCGTATCTCATCAAAACCAGAAGCAGGAACTTAGGAATCAAGTCAGCGTTCTCGAATCTTTCTGTGCCGAGAAGGGTTGGCAATTTGAAGTGATTCAAGATATTGGTTCTAGCATGAACTACCGTAAAAGTGGTTTAAGGCAACTGATCCAGCGATTGTGTCAAGGTGATGTTGGTCGGCTAGTGATGACTCATCGAGACCGACTCTTAAGGCTTGGAGTCGAACTCATTTTCTCTTTATGCGAACATTTTGGGACGGAGGTTGTCATTATCAATGCCAGCTCTCTCGCGGAATTTGAGGACGAATTGGCGGAGGATGTGGTGGAAATTATCACTATTTTTTCAGCACGTCTCTATGGAACTCGCAGCCAGAAAGACCACGACATCATTAAGAAATTGATGGACGTTGCTAGAGAACTGGAAGCTTAGGTAAATAATTAGCATTGAGCAAGCTCAATGCTTCGCCGGAGCTTCCAAGAGGCTTGCCTTAAGTAGTAAGATTGCTCATACTGTCGGTAAAGTCGTTTAAATCCTACTGTTAAAATCAGCATCCGCTTTCCCACCCTGCATAGATTTACTGAGATTTCGATATTGTTTTGTAAGTTATCTCACAAGGTAGAGGGTTGGCTATAGCTTGGGTTGGTAGATTACAAATGTCAACTTTAAGACATTGAGGAAACTGAATCATGAATATTGTTGCTTGGATTATTCTAGGTTTAATTGCTGGTGCGATCGCTAAGGCGATCGATCCAGGAGCTAGAGGCGGCGGTGGAATACTGGGAACCCTGCTTTTAGGAATTGTGGGAGCCTTCGTAGGCGGAATTCTTGCTACTTTCTTCTCCACGGGTCAGCTAGTCTTGACATCTGCGACCCTGAGCATTCCTGGTATAATTGTAGCTGTGATTGGTGCAATCATTGCGGTCTTCATTTGGCATAGGATTGTAGGACGCGCTGTTTAGACTGCTACTCAAGCTAAGTCTAGCTCTCTAAACAGAATGTCTAGAATTAGACTCACACAGCAGTGAGGAAATAAGCAAATGTGAGGAATGTAGCACCGTTATCGCGATTTTTCAGGTGGAAGGCTAATACTAGAAGTGGTGCAAGAATCCCTACAGATAATCAATGGTAAGGATTCTTGCATCACTAGGTTATCTCAAGGGGCATCTGATTAAATCAATGCTCCAATTCGTTTGAGTCCTTGCAACACCTGCTGTCGCTCCTGAACATTCTCTAAAAACCGATGGGTACTAGATCGACTGTATTGGGGAGGTTGCACACCATGCTCCAACTGAAGAAACAACACCTCCCGTCCGTTAGTCACCATGCCATATAAAGTGTTTTGTCTACTTGGAGCACTAAGCAAATAGCTTAGGGCTTGGGGCAAACCAGCCGTCACATCCAATCGAGCTGGTTTTGATTCGATAACAAGTACCCATAGGGATTCTTTTACCACTAGGACGTCTATCTTACCAGTGATTGAGGAAGTATCGGGATCGTCCATCACCTCGATTGTTGTCCCAACCTCAGCCTTGATCAGAAAAGGTGGTTGGTAAAACCCAGCTAGATCTAATAATGGGGATACAACCACTAGCTTCACAACCTCTTCTAAAGGCGGTTCTTCTTGGCTCAGGTATTCGTAGTTCTGTCTGATTCGTTCCAACGCAACCGATTCTGTCTCATTCAGAGGTGGAGCTTGAGTTAGCCATTCTTGGAAGAAGCGGCTGCTAGGATTTGAGCGAACCCCGAAGCGTTGGCGCAGATCGGCAAGCGTAAGTGTGCGGATATTGACAGTCATACCTGACCTATAGACAAGGGATAATTTGAGTGTAGTCTCCAGATGGAACGCGATCGAGTTTGGGAGCGTTATGGTTGACGACTACATTCAGATGATGATGGTGAAAGAACAGATTCCGGGACTCTCTGTTGCGGTTGTTCAGAACGGCAAACCTGTTCTAATGAAAGGCTACGGCTTCTCCAACGTCGAACATTCGGTTCCAGCTACTGCGCAAACTGTGTATGAAATTGCCTCGGTTGGTAAAACCTTTACTGCTACCGTCACGATGATGTTGGTAGAGGAGGGGAGCATTTCACTAGATGATGCCATTACGGATTACCTAGACGATCCACCAGAAGCGTGGCATCCTGTGCTGATAAAGCACATCCTATCTCATCAATCCGGGATTCTCAGCTACACAGATGCAGAGAACTATTGGGATATCGCTCGATTGGATTTGTCTAAAGCTGAAATTTTAGGGTTAATCTCGGATTTACCACTCAAATTCCAACCTGGTCAGTTTAGTGCCTATGACAACACAGGTTACTATCTGCTTGGTTTGATGTTGGAAAAAGTGACTGGACAATCCTATGAGAAGTTAATACAAGATCGTATTTTCGCGCCCTTGGACATGAAAGCAACGAGGATGAACGATCCATCCCAAATTGTCCTGCATCGGGCAGCCGGATATCGATTGCGAAACCAATTCCTACACAACAAGCCATACTATAGTCCTTCTGTCACATATGCAGCCGGAGGGCAGCTATCGAGCATTGAGGATATGGTGAAGTGGGAAAAGGCACTCTGCAAAGGAACGCTGTTGAGCCAATCCAGTTTGAATCAGATGTGGACTCCTCACCCCTCAGCCCAGGGCAATGAGTGGGAGAAACTCAAATATGCAGCGGGTTTGGGTTGGTTTGTGTTGAATTATGATGGTTGTCGAGTAGTAGGTCACAATGGCTCAATCTTGGGGTTTGCTAGTAACATAACCCGGTTTATTGATGCCAACATAACGATCATTTTGTTTTGCAACTTAGATAAAATTGCTAGACCAGACGCCATTGCAAAGGAAATTGCTGGATATTATTGCCCTTCTCTTGCTCAACTAGCACTTCAACCTCCCCTTGAACCTCACTCCTAGGGTGCAAGCTCTGAGATGACCTATAATGTAGGGATGTCTGATTTAATTCTGTTTTGGCATCGTCGCGATCTACGTATCTCTGACAACATAGGAATTGCCGCTGCAAGGCAGCAGAGCCCGAAGGTGGTGGGAGTCTTCTGCCTCGATCCCAACCTACTAGAACGGGACAATGTGGCACCAGCAAGAGTGACTTACATGATTGGTAGTTTACAGTCACTTCAAGAGCGCTATGCTCAAGCTGGCAGTCGACTAGTGATTCTTCATGCCGAACCCACGCAAGCCATACCAGAGCTAGCAACAGCCCTCAATGCTAAGGCAGTTTTCTGGAATTGGGATGTAGAACCTTATGCCAAAGAGCGCGATCACGCTGTTACAGACAATCTCAAAGCCAAGGGCATCGAGGTTCATAACCACTGGGATCAGATATTACACTCACCTCACGAGATTCAAACTGGCTCTAATCAGCCTTACACTGTTTTCACTCCCTTTTGGCGTAATTGGAGTAGCAAATCAAAAGCTCAACCTGCTGAATCTCTACATGCTGCTCAGGGACTAACGGCAGCAGAGCAAGAAATAGCACAACAAATTGGGGCAATTGCACTACCCTCCGCTAAGGATCTGGGATTCCACTGGGAGCCAGAACTGGTGATAGAGCCGGGGGAAGCAGCAGCGCAAGCAAGACTAGAGGAGTTTAGTAACAGCGCGATCTCTGAATACAGAGAACAGCGGGACTTCCCAGGAGCTGATGGCACCTCCCAACTCAGTGCTGCTCTTAAATTTGGGGTTATCGGCATTCGCACTGTTTGGGCTGCGACCATAGCTGCATTGGAAAATAGTCGTAGCGATGAAGTCGCAGCTAGCATCCGGACTTGGCAACAAGAATTGGCGTGGCGAGAGTTCTATCAACACGCGATGTATCACTTTCCAGAGTTAGCAACAGGTGCTTATCGCCCAGCCTTACAAAACTTTCCTTGGGACAACAATGAAGAACGTTTTCAGGCTTGGTGTGCAGGCAAAACAGGTTATCCCATTGTAGATGCCGCGATGCGACAGCTTAATGAAATCGGCTGGATGCACAACCGCTGCCGCATGATTGTTGCCAGTTTCCTCACTAAAGACCTGTTGATCAATCCGCAGTTGGGAGAAAAGTACTTTTATCAACGGCTGATTGATGGCGATCTCTCCGCTAATAATGGCGGTTGGCAATGGAGCGCTTCTAGCGGTATGGACCCAAAACCAGTACGAATTTTCAACCCTGCTAGCCAAGCCCAAAAGTTCGATCCAGAGGCTG
>Ga0213881_10001458_pt1 | contig 11279 bp, 14 predicted proteins | sample BarmaccoBMER_R08_FD_160104 | JGI IMG/M metagenome (GOLD analysis project Ga0213881, IMG submission 160104) | Barbacenia macrantha exposed rock microbial communities from rupestrian grasslands, the National Park of Serra do Cipo, Brazil - ER_R08 ... | reverse complement strand
CGTCCGCATCACAAAACAGCAGCTCGCAGCCATGATCATATATGGAACTCGAGATAACGCTGGCGTAGATGGCCAGCAGCAGCCGCTCGGCGAGCACCTCGGCGGCCAGGTCACCACGCCCGGCGGCCGCAGTCACGCCGGCGAGGCAGCCGGTACGCAGCACGGCCTCCTTGAGCATGTCGATCAGCGGCACCGTGCCCCAGGGGGTACGCACCTCCGTCTTGAGCCGGTGCAGGTTGCGTGGCTCCGGGGTGGCGTCCACATCAGTGAGCTTGATCGGGCCGTTCTTGCCCCGCTCGGCGATCTCCAGCGAGGCCAGCTTCGGCAACGCGGCGTCGAGCGCGGCCAACTCGGTACGCATCTCGGTCTGCAGCTGGTCGATGAACGCCGTAGGATCCAGCGGCTTACGCAGCGCGGCGTAGTGCGCAGCGCGGTGGACCTCGAAATCGTGCGGCAGGTCCTCGTCGGGGCTGCGCCAGGTGTCAGCGCCGACCACCCAGATCTCCTTGCAGCGCAGTCGTTCCCGCAGCGCCTGGAAGGTGCAGACCTCGTACACGCTGCGGACCATCCGCCGGCTGGCCTTGGTGTCGGTGAACACCAGCGGCGTCCAATCGCCCAGCAGCCCCTTGTGCGTTGGCAGGGTCTCGCCGGCCGGGTAATAGGTCAGCCGGGCGTCGGCGTGCCGTTTGATCAGGTCCAGGGCGTCGAGCACCGGCCAGTGCGTCGCGTTGTTGGAGCGGAACTCGAGCACGTCCAGCAGTTCGATAGGCCCCGCCGGTAGTGATTGGAGTACGACGCCTTCAGCGTGGTCTACACCATGTGTCGATACACCGGTCCCTTGGTCGTTACGGGCGGAACGCAAAGCTGCAACTGAGCGTTCTGCTGTCTCCGGCGCAGCCTGTGGAGGGGCTGTATCTGCATCCCCAGCACCGTCGTCGGCCACAGCGGGTCGATCCTCTCGGTGGCCGTAGTGTCTAGTTATTACCGCCGCACTGTCTACTCGGGTGCGCCACAGACGGCCATGGCCATAAGCTTTAGTGCAGATCAGGCGGCATACTTCCGATTTCTCCTCGATGAGATCGAGGAGACTAACGACATGTGCGGCAGAAAATACTCGACATTTTCCGCGTGTGCTCGTAGCGTGCGCGGTGGAGGTGAGGTGAATGAGCTAGGCCAGCCGGCTGCGGGCGTTGGAGGCCGAGGGGCTGCTACATCCGCGGGCGGACGCGGTGACTGCGACGCTGTTCGCGCAGGGTGGGTTCTTCCTGTCCGCGGACAAGGTGCAGGTAAATACGAGATGATCCGCGCGCATCTGCTCGACGGGGTGTCGGTGACCGCGGCCGCGCACGGCTACTCCCGGGCTGGGTTCTACCTGGTCGCCGCGGCGTTCGAGCAGTCCGGGATGAGCGGGCTGCTCGACGATAAGCGCGGCCGTCACGGCCCGGTCAAGCTCACCGCCGAGATCGTGGAGTTCCTGCAAGCCGCGCCGCCGGCCCGGTCCGGCGCCGAACTGGGCTCATCGAACTCCCCGACCTGCAGCGCCGCGCCGCCGACATCGAGCACCGCCGCCGCGACCTCGAACAACGCCGCGACACCCTCACCGCGCAACGCCACGAGCTCACCCGCGACAACCAGCTGCGCCACCGCGTCCGCGACTTCGCCTCCCGCGTCCTGGCCGTGATCGACACCCTCGACTTCGCCCAGAAACAGACTCTGCTCCGCCTCGTCGTCGAAGACGTCCACGTCACCGGCTGGCATGTCCAGATCCGGCTGCGGATACCCCTCGACGACAACCCCGACAGCCCGCCCCTGCCGCCGAACCCCAGACCTGATCCCGATCAGGACGGCCAGGTGTCAACCCAAGACCGTCTGCGTTCCCTTGGTATTGAACTCGTGCACCTGCTCCCGCAGCGTCTGCTCGCCGCCAGCCACCGCCGGGTAGACCACCTGCCGCACCGGGTCGTCCGGCCGGCCCAGCGAGGCCTCGGCGATGGCGAACAGGATGTTCTCCTTGCCGGTGACCCGCTTGAACGCGTTGACCAGTTCCGCGGTGACCTTCTTGTCCGCCCGCGCGCCGATGCGGTGCACCGTGGAGATCAGCAAGTCCACCAGGTGTCGGTGATCTCCCGCAATCGGTGTGCAACAGCGCCGCGAGCAGGGTCAGCATCAGCGGCTCTGGGTGATCCCGCAGGTGCGACGGAGACTCCACCGTCGCCCTGGCACGCCAAGATGCGACCACGCGGGCCGACGTCGGCGAACAGGGCGGCCGGCAGGCCGAACGCGCGCACCGCACGGAGCTTGCGGATCTCGGTGAGCATCGAGTCCAGGCTGACGTTGCCCGGCACCGCCTTGATCAGCGCTAGTACCAACTCCTCACCGGTGTCGTCGTCCGGTACATCGGCCGCTATCAGAGCGCGCAGCCGGCTGGCAGCGTCGACGAGCAGCCGGCCGACGATCCGGGCCGTCAGCGTCCGCTCGGCCTGATGCAGCGCCGACCGCACGATTCGGTCGATCCGGCTGGCGGCCGTGGCTCGATCCGCTCCGCCCGGCAGCGCACCAGCAACTCATCGCGCACCAGCTCCGGGCGCCGCTCGGCCTCGCACACGTTGACCGCCAGCCAGTCGGTCGCTTGTCCGCGTCGGCGACGGCGCATTCGCGAAAGCCGGTGAACCGGCGGATCTAGGTGCGGTGGTAGGCGATTGTGGAGCCCGACCACTCATAGAAGCCCACCTCGGCCGGGTCGACGCCGACCTGACGACCAACGAACTCCACCGCCTCGTCGGGCAGCTCGCCGCGACCGCGCGGGAACCGACCCAGCCGCGTGTAGAACTTCAACAGAAGCGCGAAGCTTATCTTTAGCTTGAATTTTGATCATGCTTGTGACTTGCGTTGATTCGATGCGGATGGTGTCGTCGACGAAGCGATGCGCGATGCCTATCAGCAGGGTCCGACGAATTTGGAGGCGATGTTCTTCGGCGTGTCGTGGCCGTTTTTTTGTCCGAGCACCTCAGCGGCTCGGCGTTCGCCGAGCGCTCGGGCGAGGGCGCCACGGAGTTGCTGGTTGTCGGTCTCCAGCGAGCGGATGCGCGCGGTGGCAGCTTCCAGCCGGCGGAGCAGCGACGTATTCGATGCCCGTTGGCGTTGGGGAGGAAGTGGCGCTGGTGGAACGAGCGGGTGCCGGTCTCGGAGCCGTTCGATCTCGGCGCGCAGGTCCGGCTGGGCGTAGAGCCAGGATCGGGACACTCCCGCTTCGCGGCTGACGGAGTCGAAGGTGACCCGCTGACCGGTGAGGTCCATGCGCCGCAATGCGGCGACGGCGCGCTGGCGGGTCTGCTCGGCGCGGCGCTGGGCGGCCTGGATAACGTGGTGAGAGTTGTCAGCCCGCATTGGCTCTGCTTCCCCCGTGCTGTTCGGTGTCTTTTCGATCTCGCCGATCATGCGGTCCAGGTTGGTGAGGACCTGCTGGTTCATCTCGACGACGCGGTCTTGGCCCTTGTCCCGGGAGACGTCGATGAGGGTGAGTGTTCGGCGGCGCTGTTCGCGCAGCTCAGGTAGGAACTCGGCGCCGATGAGGAAGACCGGGCAGGTCAGACATGCGTTGGCATGCGGACAGCTCTTTCTCACCGGTAGTCCGCAGTAGCCGTTCGACAGGGTTTGGGTGGCCATGGCGTAGCGAGTCTTGGCCCACTGCGCTTGGGCCAGCGGCCCGTCCGGGTCAAGGGTGACTCGTTTACCCTTGATGTTGACTTTGGTGGCGGCTTCCCAACGCCGCCGCACGGTTTGGTCGGTGATCTTCGCGTAGTGCGCCGTCATCTGAATCGAATCGTGATCAAGTAGCACCTGGATGACTTCTTGGGGAACATCCCGGTTGATCAATCTTGTGGCGAAGGTATGCCGCCATTGATGGGGAGTTAGGTGCACGGGCCGGCCGTGCTCGTCGCGGACGTCGCAGCTTTCCAGCCACCTGTTGAGCATGCTGCGGTAGCTATCGGGGCCGAATGATCGTTGCCCGCTGGCGTTGCGCTTTTGCCGGGGGAACAGGTTCGGGTTCCCATCCGGCCAGCGGTCCAGCACCCGGCGCTGCTGGGCGCGGATCTCGTTCTCCAGTTCTTCGTCGATGGGGACGGCGGCCTCGCGTTCCATCTTGGTGTTGAAATACCGCAGGTAAGGGGCTTCTTGCCCGTCGTGGAGTAGGCAGTCGAAGGGCAGAGTGCACGCGGCCGCGACGCGCAGCCCGCACTGCATCAGGATCATCGTGACCAAGCGCCCCTCCGGGTGCGGCCAGCGGTCGAGGTTGGCGGGCTGCTCGACCTGGGCCATCACATGCTCGGCCAGGTGCCTGGTGATCCGCTGCCGGCGTCGCGGGACGTCGCCGGTGAAAGATGCCGCAGTGGTGGGCAGCGTGGGGTCCCAGCCATGCTGCCGGATCGCCTGGAGGAAGGTATGGAGTCCGCCTACCTGGCCCTCGTGAGCGCGTTCGCCACCGGGCTGGTTGGTCAGCCAGGCCAGATACCGCTCCAGCAGCGCACGATCGACATCGGCCAGGCGATCAACCTCAGCGGCGGTGAGGAACTGGCTGAACCTTGTCAGGGCCTGGACATCACCCTCGCAGGTCGCCACCGCCAGTCCGGAAGTCAGCCGGTAACGCACCCACCGCTTGCCGAGATCCTTCAGCCAAGGTTAGGTGATGCGATCAAACCGCAACTGGATGCGGGCCTGGGGACGGGCCGCGCTGTATTTGAGGCCGTTGAGCTTGTGAAGACGCCAGATCTCACGGGGGTACTCGACGTCCCAGCCAGTGCCATCGCGAAGTGATTCGACGGCGTCTCTTGCGTAGATCAGGAACGTTTCGCTGCGGGTCCGGAACCTCTCCCAGCCGGGTTTGGGGTGTCTCGAGCGCGCCATCTGCCGCCACTGATCTTCCGAGCGGTCGAGCAGGGAACCAACACCGGATTCCTTGACCCGGTTGATGGTCCAGCTCGCCACGTGCAAAGGCAGAGTGACCGTCTGCTCGTCATGGCGGGACTGGATGGCGTACTGGAGTTCGAGTTTCACCTGCGGCGCAAGTCCGCGGAAGTCAATGAACGCCGTGCCATGCCGTTCACAGTCGGCCACGAACTCCTCGGCATCGGAGGATCCGGCGCCTCTCCACCGGGCCTTGTGCGATTTACACAGGCCGTCATCGTTGTTGTCCGCCCACAGCGCGCCAAACGGCAGCCGGCATTCGGCGTGATCCACGGCGTCGACGGCGGCAGCGGTGGCCGCCCACGAGGCCGGGTTTGGTCGCCCGGCCCGCTGCCACCTGTCGCGGTGCCGGCTGCACAGACCTTGCCCGCTCGTGCCGTATCGGCAGCCAGGAACAGTGCAGCTGGCTGGCTCACTCCGCCCGCGCAGCGGTGGGCCCGGGGCAGCGAGGAAACTCGCCCGGTTCGGGCGGCCCGGCGTTCGTCGCCACCTCAGTCCGTGCCCCTTGCACATCTCGTAGTCGTGCGCTGGTCGGTCACACCCGGATACGGCGCAGAACCTCCAACCGAGGACCGGATCGGTCTGATCGGGAATGAGGATGTCCAGACGGAACTCCGGCCGCACCGCCGCCATCAGTTTCTCCAGCAGCCCCGACCTGCTCGGGCTGCTCTGGGCCGCGGTCACAGCCGCACCTCCCGTCCGGTGAACCAACCGGCGGCTTGCAGAGTCTTGCGCGCGTCCTCGACGGTGAGATGACCATATGTGTCCATCGTGGTGGTAATCGAGGCGTGGCCGAGGAGCGCTTTGACGCTTTCCATCCCGGCCCCCACGGCGCAGCAGCCAGGTCGCGTAAGTGTGACGATATTAGTGGGGTTGGAAATCGATGCCGGTGCGTTTCCGCAGTCGCAGGACCAGGTCATAGCCGGCGGCATAGGTCAACGGGCGGCCATGGGGCTGTGCCCAGAGATTGACGAAGACGTAGTCGGAGTCCAGGGTTGAGATAATCGGCATAAAGCCGCATCAGCTCGGCGCTGGCTGGGATGATCCTGGAGACCCCGGCCTTGGCGCGGGCCGGTTGTCGTTGGACCGGGGCATGACGGTGACGGTCCGTTCGGCGATCCCCAGGTCCTCGTGCCGCAGGCCCAGGGCTTCACCGATCCGGACGCCGCAGTCCAGCAAAAGCGCAAACAGCAGGCGATCCCGCAGATGCTCACAGGCATCCAGGATCGTCTGCGCCTGCACCGCGGTCAGGACCTTCGGCCGGGACCGAGACGCCTTGAGCTTGATCACTCGCCGCCGCTGCGGATCGCTTTTGGTGACGTGGTGCAAAAACGGCTTGTACGACGTCAACCCTGCGCCCCGCCGCCCAGCTGGCTGCATCGTGACCAACAACCCAGCAGGCTCCACCCCACGGCGGGCATGGAACTCACAAAACGAGGTCAGAGCCGCTAGCTTGCGGTTCACGCTCGCCGCCGAGCAGTGATGCTCCACGCTCGGCAGGACGGCGACCTTCCCCTCCCGGCCCGTCAGCGGCAACCGCAGCCACGCGACGAACCCGGCCACATCCTCCACCGTGACGACCTGCCAGTCGAGATCATGGCCGGTCAGGTACGTAAACCAGTCCTTCAGATCATGCGCATAGGCCTTGACCGTGTTCGGTGACTTCTCAATCGACGTCAGATACCCCAGGAACCGCTCCACCGGCTCCACCGGAACCTGGTCGTCCCCAAGCACAGTCCACGACTCCACCTCCGAACCCGGCATGAGCACCCGCTGAACGCGCATCGAACCTCCCGCCTGCGTGCTAGACAGCGGAAGGTAACCGCATCCACCGCAATGATCGGGAAGCCCTTAACCCAGGTCATACACGTCACGGATAGAGAGTCGAGGACTCAAGATAACAAAGCCAGCTTGGTCGGCCCACGCTTACCGGCGACTAGCTCCTGCTCGTCATCCAGCAGCGTCCGATGCTCGACAAGCTCATCGAGATCCAGCGATCGGGCGATGGCCCGACATCATCGCTTAGTGCGCCGCGCACCCGCAGCCGAGGCCCGAGTGCAGGACAATCAAGATCAACTTCTTTAGATCTAGTGACACGTTTCTACCAGCACCCGTACTAGAATGTGTCGAACTTCGACTTGTAGTTCAGCACCCGGGCTCCGGTCGCGGCCATCTGGCCGCGACCGATAGCGGTATGGTCACGTGGCTGCATCGCTACCCGGCTGGGCAAGCTCGCCGACCATGGTGAGGGACGGGAACACGTGTCCGTAGTTCTGGATGTTGAAGAACATGATGTTGCTGTGCAGCATGCGTTATCTGGGGTTCTCAGCGCAGTGCCTGCAGGCACAGCAGCAGGCTGCGGGCCTCGATGTTGAGCTGGTAACTCGCGAGTACGAGGGCCATCAGCTGGCCCATCGTGAGCCACGTGTAGTCAGGCGGGGTGTCCAGTGGGAAGTCGTCGTCGACCTCGATCAGGACGTGACGGGTCAGCGCATGGTGAAAGCGGCCGCCCTCCTCCGACTGCACTACGTCATACCGGACCCGGCCGGCGCCGGACAGGACTAAGTCGAGATAGCGCGGCCGCAGCCGGTCTGGCACCCCGACGAAGTTACCGGGGGTACAGTGCACAGTGGGTCCTAGCTCTACCGTGTCTCGGTACCCTAGGCGCAGGTCTGCATGTGCGAGCACGTGCAGAACACCGTCGATCCTGCGCAGCAGGAAGGCCACCAGCCCCAGTCCGCAGGGAGCCAGCAGGGGCTGCCGCCACCTGGCCACCTCGCGGTTGCTGGCCTGCACATCGACACCAATGATCCGGAAGTAGCGGCCAGCGTGGTGCCGGATCTCGCGGTCGTCGCGGTGCCAGCCGACCACGTCGGATAGGGGCACTGTGCGGGTGCTCAACGTGTAATACGACTTCCTTTCGATTAGCCAGCTCCGCCCGTTGATGAGCGGCTGCCACGCCCCGTCGTCCACACAGCGGACCGAGCCGGACACCGCGCGGCGGAACCCGGCGTCACCGGCCAGATGGTCGGTCATTGGCAAGCAGGACAGGACAGTACGGGCGTCCATGTTGATTAAATTGGGCTGGTGCAGCAGGGTGAGGATCTGGCCGAGGCTGAGCCAGATGAAGTCGTCGTGCGGCGGGACCTCCTCGCTCACCTCGATGATGATGTTTCGGTTGCGCTTGCCGGAAAACCACGAGCCCTGCTCCGACTGGAGCACGTCCACGAGGACCCGGCCGCGGCCCGGCTCGGTGAAGTACTCAACGTAACGCGAGGTGCTGCCCTTGTGGGTCCGCAAGTAGTTGCTCGGCGTGGACTGCACTGTGGGGGACAGCTGCACGCCGTTGGCGTTGCCCGGCTCCATCTTGGCCTGCATAAGAAAGTGCAGCACACCGTCGATCTCTCGGACCAGGATGCCCAGAATGGCGCGCTCCGGCTGGTGGATGATCGGCTGCCACCACTCGGGTACCGGACCGTAGTCTGTCCGCACGTGCCGGCCCTCGATGCTGAAGAATCGGCCGCTTTCGTGCACCAAATCGCCTGTCTCCGGTGCGAAACTCCAGCCGGTGAGGTCGGCGAACGGTACCCTGCCAACGCGGAACGGGTTGCGGCGCTGGCGATTGGCCAACCACCGCTGCACGGCCGCGGCGGGTCTCGGCAGGTACCGCGCGGACACGGCGAGCCGGCACGGCAGGTCGCCGGTGGGCGCTGGTGCGGGTCGCCGGTCCGTCTTGGTGCTCGCCATGGCCTCCTCCTACCCGGTCGCCTCGAGGATGCCGCCGGCGCTCGGAGCCGGGCGCGGGATCACCGACTGTAAGTGCGGCCCAGTGTCATGAAGCAGCGCGCGGAACTCCGCAATGGTGCGCTCCCGACCGCCATGGAACACCAGCATGTTGAGGTCGTTAAGCTCCAGTTGGCTGACGCCTGGGGCATCGGTGACAGTGGCGGGAATCGGCGACGTGATGACCAACTGGTGGCGCCGTCGGGCATAGCCGCCCGGCACGCGCGCACGATCGCCCGACAGCGGTCGTCGTCCCGGTCGTGCAGCATGCTCTTCAGCTGGTACGCATGCGTCCCGGCCGATATCGAATCGAAGAAGCCGCCGGGCACCAGTCGCCGGCGGTGTGGGATCCCGGACGCGTCCAGTAGCCGGAGCGCGTCGGTCGGCCCGCGCTCGGTGTTCAACAGCACGCCGGTGAGCCCCGGATGCATGGCGAGGATGCCCGCCAGCAATGCACCGCGGCCGACGCCGACTTCCACCACCGTACGGCACGCGGTGAAGTCGGCGGCCGACAGCAACGCCGGAACGAATGTGTGCGCCACGTCCGCAATGGCCGCGTTGAAGATATTCTGGCGCCGCGGGTGCGCGGCGAGGTGAGCCAAGCGGCCCTTCCCGAACACGTGCTTCGAGCCCACCTCGCCGATGGGCACGGAGTGTTCGAGTTCGTCCAACGCGGCCCAGGTGTCCAGGCCGGACAGCAGCAGTACCAGTTCCCGCACCGAGCCGGCCACGTCGGCGCACAGCAGTTCGCCGTGCTCGGCCCACCCCAACGTGTCCCGCGTCAGCTGGTTCAGCAAACCCAGAAGGGTCAGCGCGCGCAGCAGCCGGTATAGAGAGGGCTCGGGCGTCTTGGTAGCGGCGAACACGGCAGAGGCCAGTGGTCCCGTGGCGAACGCGCCGGCGAGATCCAGCCGCGCGGCGGCGTGAACCGCCTGGTTGGGCGTATGGACCGTAGACGAGGCAGTTTACCTCTGCTCGCACTTCCCCGGAGGCCCACGCGCTGATCACGCGTCCGTCTGCTCGACGGTCCCGGACAGCAGCCCGAACTGATACTCGGCGATGCCGACGACAATCGCCTGCTGCTAGAACAGGGCGGCGGGCAGGATGTGCCCGTACCGTGGCTCGAGCCGGCGCCGGACCACCACCATCATCGAGTTGAGGCCTTGATGGACCAGCGGCCCGCGGGCCGTCAAGCGCGGCCGGCGGCAGCTTCATTTCACCGGCGATCTGGGCACCGACGTCGGCGACCAGCCGCTCGCGCAGCTGATCTGACGGCAGTGTGGCAAGCGCCCGGCCGGCTAGATCGGGCGCTTCGGCGGTATCCGGGGCCGGCTCCGCTACGACGGCGTAGCGGACGCCGTCCAGCACGGCCAGCAACCGGCCGTCCACCGCAGCGACGAACACCTCCACCCTTTCGTCCGCTGCCGTACGGACCACTTCAATGATCACCAGATCCGGTGGATTGCCGCTCATGCGTACCCGTTCCACCGGATCGACCATTCGCAGTCGTGAAGGTCCAGCGAAGGCTGAGACAGCCAGCGTAGCAGTCTCCACAGAGTCGCCCAGCCGGGTACCGGTCGCATGCGCCTCCTCGTAGTTCACAGTTTCCTGCTGCATGGTGACCGTCGCGCGAAGGTAGACGCCGGGCTCCCGGATGAACGTGCCCGTTGTACGCATCCACCGGCCTCCACTCCACAGTGCTTTAACAATATGTAGCTATCTATGAGGTGTCAACGCGCTGACTCGATCGAGACAGGCAGGCTCACCAGCCCAAGGAACATCGTGCTTGGCTGGTCCGGTCGAGCGTGGTCCGTTTGCCGCACTCCGGTAGTCGACTCAGCGCAGCCAACGCGGCGCGCAGCTGCACCCAGACCAGGTACGAGCCGAGGCAGTGCCGCATATCAGCTCCAAACGACAGCGTGTGGCTAGACCGTCGGCAGAGTCGAAGCGGTCCGGATCGGAGAACTGCTGGGTCCCGATTGGCCGCGTCGGCAAGCACCACGACGAGGTCGCCGTCGCGCATCGGCCGACCAGCTCGACGTCAGCAGTGAGCTGGCTTCTGTTCGACTGCACCCACGGGTCGTAGCGCAGTCATCGTCGACTGGGGCAGCCGCTGCGGCTCGTCCCGAAACGCGCGCTGCACCTGGTCCGGGTGGTGCAGCAGGCTCAGCAGAGCGTTGCTGATTATCGTTGGTCGCCGTCTCATGTCTAGTGAAGAGCAACGCGATGACTGTGCTGACCTCCTCGTTGTGGGTCATCCGGCTCCGCTGCCACGTCTTGAACATGGCGGTGAGCAGGCTTCCGATTGGCTCCACCCCGCGCTGAGCGATCCGCTCCTCGACCTACCCGCTGGACTCCGGCCCCAGCGCACCGCTCAGGGTCCTCGGTCCAGGTCTTGGGCAGGTACAGCTCGCGATCGATCAGTGCTCTGCCCCGGGGAGAGGTATAGGTCAAAAACACCCCCAGCTGGCAGTTCTCGATCCGCCCGGCAGTGCCCGAATACTGCCGTTGCACCCCGGCCGAACAGACGC
>Ga0213881_10001457_pt1 | contig 11288 bp, 9 predicted proteins | sample BarmaccoBMER_R08_FD_160104 | JGI IMG/M metagenome (GOLD analysis project Ga0213881, IMG submission 160104) | Barbacenia macrantha exposed rock microbial communities from rupestrian grasslands, the National Park of Serra do Cipo, Brazil - ER_R08 ... | reverse complement strand
GGCCTTCAAGCGACGGCTCCAACTACTGGGCTGCTTCGACAGTCTGTCGGACGACTTTTCCGTCCAGGTGGTCCGTCATCCGCTAGGGGATCTTAATGCCTAAGCCACCCAGTGCAGGGCTGCCAGACCTCGTCATCAACCGCGTTGCCGAGATCCTCGTCGAGAAGCTCGCCGATCATGGACCCGGCCACTGTGTCCGTATCGACAGCGTACGGTGCGAGGATGCTCACGGACTTGCGGTGGCGCTCCGGAAGGAGCTGCCTCACGGTTCGGCTGACGTCCACGTCCTGGTGGACCGTTTAAGCGAGGCTGACGGGAAGGTCGCCGTACCGGCCGAGCGAGCGATCGAACTCCGAAATCGCAAGGCGCGCCAGCTCGTCCTTATGGTGCCGGTTGGCATGGGGTTAACCGCGAGCTCACTGGACAACAGCTTTGAACGAATCGACATCGCGAGTCTGCTCCGAACGGCCGGAGATACCGGCACCGCCGGGCTCACGGAGGATGGCCTTCGAGCTGGCGTGCAGAAAGTTGGGCGCGAGCTGGGACGGGGGCGCCCTGTTGAAGCATGGGCGCGTTATGTGGCGGCGGTCGTTGCTGAACCGCGCTGGGCCACGGTTGGGCGCATGCTGTGGATTGTCGGACTTATACCGGATCTCGGCGGCACCGAGCTGGTCGACCGTCTCGCCTGGAATGTTCGCTGCGTTAAAGCCATATCGCGTCCCGTTCGGGCGGTCTCGTCGGTGGAGGATCGGCTTACCGTCGCGGGCCTCCAAGACGGCGAGATCCGTGATCAGATCGTCAGGTATCTGTCGCGACCGGACGTTGATCTCTCAGATCCCGCGACTTGGGCATCCGGCCTGCTGGAGGAGCCATACATAGGAGTTCTTACCTTCGAGCAGTGGCCGCTCGCCGAGCAGCGGACGGTTGAAGTCACGCAGGTCCGGGTCGATCCGTTTCTCAGGGACGATGGGACCCTTCGGCCAGGCACCCGGCTCAGCCAGGAGGCACCCGGTGCGCTCCCGTACACCGAGACCGGGGACGGGAAGCCGGCCACCGTAACGGTGAGCTGGAAGACTGTTCCCGCCAAGACCGACGCGATTTATCGATGGCTGCTCGAGGTACTGCCCCCGGAAGACTTGCGCGGCCCCGACACCGAGCCGTTCAAGAGACAGACTGTTAAGGGCAGCACCCGCCGCGCGACAGTCCGGATTGATCTGGCCGAGGAGGACCTGGTAGAGGGTTCCCTCTTGACGGTGAGATTGTCTGGGTTCGATACCACAGGGCAGCTCGTGTTGCTTAGTGACGGTGCTGAGGCTGTCGATGAGAGTCAGCAGTTTGCGGTCCGGTGGGACGCCGATATCACCACTGGACATGGTCGGCGCGCATCAACGCCCTCGCTTGCCCAAGCTCGACTTGACGCGGCCCTCGATGGTCAGGATGATCTTGGGGAGGACGCGCCAGCCTGGGACGGCGCGGTTTTCTCGCTGCGGCTTGGCGGGCGGCGCACGGTGCTGCTCAGACTCAGCCCTGTGCTCACCGCTCTTCAACGGAACCTTTTCGTCGAACTGGGCCGGGTCACTGTGTGGGAGGCTCGCGGCCGATTGGGCGAGGTCCTTGACCCGACAGAAGTCGAGCCGGTCGTCGACTCTTTGCCTCCCGCACTGGCCGAGCGACGGAGACGCTTATTTGCTCAACTGGGGGAACGGCACCCGCGAGACATCGTTGAGACGCTGAGCTGGGATAACGAACTTCGACTGGAGATTATTGCCTACTGTCAAAGCTATCGGCGCGCGCTCGACGCAGCGACAGACGAGACGAGCCGTCGCGCGATATTGTCCATGGACACCTTGAGGTTGAGCATCATGACGACCGGCCACAACCCCATCGTGGCGATCATTATTCTTCCGCTCCACCCGTTGCGTCTGGCCTGGTTCGCAGAATACGACGCCACCCTGACGCAATGGGCGGGGCAACTATGCGGTGACGGCCAAAGCAAGGTCCATCGACGACAGAGCGTGGACGCGGCGTTGGTCCGGCGCGTCACCCCGGCCAACCTCCCCTTCGCCGTTCCGGGAGCTAGGGGTTCCGCACTTATTTATACCCGTGAAGCGACGCTGGGTACGGGTATCTACCTCGATCCCGGGGAGGTGGAGCCTGGTGCGGCCTGTCAGGCTATCTTTGACACGCTTGGCCTCGATCGGCGTGACGTCGCGCTCGATGTTCCGCCGTCCGTGCTGGCGGAGCGCATAGCTGCCTACCGCACTGTGCATCCGGGGCAGGAGGCTATGCGGCTATTGGCATCCAACCCTGGCTCTGGCGATCTTCTTGCGCAGGCGCTGATGTCGTCTGTACTGAAGCCATATGCCGACGAGGATGACGACGATGCGGCGCTAGGACCCACCCGCCTTGAAATAGTCGCCTACAACCGTCGTCCGTCCTTTACAGATCCGCTGCCCGCACTGACGGATCTCCAGCGGCAAGTCGCCGCCAAGCAGGTACGGGGCACTTACTCCTACCTTAAGCCGCCACTCGGCCTAACTGTACGACCACACGATCGGCTTGCCGTAGACGAGGCGGCTGCTCACCTTAGCGTCATCTCCGACTTAGCCTCTGTCCAGCTAGAAGGCAATGCTGCAGTCCCCGACATCTTCACCTCTTTCCGGAATCTGCTTAGTCCCACCATTAATCGGCGGGTATCAGACAGTAAGGGCGTCATGTGGAACACTTCACCAGCTCTCCGGGCCCGCGGCCGGGAAGGAGCGGCTGACGCGGTCGAGGCGCATCGCGCATACCTGTCCGCGCTGGCGACCTCCCTAGGCTACGACAACAGTGGCGTCTCGCTGGCTTCGTCACTCGGCCCTGACGAGCTGGCGTCCTTGCGCGCGGTTCATGAAAGCGCCGACTGGGTCTTGACCCTCGATCGCAATTTAGGTATCGATTTCTACAATGAATCTGACAGAGACTCCGGCCTCGAGCGCCCATACATCTTGGACTACGCTCCGGACTTCCTAGAAGGTCTTGGACCTCGGCTTACAGTTACGACCACCCATCGTGCAGAGGTAGAGCGACTGCTCTCTGATGCGATGAGGGAGCTAAATCTCGCAGAGGTAGGCAACTCAGTCCGAAATGTACTCAGTTACCTACAGATCGTATCTGGACGACTCGCACTACGACTGGTCGGACGCTCGCACCTTGCCACAGAGGCGGTCAGCCTTGCCGCGCTAATGGCGCATCTATACAACAAAGGTGAGCTTGACGGTACAATTGTGGTGCCGGTTGATCAGCACCAAGACGTCTTTGGGGTCTCCGGTGCTGATGCGGGCGTTCGGCGCTGCGATATGATCCTCATTCGCACCACAGCCCGGACGCTTCGCATGGAATGCATTGAGGTCAAGTCGCGACAAGCCGCAGCGCTTCCAGCAACTCTGGTCGATGACATCGTTGATCAGCTCGAGGCGACAGTCGCTATGCTTCAGGAAACGTTCTTCCGCATAGATCCACCTCGCCTCGATGCTGAACTGCAGCGTGCTCGTTTAGTAGGAATCCTGCGGCATCACGCAAACCGTGCACTCGCTATGGGAATGTTCAATGATCGGCGTCGCATAGACCTCGAGCGGCTCTTCGAGCGGGTCGAGGATGGAGCCCTCATTCCCGAAATAACTAAACATGGATATGTTGTCAGCCTCTCCGATAAGGGCGGCTTTCCGACTGAGCACCGCGGCGTCCGCATCGACGTGCTCACAAGCACCGATCTTAGCGTGGTTGGCTTTGAGGCAAGCACCGAACCTATCGACCATAACGGTACTGATCCGGACGCTCGCTTCACCAAGGACAATGTACGTACAGCGCAGCAACGATCGGCCGATCCTGTCGTAACGCCCAATAGTGAGACTAGGTTAAATGCGACCGAACGTCATTTGTCACATGGCCAGAGCGGCCAACTGCGCGAACGGTACGACACTCCAGGAAATCACAACAATAACGAGCCGAAAGTCACATCTTCGGCACGAGGACGAACGACATCTAGTACGCCTTCGGGTCCTAAGAGTGTCGATGTTCTACTCGGTTACGACTCGCATTCGACCGAAGTCCGGTGGCGAATCAGCACTTCGGGCAGTCCGCATATGTTTATCCTCGGGATCCCAGGTCAGGGTAAGTCAGTCACGACTCGACGGATTCTCAACTCCATGGCCGTCCAGAGATTACCGGCACTCGTTGTTGACTTCCATGGGGATATGGCTGCCGCGCCTCCTGAAAACGCCGCCGTATTGGATGGATCGAAGGGATTAGAGATCTCGCCATTCGAATTGAGGGACGACGATCACAGTCGCTATCCCCAAGCGGCATGGGAACTCTCCGAGGTAATTGGCTACGTATGTGGGCTTGGTGAGATTCAACGGAACATCGTCTACGAGGGCGTGCGCGAACTGTATCGGCGCCACGGCTTCGGTTCTGCTCGAGGCCCGATTGGCGTGCCTACGATGACCGAACTGGCCAACATCATTTCCGATTTGGAGGCCTCGGGCCGCGGGCGAAATGTCGCTGCGCGCTTGCGGCCGCTCAGCGATTTCGGCCTTTTTGGCGAAGAAGAAGGCGACAAGGGGTTCGTTGAACTTCTCCGGAAGGGTGTGGTTCTCGACTTGCATGGGCTCATGGAGCAGGTTCAGCTAGCCGCTGGAGCATTCGCCTTGCGAAAGGTCTATCGCGAGATGTTTCGGTGGGGACAGAGCGGGGAACTCAAGCTGGCCGTAGTGCTCGACGAGGCTCACCGCTTAGCTCGCGACGTCACCCTCCCGAAGATCATGAAAGAAGGTCGAAAGTATGGTATCGCGGTGGTCGTTGTTAGTCAAGGCGTGGACGATTTTCATCGCGACGTCTTAAGTAATGCGGGGACCAAGGTGGCCTTTCGATGTAATTTCCCGCAGAGCAAAACCGTGGCTGGATTTTTGCGCGGAAGGGCGGGGCAGGATATGTCTTTAGCATTAGAGAAACTCGATGTTGGGCAAGCGTACGTGTCTACTCCGAAGCAGTCAGAGGCAGTAAAGGTGTTTATGGCAAGGCCATGATACGAGGGAAGGGTCCTGTTGCGTTGACGGAAAATGGGCGAGGTGAGCCGCTATCGCGCCACAGTTAGATGGCGAAGGCGAGTTCGGTGAAGGCCGTCGTGAGCCGATGTTTCGGGTCAGTATCCGAGCCGAGTTCGTAGTGGGCGCGGCGCACGAATCTGAGTTGTCTCATGTATGGTGGTTGTCGCGCGAAGTTTGGCCATAATACCGCTGCCGTGCGTTGGATCAAACTTCAGAAAGCCGGGGACTGGCGTACGCAGGCGATCCCCCACGCTAGTGCGTTCCGGTTCCCACACGCGGCCCGGTCTCCCTTCCTCCCCCTCGGGGAGCCGGGCCGCCACTGTGCGTCATATCGCCTATATCACCATAGTTACGGTACTGGCGTAATCGTTCGACCCAGTTAGTGAAAGCGGCATTCGGTAAATCAACGGGTCTTTGCCGCGAGATTATATAGGTGAGATTCTGGCGGCTCACATCTCGGCGACAGCCAAAAAGCTCTGTGAAGCCGCAGGCCTGGAGCTTCTTGTTCTGGGCCGGTCGGATTTGCGACCAAATCTTTAATTTAAGCTTCGTTACGCTACCTGCGAGCCTGCTAACACTGGGGCACAACCGCTAATCTTGATTTGCACCCCGGCCAGTACAGGCCCCGCTGGAGCCGCACCGCACTTACCCTGTTTCTATGGTCGAGGGACGCGGCGGGTGGCGGACATTTGGGGAGCGGACGGTCTATGACAACCGGTGGGTGCGGTTGGGGCTCATCGATGTTGAGGCGCCGAACGGGGAGCGGTGGGAATACCACGTAGTGCATCTGGACCGGATCGCGGTCGCGCTCATCGTTGACGATCAAGATCGGGTGTTGATGTCGTGGCGGTATCGCTTCGTCACTGAGCAGTGGGGGTATGAGCTGCTGGGGGGCATGATAGATGCGGGAGAGGACGCAGCGGGGTCAGCGGCGCGGGAGGCGCAAGAGGAGAGCGGCTGGCGTCCGGTGGGAGAGCCAAAGCACCTGGTGAGTTTCGAGCCGCTGCCGGGTCAGGTGACGGCGCCCGTCGAGGTTTTTCTGTGGCGCGGGGCGGAGCGGATCGGGGAGCCGACCGACACGGAGGAAGTTGGCCGGGTTGAGTGGGTGCCGCTGTCTCGGGTGCCGGAGCTAGCGCAGCGTGGGGAGCTGTTGGGGTCGGGGACGTTGGTGGCGTTGTTGTACTACCTGGCCTCACGCGGCAGTGCCGCTGCTACCGGGTAGTACGAGCTGATTGAGTCGTCGTTGTTGGCGGTCGGATTTGATCTGTGCAGCGAGGCGGCGGGCTTTCTGTGCGTAGATGAGCGCGGCGTCGCGGTCACCGATCGCGGCGTGTGCGTAGGCCAGATCAACCAGCAGGCCGGTACGGGCGCGGACAAAGTCGGCTGGTAGGCGCGCCAGCGCGGCGGTGAGCTGGTCGATTGCGTCGAGAGCGCCGACGCGCGCCAATGCGTTACCACGCCAACGGTCGAGGTGAGAATCGCCCAGAAACAGGAATGGCAGTACCGGATCGATTGGGTCTGTAGGGAGCAGGTCGGAGGCAGTGTCAAAGGCACGCCGTGCGTCCTCGGCCTGGCCAGCGGCGGCGAGCGTTTCGCCGTAAGCGGCGGCGAGCCAGGCGCTCAGTAAGGGTGCGGCGGCACCGTTGGCGATCCTGCGGGCGTGGGCGAGCTGGTCAAGTGCGGCGGTCGTTTCGTCGAGGTCAATGAGAACGAAGGCTTGTTCGGCGGTGGCGTGGGCGAGCAGCGCGGCCGATCCTGCTTCGCGGGCGGCGGTTTTGGCGCGTTCGTAGTGTGCCCAGGCTTGCCCGAGGGCGGCGCGGTCGAGGGCTTGCCATCCGGCCAGCGTGGATGCCTCCACTAGGACCGCGGCCAGGGTCGGCCGTTGGGGTCCGGGGCAGTGGGTCAGCAGTTGCTGCACTTGGTCGATCTGCGTGCGGAGTTGGTCGAGTTGGGTCAGCGCGCCGAAGCGCCGGTCGATATGACGGGCGTGGTCGACCTGGCGGCGGAAGACTTCCACGGTGGCGCGGTCGATGGTGCGGGCGACGGCGAGCCGGGCGCGTAGCTCGGCTGCTTCGGGGTCTTCCTCGGGCTCGTCGGGGAAGCCCAGTTCGGTGTTGGTGCGGCCGTAGATCTCGCGGAAAAGCCGTTGGTAGATCTGATTGGGTTGTTCTTTTCCGTTCTCCCACCGCGACAGCTTGGTCTTTAGACTCGCTTTGGTCATGATCGCTAGATTCAGCGCGGCCGCGCGCCGGGTGAGCAGGTCGATCACCTGGGCGCCGGAATAGCCCAACTGCCGGCGCACGGTCTGAAGCGATGTCATCATGGGCAACTCCGGCTGCGAATAAACCGGTGCTGACCTGCATGGTTAATGGTTGTTAATAGGTCCGCCGTTAACCGATGACAATTACGAAACGGCACCTGTTCGCGGTTTCGTAGTGCCATGCCAGAAATCACCAACACCACCAACGACCGAACACTGGCTGGCCTAGCCATCGCGGGCCGCCAGCTCATCCAAACGCCGCTCAATGGCGGCCAAGCGCCGGTCGATGGAGGTCAACCAGGCAGCCACGGGATCAACCGGCGAGGTCGCGGGCTGGCCCCGTTCAGGCGGAGTGTGCCCGCGCAGCACGGCGTCGAGGTGCTCGGGATGCCAAGCCAACGCCACCGACAGCGCTTCCAGCGTGCGGGCGCTGCGGCGGCGCTGGGTGGTATTGCGGTGCAACTCGCGCACGATCGCCACCGAGACCTGAGCCCGTTCCGCCAACTCTCGCTGGCGCCAATTGAGCTCGGCAAGCCTCGTATCGATCGCTTGCGCGACCGCCGCCCAGTCCTGCCGCACCGATTCCTCCGCGCTCCGCCCTAAGCGCCGAAGAGTAGTCCCGCGTGCCGTTTGGGTAATTCCGCACACCATCTAGCACTGAAATCAGTGCACAAATCCGATGACATCATGCTTTCGAAAGGGAACTCTCTTAATGGACAGCACAAACAAGAACGCCGCGCGTCCGGCGTTCTACACCGTGCCGGAGGCCGCCCGCGTGCTACGGGTGACCCCGGCGACCATTTACCGCGCCATTCGGGAAGACGCCTTCCCGGCCGTGCGCATCCGTACCCGCTGCGTGATTCCCGCCAGCGCCGTAGACCGGCTCGCGGCTGAGGCGGCCGAGTCGGGCGCATGCGTGGACGTGGCGGCCATGGCCGCGCTGCGACGCACCGCTCGCGAGGTGGCCCGCGCCACGGGGAGTGCGTCGTGGTGAGCCGCGACAAGGACCCGGATTACGAATCGATGGCCGCCGGACTCGATCGGTGGCAGCGGGTGCCGATCGAGGTCTTACGAGCTGTGGTTATGCGCCGGGGGCTGTGCCTGTGGGGCCTGTGGCCGGCGGTGGAGCCGGACTGGGACGACTGCGCACCCAGCGACCGGCGACTCGCCGCACGGCTCTGCCAGGGGTGCCCGGTCATCGACCAATGCCTAGAGCTGGATCTGCGCACCACCGGGCCGTGCACCACCGGCGTGTGGGGTGCGCTGCCCGAAGACGACCGGCGCGCGCTGCACCCAGTCTGGCAGCGACGCCGCCAGCAACAAGACCGACCTGACCAGGAAGGAGGGCCAACGCCGTGACCATCGATCTGACTCCGACACAGGTGGTCGCCGCACTGGGTGTGCTGCTGGCGCTGCTGATGATGTGGCGCTCGGGCGCCCGGCGGGGTCGCCGGGCCGCGGACGCTGCTTACGGGGCATCCCGGGTCGCATCGCTGGCCGGGCATCTACTAGGGACCGCCGGGGTGATTCTCGGCGTGCAGTGGGTGGCGATCACCTACGCCCCCGGCACCACCCTGTTCTGGGTAGTGCTGGCGGTGCCAGCATTGATCACCGCGCACGCCCTAACTCGGTCGGTGACCTCGCTGGATAGCGGGTACTGGCGAGGTGACCGGCGGTGACCACACACAGCGATACGGCGGTGATCTCGGCCGATCCCGCGCTCGACGGAGAGCTGATCGACGACAAGCACTCAGATTGCCAGCGCACCCGGCGGGTGGCGTCGTGGTGGCAGCGCTGCCCGCGCGTCCCGGCCGCACTCAAAAGCCGCGCCTACGCGGTGCAGGCGGCCAAGGACTCGACCGTGATCGTGATCTACGCTCCATGGCGGTTCGCCAACGCGGCGGGCCGGGGCATGGTGCTGGCCGTGCGAGCGTGGCGGCGCTGGGTGACCGTCCGTGATTACCGGGAGGCCGCCGAACTATCAGAAAAGCTGGCAGACAAGTATATCGAGATCCGCGAGCTAACCCTGTTGCGGTGGCGGGTCACCGGTGCCGCTGCCGGGCTCGGCACGGCCGGGGTGGCGCTGACCGACATGCTCTACGGCCAGCTCACACTATGGATCACCGGCCTGATCGGCGCAGCCGTGCTGGCGATCACCGGGCGGCGTAAGGACGGCAGTCCCGGCCGCCGGGCCGTGCTAGCCGGACCCCGCTCGCTGACCTGGACTATGGATCCGCAGATCCTGGTCGACGCCTTCCGCGACGCCAAACTCATCGGCAAAGACGAAACCCTGCGCCTGGTCGAACGCGCCCGCCGAATCGGCCATGGCTGGGCCATCACCATCGACCTGCCGGCCACCCGTAAAGCCACCGACGTGGTCAAAAACCGGGAAGCGCTGGCATCCGCGCTGGCCGTGGATGAGGTGCAACTACTCGTCGAACGCGTGCGAGGCAACGGGGGCCACGCCGGGCGGATAGCGATGTGGGTCGCCGACAGCGACCCGTATGCCACTCCGCCCGTCCGTACGCCGTTGTTGGACGTGGCGTGCTGGGATGCCTGGCGACCTGTCCCGTTCGGGCGCGACGCGCGGGATCGCCGCATCAACCTCCCGCTGGTGTGGACCTCACTGCTTGTCGGCGCCATTCCCCGTCAGGGTAAAACCTTCGCCGCCCGACTGGCCGCCGCCGGACTGATCCTCGATCCATACACCCGGCTCTACATCGCCGACTTTAAAGCCGGAAAGGACTGGGACGCCGCCGCCCAAGTTGCACACCGGTTCATATCCGGCGACGAGCCGCACCATGTGCTGGCTTTGGCCGCATGGCTCGTCGAACTCGTCACCGAAGTCCAGGGCCGCTACCGGCGCATGCGCGAACTGGACAATGACATCTGTCCTGAATCCAAGGTGACCCCGGCTATGTCCCGTGATTTGTCGTTGAATATGCCAATCACCGGCGTCTTCATTGATGAAGTCCAAGTCCCCTTGGAAGAACGGACCCCGATCAGGGTGCAGGGAAAACTGATTCCGGTGGGTCAGTACATCGGCGAGCTACTGACTTGGCTAGCGAAGAAAGGCCCAGCCGCCGGAATCGTGCTCGTACTCGCCACACAGCGACCCGACACCAAAACCATTCCCTCCCCGCTGCGCGCGGTACTCGGATCCCGGTTCGCGTTGCGGGTGATGGACTGGCGCGACAGCAATATCATTCTGGGCGAGCAAATGAACACCCGCGGATGGGACAGCAGCCGGCTCCTGCCCTCACACAAAGGCGTCGGCATTCTGCGCCCAGACGGGAACACGGCGGCCGGGGCCGATGTGCTGGCCATGATGGTCCGCACCGATTACATGCCCAACAACGACTGGGCCACCCTGTGCCAGCGCGGCCGGGCACTACGGGCCGGGACGGGCACACTGAGCGGGCACGCCATCGGCGCTGTGTCAACGCCTGCGCTAGACCCGGGCATGGTGGCCGATGTCATCGGTCCCAGCCAGATGACCACTGATGATGCTGACGAGGAGGCGCCCCTTCCTCTCGACCTACCAGAACCGCTGGCGTCCGTAGTCGAGTACCTAGGTGCCGATCTCGAAGAGAGCGGTCGGGAGTTCGTCGCAACTGCTGAACTCACTGAGGCACTCGACGTCGAGCCGACCGCCTTCGGACGGCAGATGGGCGAACTCGGATGCCGGCCCCGCCCCGGCCGGATCATCACCAAGGACGGCACTAGCCGCCAAGCGCGCGGGTATCTGCTCGCCGATATCCGAGCTGCGATCAGCGCCTTGCAAGACGACCCGGAGGCCGACGACCCCCAGGCCTGAAACCGTCACACCCTCTGTCACAACCCGTCACAAATCAGGGCAACCCGTCACAATCAGTGTGACGGGTTCACCCTTAGCCTGAACTGGTAAAACGTCGTTTGTGACGGGTGTGACGGGTTGTCGG
>Ga0213881_10001456_pt1 | contig 11318 bp, 13 predicted proteins | sample BarmaccoBMER_R08_FD_160104 | JGI IMG/M metagenome (GOLD analysis project Ga0213881, IMG submission 160104) | Barbacenia macrantha exposed rock microbial communities from rupestrian grasslands, the National Park of Serra do Cipo, Brazil - ER_R08 ... | reverse complement strand
TGAACCATCATCATCGCAGATTTGACCAATGCCTCTCGAGCGGCTAAGCCCGCGTTCCAGTTCGAGGCGAGCTGATGGGCGTGCACATACAGCGGGACAGTGATCTTAACGGGCTCTATCCCCCTATCTAGTGCTTTCAGTGCCGCATCGCATAATTCGAGTCCGTGGTACCGTAGCAACCATGTCTTGCCATAACCGGCATCACCGAGAATGACTGCGATAGGGACGTCTTTGATAGCTCGCTCCCAACTCACGTCGCCGTGATGGAGCAGGTGGGGATGGTAGTAAAGGGATTCGTCTACAGGCTGGTTCGGTGGCTCGTCGCTCACACTGACGGATCGGTGTAGAAAACCCCGGTCCAGGGTTGCGTAGGGCATCCAGCCCTGGGTGCGCTGTAATGAGTTTAACAGCGCCCGCAGGTAGCTACGGAGACTGGCCTCGGGGATGGGAACCAGACGCCGGTCCAGCTCCCGCAGATCTTTGATGATACGCGGCACGTCATCGCGAACGTGGCGGTGACGCAGATAGCGGTACTGGGCATTGGCCAGAATCCTCAATGGTGAGGGTAACTGCTCGTGATCGAGCCGCCGGGTGTGATCCAGCAGGACCGGGATGATGGGAATCCTACACGTCGTTGCCTCGACCAGTTCCCTGCGGACCCAATCCTCTTCCAGATCCAGGCGTCGACGTCCGTCTTGGTCCGTCGCCTGCAGCCACCGGGTACCGATGACCGCGATGACCACGGTACATTCACGTAATTGTGTCAGAATCTCGTGTTCGAAATCCTGGCCGGGCTCAATCGTGCGGCTAGCTAAAAAGATATTTTCCTCACCGAAAACGGCTGACAACTGCATGTCCAGTAGCGCTGCGGCGAAGTCGCCGTCGTCGGTGCGGTAGTTAATGAACACCTTTGGCACGGCGGTCCGCTCTCCGGTTGCGCCAGCTCGTGGCGAGGGTAACAGGTGACGATCAATGATGGAGAATATCTGTGCGGTGCAGGGCTGCGGTGAGTTCCGGGTAAAGCTGGCGCACGGGTGGGTAGGTTAGCCAACGGGAGAGGGTACGTGCGAGCGCGCGTACGTCCGAGCGGACCGTTGCCGAATCGGTCGCGGCGATGTCGTCGAGCAGCTCACGGCTCAGGGCACAGGCACGGTCGAGCTCGCCGGAAGCAGCGTGGGCCAGTGCTCGTCGGACTCCCCATCGTGCATGGAACCTGCGGGCAGAAGGATCGACAGCAGACAGCTCACGGTCGCGCAAGTCTGCTGCCTGGACGGGTCGGCCGAGGTCATACAGGCACCAGGCGGTGCTAAAGGGGACAGGATTGCTGACAGTGGAGCTACCCAGAACCGGGACGGGCCCGATCGCCGCGCCGTCCAACAGCGCGGTGGCTCGATCAAGGGCATGCTGGCAGTCGGAGTAAGCGCCGGCCAAGGCGTGTCCCTGGGCCTCACGCTGCGCGGCCAGCCCGCGGACTCGGTTACCTGCCGCAGGGTGCTCCTGGGCTCGTCGGGCGAGCGCGATTGTCTGTACCGCGTCGCCGACATACAAACTGATCAGGGCACGGCGAACTAGGGCATAGGCGGCGAGTTCGTGGTCACCACCTGCCGAGGCGAGCTGCACTGCCTTGCTAGTCCACCACAACGCCGCCCTGTCATCCCCTACTTCTTGCGCCATCCAGCCGGCGTACTCCGCATACCGCGAGGCCAGCAGGTAGCAGTCTGACCGTCTCCGGCTGGACGCGTTCACGGCTACCGCTTGCAGCGTGTAAGTATGTGCGATCAGCGTCGGCAACACCACCTGCGGCCTTACTTGTTGCCCAAGCGCGCGGATCTGGGAAAACACAGCAGAAAAGGTGGCTACTACGGCGGTTTCCTGCTGCCGCGCTCGAGATGACGGCGAAACAGCAAGGCCCAGCGTCAACAGGGACGTGGCGTCCGCCGTTAACGCCTCTCGGCGAGTTATCGACTGAAACCACACTAAGCTGTCAGCGCCCATGCTCAGTACCCACAGCTCCTCCTGGTTGATCATTTCCGGTGACACTGAAAGCTTATCACCAGTGTCTGGTGGCGGAACCAAAGCCATGAGAGCACCCCCGGCATTCAAGGCAGCGTCACAGCGCCGAGCCACCCCTACCGTGGGCGGCCGGACACCCGTCTCGATCTTGCTGAGATAGCCTTTGCTGTAGTGGGTGCACCGGGCCAGCTCAGCAAGGGATAGGTCCACCGTCGCGCGCCACCGCCGCAACTCCGACCCGAAAGACTCACTCACATCCATCTAACCTATCGTGTTTCTGTGCTGACAGAACGCTCCCAACTCTTCCAGGCTGGGTGGGGAACCTCCTACCGACACAGCAAGTGCACACCAAGAAAGCTACGATGGCAAGCACAGAGGTCGCTAACGTTGCAGCCTGTCCCGCTCCGTGGGTTGTATCGGCACCAGGTACCCGGGCCTACGACCACGAGCTGCACCAGCCGCGGCAGTGGCCACCACGCCGCACTACGCCAGCTGGACAACCGGCTGGTCGGCATCCTGCACGGCTGCCTCAAAACCCGAACCTGCTACGACGAAGACACCGCCTGGGGCCACCGCCATAACAAAGACCAACAACAGGCCGCTTGAAACCTGTTGCGGTTCAGATATAGCCCTTGAAATCTGTTGCGGTTCAGATATAGCCAGGGTGACTTCCTCTGGCCCGGACCAGTGGGGGTCTGCTGATTAGGGGCTCGCAGGTCCAGAGTGGCGCGCCATCGCACAGCGACGCCGAAGGCACCCTGGACCTGCGAGGGACAGCCCCGCACCAGGGTTCCGTCATGTTTGGGGTATGACCCTTTTGAGCTTTTCGAGAGTTTTGTGGAGACTGGCCGGATTGATGTGTCTTCCGGGGGACCGGGCGCGGTCCTGGTAGAGGATCACGGTTCCTATGCCGTTGATCACCCAGAAGGACCGCGCCCGTGTCGTTATCCTGCCTTGTTCCGCCTGTCGCTGGCCAGTCAGTGTCCGGTCAGGTTGGCCGGGAGGACACCGAGGACGCCCTGGGTGACCTCGGTGCTGTTCGCGCGGCGTGTGGTGCGCTGGCCGGGTACCTGGACCAGGTTGTCGATCACCGGTCGCGGCAGGGGCTGCGCCACGAGCTGGGGTATGTGCTGGCCGTGGCGGCGGCCGCGACGGCGTGCGCGGGGCACGACGAGGTGGCCGCCCTCGCCCAGTGGGCCGCGGACGCGCCGGAGTGGGTGCTCGCCGAGCTAGGAGCCAAGCCCGACCCACTGACCGGCGCGATCAGTGCACCCAGTGAGTCCACCCTGCGCCGGGTGCTCGCCAAGGTCGATGCCGCCCAGCTGCAGCGACTGACCGCCCAATGGGTAAAGGCCAGCGCCGAAACCACCCCGGCGCGCCAGGGTAAGAGCGAGCGACTGGCTGGGGTGGCCATTGACGGCAAGAGCGTTCGCGGCGCGGCCACCGGGGGCCATCCTCGCCCGCACCTACTCGCTGCGCTCACCCACGACGGCTCGATCGTGCTCGCCCAACGCCAGATCCGGCGACAAGGGCAGTGAGATCAGCGAGCTCGCCGCGCTGGTCACCGAGTTGGACCTGGCCGGCACGGTGGCCACCGTCGATGCCCTGCACACCCAGCGGGCCACCGCTGAGCACCTTGTGTCGGCCACAAGCGCTGACTACATCATGACCATCAAGGCGAACCAGCCCGGCCTGCTGGCCACCGCACAGCACGCCCCCTCCGGCCCGGCAGCCGAGTTCACCGAATACACCGAGCAGTCCCGAGGCCATGGCCGTACCGAAGAACGCATCGTGCGCACCACACCGGTGAGCACTGCGATGCCGATCGAATTCCCCCACGCCGCACAGTCCTTCCGTGTCATCCGCTACGTCGGCGATCTCACCGGCCAACGCCACTCCAAGGAAATCGCCCACTGCCTGACCAGTCTCACCCCGGACAAGACTACCGCCGAAGACCTCACCACGCTGCTCCGCGAACACTGGGGCGCGATCGGAAACACACTCCACTGGGTCCGCGACACCACCTTCCACGAGAACATATCCACCCTGCGCGCCGGCACCACACCACAAGCAATGGCGATCCGCAGCACCCTCATCACCGCGTTCCGCCTCGTCAGCTGGCGCAACCTCAAACAAGCCCGCCGCTACTTCTCCCACACCATCCACCGATGCGTCAACCTGATCACCAAACCGATCAAAACGGTCAAATATCAAACATGACGGAGCCCTGAGCCCCGCACACTGCGCGGCACCCCAGCAGACGCCACGGAACACAAGAGCCTGCTGGACATCCAAGCCCATGGGATGTCTGACAACGTCCACCGTGTCGTCACCTCGCACGATCCGCTCGCAGGAACCGCACTATTGACCGTGTCGTCCCAGCTGGCGGGGCTGCCGACTCGGGTGGAAGACCTGCGAGCCGGCACCACTCTGGTCCGGTAGTAGTTCGAACCGGATCAGGGAGGAGTCAAGCGGGACCATGCGAACCTCTGCAAAACCGAGCTCGTTCGCGATCACCGGGGCGTGTACGACGAAGTCGTTTAGGGTCTGGCCGTGTAGGATGCGGACGTCCAACCTCGTTAGTAGGGGCCCAGCGCTCACCAACACCACCTGCGGAACGTGGAGCGTGTCGCCGCCGCTGGCGCTGAAGGTGGTCTGCGTCAGCCCGAGTCCAACGATGATGTCCTCCACGCGTCGGGCCAGCCGCTGGTCAGCTCGGCGCAGGGGTTCGAGCCGTCGGGTGCCGCATCGCCCTAGGACTCGGCGCCACCACGATTCATGCGGAACGACACTCTCGACGACCTCCTTCGAACGTCGGATACTCGTCTTCCGGGGATGACCGTTCATAGCCGATACCTTCTTTTGGCCATAGCGAGCTTCCTTGCGAGAACGGGTTCTAGACGAAAGCTCGCACCGCTTTTGAGCAAGCACTGCATTGTATTTCCTTTTTCCGATCAGTGCAGGGCCACGCGCAGGACCCGACAGTGTGCCCAACCCTCACAAAAGCGTTATTATAGTTGGTTGTGCGGCGTTGACCCGCGCAACCAACTTTGACATACAGTGGCTCGATCGAAAACAGACAACAGCTCAGCCTTGGAGCTTGTCGTAGTGATCGTACTCCTTAATCTTCTTGCTGATCTTTCCTTCTGTCGTTTTGTTCACCTCCTTACCCTCCGACTCTTCGCAAATCACAGTCCAGCTAAGATTCAGCTTTGCCAGGAAAGCAAAGAAAATAGCTGCGAGGGTTGACGTCTGGCGGAGCAACCTCCCCGGCTGTAATTTTCAGCGAAAAAACAACGGATTAGCTGGTTGCGGCCTCATCATTCATATCGAAATCCTGTCCTTCCATTAAGGTACCCTGACGTCATGATTGTCAGCGGTCATTTCAGTCTCGTCGCGTTCGGCGGCCGTGGTTCCTCCTGTCGAGATAAGATGAGAATTCCAGTGAACCGCCCAATCTCACCAGCCGTTTCCCACTACACTGTTGTAGTGGCAACGGGAAACACATCAAAAAGCCTCAGAAACGATCTTGTTTCGGAAGGCGAAACAAACTGGGAGAGGCAGCGCCCGCCGGGGGAGCGTGTTCGCTGGGACGTGTGGCTGGTGATCCTCAGCGTGCTCCAGTTCGCTGTGGGCGGCCCCGCTCGCCCGACACTGACTCCCAGCTCGGCGCTGCCGACGACCTGCCTCCCACACTTTGTCCCGCTCTCCATCCTGGCTGGATTCTCCCCGGACCCCGACACCCCGTCTGCCTACCGCCCTGCGCTGGTGAGTTCGACGTGCTGGTGATGGGGGGTGATGGTGAATCGCCAGCTTGTGGCGGCGGGCCGGCCGAGGTGTTCCCAGTGGTGGTAGGCGGCGGTGATCTCGTCCCAGAGCCGGCGGTGCCCGAACTGGGACACCGGCCAGCGCTGAACTCCGGGCTGGTAGTCAAATCGAGCCCAGGACCGGGTGTCGGCGGCGAGAAACCATACACACCAGCGGTCATCATCGGTGGCGGGGACGAACTCGCGGTGGCAATCGGGTACCTGAAGGGCGATCGCGACAGGCGCGTCGTCGTTGCAGACATCCGAGGCGTGCAGGTCGGTGTCGCTCACCTCGGGGATGTCGGTGTCGCGCACCACCTTGGTGATCTCGGGCGAGGGAATGCGCTGGTCGCGTAGTTCCATGAAGGAGATGGTGGTGTTGACCAGTCCTCCGGTAGCCCTCCCGTCGGCACTGACGGTCAGGGACAGCAGCCCGGCGTGCTTGTAGGCGCTGCCCCACGGGGTGAGGACCAGCCCACCGGGGCGAGTCTGCGCTACCCATGCATAGGGCACTCGGGGCGCGGCGACGGTGGAGATCACCCGATCAAACGGCGCACCCTCGGGGTGCCCGTGCGCCCCGTCACGGGTCATCACGGTCACCTCACCGTAGCCGGCGGTGGCCAGCGCGGTGCGCGCCTGCGCCGCCAGCACGGGATCGACCTCGATCGTGGTCACGTTGCTGGCGCCGAGGTAGTGGGCCAACAGCGCGGCGGTGTAGCCGGTGCCGGTGCCGATCTCCAGCACCCGCATGCCCGGCTCGAGCTGCCCGGCCGCCAGCATCAGCGCCACAATGTCCGGGCGCGACGCCGAACTGGTCACCATCCGACCCCACCCATAGGGACCGGCCGGGATACCGTCATCAACCTGGGTAATCACATATCCGGGCCCGTAGGCCCGGCGCAGCCACTCCTGGGGATCCTCCGCGCGGCGCAGTGGCACCAGATGATCCTCACCGTCGTAACGCCAGATCACCTCGGGAATGAACACCTCCCGAGGCACCGCCAGAAATGCCGACCGCCACGGCTGGCTCAGCGTCCCCTCGGCACTCAGCTCATCCACTAGCTCAGCCCACGACGGGGCAGCCACAACCGTCACTTCGTGGTGTCCTTGCCGCCCTTTTGGTCCTTATCGTCCGTGTCCGGCTTCTCGTGCTTTCCGCCGCGATCCTTGTAGGGGAATACGCCAGGCTCGTGCCCGTTGCCCCGGTACTTCTCTTGCGGGTCTTTCTTCTCGTGTTTGCTCATGGCGTTGTCCCCCTCACGGTGTGAGACGAGGGTGGCGCTCAGGCGCCCCCCGCAGCTCGCCCACGTACTCCACGAAGTCTCTGCGGTGCATCCCACTGCCCTTCCGCCCGGTGGTTGTTCTGCCGCCCACAGTAATCGGAGAGCGGGACAAAGTGTGGGAGGCAGGTCGTCGGCAGCGCCGAGCTGGGAGTCAGTGTCGGGCAAGCGGGGTCGCCCACGGCGAATTGGAGCACGCTGAGGATCACCAGCCACACGTCCCAGCGAACACGTTCCCCATGGTGAGCGCTGCCTCCCACACTTTGTCCCGCTCTCCTGTTCGGGCAACCAATCCACCGCGTCACCGAGCTCCGTGTCAACCAGGTCCAGGAAGACCAGGCGGGCGTCCGCATCCAGCTAGGCCGGCACTGGCTCGAGGCCCCCGAACCCCTGGCCGCGCTGCTGCGCGCTCACCTTGCCACCCGCCTCGATCGAGGCACGGCCGCCAACCCCACCTCGCCATGGCTGTTCCCCGGCCTCCTTCCCGGAGAACACCGCAGCTCACGACAAGCCGGGGATATCCTTCGCGCCGCCGGAATCCCCGTAAGGGCCCTACGCAACGCCACCTGGCAACAACTCGTCCGCGAGGCCCCGCCCCAAGTCCTCGCCGACGCCCTCGGGATCCATCCCAGCACCGTCATGCGCCACGCCACCCAGGCCGGAGCCGACTGGACCACCTACGCAGCCAACCGCGCCCAAAAGGCCCCCTGAACTCGTCTCCGTCGAATCCGCTGCCCTACCAGTTCGCCAGTTCGTGTGTGATCACCGGGGGCGTAGCGACTCCAGGTGACCCCGATCTGGGTGGCGATTTTGGCTGTGGTGACGGGGTGGTAGCTCAGGGCGTCGGCGACGACGGGTGCTGGCATGTCCCGGAGGTGCTGGCGGATGGCGGCTGTGCGGGCGCTGCTGGTGGGGACGCCGAGTTTGCGGAGGTGTCCGGCGAGGCTTTCGGGGTGCAGGGGCTGTCCTGCGCGGCGGCCGGGGAACAGCCAAGGGGAGTTGGGGTTGGTGGCGGTGTTCATGTTGTTCCGCTGGTCGATCCAGGTGAGTAGGAGCTGTGCGAAGGGGGTGGGGACCGGTGAGGGTGGTTCCCCGAGCCGGAGCAGGACCACCTCCCCGTCGCGGATGATGTCGTCGATGGTGAGCCGGGCGATGCGGCTGAGTGGCTGGGCGTAGAGCAGGACGATGACTCCGGCGACGCGGGGTCGCAGCGGGAGGTCGTGACTGGTGAGCAGGCGGCCGAGCAGGGTCATGCGCTCGCGTGGGGGCAGGGAAGCGTTGTGGGTGATGACGGGTGCCGGCAGCCGTAGCGGTGGGGCGAGTTTGCTGGCCATGCTCCAGAGCAGGAAACCGCGCAGGCGGTTGTGATCATGCTCGTGGTGTTCGGCGTGCCAGGTGTCGATCTCAGCCTGCTCGCAGGTTCGCAAGGTGCGCTGGCGTGCTGTAAGCCAATCGAGGAACATCGTGGCCTGCGTGATCTGCTCGCCGGCGAATTTTCGGCTGGCCGGGGTGATCGGGAGACCGTTCGGATCCGGGGGAGATCAACTGTTCGGGCGCCCGGTGGGGTGGGCCGATGGAATGAGGCTGGCCCCCACCAATTGGACTGGCCGGGTGGCCCCCCTTGAGCGTTGGCATAGCTGGGAATCCCGTCAGATCGGCAGCTATGCCCCGTTATGTCGCCTATGTCGGGCATGACGCACCGGGAGGTGCCGATGACCGCGACTGCGGATCCAGCGTCCGCCACCGTCTCGGCCTCACCGTGGCACATGTTGTTGGCCGCGCCGCGCTGCGCGGGGGTGGAGCACGCGGTCGAGGTGGTGGGTCGGCTGTCGGAGCGGGCCGCCGGGGCGGTGTTCGTGCACGGGCAAATCGTGCGCAACACACGTGCGCTGGCCGACCTGGAGGGCAGGGGGGCTGCGGTCATCGGCGGACTGGACGAGGTCCCCGACCCGCCGCCGCCTGGGCCGCACATCCCCGCCCTGCGGCGAGTCGGGGACGCCGACGTGCCGCGCGCCGAGGTGGGCGCGCGGGTGCTGCTGGCCGGGGCATCGGCGACACCATCCGCGTGCCACGGTCCGGGCCGCCCGTCGAGGAGGTCAAGGCCTGTAACGAGATCCTCGCCAGCCTCGGCATGCGGCCCCGCAAGCTGGAGATCGTCTCCTGCCCCGGCTGCGGCCGCCTGCGAGCTGACCTCTACAAGCCTCACCGCCAAGGTCCAGGCCGCCTTCGACGGGTTCCCTGCGCCGCTGCGGGTGGCGGTGATGGGCTGCGTGGTCAACGGCCCCGGCGCGGCCCGAGAGGCCAACCTCCGCTTTTCCGGCGGCAACGGCAAAGACCAGATCGTCGCCCACGGCCAGGTCATCCGCACCGTCCCCGAGCACCAGGTCGTCGACGCGGTCCTCGAGGAGGCCCTCGCACTCACCGAGAAGGAGGGGACCGGATGACGCCCACGTCAGTACCCGGCGGTGCCGCCGTCGACGCTGATCAGCGCGCCGGTGATGCCCGACGCCTCGTCGCTGGCCAGCAGCACGGCCACGGCGGCGACCTCCTCGACGGTCACGGGGCTTTTAAGGGCGGCCTGCTGGGTGAACAGGTCTGTGAACTGCTCGAAGCTCAACCTCATGCTCGCCGCGGCGACTGGCCCGGCCTAGCGGATGCCCTCGGTGACCACCAGGCCGGGGCAGATGGCGTTGACGGTGATGCCCAGCGGCCCGGCCTCCTGGGCGGCGCCCTGTTCGCGCTGGGCAAGACCGCCGCCTACGCCAAAACCCGCGTCGTGTGGGGCGATACCCCGATTGGCGCGCACCAAGGCGTCGCCCACCCCCTGGCGCAAGCCGCCGTCCAGGTCGAGCTGGCCCGGCTGATGGCGCAGAAAGCCGCGTGGCTCTACGACACCGGCGACGACACCCGCGCCACGGCCGCGGGCAACATGGCCAAGCTCGCCGCCGACGCCGCCGACGCCGCCGACCAAGCCGTCCAGACCCACGGCGGCGGCGGCCTGGCCAGCGAGCACGGCCTAGCCCGCCTGCTGGCCTCCGCCCGCACTGCCCGCGCCGCCCCCGTCAGCCGGGAGATGATCCTCAACTTCGTCGCCCAGCACACCCTCGGCCTGCCCAAGTCCTATTGACCCTATTGACCGGAGGAGGCGCAGCCATGGCGATAGCCCGGTTATCCACCCCGACCGGCCCGATCGAGCTGTCCTATGAGGCGCACGGCGACAGCGAGGCGGTGGTGTTGCTCGTGGCCGGCCACTTCCCGGCTTCGGTCTGGCACCCGGTCGCGGTCCCGATGCTGACCGGGGCCGGGTACCGGGTGGTCACCTTCGACAATCGGGGCATGCCACCCTCGACCGTGCCCGAGCCCGGCTACCAGGTCAGTGACCTGGCCGCCGACACCGCCGCGCTGATCGAGCACCTGTCGATCGACCCCTGCCACCTGGTGGGCGCCTCCCTGGGCGGCCTGATCACGCAGACGCTCGCCCTCGCCCGCCCCGACCTGGTGGCCACGGCGAGCTTCATCGCCGGCACCGGGGACTACTCCGCCGGCGGGAAATTGGCCATGGCAGCCTGCCACGCCGCCTACGCCTCGGGCGCGCCAGCGGCCACAATGGCCGCCGCCATTGTGGCCATGGCCGTGCCCGTCCCACTCTGGCACGACCAGAAGGCCGTCGACGCGGCCATGTCCGCCGCCAGGTCGACCCTCACACGCGACAACTCCACCCACCGCGGGCGGCTGGGCCACAGGCACTGTCAACTTGGCCATGATCATGATCTTTTTCTTTTTCGCGACCCCAAGATGTAGTAGCTCAAGCCGGGCAGATACCACTACTGGCTGCGGTAGCAAGATCCGAATTGATCATCTCTGGCGCCAAGTTGACAGTGCCACACCAGGCCCAGCCGGCGCTCTCCACTGAGCCCCCAGCCCCCGAACCCGAGCTCGATCCCGAGCCCCCGGTGCAGTCGGGTGAGGCGGAGGCGACGCTCGCCGCGCAGCTCCGCATGCCCGAGACCGGCGGCCCCGAGCTGCGTGAGCCCCCCGCCCGGCAGCACTGGACCCAGCGGCCGCACGGTGACCTCACCGACACCGCACTGCGCGAGCTCCTCGAGCGCGAGCAGCACCAGGGAGAGCGGGACAAACCGTGGGAGGCGGGACTCACCAGGGGAAACGTGTTCGCTGTGAGGATTGCTGGTTGACCCTCAGCGTGCCTGAGTTCGCCGTG
>Ga0213881_10001455_pt1 | contig 11323 bp, 7 predicted proteins | sample BarmaccoBMER_R08_FD_160104 | JGI IMG/M metagenome (GOLD analysis project Ga0213881, IMG submission 160104) | Barbacenia macrantha exposed rock microbial communities from rupestrian grasslands, the National Park of Serra do Cipo, Brazil - ER_R08 ... | reverse complement strand
GGTGGGGTCGCGCGTCACCGTGGCCGAGCGCCTCGCCTACCTGCGGGCGCTGCTGCGCCGGGGCAGCTTCTCGTTCGACGAGGCGGTCACGCGGGCCGACCGGGTGACGGTCGCGGTGACCCTTTACGCGCTGCTCGAGCTCTACAAGCAGGGCGAGCTGGATTGGAGCCAGGACGAGCCGTTCGGCGAGATCACCATCGAGCCCGGCCGGCGCATCGGGGTGCTGAGCCCGGCCGGGACGAGCGAGAGGCTCACGGCGTGAATCTCGAAAGCACGCTCGAGGCCCTCCTGTTCCTCAGCTCCGAGCCGCTTGGAGCCGAGGCGCTGGCCGACGCCACCGGCGCCGAGCTGCACGAAGTGGTTTCTTCGCTCGAGCGCCTGCGAGAGCACTACGAGTTCGAGCGGCGCGGCCTGGTGCTGCGCGAGCTGGCCGGCGGCTGGGTCCTGTCGACGCACCCGGACGCCGAGCCCGCGGCCCGGCGCCTGCTGGCCCGTCCGCGCACGCCGGCGCTAACGCCGGCGCAGGCCGAGACCCTGGCCATCGTCGCCTATCTGCAGCCGGTGTCCCGGCCCGAAATCGCGCGCATCAGGGGAGTCAACGCGGAGTCGGCCGCGGCCACGCTGCTCGAGCGCGGGCTGATCGAGGAGGCGGGCCGGTCGCAGTTCGGGGCGGTCCTCTACCGGACCACCGAGCTGTTTTTGAAGCTGTTCGGCCTGAACTCCCTCGAGGAGCTGCCCGAGCCGAGCGAGTTCGACCCGGCGCCGGAGCTCGAGGCCGAGTTGCGCGAGCGGCTGCTCCAGGCCGGCGAGGCCCGCGCCGGGGCATGAGGTTTGGCGGCCGTTGGCCGCCTTTGGGGCCGGCGTTTCATTGCTTGACGGATCAACGACTCGGGCGTATGTTTCCGCCGTTCGGGTCCGGTTACCTGGGTCGGGACCTCGTGGTTGGTCGCTGGAAACCGAACGCCAATAGAACGTCCAATGGGGAGGCTCCCATGCCTGACGGGTCGTCAGACGGTTCGTGTCGGCGTTACTTTCTGCGGACCGGACGGCTCGTCCGCGGCTTCGCGCCTCGCGGAGGGTGGCGTCCGCCTGTCCTACTGGTGTTCGCGGCAGGGGTGCTGTTGCTCCAGGCCGCGCCCGCTGGCGCCGTTGCGGTTCCCGGGCGGGCCGGACCGGCGTTGCGGTCCGGTACTCAGCTCACTATGGCCAGCCCCATCGCGGGAACCGGCCAGAACGTCAGCGGGTTCTCCGCCAACGACGCCAACGGCTTCCAGCCAATTACTTGTACCCCAGCCGGCAGCACCAACTGCACGTCGAATTATCCCTCGGGCAACCCGACGCCCGTCGGATCGGCGCCGGCTGCCTGGACTGCCCACAACACGATCTTCGCCGGCCTCCTCCGGGCCCATCCGGTCCCCAACCCCGACAGCGTCACTCTCACCCTGTACTGCATAGACATCCACACGGCGACGCGGGCCGGCATCAATTACGAGCTGGGCAGCTGGGAAGCGTCCGGGATGCCGAACGTGGGGTACGTGGCGCGCATCCTCAATTTTTACTACCCGAACGTGCCGAGTCAACCCAGCGGGACGGGTATTGACAACAACAATCAGAGGGCCGCCGCCGTACAGGCGGCCATCTGGTTCTTCACCGACAGGTTCGTCCTGAACACCAACCAGGGCAGCATCCGCACTGCCACAATGAGCATCGTGGACACCGTCTTACGCGAAGGGCCGCTAACCACACCGGCCCCGCCGAGCCTCGCGATCACGCCTACGAGCGCCAGCGGCCACGTTGACGTGCTTGGGCCCTTCAGAATCACGAGCAATCACCCGCCCGTCACCGTCACGGTCACGGGCGGGACGATGCACTCAAGCGCGACGAGCACGACGGCGCTTCCTAGTCCAGACACGGTGAACTCCAACGATTTTGAGCGCTGGCTGCGACCCACCGCGGGGAATACCACCAGGATCGTCACGCTCCAGGCCACCTCGACCGCCCACGTCCCCAGCGGGAACGTCTACCTGTTCAACGAAACCTGCACAACGCCAACGTGCCCATCCGACGCGCAGAGGCTCATCCTGGCCGCGCCGGCCACGTTGACCACCACCGTCCGGGCCACCGGAGAGTTCAAGCCCTTCGGCAAACTGATCGTGAAGAAGACGATCCAAGGTCCCGCGGCGCATGAACGGGGGGAGGTCCGCATCCACGTGAGGTGCAACGACGGCGTGACCAGGCCCGACTTCGTCATTCCCCCCGGGTCGTCGGTGCGTGAGCACACCTACCACAACATCCCGGCGGGCACGGAGTGCACCGTGACCCAGACATCCGGCGGCGCGGTGGTCGGCACTGTCGTCGTGGATGTAACGGGAGGAAACGGCCAGGAGGTGACGATCCCCGCCGGCGGGGAGAAGACGGTGCACGTCACGGATACATACCGCTTCGTCCCTGGCAAGCTGATCGTGCGGAAGATCATCGGCGGTGTGGCTGCGGGCCGGCAGGGACAGATCGTCATCCGCACGGAGTGCAACGGCCACTTCTTGACCCCGGACTTCGTGATCCCCGCCGCGGCTGCCGCGGGTGTGCACACGATATCCACGCCATACACCATCGAGCCGACTCCGGCCACCTGCACGGTCACCCAGACCGTGGACGGGCGCACCACCACAGTCGCACCGCCCGTCACCGTGGGGAGCGGGCAGAAGGTGGACATCGGGCACGGTCAAAGCAAGGAAGCGGTCATAACCGACGACTACGGGAACGCCCCCGGCTCATTGGAGGTTACGAAGTTCATCACGGGGCCGCAGGCTGGCCAGCAGGGAGAGATCGTTATCCACACGGTGTGTAACGGCACGCCCTTGGTTCCGGACTTCGTCATCCCGGCGAACACGCCCGGCCCCGTCGTCACGCACACATACACGGGCATTGCCACGCCGGCGTCGTGCACGGTCACAGAGACGGTGAACGGGTCTACCAGCACAATCTTGGTCAGCGTCACGGGCAGCGGAGCGACCGCCCACATCCCGCCAGGTGGGTCTGGCGCTGCCGAGATCACCGACGACGTCGGACTCCGTCCAGGGGAGCTGGAGGTGACCAAGCTCATTACGGGGCCGGAGGCTGGGCACCAGGGCGAGATCGTCATCCAGGCGGTATGTAACGGCGTTCACCAGGTGCCGGACTTCGTCATCCCGGCCGACACGGTCGGCCCGATCGTGACTCACGTCTTCGCGAATATCCCCACGCCGGCCACCTGTGTGGTAACAGAGATCTCAGACGGGTCTACGAGCACGATCTCGGTCGACGTGAGCGGCAGCCCGACCACCGTCGAGGTTGCACCGGGCGGGTCGGGCGCTGCGCAGATCACCGACGACGTGGGGCTCGCCCCAGGCGAGCTGGAGGTGAACAAGCTCATCACGGGTCCGGAGGCCGGGCGGCAGGGAGAGATCGTTATCCAGGCGGTGTGTAACGGCATCCATCAGGAGCCGGAGTTCGTCATCCCGGCTGGGACGGTCGGGCCCGTCGAGTCGCACATCTTCCGGAACATCCCCACTCCGGCCACGTGCGTGGTCACAGAGACGGTAGACGGGCACACCAGCACCGTCTCCGTGGAGGTCATGGGCAGCCCGAGTACGGTCGAGATCCTACCGGGCGGGTCTGGAGCTGCCACGATCACCGACACCTATGGGGCAACCCCGGGCTCGCTGCTCGTGACCAAGACCATCGCCGGTCCGCTCGCGGGACACCAGGGACCGGTAACTATCCACGTGGTGTGCGACGGCCTCGCGCTGTCGCCCGACTTCGTGATCCCCGCGCACACCCACGGGACCGTGTCGCACAGCTTCGACAGCATTCCCGCCGGCTCGACGTGCACGGTCACCGAGACCGCGAACGGCGCTACCGCCACGGTCATCGTGCAAGTGTTGGGCAATAACCAGACTGTGTCGATTCCTGCGGGCGCGGTGACAGCGGTGAGCTTGACGAACGTATACGACGACGGGTCCCCCGACCTGGAGGTACCCGAGGCGCCAGGGTCGCCCGCCGTGGACGCGACCGGCATCCTGACGGTAACTAAGCGCATCACTGGGCCGGCCGCCCGCCAACACGGCCTTATCGCGATTCTCGTGGCCTGCGGCGGAACACTGGAGAATTTCACCTTCATTATCCCTGCCCATACTGGTCCCGGCTTGTTCACCCATCATTTTGGCGAGATCCCGTCCGGACTCCGCTGTACCGTCAGGGAGACTGCGACGGGCGGCACGAGCAGGGCGAGCGTGGCTGCGGCCGGAACCAGCCACACAGTGACCATTCCTGCCGCCGGAACGGTCACTGTTCATATAACTGACAGGTTCACGATCAGGACTGCTCCGGCGCCTCGCCCGACGGTCACCGGGTAACCGGCTGGGCTGGCCAGGCCGCCACCCGCCCCGTTCAGCCGGCGCGGGTGGCGGGCGACCAGCCGGCCGCGGTCACGCCCGCGCCGCCAGCTGACCGCATGCGGCGTCGATCTCGCGCCCGCGGGTGAGGCGAACAGTGGCGCTCAGGCCGCGACGCTCGAGTTCGTCCTTGAACGCCGCGATCGCCTTGGGGCTCGACCCGGTGAACCCCGAGTCGGTCGGGTTGTATGGGATCAGGTTCACCTTGAACATGCGCGGGTCGAGGACGTCGGCGAGCTGCGCGGCCTGGGCGAACGAGTCATTGACCCCGGCGAGCATCACGTACTCGACGAACACCTTGCGACGCTTGCGGGCGTAATAGGCCTCGCAGGCGCCAATCACATCGGGCAACGGGTATCGGTCGTTGACCGGCATGAGCTCGCTGCGCAGCGCCGGGTCGGCGGCGTGCAGCGACAACGCGAGCCGGATCGGCATTGGATTCTTGGCCAGACGCGCTATCCCGGGGATCCAGCCGATCGTCGAGATCGCCGTGCGCCGATGGGTGATCCCGAGGTCGGGCAGCCGCTCGCAGGCGGCGAGCACGTTGTCGAGGTTCATCATCGGCTCGCCCATGCCCATGAACACGGCGTGGTCGACCGGGCCACGGCGGCGGAAGTGGAGAGCCTGGTCGAGGATCTCCGGCGCGGTCAGGTTGCGCCCGAAGCGCATCTGCCCGGTGGCGCAGAACGTGCAGGTGAGCGGGCAGCCCGACTGCGAGGAGAGGCAGATCGAACGCCGGCCGTCGCGGTAGACCATCAGGACCGCTTCGACCGGACGCCGGTCGGCGGTACGGAACAGCACCTTGACGGTCCCGTCGGCGGCGTGCGCCTCCTCCTCGACGGTGAGGGTCGAGAACGGCACCGACTCGGTCAGCGCCTCGCGCAGCCCGAGCGGTAGGTCGGACATCACATCGAACCCTTCGGCGCCGCGCGCGGCCCACCGCCACGCCTGCGCGGCGCGGTACCGCGGCTCGCCGAGCTCGGCCAGCTTCCCTTCCAGCAGCTTGAGATCCACGCTGTCTATGGTGGCAGCAGCATGCGATTAGCCAAGTACCTCGCCACCGCCGGCGTGGCCTCCCGCCGCGCGAGCGAGGACGTCGTCCGCACCGGCCGGGTCACGATCGGGGGTCAGATCGTCACCGATCCGGCGCGCGACGTCGGGACGGACGACGCGGTGGCGCTCGACGGCAAGCCGGTTGCGGCGGTTCACGAGCGGGTCGTCTACGCGCTCAACAAGCCCGCCGGCGTGGTCTCGACCGCCCGCGATCCCCAAGGCCGTCCCACCGTGGTGACGCTGGTCCCGCAGACCGAGCGGCTCTACCCCGTGGGCCGGCTCGACATCGACACGACGGGCCTGATCCTGCTCACGAACGAGGGGGATCTCGCTCACCGGCTGACCCACCCCAGCTTCGAGGTCGAGAAGACCTATCGCGCGGTGGTCGGCGGTCGCCCGGTGCGCGACCCCGAGCTCGACACGCTCCGCGGAGGCGTCGAGCTCGACGACGGTTGGACGGCGCCGGCGCGCGTGCAGAGGATCTCGGCCGACACGATCGAGATCACCATCCACGAGGGCCGCAAGCGCCAGATCAAGCGCATGTGCGAGGCGGTGGGACATCCGGTCAAGCGCCTGGAGCGGGTGGGATTTGGGCCGTTGCTCCTCGGTGACCTGCCGCGCGGGCGGTGGCGGCGTCTGACCGATGCGGAGGTGGACGCGCTGATGCGCGCGGCTAGCGCCGCTGGATGAGCAGCTCGTCGTTACGGAAGCTGGTCGCGTGCAGCACCCGCGCCACCGCGCCGGACGTCAAGCGCACGGGCCGCGAGGCCTCGAGCCGCAGGATCGTGAACCGGAGGGCGTGACGCCGCCAGACGGGGTGCAAGCCCGCCACTGGATACGAAGACTGCATCCGCGACGGCCACAGGTTGCAGGCCGACCCCCACCAGCAGAACCCGGCACTGGGTGGGGAGGTGAACGACACCACGTCGAGCTCGCGGATCGGGATCGCGGCATCGCCGGACCAGAAGCGCAGTCCGGGCATGTACAGCGAAAGAGGCAACAGGTCCCGATAGTGCTGGACCAGGATCGCGCGCCCGCCGGCGGGGGGGTGGGCGCCGAGGGCCCCGGCGACCAGGCGCCAGTCCGGGCGCTGCAGATCGCGGTCCGCGGCGACGCCGAGCGCCGTGGTCACTCCGATGCCGCATAGCGTGCCGGCCGCGATCAGGCCAACCATGCGGGGCCGCGGGGCGGCGAGACCGCCGGCGATAAGCAGTGCCGCCGGCGTCCAGATGGCCAGCATGTTGCGCGTAAGCAGATCGTCGAATCCGGCGGCGACCAGGATCAGGCTGAGGGCGAAACCCGCTAGAGCGAGCCCGCCGGCCAGTAACGCGCCCCGGCGCGTGACCGCGTCGGACCGGATGGCGAGCAGGACGAGGGCGAGGATCAGGATCGCGACCGCCACCGGCTCGAGCAGCGGGTGCGCCGGCCCGTCGAATCCTGCGGCGAACTGCGGGATGACCTGACCGAGCCGCCGCCCGAACGGCGCATGCGCGATCCAGTTCGACCGGCCCGTACCGTGCTGGCTGATCGCGAGCGGGATCAATCCGAGGCCGCACAAGCCCACCACCGCGAAGGCGATCTGCACCGGGCGCCGACGGCTGTGCACGGCCAGCAGCCAGATCGCCTCGGGCACCACGGCCAGCACCGCGTAGTAGTGGGTGGCGAGCGCGAGCGCGCACGCGATCATCCACGCGGCGAGCGCGCCGCGGGTGGGGCTGCGCAGCGCATGGGCAAAGGCGAGCAGTGAGAGCGCGCTCAGCAGGCCCAGCAACTGGTAGGAGCGAGCCTCCTGTGAATACCAGATGAGCACCGGGCTGCAGGCGGCGAACGCGGCGGCGATAAGGCCCGCGCGGCGCGACACAAGCTTCGCGCCGGCGCCGTACACGACCGGGATCATCGCCACTCCGGCCAACGCCGACAGCGAGCGCAAGGCGGTCTCCCCATAGCCGAAGATGCGCGCCCAGACCCACGCGACGCAGTAGTAGAGCGGCGGCGTGGACTCGGTGTGCGGGAGCAGCCCCAGCATCTTGCCCGGGGAGAAGTGCACGAGCAGGGCGGTGTTGCCCTCGTCGAACCAGAAGCCCTGGTGGCCGATCCGCCAGAAGCGCAGGACTGCGCTGAGGAGGGTGAGCGCCACGACGGCCAGCACCGTGGGGTCGGCGAGAAGCGCACGCGTCCGAGCAGCCGGCGCGGGCGCCCCGGGGCGGCGCAGATCAGGTGCCGCCGTGCCGACGCTCACCCGCGGGATGTTAAGGTGATAGGCGGCCGACGCCGGCGCTGTGCGCTTAACCAGATTTCAACCGGCGCAGCCACCGGCGCGCTGCCTCCACGGGGCAGTATTTCTGAGTGATGGCAAAGGAACCAGGGAACGTGGACCCGTCCTCGATGCTCGCCTCCGGGGCGGGGGCCCAGCCCGTGCTCGCGCCGAGCGCCGCCGGGGCGACCCAGAGCGAGCCCGCCGTCACGCTGCCACGGCTCGCGCCGCTGCGCGTGCCGGAAGCGCTGCGCTGGCCCGAGATCGAGTTGGGGCCGAAGGCGGGCAAGCTCGCCCTCGCGACGATCACCGTCTGCGCGCTGGCGATGGTCCTGTTCGCCACGCACGGTCCGACCACTCTGGTCCCGCGCGCCAGCGAGATCTTCGCGGGGTGGGAGGCCGGCCCGCTCTACCAGCTCCTCGGGCCCCTCAAGGTCGGGGCGGCGGCGACCAACTACGCGCTGAGCGCCCTCATCCTGGCCATGCTGGCCGCTTACTTCGTGGCGCTGGCCGCGCTGCGCACCTTGTCGATGCGGATGCTCGTGGCGTGCATCGTCGTCGTGCAACTGATTCTTCTGCTCGGGCCGCCGTTCCAGCTCACCGACATGTTCAACTACCTGGGCTACGCGCGCCTGGGTGGGCTGCATGGGCTGAACCCCTACACGCACGTGATCGGCCAGGAGATGCACGACCCGGTCTATCACTTCGCCACCTGGTTGAACCTGCACAGCCCCTACGGCGAACTGTTCACCGCGCTCACCTACCCCCTGGCGCGTCTGCCGGTCCCGGTGGCGTACTGGATCGTGAAGGTGGCCACCGTCGCCCTCAGTCTCGGCTTCATCGCGATCGTGTGCGGCTGCGCCAGGCGGCTGGGACGCGATCCCCGATACGCCGCGGTGCTCGTTGCCCTCAACCCGATCTACCTGGTCTATGCGGTGGGCGGATTCCACAACGATTTCTTCATGCTGGTCCCGGCGATGGGCGCGATTGCGCTGCTGTTGGCCCGGCGCGATCGCACCGCGGGCGCCGTGTTGATGCTCGGCGTCGCCGTCAAGTTCACGGCGATTCTGCTGCTCCCGTTCTTGCTCGTCGGCGCGCAGACCGGCCGACGCCGGCGCCAGGTCCTGACCGGAGCGGCGGTAGCGGTGATCCCGCTCGTGGCGATGAGCCTGCTCCTCTTCGGATTCTCGCTGCCTAACCTCTCCCAGCAGAACACTCTGCTCACCCCGTGGAGCTTCCCGAACCTATTGGGCTACTTCATCGGGCTGGGCGGCGGCACCTCGGGTCTGGTGCGCCTGGCCAGCGTTGCCCTCGTCGTGGCGATCGTGCTGCTGGTGCGCCGACGCGGCGACTGGATCTCGCACGCCGGCTGGGCGACAGTGGCGCTAATCGCGAGCCTGGCCTGGGTGATGCCGTGGTACGTGATCTGGGTCCTGCCGCTAGCGGCACTCGGCTCGAGCGTTCGGCTGCGGCGGACCGCGCTGGTGATGACCGTGTTCCTGGTGGTGGTGTTCCTGCCCTCATCGGGGAAGGTCTGGAGCCTGATCCACCTCGACCCGATGAGCGGATCCGCCGGCCAAGCATCGCTGACGCTTCAGTCCAAGCTATCTTGGTATCGATAACCGATCGTCCGGCGAGAGCGCGCGCCACGCGCACCGGCCCGGGCGATCGAGGCTGGGAAGCATTTGCCGCGGTCAGGCCGGATCCGCGGGTATCCCGATCGCTAAAGGCCGGAACGCTCAAGCGACGCGTCCGGCATTAGCCCAAACCCCCCAAACCTCCGCAGGGTTTATGCCGTGATTATTAGAATCTTGTTAGCTTCCGCGCGGGTATGCGCCTCGAAGTCGAGCTAATCGATGGAGCCGGAGCCGGGCCTGCGCCCGACCTGCCGCCAATCCGGCTAAAGCCACGCCGCGGTGGGCTCGACCGGTTCGAGCTGTCGGTGCTCGTCGCGTTCGCCGCTGTATCGGTGTTCGTGCTGGCGATTGATCTCTGGCGGGTGGCCTTCAACGGGGCCATATGGACCGGAACCGACGGTCTCTATATCGTCGACCAGCTGCAGTACCTGGCCTGGATCCGGGACGCCTCTCACCACGTCCTGGTGTCGAACCTGTTCGTGCTTCGCGATAGCCCCGCGGACTACTTCCAGCCCGCCGTCGCCATCTCCGGCGGCCTGACGGCATTAGGGATCCCCTCCTGGCTGGCGCTGCTCCTCTGGAAGCCGATCGCCGTGGTGGCCTTCTTCTTCGGGGTTCGGGCTTACGTGCAGCGCAGCCTGGCGGGCCTGTGGCCCCGGCGTGTGGCGCTGGTGCTGGCGCTGTTCTTCGGCTCGTTCACGATCGTCGACGGCGATGTCAGCGTCCTCGGAGACCTGTTCCCCGGGTTCTTGTCGTGGGGTTACGTGTTCGGGCTGCTGGCGCTGGCGGCGATGGTGTGGGCGCTCGTGGCCTACGACGATGCGCGCGGGAATGGCCGGCGCCTTTGGCTGCCCGGTGCGCTGGGAGCACTGGCCACTCTGCTTCACCCATGGAACGGAGAGCTCCTGATCGCGCTTGTGCTCGCGGCCGAACTCGTGCTGCTCGCCCGGCGCCGATACACCCGTGATGATCTACGCCTGACCGCGGCAACGCTGATCGGTACCGGCGTCCCGCTGGTCTACTACGCGATCCTCGGCAAGGTCGACATGAACTGGAAGCTCGCCCAGATCGCCAGCAAGCACGCGTTCCCGTTCTGGGAGATCCTGCTGGCGATCGCGCCGCTGATGTTGCCCGCGATCGTCGCGTACCGGACGCGCCCGACCACTTTCTTGGCCGCGGCGACGCGGATGTGGCCGCCGGCCGCGTTCGCGATCTTCTTGCTCTCCGGGACGAGCCTCGGGGCAACGCCGCTGCACGCCTTCCAGGGCATCACGGTCCCGCTCGCGGTGCTCGCGGTCGAGGGCCTTCAGCTGCTCGGCTGGCGACGGCTTCGGCGTCCGGTCCTGATCGGCGCGCTGGCGGTCGGGCTGTTCACGATCCCGGCCACGGGCACGGAGTTGGGGATCGCGCAACACCTGGCCGCGCCCACGCTGGGGAACGCCAACTTCATCACGCGCGACGAGCGGAGCGCGCTGAGCTACCTAGCGCACGACAAGACTCCCGGCAGCGTGATGACCCAGCCCTACCTGGGTGCCGCCGTGCCCGGTAAGACGGGCCGGCGCACCTACGTCGGCGACTGCCTGTGGTCGGAGCCCAACTGTTGGGGCTTGACGCTTCTTACGCAGGGTCTGTTCAGCGGCCGGCTCGGTCCGACCGCCGCGCGCGGCCTCGTTATTTACAACAAGGTGCGCTTCGTGCTCGCCGACTGCCAGACCGCGGTCGACATGCGCAAGCTGCTCGGCCCGATCATCCGCGGGGAGCACGACTTTGGATGCGCCGCGGTGTATGAGGTCGAGTAGCGGGGTCGTCGGCGCCATAGCCGGATGCGCGGCTGCGCTCATCGGCATGTTGCTGGTGGCAAGCTGCGGCGCGGCGGCCGATCCCGACGACCTCGTCCATCGTGTCCGCCTCATAGCGGCACCCTAGGGCTTCGCGCCGAGCGCCGG
>Ga0213881_10001454_pt1 | contig 11326 bp, 14 predicted proteins | sample BarmaccoBMER_R08_FD_160104 | JGI IMG/M metagenome (GOLD analysis project Ga0213881, IMG submission 160104) | Barbacenia macrantha exposed rock microbial communities from rupestrian grasslands, the National Park of Serra do Cipo, Brazil - ER_R08 ... | reverse complement strand
GCGAAAGCCAGTTATCTGGTGCGGAGAGGGGGACTTGATCTTCGCGGCCTCTCGCCGCGTCCGTAAGTTACGGAAAACGAGAATGGCCACTCAGGGCAAAACGGAAGTCTCCTGAGACTACGTTGTTTGTGGATACTCTGTTTACTACTTCAATGAAAGCACTGCAACGGCAAATTGGAGCACTTCTTCTCGGGCGGGGGTGTCAATGGCTTCCAACCCTTGCGCGGGCATGTGCTTGTAGCACTGACGTTCGCCAATCATCACGCGCAGGCACGGTGCGCTAACCAACATTTGCACTTCGCGCCACCGTAGCGGTCGCAGTGTGGTCGAGGCTTGGCGGCGTGTCTCAATGACGATCTCCGCTGACTTTTGACCGCGAAAAGGCTACACTGGCCGGGCTAAACTAAGAGTAGGAAAGATGAATCTGACGGTCCAAATCCCGGACGACATAGCAGGCCAGCTTGGTGCTGACAGCGGCGATTTGGCTCGTCGTGCGCTAGAGGCTTGGGCGCTGGAAGAGTACAAGAGGGGTTCTCTCACCGAAGATGGCTTGCGCCGCATGCTTGGTTTCGGCACCCGTTATCAGCTTGACGGGTTTCTGAAAGCGCACGATGTATGGGCGGAATACACCGTTGATGACTTCCGCCGCGAGACTGACAGCCTCAAACGACTAGGACTTTGACGAGTGCGGCTCGTCATCGCTGACACCGGGCCTGTCAACTATCTGGTCTTGATCGGACATATCGAAATACTTCCCGCGCTGTTCGAGAGAGTGACTCTGCCCCTCGCGGTAAAGGACGAACTGGCCGATCAGGACACGCCTGCTGTGATCCGCAACTGGATTGCTACCCTGCCTGAATGGATCGAAATTCGCCTTGCGCGTGCGCTTCTGACCGATGCTGCAATCGCGGAGCTTGGCGCAGGCGAAACCGAAGCGATCACCCTCGCCACAGAGCTTAAGGCCGATTTGCTGCTTATGGACGACCGCCGAGGTGTGACCGTCGCGGTTGGAAGGGGCCTCAACGTTACTGGCACAATGGGGCTGCTTGCGCGGGCTGCGAACCACGGAATTCTCAATCTTGCTGAAGCATTCGAAAAGCTGAAGCGCACGAATTTTCGTTACCGGCAGGAAACGATGGATTTGCTTCTCGAAGAGTCGCAGGGCAAAAGCTAGATGCGCAGATGCTCCAGGAGTTCCACGGGGCGCAACACCTCGACGGGCGACGCGATGGCTTGGCGCTGCTGAGTCACGGCATCTTGAAATTGATAATCCATAGTCAAGAACGCATCGAGTCCTGCTTCTTCCGCAGTCCAGAGATGATACGCATCATCAACGCGGGTTGGGCCGACTGCCGAAACGATGACGTTCGTGTCGAATACAACGTGGGTCATGCGCCCCGATGCGGGGAGGATCGACGTTCCCGGCGGGCGGCGGCGATTTCAGCGTCAATATCGACTTCAGAAAGCCGGTCAAGGCCGCTTTGGTGCGCTGTCTCCCAGGATTTCCGCAACCATTCCGGCGCAAGGTCATGCTCCAAAACCTCACGGGCGTATTGCTCGGTGGAAAGTCCCTTTGCCGCGGCTTTGGCGGCAAGTGCGGCTTTTTGGTTCTCCGGCAGTTCGATGGTCAGCGATGTCATGGCTCTGTCTTCACACTAACTCCCTGACAGTGTACGTCTCAAGTCCACGCGCATAATATCGCCGACGAACGGAACTGCCACCCTTGTCGCCCGGGCCACATACCGCCGTTCACCTCCCGAGCGGCAATTCTTTCCTCACTACTGTGGCGGCGAATTCTGCGCCGGCGCGGGGTTCTGCTCCTGCGGCGGCCCCGCAGGACTCGGCGGCTCTCCCGTTGCGGGTGGCAAAACTCTCGAACGCGGCATAAGCCCCGGTGGCGTGGGAGGCGGATTCGGATCCGGCGGCGGCACGTTTGGATTTAACGAATTCTGATCCGTCGGCGGAGGTTGAACAGTTCCTACTGCTGGGATGGGCGCAAGGTTCGGGGTGCCTGGCTGAGGCGCTCCACCCGGCTGAAGCCCCGCACCTCCCGGAAGCGCGCCCGCCACGCCTCGCGCGTTCTCCTTAGTGGGATCGTAATAGAACTCCCATAAGGAGAAATCGCTCTGATCGTTGACTGTCTTGATCGTATGACCATGCGCGATACTGGCCACTCCCGCAATGCCGCCGCTGTTGATCCTCCCCGATATCGATACGCCCACGCTCCCAGCGACTCCGGTTGGTGGCAGGCTGTTCGGATTCGTGGTTCCCGGAGGGCTGTTCGGGTTATTCAAAAGGTTACTGACTGTCTGCATCGGCGTTTCGCCAGCGCTGGGCGTCGGCCCGGCTGGTTCACCCGAAGTCGCCCCTACATCGCTGGGCGGCAGCGCAAGATCGTTGCCCGTCTGCGGAAGCGGAGGAAGCGCACCCGCGCTGGGTCCGGGCAAGCTACCCGGTGGCTCCAGCGTGCCACCGCCACTCGCGGATATGGCGGGCGGCCGTTGCCGGACAGGTGGCACAACAATTTGGGCAGTGCTCGAACTCGAGCCGAAATCGGACGAGAAGCCACTGCCGAATGTCGAATTCGAAGCGCTGTTTGTGTTCGTGTTCGTGTTGCTGTTCGTATTCGTATTCGCGTTCGGACCAAGCGCTGGATTCCGGTTCGAGTTCACTTTTGAATCGATCACCATGCCACCCGGCCCCGCATGGAGCAGCCGCCAGTCGGTGTTTCCCGTAAATGGATCTTTGAACTTATGACGCAAGAAACGCATCCGGTTCGTGTCCTCGAGCGCATCAATCGATTGCGGAAACACGCCGGTCTTCCGCACGAACAGTTTGACGGCGTGTTTATACTCATTGCCCCGATCAATGAGCAGTTGTTCTTTCTGCCGCCGCGCCTCGAACGTGTAAACCGGCATTTCCATGTACAGCATGATCGCGACCATCGCCGCAAACACAAAGACGATCAGCAGCGCCGACCCTTTCTCCCCAGCCTGAACACAATCGCGAACCCCAGGAACCGGAACGCCGTTTGCGGCCGGTCTGCTCATTGCGCCGTCGCCTCCGGCACAACGGTCAACGTCTGTCCCTGCTTCAATTGCGTATCTTCTAAACGCGCGCTGCCGGGCGTGAGCGCTACTACCAGGTACCGATTGCTGATCGTTTGGCCCTCCAACGCGATCACAATGTTGTCCCCATCCAGAAAAAACCCGCGGTTGATCTCGCTTCTGCCTTGTGGCTTGACGAACCCGTAGTACTTCAACGGAATGTTGACGACCGGCGGCCCCGCGGAACCCGGGCCGCCCGAATCCACCGCCGGATGCGGCGCCACAGGAATAATTGGACCTTTGATCGGTGTGAGCTTTACCTGTTCTTGCGGCGTAAGCCCCGCTTCAAAGAGGCTCCTTCCGCTCTGAGCCGTCTGTAGCGTTTGCAGCTTTTGCAGAAGGTCCAGCCGGAGAGTCGGATCGATTTTGCCGCTTGTCGCGTCAATCGCGCGGAACCGCAGCGTGGCTCGATCGTTCGCAGCCGATGCGCGGCGGGTCGCCGGCAATCGAGATCTCGACAATGGCGCCGCAGCAACCGCGGGAGCCGCCGCAGGAACGTTTGCAGCCGGCGCGCTCCGCTCATCATCTCCGCGCGAGTTGTACCAGAACAAGGTCGCCGCTACTGCTATCAGACCGCCAACTAATATCTTCGGATCTACTCCGACTCGTACTCCAAAGATCTTCGTCTGGGCCATTGCGCTCACGGTTGCGCTCCCAACGCTGGCGCAGCCGGCTCTTCTTGGATGATCGTTTGAAACCGGATTTGGGCAGTTAGTTGGCCGCTCTTCTGTTGAGGCGCAGCCTGCAATTGCTCAAGCATCAGCAGCATCGGCGAGCGGTCCGTCTCGTACAGAAAGTGCATCAAATTGTCGTAAGAGCCATCGTAATTCGCCACAATATTCAAAAGAGAAAGGTCGGACGTGCCCTCAATCGGCTCCTCTGTCGAAACCCAATCGCGCTGTTGTAAATTCGCAACTTTCGCTATTCTTTGCAGCTCCGTAATCACCGCCGCATAGGCCAGGCGCTTGGGCAGAAAATACTTCGCCTCAAAATCCGCCGATTCCACATTGCCGACCTGCACTTCCGCCGCCACTGTCTTCAGACGTTGTGTCCTGCTTCGCGCCGCCACGATTGCATTGCGAACCTCCACGCCTTCTTGCATCAACTCCTTGCGTGTTCCGCCCGGCGGATCGAGATAGAAAAACAGCGCGATGCCGTTGAGCAGCGCCAGTATTCCACCTGCCAGTTGCAACCAGAACCGCGGGCCGCGCCTAACGCCGCTTGCCCCGGATGGAAGCCATTCAAAGGTTCTGCGCATAAGCCACCGTCATTCGGTATCGATACAGCGGATCGTTCTGTGTCGGGGGAGTCTGCGTCTCCACTTTCACCGCCCCAAACAACGGCGATTGCTGTAAGCGCTTCAGCAGATCGACCACCGCTTCCGGCCGGTCCGTTCCCACAAACATATCCAGCTGAACGTGATTTGTCAGCGTGCCATCCTCAGCCGCCACTTGGGGCAGGCGGATACCGACCAGCCGCACATTGGCCGGCATCACCGTCGCCAAATCTTCAAATACGCGCGTCCAGCTAACCGCTCTCCGAGCGATCAGCTCATTCAAAAACACGCTCTTCGAGAAAACATCTGCATTCTCCGGCCGCGTTACAAAACTCGAGAGTTGCGATTGGTCGCGCTGCAATCGTTGGAGCTCGGCAGTTTCTCCTTCAATCCACCGGCGCAGGTCCGCCGCTTGCCCGCGCGCGTGAAAAATCAGTGTGATCAATACCAGCAGCGAACACGTAAGCGCCGCGCAAATCACCGCGAGCGCCGCATTCTGAGCGCGCTCCCGCCGGAACGGCTGTGAAGCGATATTCAGGTTCGAGGGAGAGAATGAGTTCATGCGGCGTACTGCTCCAACAGTCCCAGCAAACCGGCATTCTCTTGCGATGCCGCTCCGAACCTCGACCGCACCTGCATATACGGAACGTCGAACTCCTTCTCTGCGAGTTTCCCCAGTGAATCTGTATCGCGCCCGAATCCGCACAGCAAGAAACGGCTGACCGGTTGTCCGATTTGGTCCTCCGCGTAAGCGAGTGTCTGCTGCAACAGCGGCAGCACGTTGTGCTCTTCCCGCCTCGCTTCTTCCCCTTCCTCGCCGGCCAAATCGAGAGACCGCACCAGCCTCACCCGGCTCTGCTCCACCAGTAAAACTGATAACGTCGAACCTGCCGCTTTCGCTAAAAGCGTGATCCCTTTTTCGGCGCTTATGCAAAGGCGCAGAGTGGCGATAGAAGACGGGGTCACTAATCCAACCCGGTAACCAGCGTCCGTAAAAATGGATTCGTACTCCACCAGAATCGGCCGCGCGATTGCTACCGCCAGTACCTCCACGCGCTTCGCTTCTTCTAATTGGACCGAATACGCAAGCTGAGCCTCGTCTATATGAAAAGGAACGCTTTTGCGAAGGCGGAAGCGGAGCAGCGCGGCTCGTTCCTCTTCGCCCGACGGAAATTCTTCAAAGTCGAGAATGGCCATTCGCACCGCATAATCGGGAATCACCAATGCCGTGGCCGTGCGCTTCAAACCGCCAAATCCGGAAACCCGCGGCAATGCCTCCCGATACAGGTTCGGCTTCAGCAGATTGGGCGCGCTCGGAGACGCCGTTAACGCGCGCTCAGCCAGCACCTCCTGCTTCGTTTGGCCGGGATTGCGCGGCGATGCCCCGGCCAACGAAGTCTCCGTAATCTCAAAAAGATGATCCGGCGGCGGCTCGGTAATCCAGCGCTGGATGCGATCGACAAACGACAGTTTCAATATCTATCCTTCGATGAACGTTACTTTATTGGCCTCGCGCAGAGTGGTAATGCCCTGCCGCACCCGATCCAGAGCGGAGTGTCGCAGAAATGTCATACCGTCCTCGCGCGCCGCCCGCTTGATCTCTGAGGTCGGCCTTCGCTCCAGAATCATCTCCCGGATCTGCTCGGTCAGATCCAGCAGCTCATGAATCGCAGTGCGTCCGCGGAAACCTGTCCCGCTGCATTCCATGCACCCTCGCCCTTCATAGAACGGAAAGGATCGCCACTCGTTCAGATCCAGCCCGCTCTCAACCAGGTATTCATCCTCGTATGTCACCCTGTGCCGGCAATGTGGACAGATGATACGAACCAGCCGCTGCGCCAGAATGCAGTTCAATGACGAGACGAAATTATATGGCTCCACGCCCATATTCAAGAAGCGCCCCAACACATCCAGCACGTTGTTCGCGTGAACGGTAGTAAATACTAAGTGGCCGGTGAGCGCCGCGTTAATCGCAATCTGCGCCGTTTCCTGGTCGCGGATTTCGCCGACCAGAATCTTATCCGGATCGTGCCGCAAAATCGATCGCAAACCGCGCGCAAATGTTAGTCCCTTTTTCTCATTGACTGGAATCTGCGTGATGCCCTTAATTTGATATTCCACCGGGTCTTCAATGGTGATGATCTTGTCTTCGTCGTTCTTGATCTCGCTCAGAGCCGCATAGAGCGTGGTGGTTTTGCCCGACCCGGTCGGTCCCGTCACTAGCACCATCCCGTACGGCTCCTTAATATACCGGCGGAATTTCGCCAAATCCTGTTCGAAGAACCCCACCACATCAAGAGTCAACCGCGAGAACTTCTCGCTCATCGACTCTTTATCCAGCACGCGAAGCACGGCGTCTTCGCCGTATATCGTCGGCATGATCGACACGCGGAAATCGATCAAGCGTCCCTTATAACGAACCCGGAACCGGCCATCCTGCGGAACGCGCCGCTCGGCAATGTCCAGCTCGCTCATCACCTTGATGCGCGAGATCACCGCTGAGTACCACTCTTTCCCGATCGGGCTCATCGCATATTGCAACACGCCGTCTATTCGATATTTGATCGCCAGCTCTTGATCTCTCGTCTCGATGTGAATGTCACTCGCGCGCCTCTCCAGAGCGTTAAAGATCGTCGTATCGACGAGCTTGATCACCGGCGCAATGTTACTCTCGTCCGAAGTCAGCCGGTCGATCGAAAGATTCTCGTCGGTGCTCTCCTCGTCACCGACCACATCCAGCGTGAAGCCTTCGGTTACTTCTTCCAGAACGCGCTGCGATTGCTCGGTTTTCTTCAACAGATCCGTGATCTGCGAGTAAGTCGCTACTTTGACCTTCAGCTTCTTCGAAAGCAGAACCGACAATTCGTCAATGAGAACGATCTGTCTCGGATCGGAAAGCGCTATCTCAAGGGTTCCATTTTGCGCCTGCAAAGGCACAAAATGATAGCGGAACATCAGATCCACCGGTACTGTACGAAACAGCTCGTGATTGATTTTCGCGGTTTTCAGATCCACGAAATCACAGCAATAGCGCTGTGCAACCGCTTTCGCGTGTTCCGCTTCTTCTACGGGATCCTTTACTTTGATCGTGTCGGTAGCCATTTATCGAATTGAATCCGCAAGCGAAAAGATGGGCAGATAGAGCGCAACCAATACAAAAGCAACGAAAATGCCCATAAAAATCATAATCACCGGCTCTATTAAAGATAGAAGCGCGGTCATGCGCGTGGATACATCCTCTTCATAAAATTCCGCCACGCTGGTCAGCATCTGAGGCAAAGCGCCGGTCGATTCACCTACTTCCATCATGTCGATTGCCAAATCCGGCACAATACCGGTCGTCTGCAGTGAAGCGGACAACGATTTGCCTTCCCGCACGAGAACGGCAGCTCTGTCCACCGCTTTTTTCAAGAGTACGGTCCCGAGCGACCGCCCCGCGGTCTCGAGCGCCTGAACCAGAGGAATACCGCCCACTAAAAGCGTCCCGAGCACGCGCGAAAACTGCGCCACCTGATACTTGGTCCAAACCTCGCCCAGCAGCGGCATCCGCATTTTGATCGCATCCAATTTCTCCTGCGAGCCCTCCCGGCGCGACCATAAATACGCGCCGACAGCAGCAAATATGACCAAGTCCAGTCCAATCAAAACATAGCTGCGGGCCGTAGTGCCAATCGCGATCAGTATCCGCGTCGCCGCCGGCAGCTTTGCTTCCATGCTGTTGTATAGTTCGGCAAAATTCGGCACGACATAAGTCACCAAAAAGATAATCAGGCAGATAACCAGGCTGATCAAAACCGACGGATAAATGAGTGAGACCAGCAGCTTCTTCCGCAAAGTCAAGGTTAGCCGCTGATAAGCAATGTATCGCTCCAGCACCTCGACCAGAGAGCCGCTCTTTTCGCCGGCCAGTACCGAAGTCACATAGATCGCCGGAAAAACGCCCTGACGCGCGAACGCATCGGATAGAACGGTACCCGTTTTGACCTCGTCTCGTACGGCCTGGATATGGCGCCCGAGCTTTTCATCGGTGAGCCTGTCCGCAAGCAGATCCAAACCCTTCAGAATGGGCAACCCGGCGCGAACCAGCGTGACGAACTGCTGATTGAAAATCAGAAACTTTTCAAGATTGACCGTCTTCCGTCGCCGGCTGATTCCTCCGCCAAGTCGTGCGCCGAGGTCCTTCGCTCGAACGGAATAAACCAGGTATCCTTGCTGGGAGAGCCGTTCCCTCGCCTCGCGCTCGCTCGGCGCGTCGGCAACCTGCTCGTGCATTTGGCCGCGTGGATCCGCGTACCGGAGGACAAATTCAGCCACTCTCGTTACTTCTCCCCCGAACCAAACTCCAGAGAATCCACCACCTCCGCCCCAGGCGGAATCGTGAAATGGAATATCTGGTCCGCAACCGGCGGGTTCAGCTTCTCGTTTTCGAATGAGAACGACAGCAGCGATTCATCGCGCCCCACTACCTTTAACTCACGAACGGAACCACCCGGCGCGATCAGCATCTCCAGCTTTTCGTACGGAACCCGATCGTTCTTGGCCGCCGCATCCAGCCACGTGCCGCCCTCGCCTTCATGTAACCGAAAATCGCGGAACTCTTTTTTCATATCCAAGCGGCCCAACAAGAACGCGAGAGGTGCCCGCATATCCTCAGTGTCCTTTAACGGAACTTTTTCTACTCTATTGTCCCTTGCGGTATATAGGTATACTGTTTTCCCGTCCGAAACAAATAGCTTTCCTTCAGGACGCCGGTAATCCCACCGCATCTTCCCTTGTTTCCGCAACGTCAAAGTTCCCGTTTCCGGCGGGCGCGGATGTCCCTGCATGCTGTAATTCTCAACAAAGTCCACCGAAAGAGTACGCGCGCCGTTATATCGCTGCTGGACCTCTTTGATCAGTTCATCGGCAGCAGTGTCCGCAACGGCCAGCCAGGGGGCGGCCAAAAGCAAAAAGAAAAGACGGGACACATCAAAGTGACGCACGCGCCTAAGCCTTCGTTGAATCAAGGAGAAAGCCGCTCTATCAACCACGCGTATTCGCCTTTTCTTCTATATCTCAACCGGTCGTGCAGCCGGTTCGGTCTGCCTTGCCAAAACTCAATCTCTTCCGGCCAGACGCAATAGCCGCCCCAGAACTCAGGAGCCGGAATCTCCGTTTCCGCATACTCTCTTTCCAGTTCCCGCAATCTGCTTTCGAGCGGCGCCCGGCCGGGCAGAACGGTGCTCTGATGCGACGCCCAGGCTCCCAAACGGCTCCCCCGGGGACGCGTCCGGAAGTACGCCTCTGATTCTTCTCTCGAGACCCGTTGCACCCTTCCCTCTACCCGCACCTGACGCTCCAACTCGCCCCAATAAAATGTGAGCGACGCGTATGGGTTCGTTTCGAGTTCCTGGCTCTTTCGGCTGGTGTAGTTGGTGTAAAAAACGAACCCAATATCGCTGACCTCCTTCAGCAGAACCACCCGGCCCGACGGCCGCCCCTCCGGGCTCGCAGTCGAGAGCGTCATCGCATTCGGCTCTTTTAAATCAGCAGCTTGCGCGTCTTTCATCCAACGCTCAAACTGCACGATTGGGTTCGTTTCGCAATTGTGCTCGGTCAAGCCTCCCGACCGATACTCCTCCCGAAGACCTTCGAGCGACATCCGATGAGTTCGTTCGGTAAAATCGGCCATTTCTTCAGTCTTGCACCGCTCCCCTCCATTGCTATACTCGGAGCTGGAATGGTGTACCTGTTAACGACCCTGCACATTATCATTTGCTTTTTTATGATCATTGTCGTTCTGTTGCAGAGCGGCAAGGCTGCGGATTTGGCAGGAGCGTTTGGCGGGATGGGCTCTCAGACCGTTTTTGGGCCGCGCGGCACGACGACGATGCTATCGAAGGCAACCACGATCGCGGCGATCCTGTTTATGCTGACTGCGCTCGCTCTAACGATCACTTCCGATCGGCGAGCGCCCACAACCGGGAGCGTGCTCGAGCATCGGCGCGCCTCGGTCGTTCAAAAGACAGTCCCACCCCCAACCAAGAAGAAGTAGAGTCTTTTTCGAATCGCGGAGATGGCGGAATTGGCAGACGCACTAGCTTGAGGTGCTAGCGGGTAACACCGTGGGGGTTCAAGTCCCCCTCTCCGCACCAGTAAGTCCTTCAGTCATCTTTATACTTTGCGCAGTTTACTAACGCGGCCTACCTCAACCCATTCGACAACGTAGATATTGCCTTTGTGATCGGGGGAGCCTACTCGGTACTCACCGGTGCGGGAATTTCGGGAAGGGGGTCGCGGGCTGCTTCTGGATCATTTCGATGGCTCTGTTAGAGCACTGTAAACTGCAGCGTGGCTCCGGTACTCGAGCGAGTGATTGTCCGGATGAGTCATGCGCTGGATCATAGCAACGAAGACAATATCGTTGGTGGGATCCACCCAGAACCACGTGCCGGCCGCACCGTCCCAGAAAAAAGTCCCTTTGCCATCGGACATGCCCGCTTCGGGCGGATCGAAGATGACGGCGCAGTTGTAACCGTAGCCGAAGCCGGGGCGCATGACGGACTGGCCGATGCCGAATTTGCCCGTCAACAGCGAGGGCGGCAGATGATTTGAAGACATCAGCCTGACCGATGCGGGAGCAAGAATGCGCTTGCCCCCGAATTCGCCACCATTGGCCAGCATTTGCGCGAAGTGATAATAGTCTTCTGCTGTTGTGACCATACCGCCCCCACCTGATGGCATCGAGGGCGGCGCGCTGTAATCCGTCGGCGTGTCGCCGCCGGGGTTGACTATCTTAAGCTGTCCGCCATCTCCGGCGCCGTAATTGACGGCAAATCGTGATCGCTTATCCTGCGGAACGAAAAATCCGGTGTCTTTCATACCGAGCGGGTCGAAAATGTGGTCGCGCATGAAATCAGGCAGAGTCTGTCCCGAGAGCTTCTCAACCAAGTAGCCTTCAATG
>Ga0213881_10001453_pt1 | contig 11328 bp, 9 predicted proteins | sample BarmaccoBMER_R08_FD_160104 | JGI IMG/M metagenome (GOLD analysis project Ga0213881, IMG submission 160104) | Barbacenia macrantha exposed rock microbial communities from rupestrian grasslands, the National Park of Serra do Cipo, Brazil - ER_R08 ... | reverse complement strand
TTCATCACATTCTGGAGCGCTTCTTGAGCAATCCGGTAGACGGCGGTTTGGGCATGCTCGGGCAGGTTGGTCGTCACGGTGTCCACCTGGACGTGGAGCAGCGGGATCGATCGCGCGAGGCTTTCTAGGCTGGCGGCCAACCCGAGGTCGTCCAGCACGGGCGGGCGGAGCCCGGCGATCGCATGCCGGGTCTCATCCAGCGCCCCTGCGGCGAGTTCCTGGGCGCGGGCGATCTGCTCGGCGGCGCTGGCCGGGTCGTAGGCCATCGCGTCCGCCGCCGCCGACAGGTGAAACAACAGGCTGACGATACGCTGGCTGATGCCGTCGTGGATCTCACCGGCGAGCCGGCGCCGCTCCGTTTCCTGGAGCAGCACAATCTGCTCGGCGAAGCGCTCCATCGCCTCCTCCCGCTCAGCCAGCCTGCTGTGCAGGCTGGCGTTTTCGATGGCCCCCGCCATCAAACCCGCCACGGAGCTCAGCAGCTCGACGTCGGCTACGGTGAACTCGCGGCGGTCCCGGGTATGCACGTTGAGCACTCCCACCAGATCGCCAGGCCGGGTGATCATCGGTACCGAGGCCATCGAGATGAATTCCTCCCCGCGCAACTCGGGGATGTAGCGGTAGCGGGGGTCCGCGCGTTTGTTGTCGGTGATCACCACCGGCTCGCAGTGCGCGGCCACCCACCCGGACACCCCCTCGCCGACCGGTAGCTCGATCCGCCGGGCCAGCTGGTCGAAGGGTGCGGTGGCACCGCGCAGGCGCAACCGGTCACCGGCCGGGTCCAGCAGGTGCACGAAGCAGACGTCGGTCGCGGTGGTCTCGGTGATCAGGTCGGCCACCCCTTGGGCGATCCCGTCCAGGTCCAGACCTGCCGACAGGATCTCGATCACCCGGTGCAGCAGCTGGGCATCGGAATTGGCATCGGCCAGGCCCAGCCGCGAGCGGGTCACTGGAACACTCCCTCCCGCAGCGCGGCGGCGACCGCGCCGGAGCGGTCCGGGACGTCCAGCTTGCGGTAGACCCCGCGGGCGTGCGTCTTGACGGTCTCCTCGCTGACGGACAGGCGGCCAGCGATGGCGCGGTTGGACAACCCGGCCACCATGAGCGCGAGCACATCGCTCTCGCGCTGGGTGAGCCCCAGGCGCGCTCCCGGCCAGAACTCCCCACCGCGCACGTGGGCCACCGCGACCGCGACCTTCGCGGCCAGACTGGGATCGATGAGGATCTCGCCCTGGTGGATCCGCTGCAGGTGATCCACCAGCTCCGCGCCGCGCACCCGTTTGAGCAGGAACCCGACCGCACCGAGGCGCAGCGCCTGGTAGAGATACTGCTCGTCGTCGTAGACGGTGAGGAACACGACTTTGCAGGCGGGTTGTCGCTTGCGGATCTCCGCGCACAGGTCCAGCCCACTGGAGCCCCGCAACCGGATATCGAGCAAGGTAATGTCGGGCTCCTGCCCAGTGATGATTTTTATCGCGAGTTCCGGTTCGGTGGCCTCACCGACGATCTCGACCTGGTCGGAATAGGCAGCCAGCATCGCGCGCAGCCCGTCGAGCACCATCTGATGGTCATCGACGATGGCTACCCGCAGGGGCACCCGTGGCGGACCCTGGGTTGGCCTGTGCATGAACAGTAGCCTACGCACCGACGTGCTTGTTGGATGATTTTTTCTTTCGTTGTTCGTTGGAGGCAACTCGAAGTGATCACTCGCGCTGATGTCGAGGCCGCTACCCGCCGGATCGCCGGTCGGGTGCGGCGCACCCCGGTGGCCGAGGTGGACCCAGGCGCCTTCGCCCCTGCTGGGCGGGTGTGGCTGAAACTGGAGTTCCTGCAGCACAGCGGGTCGTTCAAGGCCCGCGGCGCGTTCAACCGGATTTTGGCCGCGGCCGAGACCGGCGAGCTGCCCGCGGAAGGGGTGATCGCGGCCTCCGGCGGCAATGCCGGACTGGCCGTCGCCTACGCCGCGAAGTCGCTGGATATCCCGGCCGAGGTGTACGTGCCCACCACCGCACCCCTGGTCAAGGTCACCAAGTTGGGCGCGTTGGGGGCCACGGTGGTCCAACACGGCACCGAGTACGCCGAGGCGTACGAGGCGGCGAGTAAACGGGCTGCCGACACCGGTGCGCTCTTCTGCCACGCCTACGACCAGCCAGAGATCTGTGCCGGGCAGAGCAGCGTCGCACTGGAACTGCTCGAGCAGCTTGGCCACGTGGACACCGTGGTGCTCGCGGTGGGCGGGGGCGGGCTGATGGCCGGCGTCGCCACCGCCGTCCAGGGCCAAGCGAGGGTGGTCGGCGTCGAGCCGGAGACGATTCCGACCCTGCGCGGCGCCCTGCTCGCCGGGCACCCGGTCGATATTGAGGTGTCCGGTATCGCGGCGGACTCCTTAGGTGCCCGCCGGATCGGCACCATCGCCTACGAGGTGGCTATCCGCACCGGGGTGCGCAGCGTGCTGGTCACCGACGACGCTATCGTCGCCGCCCGCCGGTGGCTGTGGGACCATTACCGGATCGTCGTTGAGCACGGTACCGCCGCCGCCCTAGCGGCGGTACGCTCCGGCGCCTACCATCCCAGCGCCGGTGAACGCCTCGCGATCCTGCTCTGCGGCGCCAACACCGACCCCACCGACCTGGTCCACTGACCCCTGGTTCTCCGCCCGGGCGGGGGAGGTCCGGCGCCGTGAACTCGACAGGACCGACGTTTTCGGTGGGCCTGCGCACGTCGGTTCTGTCGAGTTCACGACCGCGCTGAGCGCGCCCGAAGCGGGCACGCCCTACTGGTAGACTGGGGCAATTTTTCTTCCCAGGATTGGTCGATGGTGCCCCCGGACCCTGCACGGAAAGCTTCCCAGACATCGGCGGAGTCCGTTGGAAGCATCGTCGCCAACGGGGCCGGCGCCGGCAGCGGCCGCGAGCGGGTGGTGCAGGCGGCGTACCACTTATTCAGCCGCCACGGCACCCGCGCGGTCGGGGTCGACGCGGTGATCGGTGCGGCGGGCGTCGCCAAGATGACGCTGTACCGGAACTTCGCGTCCAAGGAGGAGCTTATCCTCGCCTTCCTCCAGCGTCGCGAGACCCTCTGGACGCACGGGTGGGTGCAGGCCGAATCCCAGCGCCGGGGCAACACCCCAGCGCAGCGCCTGCTGGCTATCTTCGAGATCTTCAACGAGTGGTTCGCCCGGCCGGATTTCGAGGGCTGCTCGTTTATCACCGCACTGCTTGAGGTGACCCACCGGGACAGTCCGGTACGCCAGGCAAGTGTCCAGCACCTGGCGAACATTCGCAGTTACCTAGGGGAGCTCGCGGCGCAAGCCGGGGTGGCCGACCCCGATTCGTTCGCCCGCCAATGGCACATCTTGATGAAAGGATCGATTATCGCCGCGGCCGAGGGTGACACCCACGCCGCGGCCCGGGCCCGGGAGCTCGGGGTTCTCCTGCTCAAGCGGCACGGAATCGCGGCCTCATAAGCCGGAGGCGAGAGGGTGCAGACACGGAACTCCGCACAGTGCGGGAGCAGCTTCGCGTGGCGCGAACCGGCTGTAGCTGGCTGATGCGGCGCTGGGCGGGGCAGACCCGGTCCGGCTCACCCGAGGTGTACACTCGTTCGGTCGGCAAGCGGATCGTGTTGCTGGACCACGGCATTCTGGCTGCGAGCCCAGGCCGGCGGGTCGGGCTTGCTACCGGGGGTCCGCTGGAACCGCCCGGTCGCCTGCATCGAGGCGATCACTCGGCTTGACCCGAGTGATCCGGACGATCGGCTGGTCGCGCACGTCGCCGTGAAGATCATCAAATCGCACGGCTCTGCTGGGGTATAAGCCCTGGATCACACTACTCTGTGTACCACTCAACTAAGGGGAAGCGGTGATTCACTGTCGAGTTCGCTGACCTTTACGGCACGGCTGCGTGCGGGAATGGCATGCTGGTGGTAGGTACGCGGCCGGTAAAATTGAGGAGGGAAGGTGGCAACGTCCTTCTCGCGGCTTAGAGGGTGGCTGAATAGACGTCGTCGACACGGCGCCATCAGTTTTCTGGATGTCAAGAATCAAATGGGCCAGACTCAGGTCGTTGCAGACTCCTCGGTGCTGTCTCATGAAGATGTCGTAACACTGAACCGTTTGCCACTGGAGAGCGGCCTATCCTTGCTTGGTGCATGGCGAACGTTTAACGGCGTTCAAGAATTTAGGGTAATGCAAGTCGAGTCCACTTATCCTGCTTCCATGACTACTGCCCGTCCCAGTGTTGCAACGCCGAAACCATTAGTAGCTGGTATGGCGATCGACCAGACGCTCAAGGAGCGTCACCTGCAAATTAGGAACCCTATCACTGTTGCAGCGCTGAAAGCGCGCCACCGAGTGCATAGCTTCATTGCGGATTGGTTGCGCAACGAGGGGTACGTCGAAATCCATGCCCCGATACTTACGCAGCTGCCTTTGTACGAGGACAAGACGGCGATCGGCATAAGCGTGCACGGTCAAGATCTGTTCCTAACTCAATGTGTTGGATACTACCTGGAAGCGGCTGTACATGGGCTCGAGCGTGTCTACAATATCGGTCCGAGCTTTCGCGCAGAGGACAGCAAGAGCCCGCGACATCTTGTTGAGTACTGGCACGTAAAAGTCGAGGCGGCCTGGTTTGATATAAACAACATTATTGAGTTTAGCGAGCGACTTGTTACTGCGGCAAGTGAGTACGTCGTCACCCATTGTCGCGATCTCGCCGCAGACATGAAAACAAACCTGACACCTGTGCCGTCCAGGCCGTTCGACCAGATTTCATATCGGGAAGTCATCCGCCAAGTCCGACGTGCCGGTGGCGATGTTAAGTTCGGGGACCATATAGGTCCAAGGGAAGAGGCACTCCTCTGGGAGTTCTCCGACCGGCCGTTCTGGGTCGTTGGAAACCCCCGAAGTTTAGAGCCTTTCCCTTACCGAATTGATCCATGTGACCCGGAGGTGACGATCACGGCTGATCTGGTTATTCCGGCGGGCTATGGAGAATTACTTGGCGTTGCCGAGAAGATCACTGATGAGGATGAGTTGACTGAGCGTATGCTCGAAAAACACAAGGATCCGGATGGGATGTATCGATGGCTTGTTGACATTCGTCGCTATGGTTGTGTGCCACATTGCGGTATGGGAATGGGGTTCGAACGCCTGCTTAGGTGGTTATTTCAGGCACGACACGTCCGCGATTTTGTCGCCTTTCCCCGAATTTTTGGTAGGCCTTACTGGCCGTGAGTCGGGACCCCAGTATTCTTGCACCCTGATAAACGTGATAGAATCAACCTATGTCAAGATCTATATCGCTCTCGAACAGGATCTCGATCAGCGTACTTAGCGAGCACGCTGATCGAGAAGTTACCGTCGCTGGCTGGATCCACGCCATTCGGCGACAGAAGCGCCTGGTCTTTCTAATCTTGCGAGATAACTTTGATCAACTGCAAGTAGTGTATAATCGCGGAAGCAATGAAAATATCGAGACCCTGCTTGCTGGGCTGAACGAGGAATCTGTCGTTGCCGTGCGCGGACGCGTGAAGCTCGATGATCGCGTTAAGTTGAACGGCGTCGAACTCATCCTCGATGAGATCGAGGTTTTGTCCGCCGCTGAGCCAGAACTGCCGGTTAGATCGGACTCGGCCCTTGACAAGCGGCTTGACTGGCGGTTTATCGACCTCCGCAGTGAGCGGAACTTATTGATCTTCAAGGTGCAAACCGCAATAGAAGCGTCGCTTCGGAATTTTTGGTTGCGGCGCGGTCTCATCGAGATTCACTCTCCTAAGCTGATGGGCGCGGCAAGTGAGTCAGGTGCTGAGCTATTCGAGCTTCCGTATTTTGGTGGCAAGGCATATCTCGCCCAGTCGCCGCAGTTTTACAAACAGATGGCGATGGCGTCTGGGTTTGCCGGGGTGTTTGAGGTTGGGCCGGTCTTTAGAGCCAACCCGTCGTTCACGTCGCGCCACGATACGGAATTTACGAGCATCGACGTCGAGATTGCGTGGATTTGTTCGCACGAGGACGTCATGCGTCTCGAAGAGGAATTTCTTCGGCAGATGCTCCTTGATATCAAACCGCAGTACGGCGACGACATCGAGCGCGTCTTTGGGCGGGAGATTGTTGTTCCGGAGACGCCCTTTCCTCGTATCCCATTGAGCGAGGCTCGGCAGCTAATCGAAGAGGATGGTTACGAGATCCCACGCGAGCAAGGAGACCTTGACCCAGAGGGCGAGCGGCGTCTTGCGGATTACGTTAAACGCGAGTTTGGCCATGAGTTTGTGTTCGTAACGGACTATCCGGCGTCTGTTCGTCCGTTCTATCATATGCGTTACGACGATCGGCCGGACATTACTAAGAGCTTCGACTTACTGTGGCGTGGGTTGGAGATTACCACCGGCGCCCAGCGGGAGCATCGGTTTGAGATCTTGAGGAAGCAAGTGCAGGAAAAAGGCTTGAGTGAGGCATCATTGTCTCATTACCTGGACTTCTTTCGATACGGATGTCCACCCCATGGCGGTCTCGGTCTCGGCTTGACACGGCTGCTGATGATTACTCTCAACGTTCCCAACGTTCGTGAGGTCACTTTTCTGTACCGCGGCCCAAATCGATTAGCTCCATAAGCGGATGCGACCGGCCAGCCCCACGCCTGGTGGCAGACCACGCCACCAAGGGGTGGGGCTCGCTGCTGATGTTCTCCGCCGCCGGGTGTGTTTGGTTCAACCGAGGCTAAGGATAGACAATGGCCCTCGACCGTGCTCCGTGGTTACCGAACCCTTCGCCTGGGGTAGAGCGGGCGCATATGGTGAAACCGACGCCCGCTAGGCTTGGCAGCTCACGAGTCGATGCCGGGAATCAGGCGGGCGGCGGTCGCTTTCCTGATCGCATCGACCCGTGAGTTCGCACCAAGCTTGGCGTAGATATTGGTCAGGTGGCGCTTGACTGTGCCCTCGGTGATGAGCAGCCGCTTGCCGATCTGGGCGTTGCTCATGGCGAGCGCAGCGAGCTGCAGCACTTCCAGCTCGCGGGTGGACAGCACCATGTTGGGGGGCGGATTGTCCAGCTGGTTGACCGTGCGGCGGGGCACTGACAGCAGGACGACGTTGCCCCGGCTGGTCACCACCGAGCGCACCGCCGCGATGAGCTCCAGGCGCGTGATTTCCTTGACCAGAAAGGCCGACGCGCCCTGATCCAGCAGTTCCCGGACCAATTCAGGTTTGTCGTGCATCGTGAGCACAATGACTCGGGTATCCGGGTGCTCCTGGTGCAGCCTGCGGACCGTCGCCGGGGCACCGGGTCCGGGCATCTCGACGTCGACCAGTACCACGTCCGGGCGGTGCTTCGCGACGAGGGCCAACGCTTCTGCGCTGTCGGCGCCTTGGGCGACCACCTGGAAGGTCGGGTCGCTGGCGAGCAATTCGGCCACCCCCTCGCGGAACAGGGCGTGATCGTCCACGAGGACGACTGAGATCGTCCCGGGGCCGACGTTCACCGCGGCACCCCACCGAGCGGAACCGAGATGTCCACCGTCGTGCCGTGACCCGGCAGGCTGGCCAGCCGCAGCGTCCCGCCGAGCAGCTGCACCCGCTCCCGCATCGAGGACAGGCCCAGACCCTTGGGCGCGTTTGTCATCTCCGCAACCGAGAATCCCCCGCCAGTGTCGGATACCCGCGCGTGCAGGTGAGCGTCACTGACGCCGACGGTGACGTCCAGCCGGGTGGTACCGGAGTGCACGAGCGCGTTGTGGATCGCCTCCCGCAGCGCGTAATAGACTTGCTCGCAGACCTCCTGGGGCAGCGTTGTGGTGTCACCGGTGACCGTGAGGCTAGTCAGGACGTTGTCGTCAGCGTTGGCCGCCAAATATTCCGTGAGGGCTCTCTTGAGCTCTCCCGGTCGCGTTGCCGTGCGCAACTCGGCGGAGAATTGCCGGACGCTGTCCAGGGCTTGCTGCATGGCCTCCTGCGCACGGTGGAACTTCTCCTGCGCCCGGGCCACATCTCGGCTGGCATACACCTTATGCAGCTCAAGGTTCTGGATGGCCACGCCGATGGCGTGGGCGGTGCGATCGTGCAGGTCCCTGGCCAGTTGCGCCAGCTCGGCGCGATGGGAGTCGCGGATGGTCTTGAACACCAGCACGGTGTGGGATACGGCGTAGGAGGCGGCCCAGCTCATGACCACTCGGTGCAGGATCAGTGCGGCCTCGGCGTTCCGCCGTCCGTCTGCCGAAAGCGCTCGTTTGACCACGGGCAAAGCGGTCTCGAACAGCACGCTCGCCGCCTGCAGCGAATCCGCAGGATGTATCGCCTCGATCGCCTGGCGGGGGTCGATCTCGACGCGCAGTGACATCGGGTCAGGATCGATGCTCTGCGTAGCCTCTCGGTAACTGTCGACGACTTCGCTGAGTATTGATCGAGCCTGGCGCAGCATCTGCTGGTGGGCATGGGCACTGTCCAGGATCGGGCTGCCCTGTGCGCGCAGGCGGTGTTCGAAGCTGGAGACGATCTCCTCTCGCACCGCAACAGACAGAATAGGATCATCCGTCATAGTCCTTCAGTCTCCCCCCAAGGGCCCCCTCTTCCCCGGTTCTTGATCACCGACCGTCTCTCGCTACAGGCGGGTTGTCACTATGGGTGAACTACGCGGAGAAAGTCACGTGCACGGCATACTGTGTGATCATGAATTTTTCGTCAAATCTCCCTCATGTGTTCCATTCACCTCACCTGTTAGAGAACGTAGCCATCACGGTTAATACACCGCTGCGGCGAAAAATCGAGCCAGGCAGCAGCTCTGCCGCCGGCACCACGACGTGATTGTGAACCTGGTGCCTGCGGTCCTCGCCATTGCCGGCCGTGCCCGTGGGGCGCCTCCGGCCAGGAGTGCCTGGTCGGCTGGTCGCGTCCGCTCCGGTCGCTAGCGCGCGTACCAGGTCTACCCGTCGCAGGGCAGCGTAGCCCCTCCCGAGGCGGCTGCGCGGTCAGCACGGTCCCACACCTGTCACGGCGGGCTGCTCACCTACGTCGATCAGCCCGAGGTGTCTAACCGGCCCCAACAGACGCCTAACACGGATGTAACGACTCCGCTCCTCGCCGAATGGAGAGTGCCCGGCAGTGGAGATACGACCTTCGTAACAGTCGCCCTTGCACCTTGGTGCTGATTACTGCCCAGGAGCTTGCGCTGCGATCGGGGCACTCGCTAGCGTCGCACGCGCTGGCAGTTACGGTTACGAGTCGACGAGTCACCGGGGGGAGTCATCTTGCGGGCACTCGTGGTAGAAAATGATACTACTCTAGCAGAATCCCTTATTCGCGGTTTGCGGCGACATGGATATCATGCCGAGAGCGTCGATACCGGAACACGGGCGTTGCACACGTATCACCGCGCCGACCTGGTTCTTCTCGATCTTGATTTGCCCGATCTTGACGGTCTTGAAGTCTGTCGCGCCATTCGAGTCTTGTGTGACATCCCTATCATCGCGGTCACCGCTCGCTGCGCCGAGTTGGACCGGGTTCTCGGCCTGCAGGCCGGCTTGGATGATTACGTAGTCAAACCCTACGGATTTCGGGAACTCATCGCCCGTATCGACGCCGTCATGCGCCGGGCCCGGCCACGGCAGCCTCTCGTGCATACCATGACACACGGACCGTTGCGCATCGACTTCAGCACCCGCGAAGTGCGCCTCAACGACCAGCTCATCCACGTGACCCGCAAAGAGTTCGACCTCCTTTACCTCCTGGCATGCCAACCCGATGCTGTCGTCTCCCGTCAACACATCATGTCGAAAGTGTGGGACGTTGAGTGGACGAAATACAGCCGCACCATCGATACCCACGTCAACAGTCTTCGCAAAAAGCTCGGCGCCAGCACCTGGATCATCACCGTTCGAGGTATCGGGTTCCGGTTCGGCCACGGTGGTGAGACACTCCCGATTGCTGAGGCGTTTGGCAGCAGCTCCTGCCACGGTGCGCTCCAGACTCCGAACAGCACAGCTCAGTGGTCTGCTGAACGTAAACTGGGCTTGCGTTGATCGAAGGTGTGCCGGACGTCAACCTCGTGATAGTAGGTACGGCGGGCTTGGGTGCGGCGGCGCCACTGCTGTTCGCTGGCGAGCCGGTAGACGCTGCCCGCCGGGATACTCCAGAGACGCGAAATGTCCGCGGCGCTGAGCCATCGTGTGGTGAGCGTGGCCATGGGGAATGCCGTGCCCATGCGCTGGCTTAGGTGCAGCCAGTGCTGCTCAGGCCAGCTGTGACGTGGGTCAACGTCGCAGCGTATTTCCGCCGGCACCGGTTCGTGCGTATACACGAAGGCGACGAGCTCACCGCCGCAGCCTGTCTCCACGCATCCGCCCAGGGCCACCCGACGGACAAGATTGGGGTAGGCCACCCGGCGAGCCGTTCGTACTAGCTGCGCCACTTCGTCCGTTGCTTCAGCCGCAGCGATGTGTGCGGCAAGCCAGTCGACATGCCTGCCGAGGAATGCGGCCAGTGCTGCCACGGAGCGCTCGGGCGCGCTGACGCGCCGTTCTTCGGCGACCATCCCGCTCCACGACCCCAAGACACTGAGGATCCGTGCGCGCGCGTGAGCCGCCGCCGCATTGAACGGTATGCCCGGCATCACGATGCTGCCTGGCGTGTTGCCCCAGGAACGATCGGACCCGCCGAGCCGATGCCCACATTCATGGTAGAGCCCGGGCAGGCTCTCCAATCCTGCGGCAAACTCGTCCCGGCATGCCCGGCACAGCCGTGACCCCACCACCGCCACGCGGCGTCGAACCCGCCCGGTTTCGCGCGGCCGCCGGCATCCTGTCCCCGTACACAAGGCACCCACTGCAGCTATACGAGCTCTGTTTTGGGTCACTGTCTCCTCCGCCGACCTGCCGGACACCGAAGGCGCGGACTCGCGCACCTCTCCAATCCGGCCCCCAAACGCCGCCCACACTAGTTCTGTGCGTCACCACCGAACAAGCCGCGCGCGAGAACCTTTGCAGTCCTCTGACGTCGACTTCACCTTCCGCTTTCAGTCGACTTTCAGTTGACGCTGCCATGACGAAACTTTGCTCGGAATTTGACGTTGAAACCCTTGACGGTCGCCGCGGAACCGAAGAAGCTAGTTATTAGCCTCCGGTGTGTTGTGGGGAACTCCAGGTTGTCGATATCTGATGACAGTCAAAGGAAGGGCGCATGCAGGCCCCAGTGATTGTGGTGGGCGCCGGCCCAACGGGACTGATGCTCGCTGGTGAGCTGCGGCTTGCCGGGGTCGAGGTCATTGTCCTAGAGCTTCTTCCGGCGCCGGTCGGCGAGTCGCGCGGACTAGGTTTCACCGCGCGCGCCATGGAAGTG
>Ga0213881_10001452_pt1 | contig 11328 bp, 12 predicted proteins | sample BarmaccoBMER_R08_FD_160104 | JGI IMG/M metagenome (GOLD analysis project Ga0213881, IMG submission 160104) | Barbacenia macrantha exposed rock microbial communities from rupestrian grasslands, the National Park of Serra do Cipo, Brazil - ER_R08 ... | reverse complement strand
CGCTACTTCGCGTATGGCGATGAGCACGAGCTTGGCGCCCGCGCACGCAAGTACGGCTGGAAGGTCGGTCTTGTCGGCGGCGCGCTCGTACTCAACCCGGAGACGTCCACCGCAAGCGAGCTGCGCAGTTACCTTTTCACCCGCAACTCGCTTCTGCTGGTGCACGATTACTTCGGCCACTTCAGCGCGTGGAAACGTGCTGCCTTGATTTTGTTGAACACGCTGCGGCTGACGCTCCTTGCGCGCAAAGATGCATTCGCCTTTTCCCCGGCCGCACGCTGGCGCGGCTGCCGCGATTACTTCGCCGGCCGCTTCGGTCCGCCGCCTGCGCTGTGAAGATTCTCTTTTCGTCGTACGCGTATGCCCCCGGAATTGGCGGCATCGAGACGGTTTCGGCGCTGCTGGCGCGCGAGTTCGTTGCGGCGGGGAATGACATCGTGCTGGTGACCGAGAGCGGCGGAGAATCAGCGGCGAAAGAAGTGTTTCCCGTGATCCGTCGGCCGAGCGTTGCGCAATTGCGACAATGCTTGCGCTGGTGCGACGTCGTATTTCAGAACAACATCAGCCTGCGCCATCTCATTCCCGCGCTGCTGGCGCGCAAACCGGTGCTTCTCGTGCACCAAACATGGACGCGAAACACGCGCGGCGAGATTGGCTGGAATGACCGGATCAAACGCCTGCTTCTGCACCGAGCGAGCAATGTCGCAATCAGCACGGCAATCGCGCGTGACGTGGACGCGCCGTGCCAGGTCATCGGGAATCCGTACGAGGATCGCGTCTTCAGGCTGCTTCCGGAAATCGCACGAGATCGCGACATCATCTTTGTCGGACGCCTTGTCTCGGACAAAGGCGTTGACCTATTGCTTTCCGCCGGTCGTGTACTCAGGCCAGCGCCGACCGTGACGATCGTGGGCAGCGGCCCGGAGGAGGAAAAGCTGCGCGACCTGGCCCGCGGAATGGATGTGGTCTTCGCCGGCGCAAAGCGCGAGCACGAGCTGGCTCAGTTGCTGAACCGCCATCATATCATTGCCGTTCCGTCCCGGTGGGCAGAGCCGTTTGGTGTTGTTGCCTTGGAAGGAATCGCCTGTGGTTGCGTTGCTGTCGCGTCGAACGGCGGCGGTTTGCCGGAAGCAATCGGGAACTGCGGATTGACCTTCTCAAATGGGAACGAGCACGAGCTGCGCAAATGTTTGCAGCGCCTGATGACCGACGCTTCGCTGCGCGAGTGTTTGCGCGCGAACGCGCCTGCGCATCTCGAACATTTCCGCGGCGGGAACATAGCGCAACGTTATCTCGAACGACTGGCGACATTATGATTCTCATGTCGCATCCAGTCGGTAACGAAAACGTGCGCCAGGCCGCGCTTGGCTTTGCTGAAGCCGGCCTGCTCGATCAATTCTGGACAACGATCAACTGGGACCCAGACTCACCGTTGGACAGAGTGTTGCCCGACAAAATTCGCCGGACGCTTCGCCGCCGTACTTACCCGCCGACGGTTCGAAAACGAACGCGTGCGCTGCCGTTCCGCGAAACGGCGCGGTTACTTCTCGGCGCAATGAACGTCGGCAGCTTTTCGCAACATGAAACCGGATGGTTAAGCATCGACGCGATCTCGCGCGAGCTCGATCGTCACATCGCCGAGGAGCTTTCCAGCAAAGATGCGAACACCTGTGTCTATGCTTACGAGGATTGCGCGCTGGAAAGTTTTCGCGCGGCCGAACGGCGCGGGCAGACGCGGATTTATGATCTGCCGATCGGCTATTGGCGCGCAGCGCAGCGCATTTTTTCCGACGAACGCGAGCGCGAGCCGGAGTGGAGCGCCACGTTAACCGGGACGCGTGACAGTGCGGAGAAGCTTGCGTGGAAAGATGAAGAGCTCCGGCTGGCGCAGCGCGTCGTTGTCGCCAGCGCGTTCACCCAGTCCACGCTCAGCGAATCACCGGCAAAGTACAATGTCGCCGTCGTGCCGTATGGTGGGCCGCCAGTACACGAAGGCGACCTGCTAAACTGCGCTGGGAAATTGCGCATCCTGTTCGCCGGCTCACTCGGTCAGCGCAAAGGGTTGTCCTACGCTTTGCGCGCGGTGGAAATGATCGGGCGCGAGCATTGCGAGCTGACTTTGCTTGGACGCATGGCAGCGAATGATTGCCCTGTCCTCGATGCAGCAGTACGCAGGCACCGCTGGATCCCAACGCTCAGCCACGCAGAGGTGCTCCGCGAAATGCGCGAGCACGACATCGTACTTTTTCCCTCGTTGTTTGAAGGCTTCGGCCTGGTAATTACGGAAGCGATGTCGCAAGGCACACCGGTAATTACGACGCCGCACACCGCCGGGCCGGACATTATCGACGATGGCGTGGATGGTTTTATCGTGCCGATCCGTTCCGCCGAAACGATCGCGCAGAAACTCGATTTGCTGGCAAGTGAGCCCCACCGGCTGCAGGCGATGAAAATGGCCGCACGAGAGAAAGCGCGGCGCCGAACGTGGGAGAATTATCGCCGCCAGCTCGTCGCGGTGGCACGCGAAGTGATGAATAGTTAGCCGACTTCATGCCTGCGCCGGGTAAAACTTTGCCTCCGAACAGAACGCCCCCGCCCTCGGCAGACGCGCCATCAGCGCTCGTCCGCAACATTCGCCGGCTGCTCTGGCTTTACATTTTCCTGCTCGTGATCGAGGGCGCGCTGCGCAAGTGGGTTGTGCCGCAGTTATCGAACCCGCTGCTGCTGGTGCGTGATCCGATCGTCCTGGTTATCTACCTTCTCGCCGCGCGCGCCGGCGTCTGGCCGCGCAATTGGTTCATGTACTTTCTCGTACCGCTCGCACTGCTCTCCTGGATCACCGGAGTTCTGGTACTCGAGCCGTATGTGCCGATGTCGCGTGTACTTATTGTCACCTCCTACGGCTTCCGCTCCAATTTCCTGCACCTGCCGCTCATCTTCGTTTTCGCCAATGTCTTTGACGCTGAAGACGTGAAGAAAATCGGCTGGTGGATTTTGCTCGGCATGATTCCGATGGGACTGATCATGGCGCTCCAGTTCCACGCCTCGCCCGACTCATTCATCAATCGCACCGTGGGGCTCGGTGAAGGCGAACAGATCACGGCCGGCGGCGGCAAGATCCGACCGCCTGGGACATTCTCGTTTATTTCCGGCCCCATCTATTACGTCGCGCTCGCGTCCGCATTCGCGATCTTCGGCGCGCTCTCCCGCGCGACTTACCGCAACTGGCTGCTCGTCGGCAGCGGGCTCAGCATTCTCCTGGCGATTGTTGTTTCCGGGAGCCGGTCGCTTGTTCTTTCCGTGTTGCTGGTTGTTTTCTCGTTAGCTTTTGTGCTTTTGCTTCGACCTGATGCCGTGAATCGTCTCGGCCGCACTTTGTTTGTCATCGTGGTCGCAAGTTATCTTATCACTCGCATTCCGATTGTGCAGCACGGCCTCAGTATTCTGTCCGACCGCTTCACTGAATCGGCCGAGGTTGAGGAAACAAGCGTGACACGTGGACTGATCGAGCGCACGCTCGGTGGATTCACCGAAGGCTTGACTCGCATCAATCGCATTCCACTCGGCGGTTATGGACTCGGGCTGGGCACGAACGTCGGCGCGCGTGCCCTTGTCGGCCGCGTCACATTTTTGCTGGCGGAGAACGAATGGTCACGCGTCCTGCTCGAGAGTGGCCCGATCCTGGGTCTCGCATTTCTTGTCTGGCGTACTGCACTCGTGTGCCGTCTCGGCGCGCTTTCACTGGGCGCACTCGGTCGGGCAGAAATTCTGCCGCTGTTGCTCTTCAGCGCCGGCTTCATTGTTTTGCTGAATGGACAGTTCGGGCAACCGACCAGCCTTGGTTTCGCCGTAGTACTGAACGGTCTCTGCCTTGCCTCGACACGCCCACGCAAGCTTATCGCGCCTCCGCTGCCTTCTACCATCGCGCCGCGCCGGCCCCGTGGCCGCTCACCTTACGCCGAGCGCTTGCACCGCGCTGATCCCACGCCCGCGACCAATGGTTCTGTTGATCGGTAACTACGCGCCCGACCAACAGCAAAGCATGCAGCGCTTCACGCAAATGATGTTGCGCGAGCTGCGCGCTCTCGATCTGCCCGCAAAAGTACTGCGCCCGCAACCGTGGCTGATTCGTTTCCTTCGCCTCCGGGTTCTGAACAAGTGGATCGGTTACTTCGATAAGTACGTCATCTTCCCGCTGCGGCTCCGCGCCGCCGTGAGCCGAGCGCAGATCGTGCACATCTGCGATCATTCGAACGCCGTTTACACTTCACACTTCCGCAACGTCCCCGTGGTGGTGACCTGCCACGATCTTCTCGCCGTGCGCGGTGCACTCGGTGACGAGACTGATTGTCCCGCGTCCATCACCGGCAAACTGCTCCAGCGGTGCATTCTCAGCGGATTGCGCCGAGCGGGCGCCATCGCCTGCGTCTCACATGCAACCGCCGCCGATGCGAAGCGCTTGCTCGCGAGCGCGCCAAAGCCGCCACGCATCAGCGTCATTGAGAACGGGTTGAACTATGATTTCCAAACACTGGAGGAAGGCGAGATCATTCGCCGTTTGGCGCCGGTGCAACGACTCAAGCTCGACCGCCCGTTCGTACTTCATGTTGGCTCAAACCTCCGCCGCAAAAACCGCGACGGCGTTTTGCGCATTTTCGCGAGTACAAAAGAGCAATGGAACGCACAGCTGGTTTTTGCCGGCGAGTCAATCACCGCGGATCTCAGCGCGATGGCGCTGCAGCTCGGAATGACGCATCGCGTTATCAGCATCGTCTCGCCGGAAAGCGAATTGCTCGAAGCACTCTACAATCGCGCTCACGCACTGCTTTTCCCCTCGCGTTTCGAGGGATTCGGCTGGCCTATCGCCGAAGCACAGGCCTGCGGCTGCCCCGTACTCACAAGCAAAGCGGCACCAATGTCCGAAATCGCCGGGGACGCCGCGTTGCTTCGCGACGTCAATGATGAAGACGGCTTCGCGGAGGATTTGCTTCGCCTGCGTAGCGCAGAGTTGCGGGCGAAATATCGCGCGCTCGGATTGCAGAACGCCGCGCGCTTCAGCGCACGCAAAATGGCGGAGCGTTACGTTGCGCTTTACCGCGAGCTCGGCGCAGCAGCATGAAACGATTGCTGATGCTCCTGGCCGTACTCCTGCCATGGAGTTTGCGTCGCGCGTTTCTCCAGCAGCAATTCGGTTTCCAAATTCATCCCAGCGCACGCATCGGTTTCGCCTTCATTTTTCCCTGCCGCTTGATCATGGAGGAAGGGACGAGCATCGGGGATCTCACCGTCGCCAAGAACCTCGATCTGCTGCACCTGAAAGCGCACGCCACGATCGGCCGCGGCAACTGGATCACTGGTTTTCCGCTGGGCGATTCGCCGCATTTCGCGGGCGAACGCGATCGTCGGCCCGAGCTCATCCTGGGCGAGCACTCCGCCATCACCAATCGGCACCTCATTGATTGCACCAGCTCGATCAGCATCGGCGCGTTCACCACGATTGCCGGTTTCCAGTCGCAATTCCTTTCGCACTCGATCGACATTCGCGCGAACCGCCAGGCATCGCGTCCGATCCACGTCGGCAGCTATTGTTTTGTCGGGACTGATTGCGTCCTGCTCGGTGGCGCGGCTCTGCCCGATTACTCTGTCCTCGGCGCGAAATCGCTCCTAAACAAAAGCTACACGCAAACGCATAGGCTTTATGGCGGTGTGCCCGCGCGCGAAGTACAAACGCTCCCGGCCGACTCCGCTTATTTCCACCGCCGCGAAGGCTTCGTCGTTTAGCTTGAGAGTTCTGCAAACAGTGCAGACGCTGAATCCGCGCACTGGCGGAGTTGCGCGTGCTGTTCTCGCGTTGAGTCGGGAGATGGAAAAACGCGGCGCGCAGATCACGGTCGTCGCCCAGGATGATCCCGCCGCGCCCTGGCTATCCGATTCGCCGTTGAACATCATCGCAGTTGGCGGAGGAAAATCGAGCTACCGCTACTCGCGCGCGCTGGCTGATTGGCTGCGGGAGCACATCACTGAGTACGACTGCGCCATCGCGAATGGCCTCTGGCAATACCACAGCTTCGCTCTTGCGCGCGAGTGCGGCAGAACGCGGACGCCGTACTTCGTTTTTCCGCACGGCATGCTTGATCCCTGGTTCAAGCACACCTACCCGCTGAAGCACCTGAAAAAATGGCTCTACTGGCCGTGGGCGGATTACCGCGTGCTGCGCAATGCGGCCGCCGTCATCTTCACCTCGGAAGAAGAACGGCAGCTCGCGCGCGAATCGTTCTGGCTTTACCGCGCCAACGAAATTGTCTCACCCCTAGGCGCGGAAGCGCCGGCCCAGGCAGGCAGCGGCGCGAAGAATCTTTTCCTGGCGAAATTCCCGGAAGTGGAAAAAACGCGCATGCTGCTTTTCCTCGGCCGCATTCATCCCAAAAAAGGTTGCGACATGCTGATCGATGCGCTCCCGCGCCACGCCTTGACTGACGAGCCGCTCTCCCTGGTACTCGCTGGGCCGGACCAGATCGGCTGGCAAGCGCAATTGCGCGAGCGGCTCGCGCGCATGGACGTGTCACCTCGCGTCATTTTCGCCGGCATGCTCGAGGGAACGCTGAAAAACGGTGCGTTCGGGAATGCCGACGCCTTCATTTTGCCCTCGCACCAGGAAAACTTCGGCATGGCGGTGATCGAGGCGCTCGCGTTCGGCGTTCCAGTACTCATTTCGGATAAAGTGAACATCTGGCGCGAGATCGAAGCCGAGCGCGCAGGCTATACCGAACCGGACGATCTCGCCGGCACGACGCGTCTGGTCGAGCGTTGGCTGCATACTGCTCCCGCCGATCGGGAACAGATGCGCGAAAACGCCCGCCGATGTTTTCAGCAACGCTTTGAAATCGGCCGCGCCGCCGATTCACTTTTAAGAATTTTGCGCGAGCGCACGCGATGAAAATCACCGTCGTACTCGGCGCGTTTTTTCCCGTGCCGCCGACAATGGGCGGGGCGGTTGAAAAAGCATGGTTCGCACTGGCGCACGAGTTTGCCTCGAGGGGTCACGAAGTAACGATGGTATCGCGCGCGATGCCGGCTCTGCCGCGCGAAGAATTCACCCGCGGCATTCGGCACCTTCGCGTGGCCGGCTTCGATACTCCGAGATCGCTTATCTGGCTGAAGTTGCTCGATTTGGTGTATTCGCTTCGGGCGCGCCGCATTCTTCCGCGGGCAGACATCCTCGTGACGAACACCTTCTGGCTGCCGCTGCTCGTGCGCGATTCACAACGCGGAAATATTTACGTCCACGTGGGGCGTTATCCGAAAGGGCAAATGCGTTTCTACAAACGCGCCGCGCGTTTGCAGGCGCCTTCGAGCGAAATCGCAGAGGCGATCGCGCGCGAAGCGCCGTCATTGCGTGCAAGAACAATCGCGATTCCGTATCCGGGGCCGCCAGCCAATGCCGCTGAACCGTCATTCCATGCCCGCGAAAAAATCGTTCTTTACGTCGGCCGCGTGCACCCGGAAAAAGGCGTCCACTTGCTGGTCGAAGCGTTCGCTGGCAGCGAACTTGCGGGATGGAAACTCGTGGTTACCGGATCAACGGAAACTAAGTACGGTGGTGGCGGCGGCGAGTACGCGGCGCGCTTGCGCGACCTCGCCGGCAACGCTGATGTCGAATTTCACGGACCAATCTTTGATCAAGCGCAGCTTCAGCAGCAGTACTCACGGGCACGAATCTTTCTTTATCCTTCGCTCGCCGTGCACGGCGAAACTTTTGGTCTCGCTCCGCTGGAAGCGATGTCGCACGCTTGCGCGGTGATCGTTTCCAGCCTGGCCTGCTTTCGAGAGTTCATCATTCCTGGGCAGACCGGTTTCGTCTTCTCCGAAAACACTGCCGAGTCGCTCGCGGGCACATTGCGTTCAGTCATCGCGAACGAGAGTGATCTTGCGCGAGTAGCCGAAGCTGGCCGGCACAAGTCGGAGGAATTCTCGCTGCCGCGCGTAGCTGATCGTTTCCTCGCTGATTTCCAAACCGTCATCCTACATGGCGAACGAGCAGATCGTTAATCAAAACCAGCAGACTGCCTTCGAATCCCCCTGGAGCGGCAGCGAACGCATGATGCGTGCACTTTGGGAATTCTGCTGGCTCGTTTTCTGCCAGTGGACGCCCAAGCCACTCAACCCGTGGCGGCTGTTTTGGCTGCGGGTGTTTGAAGCGACAATCGAAGGGAAGCCGTTCGTGCATCAACGCGCCCGCATCGCCATTCCGTGGAATCTCACGTTGCGCGACCGCGCCTGCCTAGGCGATCGTGCGAACGCTTACACGCTTGGCCAAATCGAGATCGGCCAACGTGCGACGGTCGCCCAGGAAGTTTACCTCAGCACCGGCAGCCACGATTTCACGCAATCCGGCATGCCGCTGACCGTCGCGAAAATCACCATCGAACCGGACGCGTTTATCGGCGCGCGCGCATTCGTTTTGCCTGGCGTGACAATCGGCGCCCGCAGCGTCATTGGCGCGTGCTCGGTCGTGACGAAAGATGTGCCGCCGGATGTGATCGCGGCGGGGAATCCCTGTCGCGTGTTGCGATCGCGATGATTTCGTCATCCCAGGCGAAGCAAAGCCAGCGCTCGAGAAGCAGTACCGGGAACTTAGCAGCACGGCACTCCTCCTCGCCCGGAATGACAACGAGCAAAGTTCCTGTTTCCGTCATCGTTCCCGTCAAAAATGAGGCGGCCAATTTGCCGCGTTGCCTCGACGCGGTGAAATGGGCGGACGAAATCCTGGTTGTCGATTCCCAGAGTACCGACGGCTCCGCGACGATCACCGAGTCGCACCACGCCAGCGTCGTGCAGTTCCATTTCAACGGCACGTGGCCGAAGAAGAAGAACTGGGCTCTCGAAACCGTGCCATTTCGAAATGAATGGGTCTTCATTTTGGACGCCGACGAAGTGTTGCCGCCCGAAGCGGGGCCGGAATTTGCTCGCGCCATCGCCAACGCCGGTGACATTGCAGGTTATTGGATCAACCGGCGGTTCATGTTCATGGGAAAATGGTTGCGGCACGCCTATTACCCGAATTGGAATCTGCGCCTGTTCCGGCACGCGCTCGGCCGCTACGAAAAGCTCACCAACGCCGCGACGGATAGCGGCGACAACGAAGTCCATGAGCACGTCGTAGTACGCGGGCCGACGGCGCGGCTGCGGGTCGAGATGGACCATTACGCGTTTCCGTCAGTCGCGGTCTTCGTGGAAAAGCACAATCGGTACTCAAATTGGGAAGCAAAAGTCGCAGCGGACACTCTCATGCACGGAAGCGCGAAGAGGATCACCGGCACGAACGTCGGTACTCGGCGGCAATTGAAAACGCTTTTTTTGAAAATGCCGTTCCGCCCGCTGCTCCGTTTCTTGTACGTGTATGTCTGGCAAAAAGGTTTTCTCGATGGCGCGCAAGGTTATTATTTCGCCAGGTTACACGGATTTTACGAGTTCCTTTCTGTGGCAAAAACGCGCGAGTTATGCGTTCGCGAGCGCGACATTGCGTTGAGGAGAAAGTAGCTTCTCGTCAGCTCAAATTCTGTTACCGCTGACCCGAAGAGGAAAATGATTGCCACCGACACTTACACCATCGGCCACTCGCCCGATCCGGATGACGCCTTCATGTTCTACGCCATCGCGGCGGAGAAGATCGATTTGCGTGGCTACAAATTCCGGCATCAGCTCGAGGATATCGAGACTTTGAACGAGCGCGCGATGCGAGGGGAGCTGGAGATTTCCGCCGTTTCCATTCACGCCTACGCGCATATTACCGCGAAGTACGCGCTGCTCTCGTGCGGCGCGAGCATGGGCGACGGCTACGGGCCGCTGCTTGTCTGTCCTCACGAGATGCAGACGAGCGATGCCCGCGAATGGTTGCGGGGCAAAACCATCGCCGTGCCCGGAACGATGACGAGCGCGTTTCTCGCGCTGCAACTTTATCTGGGTGAATTCCAGCACGTTGTCGTGCCGTTTGATCAGATTTTCAATTCGGTGAAAAGCAGGCGAGCCGAGGCCGGACTCATCATTCACGAGGGCCAGCTCACCTATGCGCGGGCTGGTTTCCACAAAATCATCGATCTCGGCGAATGGTGGACCAGCAGAACTGGCCTGCCATTGCCCCTGGGCGGAAATGTTTTGCGGAAAGATATGCCGCTGAATGTGCAGCGTGATCTGGCGGCGATTCTGCGCGAAAGCATCGATTACGGGTTGGCGCATCGCGAGGAGGCGGTGCGTCATTCGATGCCTTACGCGCGCGACATGGACGACAAGCTCGCGTCTAGGTTTATCGGCATGTACGTGAATGAGTACACGCGCGACTACGGCGAGCGCGGGCGGGAAGCGATCCGGCGTTTTCTGGGCGATGCGCGGGCGGCAGGTTACGTTGCGCGCGAGGTTACAGTCGAATTTGTGGAATAGCTCACGTTATCCCGAGCGCAGCCGAGGGATCCCGGGAAGTTATCTTAACGTTTGCGCCGCGGGATCCCTCGACTCCGCTCCGCTGCGCTCGGGATGACCGGCAGGCACACCGCACTTACGGCTTCTTCTTCTCCGCCTTGCCTTTGCCGATGGATTCCATGACAAACGTTTTCACGCGCTCCCCTTCTTTTTTGAAGCCGGTGGAGAAATCGTGCGTTCCGTACTCGAAAAGTACGACGAAGCAGAAGGTGAAAAAGACGAACAGGACGAGCCAGAAGAGCCCCCGAATGAGAGACATCGGCGGAGAGTAGAGCAGCCGTTGTGCCGGGTCAATTCACAGCGCCGAAAGCGGCTCGGTGCATCGCATGTTCGCCTGCGGCGACTTGCCGGCGGCAAGATTCCGCGGAACTGGAAAGCTTAGCTCAACACAGGCGCACTACGTTCCAGGCGCACGAAAGTTGACCGTCTTTCGCACGGCCTGGTCGACTTCCTCCGGCGCAATCAGGACTGTGATCCGCGATTTGAGGCTTCCGCTGGCGTTGACGGCCAGTGACAGAGCTGAGGCGTCCACGTTGTTGGGCAGGTCGGCTATGATAATAAAATCGTCGTCGCCGAAGGCATAGTAGAATGCGTCGAGTCGTCCGCCCATGCTCTTGACTGATTGCTCAGCCGCCTCGCGACGCTTCGACCCGCCCTCCTTCAGCAGGCCCTTCAAACCTCCATCTGAGTACGATCCGCGAATGAGATATTTTGGCATTTGCTCGCTCCTTTGGGTTAACGCTTCCTAACGCTGTTTCAATGCGCCGGCACCAGTGATCGGCACGCATACGCTGCACAAGCCGCAGTCCACGAGCAACACAATAACGCGCGCACCATCCCGCGCCGCGGTAC
>Ga0213881_10001451_pt1 | contig 11335 bp, 12 predicted proteins | sample BarmaccoBMER_R08_FD_160104 | JGI IMG/M metagenome (GOLD analysis project Ga0213881, IMG submission 160104) | Barbacenia macrantha exposed rock microbial communities from rupestrian grasslands, the National Park of Serra do Cipo, Brazil - ER_R08 ... | reverse complement strand
GCGGCTTGGTGGAATGGTTCTTCGTACTCACCGCAGCCGCATACAACCTCATTCGCATCCCCAAAATTCTGGCGGCGATAGCGTGAGTCTGCCTGGAGCGTAAAAAATGAAGAAAGATGCTCATCGAGGCCGTGTGCGCAGCCGCGTAAACGATCCAGCGATCGACTCGTCGCCGCGCACATCACGAAAATCGGCCTCCAAAGCTGGTTTTTCAGCAGCCTGCTAGTGCCGCGAACCCGAAGTTCGCACCACAATTGCCGCAAGCTCGATTGCGAACTTCGGGTTCAAAGCGGCCTAGAATCATAGAGTTGCAAGTGTCCTACGATTCCGAAGTTCGCCTCGCGGCGTGCGGCAATCTCCGGCGAACTTCGGAATCGGGACACTTGCGGTTTGTCGCAGCGCAGGTGCAACAAACCGCGTTGCGACGGCTCTCGAATTGTGGTTTGAGAAGCCCGGCTCCGCTCCCCGGTTTCCCGCGCCCGGAGCCTGCCGGCCGCGCGGCCGTGCGCAGCGGGTCACACCAGCACCGGCATTTCCCGACGGTGCAAAGCGGCCGGTCTCGGCCGACCACTCGTCGAAGGAGCGAAAACGGCGATGCAGGTGCTCTCGCGGTTGATCGGCGTGGCGGCAGGTGCGCTCGCCGTGCTCATGGGCGGCAGCGCCGCGCTCGCGCAAACAATAATGGGCCAGCCGCATCCCAGGCAGCTGGGCCTGCAGGCGGCGGCAACGCCGGTGATGGAAGACCTCGTAACGTTCCATGACTGGCTCCTGGTCATAATCACCGTCATCACCGCTTTCGTGCTGGCGCTGCTCCTCATCTGCATGGTGCGGTTCAACCGGCGGCGTAATCCGACGCCCTCGCGAACGACGCACAACACCTTCATCGAAGTGATCTGGACGGTGGTGCCGATCATGATCCTCACCGGGATTGCGATCCCCTCGTTCAAGCTGCTGTTCTTTCAACAGAACATTCCGCCCGCCGATCTCACCATCAAGGCGCAGGGCAACCAGTGGTACTGGAGCTACAGTTATCCCGATAACGGCAAGCTCGAGTTCGACTCGCGCATGCTCGACGAGACCGATCGTCCCAAGCAGAAGCCGAACGAGCCGCGCCTGCTCGCCGTCGACAACGACGTCGTCGTGCCAGTCAACAAGGTGGTGCGCGTGCAGGTGACCGCCGACGCATCCGGGGTGATCCATTCCTTCGCGGTGCCGGCGTTCGGCATCAAGATCGACGCCGTGCCCGGCCGCCTCAACGAGACCTGGTTCAAGGCGGAGCACGAGGGGATCTATTACGGGCAGTGCTCGGAACTGTGCGGCCGTGATCACGCCTTCATGCCGATCGCGGTGCGCGTGGTGAGCGACGCCGAGTTCGCCACGTGGGTCGAGGACGCGAAGAAGAAATTCGCGCGCGAGGATAGCGCGCCCACCGCCGTTGCGGCCGTGCCGGCGGCGATGCAGTAACGCCAAGCGACGAACGGACAACGAAAGAACGAGGGCCGAGGGACACGATCATGGACGCCGTCACCCACGCGCATGCCCACGACGCGCACGATCATCCGACCGGATGGCGCCGCTACGTTTATTCGACGAACCACAAGGACATCGGCACGATGTACCTGGTGTTCGCCATGATCGCCGGCGCGATCGGCGCCTCCATGTCGATCGCCATCCGCTACGAACTGGAGAATCCCGGGATCCAGCTGTTCACCGATCCGCATACGTACAACGTCTTCGTCACGGGACACGGCCTGATCATGATCTTCTTCATGATCATGCCGGCGATGATCGGCGGGTTCGGCAACTGGATCGTGCCGCTGATGATCGGGGCGCCCGACATGGCGTTCCCGCGCATGAACAACATTTCGTTCTGGCTGCTGCCCGCATCCTTCGCGCTGCTGGTGACCTCGGTGTTCATGCCCGGCGAGGGCGCGGGCAACGGCGTCGGTGCGGGCTGGACCATCTACGCACCGCTCTCGACCACCGGCCACAGCGGCCCAGCGATGGATTTCGCGATCCTCTCCCTCCATCTCGCCGGCGCCTCGTCGATCACCGGCGCGATCAACTTCATCACCACCATTTTCAACATGCGCGCGCCCGGCATGACGCTGCACAAGATGCCGCTGTTCGTGTGGTCGATCCTGGTGACGACGTTCCTCTTGCTGCTGGCGATGCCGGTGCTGGCCGGCGCCATCACCATGCTGCTCACCGACCGCAACTTCGGCACCAAGTTCTTCTCCGCCGACGGCGGCGGCGACCCGCTGCTGTTCCAGCACCTGTTCTGGTTCTTCGGCCACCCCGAGGTCTACATCCTGATCCTGCCGGGCTTCGGCATGATCAGCCAGGTCGTGGCCACTTTCAGCCGCAAGCCGGTGTTCGGCTATCTCGGCATGGCCTACGCGATGGTCGCGATCGGCGGCATCGGCTTCGTCGTGTGGGCTCACCACATGTACACGGTCGGCATGTCCACCGGCGCGCAAGCCTACTTCATCCTCGCCACCATGGTGATCGCGGTTCCGACCGGCGTGAAGATCTTCTCGTGGATCGCCACCATGTGGGGCGGCTCGATGGAGTTCAAGACGCCGATGCTGTGGGCGATCGGCTTCATCTTCCTGTTCACCCTCGGCGGGGTGACCGGCGTGGTGCTCGCCAACGCCGGCGTCGACCGCGTGCTGCAGGACACCTATTACGTCGTGGCGCACTTCCACTACGTGCTTTCGCTCGGCGCCGTGTTCGCGATTTTCGCCGGCTGGTACTATTGGTTCCCGAAGATCACCGGCTACATGTACTCGGACACGATCGGCAAGCTGCACTTCTGGCTCACCTTCATCGGCGTCAACCTGGTGTTCTTCCCGCAGCACTTCCTCGGCCTCGCCGGCATGCCGCGCCGTATCGTCGACTATCCCGACGCGTTCCACTTTTGGAACGAGGTGTCGTCGTTCGGTTCCTATATCTCGGGCTTCGGCGTGCTCGTGTTCTTCTATGGCGTGCTGCAGGCGTTCCTGCGCAAGGAGCGCGCCGCCGACAACCCGTGGGGCGCCGGCGCGACGACGCTGGAATGGACCCTGCCGTCGCCGCCGCCGTTCCACCAATTCGACGTGCTGCCGCGGATCAAATGACGCTGCACGGCGTGGGTATCATGACACCTGCGTCGTCTACGGAGGCTGAATGACCGATTTGTCCGCGATCGAGCAGCGGGCCGAGCCGGCGCTGGCATTGAGCAGCGCCGAGGTCGCGGACTTCGTCGCGTTGATGAAACCGCGGGTGATGTCGCTCGTGGTGTTCACCGCCTTCGTCGGGCTGCTGCTCGCGCCCGGGCATTTTCACCCGGTGCTCGGCTTCGCGGCGCTCGTCTGCATCGCGGTCGGTGCGGGCGCGGCCGGCGCGCTCAATATGTGGTACGACGCCGATATCGATGCGGTGATGACGCGCACCGCGCGCCGCCCGATTCCGGCCGGCCGGGTGCTCCCCGGCGAAGCGCTCGGCTTCGGCGCGACGCTCGCGGTGGGTTCGGTGGCGATGCTCGGGCTCGCCGCCAACTGGTTCGCCGCCGCGCTCCTCGCCTTCACCATCTTCTTTTACGTCGCGATCTACACGGTGTGGCTCAAGCGCGCGACGCCGCAGAACATCGTGATCGGCGGCGCCGCCGGCGCGTTCCCGCCGATGATCGGCTGGGCCGCGGCGACCGGCGGCGTGGCGCTCGAATCCGTGCTCCTGTTTCTGATCATCTTCCTGTGGACGCCGCCGCACTTCTGGGCGCTCTCGCTTCTGCGCAGCGGCGAATACGCGCGCGCCGGCATCCCGATGCTGCCCGTCGTCGCCGGACGCGCCGAGACCAAACGACAGATCCTGCTTTACACCGGCGCGCTCGTGCCGGTGAGCCTCGCGCCATGGCTGCTCGGTTATGCCGGGTTTGTCTACGGCATCATGGCCGTTGCGGCCGGCGCGTTCCTGGCGCTGCTGGCCTGGCGCATCTGGACGGTGGCCGAGGGCCGGCCGAGCGACCTCGCCGCGCGGCGCCTGTTCGGCTTCTCGATCCTTTATCTGTTCGCGCTGTTTGCCGGGCTGCTGGCTGATCGCGCGATCCTCATCGGATGACCCATGGATGATGAGCGTTCGTCCGATAAAGGCATCGTGCTCACCGAGGAGCAGAAGCGGCGCCGTCGCGCCCGCTCGATCGCCATCGCGCTCGTGCTCGCGGCGCTGGTGCTGCTCGTCTACATCGTCACTATCGTCAAGCTGGGTCCCGGCGCGATCCAGCCCCCGCGCTGAACCGGTGCTGCGCCCATGAACGCCGTGCCCGACCGCAACAAGGCCCGCCGGCGCGACTTCCTCGTCGCCGCGGCCTGCGGCGCTTTCGTCGCCGTCATGGTCGGGGCGGCCTACGCCGCAGTGCCGCTATATTCCTGGTTCTGCCGCACCACCGGGTTCGGCGGCACGCCGATCGTGGCCGAGGCCGCCCCCGTCAAGGTGCTCGACCGCAAGGTAACGGTGCGGTTCGACGCCAACGTGGCGAGTGGATTGCCCTGGAAGTTCGAGCCCGAGCAGGTCGCGATCGACGTGCGCATCGGTCAGGTCGTGACGATCTACTACCGCGCGATCAACGAATCCGCGCGCGAGACCGTGGGGCAGGCGGCCTATAACGTCTCGCCGCCGACGGTCGGCGGCTACTTCGCCAAGATCAACTGCTTCTGCTTCACCGAGCAGCGCCTCAAGCCGCACGAGCGGCGCGACATGCCGGTCGTCTTCTATGTCGATCCGGCGCTGGTCGGCGATTCCGAGCAGGACGATCTCAACACCATCACGCTCTCCTACACGATGTATCCGGTGCAGCAGCCGGCCAAGCCGGTGGTGGAGAACGCGCGCCCGGCCGGGCGGAGCTAGTTTAGGGAAGGGACGTCGCCGATAAGGCCAGTCCTGATACGAACGGAGACGAAGCAAATGGCCGAGGCGCATACGACGCGGCATCACGACTACCACCTGGTCGACCCCTCACCGTGGCCGGCGGTGGGAGCCGTCTCGGCTTTCATCGCCGCGTTCGGCGGCATTTCGTGGATGCATCACTTCTACGCCGCCGCCCCGCTGGTGTTCGGCCTCGGCGTGCTTGGCATCCTCTACACCATGGCGGCCTGGTGGACCGACGTCGTGCGCGAAGCCGAGTTTCAGGGCCACCACAGCCGCGTCGTGCAGATTTCCCATCGCTATGGGATGATTTTGTTCATCGCCTCGGAGGTGATGTTCTTCGTCGCCTGGTTCTGGGCCTTTTTCAACACGGCGCTGTTCCCCGCCGACATGCATCAGATCGCGCGCGAGCAGTTCATCGGTGGCACTTGGCCGCCGAAGGGCATCGAGACGTTCGATCCCTGGCACCTGCCGTTGCTCAACACGCTGATCCTGTTGACCTCGGGCACCACGGTGACCTGGGCGCACCACGCGCTGCTCGAGAACGACCGTAAGGGACTCAAATGGGGCCTGATCTGCACCATCGCGCTCGGGCTCACGTTCACCTGCGTGCAGGCGTGGGAGTATTACCACGCGAAATTCGACTTCGCCGGAAACATCTTTGGCGCCACCTTCTTCATGGCGACCGGCTTCCACGGCGCTCACGTCATTATCGGCAGCATCTTCCTGATCGTTTGTCTGATCCGCGCCTTCGCCGGCCACTTCACGCCGAAGCAGCACCTCGGGTTCGAGTTTGCCGCCTGGTACTGGCACTTCGTCGACGTGGTGTGGCTGTTCCTGTTCACTTTCATCTACGTCTGGGGTGGGGGTCCGCACCTCGCCGGCGAGTGATGGCGGCGGCCGCGCGCGGGTCGGTCTCGCCCTACGTCGCGGGGCTCACGGCGCGGTGCCCGCGTTGCGGCGAGGGCAAACTGTTCGCCGGCTTTCTCACCGTGCGTCCGCGCTGCAGTGCATGCGGGCTCGACTATTCCTTCGCCGATGCGGGTGATGGCCCCGCCGTGTTCGTCATGTTCATCGCCGGCTTCATCGTGGTCGGGACGGCGCTCGTCGTCGAGATCAAATATGCGCCGCCGCTGTGGGTGCACGCGCTGCTGTGGATCCCGCTCATCCTGCTGGTGACGCTCGGCCCGTTGCGCCTGATCAAGGGCCTGCTCATCGCCCTGCAGTATCACCACGACGCGGCCGAGGGCCGGCTCGATCGCGGAGACCGCGCGTGACATTTCCGGCCGGCCCGGAGCGGCGCCGGCGTGGCCTCTTTGTTCCAGCCCTCTTCACGATCGTGGGCCTCGTACTCCTGATTGGCCTCGGCGTTTGGCAGCTCGAGCGCAAGGCGTGGAAGGAGGGGCTGGTCGATCAGATCACCCGTCGCATGAACACCGCGCCCGTGCCGTTGCCGCCGCCGGACCGCTGGTCAAGCCTCGACGCGGCGCATGACGAGTTCACCCGCGTCACTTTTCCCGCCGTTTTCGAGAACGATCGGGAGGCGCTGGTGTTTGCCGGCGCCTCGGCGTTCCGTCCCGACACGTCCGGCCCCGGCTATTGGGTGTTCACGCCGGCCCGGCTTGCCGATGGCGCGCGCGTTGCGGTCAACCGCGGCTTCGTCTCGGAAGCAAACAAAGACCCGGCCACCCGTGCCGCGGGCTTGATCAAGGATTCCGTCGACATCATCGGCGTGCTGCGCTGGCCCGAGCGTGCCGGCATCTTTACGCCGGCGGGCGAGCCCGCGCGGAATCTCTGGTTCGCGCGCGACCAAATCGCCATCGCGGCCGCCAAGGGCTGGGGCAACGTCGCGCCGTTTTACGTCGAGCAGGAGGCGCCGGCGCCGCCCGGTGGCCTGCCGCAGCCCGGCAAAATTACCGTCAACCTGCCGAACAACCACCTGCAATACGCGATCACCTGGTTCGGCCTCGCCGTGGTGCTCGCGGCCGTCTTCATCTCCTTCGTGCGCTCGCGCCGGCGCGAACCTAAAGCCGGATAATAAAACCATACCCGTTTAAGAACCGGCTTGGCTGCCCCTGGCCAAACCCCTATGTCTTCCGTATTCGACGCTCCATCATCCCGATGGGCTCTGGTCGGCCCGGCCGGAAGGATCGGACCCGTGCGCTACATTTCGACCCGAGGCGAGGCGCCCCGGCTCGGCTTCATCGATGTGACGCTCGCCGGTCTCGCCCGCGACGGCGGGCTCTATGTCCCTGAGTCCTGGGCCTTTTTCCCGCCTGACCGGATCGCCGCCCTCGCCGGGCAGGGTTATCCTGAGGCAGTTTGCGAGGTCCTGGCCCCGTACGTTGCCGGGTCGCTCGACCAAGCCGACCTCGCCGGGATGGCGCGTGACGCGTACGCCGGGTTTCGCAACCCGAGCGTGACGCCGCTGGTCCAGCTCGGACCCAATACATTCATCTTGGAGCTGTTTCACGGGCCGACGCTCGCGTTCAAGGACTTGGCGATGCAGTTCCTGGCGCGGCTCATGGACCATGCGCTGGCGCAACGGGGCGAGCGCTCGACCATCGTGTGTGCCACCTCGGGTGACACCGGCGGCGCCGCCGTCGAAGCATTCCGCGGCCGCCGCAATATCGACGTGGTGGCGCTGTTCCCGCACGGGCGCATTTCCGACGTGCAGCGCCGCATGATGACGACGGTCGCGGACGAGAACGTCCACGCGATCGCGATCGAAGGGACATTCGACGACTGCCAGGCGCTGGTCAAAGCGCTGTTCAATCATCACGCCTTCCGCGACCGCGTGCGGCTCTCCGCTGTTAACTCCATCAACTGGGCGCGCATCGTCGCTCAGGTGGTTTATTACTTCGCCGCTGCCGTCGCGCTCGGCGCGCCCCACCGGAAGGTCGCCTTCACGGTGCCGACCGGCAACTTCGGCGACGTGTTTGCCGGGTATGTCGCGATGCGCATGGGGCTGCCGATTGATCGCCTGGTGGTCGCCACCAACGTCAACGACATTCTGGTGCGGGTGCTTGCGACCGGCGACTACGCGCCGCGCGAGGTGGTCGCGACCGCGTCGCCGTCGATGGACATTCAGGTGTCGTCGAATTTCGAGCGCCTGCTGTTCGACGCCTATGACCGCGACGCCGGCGCGGTGCGCGCGCTGATGGGCTCGCTCGCCCAGTCGCGCCGGTTCTCGATCGCGCCGGGACCGCTCGCGGAAATCCGCGCACGCTTCGCCGCCGCCCGCGCCGACGAGGATGAAACCGCGGCCGCCATACGCACCGTCTGCAAAGAGGCGGATTATCTCATCGATCCGCACACCGCCGTCGCCGTCGCGGTCGCCGAGAAGGAGCCGCGCGATCCTTCGGTACCGATGGTCGTGCTCTCGACTGCGCATCCCGCGAAATTCCCGCAAGCCGTCGCCGCCGCCTGCGGGCGTACCCCGGCGCTGCCCGAGTGGCTCGCCGATCTTTCGTCCCGGCGTGAGCGTGTAACAGTGCTGCCGGCGGATCAGGCCACGGTCGAGCGATTCATCCTCGCCGCAAGCCGCGCCGCCGAGGAAGGAGCCGCCGCATGACCGTCGAGGTGTCGCGCCTTCCCTCCGGGCTCGCCGTCGTCACCGACGCCATGCCGCATCTCGAAACCGCCTCGCTCGGCGTGTGGGTCGGGTCGGGCAGCCGTTTCGAAGAGACGGACGAGCACGGGATTTCTCATCTGCTCGAGCACATGGCTTTCAAGGGCACCGCGCGGCGCACGGCGCGGGAAATCGTCGAGACGATCGAAGCGGTCGGCGGCGATCTCAATGCCGGCACCGGGGTCGAGATCACTGCCTATTACGCGCGCGTGCTCAAGGCGGACGTGCCGCTCGCGCTCGACGTGCTCTCCGACATCCTCACCGATCCGGCCTTCGATCCGGAGGAACTGGCGCGCGAGCAGAATGTCATCGTGCAGGAGATCGGCGCCGCCGAGGACACGCCCGACGACATCGTTTTCGATCACCTGCAATCGATTGCGTTCCCGGACCAGGCGGTCGGCCGCTCGATCCTCGGCACGCCGGCGACGGTCCGCTCGCTCACCGGGCGCAAGCTGCGCTCGTATTTGTCGCGCACCTATCACGCGCCCGACATGGTGATCGCTGCAGCGGGCGCCATCGACCACGCCACCGTGCTCGCCGAAGCCGAGCGGCGCTTTGCCAAGTTCAATGGCGCGTCGGTGCCGCCGCCGGTGCCGGCGCGCTTTCGCGGCGGCAGCCATATCGAGGCGCGCGACCTCGAGCAGGTGCACGTGGCGATGGCGCTCGAAGGCGTCCCGCAGCGCCATGCCGATCTCTACAGCCTGCACGTCTTTACCAACATCGTCGGCGGAGGCATGTCGTCTCGGCTGTTCCAGGAGGTGAGAGAGGTGCGCGGGCTATGCTACGCGATCTACGCCTTCCACTCGCCCTATGCCGACACGGGTATGTTCGGTCTTTATGCCGGCACCGACCTGGTCGACGCGCCGGAACTGATGCGGGTCGTGGTCGACCAGATCCAGAGCGCGGCCGAGACCCTCACCGAGGCGGAAGTCGAGAGGGCCAAGGCGCAGATGAAGGCCGGCATCCTCATTGCGCTGGAAAGCTCGAGCACGCGCGCCGAGCAGCTGGCGCGTCAGCTCATCACCCATGGGCGTCCCATCCCGGTGGAAGAGGTCGTCGCTAAGGTGGACGCCGTAACGGTCGAGAGCGCACGGGCCGCGGGCCGGGCGCTCATCGCGCGCAGCCGGCCGGCGCTCGCCCTGCTCGGCCGCGGCCGCGGACTTGAAAGCGTCGCGACGATCGCTGAAAGTCTCGGTAACGGCGCATGATGCCGGGGAGATCGTGCGCCTGACAGACTGACCAATGGCGCTGTTTCGCACCATCAATCTCGCCGACCAGCCGCCGCTCATCGAGGGCGCGGGCGTGTTTTTGCGCGCGCCGCAGGCGGGCGACTACGCCGAATGGGTGGCGTTGCGCGAGGCGAGCCGTGCCTTCCTCACGCCGTGGGAGCCGACCTGGCCGGCCGATGATCTCACGCGCAGCGCGTTCCGCCGCCGGTTGCGGCGTTATGCCGAGGATCAGCGCAACGACCAGGCCTATGCTTACTTTCTTTTCCGCAGCGGCGATCAGGTGCTGGTCGGCGGCCTCACACTTGCCAACCTGCGCCGCGGCGTCGCTCAGGCCGGCAGCCTCGGCTATTGGGTCGGCGCGCCTTATGCCCGGCGCGGCTATATGACCGCGGCGGTAAGTGCGCTCATCCCCTATGCCTTCACCACGCTGCGGCTGCACCGTATGGAAGCGGCCTGCATCCCGACCAACGCCGCCTCGATCTCGCTCCTTGAGAAGACCGGGTTCCAGCGCGAGGGCTACGCGCGCGAATATTTGTGCATCAACGGTCAGTGGCAGGACCATCTGCTGTTCGCCCGGCTGAGGGATTCGCCGCGGCGTAGATAGAGCATGATCCCGAAAAGTGGGTACCGGTTTCGGAAAAGATCATGCTCCAGCAAAACGGCAGCGCCTTGGGTCCGCCACGGTTGCGCTGCTATAGATTGCCGGCACGAAGGGGAAAAAGCGGTTGACCATCAGCTACGGTCAGGATCTCGGCCGGACACCTCGCCCGGGCGGAGCCGCGCGCGCCATTGCGCTGATTGCGATCCTGGCGGCGTCGGGGTGCTCTTCCTTCGACACGATCGGATCGTCGTCGCCGCCGGATTCCGGAAGCGGCTCGTCCTTCACCCAGCGAGTGAAAAATCTGTTCTCGTCCGGCAGCGCTTCCGGCCAGGAGAAAGTCGCCGCCACCGCCCCGGCGGGACCCGCCCCGAACCTCGAATGCCCCGGCGTGACCGTGCGCTCGGGCGCGGCGACGCTCGCGGTGAACACCCCCGGGGTCGAGCCGAGCGCGACCAATCTGCGCTTCCAGGCCTCGGTCGCGCAGACCGCGCGCGAATGCGCGGTAAGCGGCGGCAACATGACCATGAAGATCGGCATCCAGGGCCGCGTCGTGCTCGGTCCCGCCGGCACTCCGGGCCAGGTCGAGGTGCCGATGCGGCTTGCGCTCGTGCGCGAGGGCATCGAGCCGCGGACCATCTGGACGAAGCTCTACCGCGTTCCGGTGATGATCCCGTCCGGGCAAACCAATGTGCCGTTCGTGCAGGTTGAAGAGGGCATGAGCTTCCCGGTGCCGAGCGCGCAGGATTTGGAAGCCTACGTGGTCTACGTCGGGTTCGATCCCAGTGCGCTGTCCACCACCCCGGAGCGGCCGAAGCGGCCGGCCAAGAAGGCCAAGTAGGCTGGCATGTCGGTAGCTTTTGAAGTTGTCCGGTTTTGGTAGCACATCAATTGTCCGCTTTTGGGTTCGGCGTTCGAGGGGAAGCGGAACAACCCCCGGCGCGGTTGGGCGGGTCACGATGAGCCCGCTTCCAG
>Ga0213881_10001450_pt1 | contig 11337 bp, 12 predicted proteins | sample BarmaccoBMER_R08_FD_160104 | JGI IMG/M metagenome (GOLD analysis project Ga0213881, IMG submission 160104) | Barbacenia macrantha exposed rock microbial communities from rupestrian grasslands, the National Park of Serra do Cipo, Brazil - ER_R08 ... | reverse complement strand
GTGTATGAGGCATCGTTACCGGCGCGCTCGAACATCTCCTCCAGCAGAGCGGTGGCGACCCCCTGCCGGCGCGAGGGCGGATCCACCGCGATGTTCATGAGGTGCCAGACGTCCGAGTATCGGGCGCAGATCAGGTAGCCGGCGAGGCGACCCTCCGACACCGCCGCCAGGCACACGCCCGACGCTTTCGACAGCTCGAGGACGAACATCCCCAGCGACCACGGGGTAGGGAAGGCACGGCGCTCGATTCCGATCACCTGCGGCAGATCGGCGTAACCAAGTGGGCGGATCGTGAGGGAATCTGTACTCATTGCGCTGCGGCGCGACGGCTGATCTCGGCGTCGGGAACGCGCAGGTACACAGGAAGGACCTCATCAGGGGCCCCGCCACGCAGACCGCGAGCGAGCCGGCAGTGGTTGATGGCGGTCACCCTATGGAGCTCTGAGTGATCCTCCGGGATGAACGTTCCCTGGCGCTCGAGAACCTCCCTGAATGCTAGCGCCCCGTCTCCAATGGCCATCGACGCCGCGTGCAGCCCCCCGACCCGCGCCGCCAATGCCCGCGGCGTGTATACCGCGGGTGCCATGAGCGGAGTTCCCGGCGAGCCGGTCCGGGCAATCTCATCCTGACGCCAGGCGGCGGCGAACGCCTCCCCCCGGCGGGCATCGAGCACCGCGATGATGACCTCGACATCGTCCCGGCGCTGCCCGTCCCGGCTCGCGTTCAGCGCCAGCGAATGCAGCGTCGAGACGCCGGTGAGCGGTATCCCTCGCGCCCGGGCGAGCGCGCGCGCCGTGGCGACGCCGATCCGCAACCCGGTGAAGGTTCCCGGGCCGACGCCGACGGCGATCAGGTCGACTTCCGGCCAGCCGACGGCCGCCTCGTCGAGAACCTCCGCGGCCAGCGCGAGCAGGCGCATCGCGTGCCTCGGGCGAGCTCCCGGGGGAGGGTCGTCGCGGGCCTCGAGCTCGCGCGGCGGAGGACCGTCCTCGATCATCGCCACGGAGGTGGCGCGCGTCGCGGTGTCGAGGCCGAGGATCCTCAAGCGATCTCCACGATCCGCCGGTCTCCGCCAGCGTGATCGATGCGCACCCGCGCAGCGATTCGGGCCAGCCGGGCCACCGGGTCCTCCGCAACCGGCGGCCACTCGACGAACGCGATCGAGTCCGAGTCGAGGTAGTCGGCGAGCAGGTCCGGGTCCTCTCCATCGAGGTCGGTCACGCGGAACAGGTCGATGTGCGAAACGGGCACCGGCGCGGGATAGCGCTGACCGATAGAGAACGTCGGGCTGGTCACGATGGCGGTGACCCCGAGCGCTCGGCACGCTCCCCGGACGAACGTCGTTTTACCCGCGCCCAGCTCTCCGCGCACGAGCACCACGTCGCCGGGCTCGAGGCGCGAGGCCAGCTCCGCGCCCAGCGCCTCGGTCTCCAAGGGACCGGCGGTTTGCTCGCGCCTCGGCGTTTGCTCGCGCCTCGACGTTTGCTTGCGCCTCGGCATCGGCAAGCCGCCCCGAACGCCTATCTCAGAATCGGTTTTCGCCATCGCCTGCGCAACACTGTAGGCAAGCGCTGCGGGTCTGCCTTCCATGCACGAGCGCGGTTCAAACGTGCCACAAACCGCACCGTTCGGTACCTTCAGCGACAAAGATGGCCGGTTCTGCGACGAAATCGACCGGCGGACGCCTCGCCGCCATGAGGGTGCGCTACGAGCCGCAGCTCTCGACGCTGCGCGGCTCCGACACCGCCAAGGCCGCTGGCCTGGCGCTGGCGATGATCGCCAACAACGTGATCGCGCTCGTCTCGACGATCGTGTTCGCGCGACTGCTCTCCGATTACGCGTCGCTGGCCGCGCTGGTCAGCTACTTCCTGATCCTGTCGGTCGTGGGATACGCGATCCAGGTCGCAACCGCGCGCGAAGGGGTCCTCGGGCACCTCGGGGTCGGCGCCGGTCTGACCGCGACGCTGAAGCGCTGGACCTGGTCGCTCGCGCTGTTCACGGTCGCGGCGACGGTCGTCTCGATCCTGCTGCGCGATCCGATCGCCCAGGCCGTCGGAGTCCAGCACGACCAATGGGCAGCGGCGATCGGAATTCCCGCCGGGTGCCTGTGGATCGAGCTGTCGTTCCTGAGAGGCGCGCTCCAGGGAGTCGGCGATTACAAGAGCGTCGGCATCAGCCTGGTCGGCGAACAGAGCGTGCGCCTGATCGCCGGCGCCGCTCTGGCGGCGGCGGGGCTCGGCGTGACCGGCGCGTACCTCGGTACCCCGATCTCGTTCGTCGTGATGGGGATCTACTGCGCGATCCAACTGCGGCGGTACGTCGAGCGGACTACGCCGCCCGGCGCTGAGGAGCCGGCGGAGAGGGTCGAACCCGGGGCGGCGCCCGCACGTCCAGCGACAGCCCGACCGGCGGCAGCGGAGGCGGCGCTGGGACTGTGGAGCCACGTCAAGCGCGCGTGGGCGCCGATCGCCGGGCTGATCGTGATCGCGGTGCTGCAGAACATCGACATCATCGCGGCCAAACACCGCTTCGGCGGCGTCCACGATCTCGCGAGCTCCTACGCGGCCACGGCCGTCGCGGCAAAGGTGCTGATCTGGGTGGCCATCGGCGCCGGCTTCTATCTCGTCCCGGAAGTGTCGCGCCGGCGGGCCGACGGCGAAGACACCCGCCCGGTGCTCGCTCGCGCGCTCGCGATCATCCTGGTCTGCTCGGTCCCGGTGCTGCTGATCTTTGCCTTTGCCGCCGAGCCGCTGCTGCGAATCGGGTTCGGACCCCATCGCCTGAAGGCCAGCAGCTCGCTTCTGATCCTAGGGATCGCGTTCACCGTGCTGGCGGCCACCTACCTGGCGATCCAGTACATGCTCGCGCTCAAGCGCACGTGGTTCCTGCTCGCCGTCGGCGCGGTGGCGGTCGCTGAACCGATCCTTCTGCTGCAGGCTTCGCGGAAGCCCGCGGGCTTTGCTGCCGTGGTGCTCGCGGTGCAGGCGGTAGGAGCGCTCGTGGCCCTTGCCCTGGCCTTCCGCACCGGGGGCGCTCCGGCGGCGAGGGCCGTTAGCCCCGAGCCGGCCTGACCGGGTAGGGCCTCATACCCCGTACTGCGCGTCCTGCGCAACACACGGGACATCGATTGTTCTCACCCCGCGCTGCCACCCGTATAGGGTCGCGATCGTCAACCAGCACGGGAGGTCGGATGGCGGTCAGCAAGATCATCGAGCTCGTGGGCAGCTCTTCCACCAGCTCCGACGATGCAGTGAAGGCGGCTCTGGGCGAGGCGCGTCAAACCCTGCGGAACATCAAAGCGCTCGACGTGGTCTCCGTGGCTTGCGCGGCGACAACCTCGATGAGTGGCGCGCACTCGTCCGCGTGTCGTTCCTAATCGAGCGCGTGAGCGAGTAGAGACCACCAGGGGCCTGCGGGAGCGGTCGGAGCCGCAACGTCGCCGCGGGGCGCCGGGGGACCCGCCGGTCCCGGCGGCCTCAGAACAGACCGAGCTGCGCCACGTACTCCGGCTCGGGGTCCGCGGACCGTGCGTCCTCCAAAACCTCCTCGGTGGTCTCCTCGGCCGGGTCTTCGGCTTCGGGAATCCCGTGCATCTCCTCCGGCTGCTCAGGAGCACCGAGGGCAATCAGCTGAGGGATTCGGTGAAAGTCCTGGCGAAGCGTTTCGAGCATCGACGGCGTGTACAGCGCGGCGGCCGGGTGATAGAGCGGGTATAGCCGGACGGCCCGCGAACCCACGATCCGGACCTCCTCCCGCCCGTGGAGGCGTGAAATCCCGGTCATGTCCCCACGCAGCAGCTTGGTTGAGAAGTTGCCGAGCGTGCAGATCACGGTCGGCTCGATCAGGTCGACCTGGGCGCGCAGATAGCCCTGGCAAGACTCGATCTCGTTGGGTTGGGGGTCGCGATTATCGGGAGGTCTGCACTTGAGGACGTTGCAGATCCAGACGTCGGCGGGCTGCAGGCCGATCTCGGCCAGCAGCGTATCGAGCAGCTTTCCGGCCTGTCCCACGAACGGGAGGCCCATCCGATCTTCGTTTGCGCCCGGCGCCTCGCCGATGAACAGCAGCTCGGCGTCCGCGTTGCCGGCGCCGAACACCACCTTCGTTCGCGTCTGGTGCAGCCGACAGCGAGTGCATTCGCGCGCCTCTTCGTAAACGCCCTTCAGCAACTCGCGACGCTCGCCGGCACTCCGCACAGACGATGATGGTAGAGACGCCGGCCGACGGTCCCGGCGGTCACCGCCGCCACTTTTCGCAACCAGCGCCAACAAGATTCCGCATCATGATCGGTGACCGCCAGCCGGCGTTCCCGGGACGGGAGATCGAGCCTTCGAGATCGACAAACCCAGTGAGGACCGGGACGCCGGGATATCATCCCTGACGAGGTCGTCACCTTTCGGGACGGACCTCGGAAACGAACCTTCAACTAAGCGCCTACCGCCGACCGGTATCTCAGATGCGGGAACTGGAACGGGATTCCTCAGACAAGCCTGCGTGTGCGCGGGTCGCGGTCGTCGGCCGCGGCAGGCTCGGCAATGCGCTGGCGACCGCGCTTGCGAACGCCGGCTACGAGGTGCTGGGGCCGCTCGGCCGCGGCGCCGACGGCGCCGGGGCCGGCGCTGTGTTGCTGTGCGTGCCCGATGAGGAAATCGCCCGCGCCGCGGCCCTGATCGAGCCAGGACGGCCGGTAGGACATTGCTCCGGCGCGACGGGCTTGGGCCCCCTCGCCCCCCACGAGGCGTTCTCCATCCATCCGCTGATGACCGTGACCGCGCAAGGCGCGGAGTTCACCGGCGCCGGCGCGGCGATCGCCGGCAGCAGCGCTCGCGCCTTGAACCTGGCCGAGGAACTGGCTCTGGGCCTCGGGCTTCGGCCGGTGGTGATCGCCGAGGACGATCGTCCCGCGTATCACGCCGCCGCCTCGATCGCGTCGAACTTCCTGATCACGCTGCAGGCGGCAGCGGAACGCGTCGCCGCCACCGCCGGGGTCGACCGGGAGCTGCTCGCGCCTCTCGTCCGCGCCACGGTTGAAAACTGGGCGTCGATGGGCGCGGAGCGAGCGCTCACCGGCCCCGTGGCCCGGGGCGACGAGGCGACGGTGGCTGCCCAGCGGGCCGCGATCGCCGACCGAGCGCCCGACCTCCTGCCTCTGTTCGACGCCCTCGTCGAGGCGACGCGTTCGCTCGCGCGCGCCGGGGAGCGCCCGGTCGCACCCCGCCGCGAGGCTCGGGCCGCATGAACACCGTCCGCACAGTGGCGGAGGTCCGAGCGGCGCTGGCCGAGCCGCGCCGCGCCGGTCGCTCGATCGGACTGGTGCCCACCATGGGCGCGCTCCACGAAGGCCATCTGTCGCTGATCCAGCGCGCCCGGTCGGAATGCGCGGTGGTCGTCATGTCGCTGTTCGTCAACCCCACCCAGTTCAACGAGGCCGGGGACCTGGCCGCGTATCCCCGCGACGAACACCGGGACGCCCAGCTGGCCGCAGCAGCCGGTGTCGACTACCTGTTCGCGCCCGCTCCCGACGACGTATATCCGCCCGGCTTTGCCACCACCGTGGCCGTAGCACACCTGACGGAGCCGCTCGAGGGGGCCCACCGCGGCCGGGCGCACTTCGACGGCGTCACCACGGTCGTGACCAAGCTTTTCAACATCGTCTCGCCGGATGTCGCGTACTTCGGGCAGAAGGACGCCCAGCAGGCGATCGTGGTCAGGCGCCTGGTCGCCGACCTCAACATGGCCGTGCGGATCGAGATCTGTCCAACCGTGCGCGAGGCCGACGGCTTGGCGCTGTCGAGCCGCAACGTCCTGCTCTCCGCGGCCGACCGCACTCGAGCCGCCTCCCTTCACCGAACCCTGCAGGCGGTCCAGCACGCGGTCGCCCGAGGCGAGCGAGATCCTTCGGCGGCCAAGGCGCCCGGGCTGGCGGAGCTGACCGCCGCGGACATCGAGCCCGACTACCTCGAGCTCGTCGCTATCGAGACGCTCGCGCCGGTGGACCGGATCGACGGCGATGTGCTCGCCGTCGTGGCTGCGCGCGTCGGTCCCGCGCGGCTCATCGATAACGAAATCATCCGCGTGGCGCGGCCCGGCGGGGCTGCCCCCGGCACCGAGTTATCGGAGAACGGACGACCTTGAGATGCAGCGAGAGACGCTCGGGTCAGCTCGAGAACTTCAACCAGCGCGTAGTCCGGGTCGACACGCGCAACGAGATCCACCACATCGACCGCGAGGTGGCGACCCTGGTGGCGCCAACCGTCGCGTGAGAGGAGACGACTGACGTGTCCGCGACACCTCGAGTCCCCGTACCCCACCACCTCGACGAGCCGCTGCCCATGACGCTGCCCCGTTTGGCCGAGATGAAGCGGCTGGGAAAGCCGATCGTGATGGTCACCGCATACGACTATCCCTCCGCGCAGGTCGCGCAGCTGGCGGGTGTCGACATCGTCCTGGTCGGCGACTCCGGCGCGATGACCGTGCTCGGCTATCCGTCCACGGTGCCCGTCTCGACGGAGGAGATGCTGATGCTCGCCAGCGCCGTGCGGCGGGGGTTGGAGACGCCGCTGCTCGTGGGCGACTTGCCGTTCGGTTCCTACGAGGCATCCGACGAGCAGGCGATCGCCACCGCCCAGCGCTTTGTCAAGGAGGCGGGGTGCGACGCGGTCAAGCTCGAGCGTGGTGGCACGAGCGTCCAGCGCGCTCGCGCGATCGTCGAATCCGGTATCCCCGTTATGGGCCACGTCGGGCTCACGCCACAGACCGCCACCGCACTCGGCGGCTATCGCGCGCAGGGGCGTACTGCGAGCCGGGCGCTGCAGGTGGCCGAGGACGCGCTGGCGCTCGAGGAAGCCGGCTGCTTCTCGCTCGTGTTCGAGGCGATTCCCGCGGCCGTGGCCGAGACCGTGGTAAAGCGCCTCGAGGTACCGGTCATCGGGATCGGCGCCGGTCCGGCGACCGACGGGCAAGTGCTCGTGTTCCACGATCTTCTCGGCATCTACGACGGGCACGCGCCGCGGTTCGCCAAGCACTATGCCGACCTCAGATCCCTCATGGTGGCCGGCGTCGCCGAATACGCGGCCGAGGTCCGCAGCGGCGCCTTCCCAGGCCCCGAGCACAGCTATTCGATCGACGAGCGAGAACTGGCGGAATTCCGGGCTGGGCTGAACTAGCCCGCGTCCGAGTAGCCCACGTCATACCATCGGGGGATGCCGCGGCTCGGCCACGTGTTCGCCCCTCGGGACCGGGTGTATTTCGAGCTGTTCGAGAAAGCCGGCCAAAACATCTTTCGAGCCGCGGACCTCCTCGATCAGCTGCTCGAGAATTACCCCGACAGCAACGGCCTGGCTCGCGAGATCCTGGTCTGCGAGCACGAGGGCGACCGGATTACTCACGACATCATCGACCGGCTGAACCACAGCTTCGTCACGCCGATCGACCGCGAGGACATCCTGGCGCTGGCCTCGGCGCTCGATGACGTCGTCGACTACACCGAGGAGGTCGCCGACTACCTGGGGCTGTACAAGATCGAGGCCCCGATGGACCAAGCGATCAAGCTGGCGCAGGTGCTGAAGGCGGCTTCGCGGCAGGTCTCCGAGGCGATGCCGAGGCTGCGCGGCTTCAGGGATGTCTCCGAGTACACGGTGGAGATCAACCGGCTGGAGAACGAGGGCGATCGGATCACCCGTGAGGCTGTTGCCTCGCTGTTCGACGGAGGCATCGATCCGATGGTGGTGATCCGGTGGAAGGACGTGTTCGAGCGGCTCGAGGCGGCGATCGATTCCACCGAGCGGGTGGCGAACATCCTCGAGGGCATCGTCATCAAGAACTCGTAAGCATTAAGAACTCGTAGGCCCTGGTGTCTCGCTGTTGCCAGGCTGCCGCCGGCTGAGGTAGCTTGCCCGCGTGGAGTCGAGGGAGCTGCCCGGTGCTGCCCACCGATTGTCGGTCGAGGACGTCACGGTTTCGTTCGGCGGCATCAGGGCGCTCGATCGGGTATCGGTCGAGGTCAGTACCGGCGAAGTGCTCGGGGTGATCGGCCCCAACGGCGCCGGCAAGACCACGCTGTTCAACGTGATCTGCGGTTTCGTGGCGCCGGACGCGGGCACGCTCTCCTGGCGCGGAAAGACGCTGCATCGGATCCGGCCGCATCGGCTCTCGTCGCTCGGCATCGCCCGGACGTTGCAGGGCGTTGGCCTGTTCGGACGGATGACCGTACTCGAGAACGTGATGGTCGGCGCGCAACACTTCCGGCGCGCGGGAATCGCCAGCGCCATGGTCGCGCTGCCCAGGTCGGACAAGGACGAGCGGGACCTGCGCGACCGCGCGTTGGCGACGCTCGCCGAGCTCGACTGCGCGGGGATTGCCGACCGCTTGCCGGGCACCTTGCCGTTCGCGGTTCAGAAGCGGGTGGCACTGGCCCGCGCATTGGTCGCCGAGCCCGAGCTGTTGCTCCTCGACGAGCCCGCCGGTGGCCTCGGAGCCGACGAGCTGACCGAGCTGCGTGGAGTGATCGAGCGGATTGGCCGCGAGATCGCGGTCATGGTCGTCGAGCACCACATGGACCTGGTGATGTCCGTCTGCGACCGGGTCGTCGTGCTCGACTTCGGCCGCGTCATCGCGGCGGGGGACCCGGCCGCGATCAAGTCGGATCCGCGCGTGCTCGAGGCCTACCTTGGCCGTGAAGCGGAGGGTCCCGAGGCGCTGACCGCGGCGGAGGCGGGCAATGCTGGCCGTCCATGAGCTGAGCGCGCATTACGGGCCCGTGCGGGCCGTCGACCACGTGTCGCTTGAGGTATCAGCCGGCTCGGTGACCGCGGTGCTCGGCGCCAACGGCGCCGGCAAGACCTCGCTCTTGCGCACGATCACAGGCCTCATACCGGCTAGCGCCGGTCGCGTGATCTTCGAGGGCGAGGACATCACGCGGCGACCGGTCGAGGAGATCGTCCGCCGCGGCCTCGCGCACGTCCCCGAGGGCCGTGGGGTCATCGCCGAGCTGTCGGTCGATGAGAACCTACGGCTCGGGGGGTTGTGGCGAGGCCGGGACGCCGCGCCCCGGAAAGAGATCTACGAGCTGTTCCCGAGGCTGCACGACCGGCGCACCCAGCTCGCGTCGAGGCTCTCCGGGGGCGAGCGGCAGATGCTCTCCATCGGCCGGGCGCTGATGGGCCGGCCGCGGGCGCTGCTGCTCGATGAACCCTCGCTCGGCCTGGCGCCGTTGCTGGTGGCCCAGATCATGGCGATGATCCGCCGGCTCGCCGACACGCTCGATCTCGCGGTGCTGCTCGTCGAGCAGAACGCCCGCAGTGCCCTGTCGGTCGCCAACCGAGGTGTGGTGCTCAACCTCGGTCGCGTCGTCGCGGATGAGGAGTCCCATCGACTGGCGGCCGACGAGGGCCTGCGTCACGCGTACCTGGGGTTCTGAGAAGTGACGAAGTTCATCGACTTGACGCTCAGCGGCATCTCCGACGGGGCCATCTACGCCGCGGTTGCCCTCGCCTTGGTGCTCATCTGGCGGGCCACGCGAATCGTCAACTTCGCCCAGGGGGCGATGCTCATGATCACGACGTTCATCGCCTACGCGGTGATCGGCGCGGGCGCCTCCTACGTCGTCGGCTTCCTGGCCGCGCTGCTCTCCGGTCTGGCCCTGGGCGCGGTCACCGAGCGAGTGCTCATCCGCCGGGTGGAGCACGCCCCGCCACTAAACGCGGTCATCGTGACGCTCGGCCTGTATACGGTGCTGGTCGCGGTGGCGGGAATGATCTGGGGCAACACGCCGAAATCATTTCCGGCGGCGTTTTCGCTGCGCGGCTACACGGTGGGTGGGACGACCCTCCTGTTCACGCCCAACGACACGTTCATCGTGCTGGTCGTGATCGCTGTTGCGCTCGGTCTCGCGGCGATGTTCCGCTTCACCTCGCTGGGGCTGCAGATGCGCGCGGCCGCGTTCGCTCCCGAGGTCGCGCGACTGCTTGGCGTGAGGGTCGGTCGCATGTTCACGGTGGGGTGGGCACTCGCGGCCGTCGCCGGCGCGATCGCGGGCGTCCTCGTCGCCCCGTCGGTTTTCCTCGGACCCAACAGCTTCGATCCGATCTTGATCGGAGGGTTCGTAGCCGCGGTGCTGGGAGGTCTCGACAGCCCTCCCGGCGCCGTGATCGGCGGTCTTCTGCTTGGCCTGGCGCTCTCGTACGTGTCCGGATACGAGGGCTCGGCGCTGGTCCCGCTGGCCGCGCTGGCGATCCTGGTGTTGGTGCTGATGATCCGTCCCAGCGGCCTGTTCTCAGCGGCTCAGGAGCGCCGCGTGTGAGCGCGCCGGCGATCCCCCGGGCAGTACGCGAGCGCACCTTGCTTCGCTCTCTGTCGCTCGTGATCGTCGGCGGGCTCCTCATCGCCCTGATCACCGGCGCCTTGAGCTCGTACCGGAACCTCCAGCTCGCCTACGGGGGCTACTACTTCGCCGCGCTCGCCGGTCTGACCGTCCTGGCTGGGCTCAGCGGCCAGATCTCGCTCGGCCACGGGGCGCTGATGGCAGTCGGTGCGTACACCTCCGGACTGCTGATCGGCAACGAGGGATGGGCGTTGGTGCCGGCGTTGGTCGCAGCGGCCGGCGTGAGCGCAATCATCGGCATCCCGCTCGGTTTGGCCGCGAGCCGTCTGCGCGGGCCATATCTGGCGGGCGCCACGCTGGCGTTCGCCGTAGGCCTGCCGGCGCTCGCCGATAAGTTCCCGTCCACGTTCGGCGGGGAGAACGGCCTCACGATCAACCCGTCGATGCCCCCCTCCTGGCTGGGCTCGAACTTCCCGCTCGAGCGCTGGGAGGCGTGGATCGCCTGCGCATGTGCGCTGATCGTGCTGTTCGTGCTCTACAACCTCGTCCACAGCGGGGTCGGCCGCTCGCTGCGCGCGGTACGCGACGACGAGATCGCGGCTTCGCTGTGTGGCCTGCACGTCGGGCGCAACCAGACGGTTGCGTTCGTGGTCAGCGCGGCGTGCGCCGGCCTCGGAGGCGGGGTCTTCACGGTCGTCAATCAACTCGCGGCACCGGGCTCCTTCCAGGTCCAGCTCTCGCTCTACCTGCTGGCGGGCGTGGTCATCGGCGGCCTCGGTTCGCTCGTGGGCGCGATCTGGGGAGCAGCGCTGCTGGTCTTCCTTCCGAACTGGACCACCGACCTGGCGAACTCGTTCTCGCTGTCCACGAACGTGTCCCACAACCTCCCACTCGCGATCTACGGCGTGGTGCTCATCGCGGCGATGCTCCTGTGGCCGAGCGGGATCCAGGGGGGCTTCCGGTCGCTCGGCTCGTGGCTGTGGCACCGGCGCGGCCGTCGATCCCGATCGCCCGGG
>Ga0213881_10001449_pt1 | contig 11339 bp, 11 predicted proteins | sample BarmaccoBMER_R08_FD_160104 | JGI IMG/M metagenome (GOLD analysis project Ga0213881, IMG submission 160104) | Barbacenia macrantha exposed rock microbial communities from rupestrian grasslands, the National Park of Serra do Cipo, Brazil - ER_R08 ... | reverse complement strand
TATCCTCTCTAAAATTGATTGACTCTAAAAAACTAAACAAAATTGTGATTGCTCAAGCAATAGATGTCGAATCAATCATGCCTTTTAGATTATTACAATCCTTAAATAATCTACGGATACTTCATTCCAACTGTCATATATTTTCTATCAGCAACGGTAAGGGTCAAAACTTTATCGGTGCCAGCCCAGAACGACTCATAAGTATTCATAAACAAGAATTGATGGTTGATGCTTTAGCTGGTTCAGCATCACGAGGTAAAACAGCTGTTGAGGATGCTAATCTAGCAAACTATTTATTGAATAGCGCCAAGGAAAGGCGCGAACATCAAGTCGTGATTGATTTTATTACTCAACACCTAGAGAAGCTGAGTTTAGTCCCCCATCTCTCACCTCCACAGTTACGGCAACTCTCGAATATCCAGCATTTATGGACACCTATTCGGGCAAAAGTTCCCATCAATGTACAGCCATTAGAAATCGTAGCTGAACTGCATCCTACTCCAGCAGTTGCTGGTGATTCTAGAGAAATTGCCTGTGCAGAGATTCGACGCTACGAAAGCTTTGAACGTGGGCTTTATGCCGCGCCTTTAGGATGGATAGACTACCGCAATAACAGTGAGTTTATCGTTGGAATTCGCTCAGCTTTAATAGATGGGGATCGCGCAAGGCTCTATGCTGGAGCAGGAATAGTAGCTGGCTCCGACCCAGACAAAGAACTTACAGAAATTCAATTGAAATTCCAAGCCATTCTTAAAGCCTTAGTTTGATCAAGATTCCAGTGACGAGAACAGCTAGCTAGGAGCTAGGGTAACAGCCAGCCACGACTGCCCGCTGTCGTACCAGTGCTAGGACTGTATCTATGTATGGTGTAGGGATACCTACTAGAAGACCCAATTCCTGAACAACAGTGACAAGTGCGTCAATCTCCATCCCCCTACCCAGCTCTAGGTCTTGCAGCATTGACATTTTGTGGGCACCAACACTCTTCGCCCCCTCGATGCGCTTTTCTATGCTGATACCGAAGTTAACATCTAATCGTTCACCAATAGCTTGTGCCTCCAGCATCATTTGACGTGCCACTGTCAGCGTTCCCGTATCAGCAATAATGACATCGAGCGTCGCGTGAGTGAGGGCGCTGATTGGGTTGAAACAGAGGTTGCCCCACAATTTCACCCAAATCTCATTGCGGAGCTGGGAACGAACTGGAGCCTTCAGTCCAGCTTGCCCTAAAGCCGCACTGAGGCTAAGGCAGCGCTCGGAGCGTGAGCCATCCGGCTCTCCAAGTGAGAAACGGTCGCCATACTCGTGGGTGATTTCGCCTGGGGCTGTCATCGTGCAAGCTGGATAGACAACACAGCCGATAGCACGCTCTGGACCAATCCCCTGCCAGAGTCTGCTTCCAGGGTCCACACACTCAATCTGCCTATCCTCCCAAGGACCAGGTAGTTTATAGAAGTACCACCAAGGAATGCCATTTACTGCTGTCACGACTGCTGTTTGAGGACCGAGCAGCAGTTTAAGTTCATCAACAATGGACGGCAGGGAATGAGCCTTGAGGGTAAGAATTATGAAGTCCTGCGGTCCGACTTCGCTAGCGTCGTCTGTGCAGCGTGGGTGTACTATATGCGTCTCACCATCTATGTGCAAGCGCAATCCCTGCTCCCGCATAGCAGCTAGATGCTGACCACGAGCGATGAGAGTCACCTCCTCGCCGCTCCGGGCTAGTTGTGCACCTAAGAATCCTCCAATAGCTCCTGCTCCATAAATACAGATCTTCACAAGGACAACTCCAATCGCTGTGCCAGACCAATACGCTGTAACTTACCTGTAGGACCAGTAGGTATTTGTTCGACGAACACGACGCGACGCGGGACCTTGAAATCTGCCAAACGCGCCGAAGCGAAGGTGCGCAGTTCCTGTTCGCTCACCACTCCTCCTTCACGCAACACCACAGCCACTGCCACATCTTCACCAAGCTTGTCATGAGGCAGGGCAAAAGTGACTGCGATCGCCACACCCGGGTGTTCCATTAGCACTTCATCAACTTCGCGCGGAGAAACTTTTTCGCCTCCTCGGTTGATCAACTCCTTGAGGCGACCCGTGAGGCGTAGATAACCGTCTGTATCAATCACTCCCTGGTCTCCAGTGCGAAACCAGCCATTGCTGAAGGCGGCAGCGTTTGCTTGAGGGTTGTTCTCGTAACCGCCCATCACGTTATCGCCACGAATGCCCACTTCGCCCACCATTTCATGCGGCAGCTGATTACCCTCTGAATCGAGGATTGCGACTTCAGGACCAGCAGGCAATCCTACACTGCCAGATGAGCGGACTTGGGGCGGCAGTGGGTTACTTGTCATTTGGTGGGCTGCCTCTGTCATACTGTATGCCTCTATGACTGGTGCAGCAAAGACTTGCTCTAGTTTGGCAAACACTTGGGGAGGCAAGGTTGCAGAGGAGGAGCGGATGAAGCGCAACTGAGTTCGGGCAATTGTCTCTTGGTTGCGGCTAGCCCGAGCCAGAATTGCCTGATGCATGGTTGGTACGGCTGTGTACCAAGTGGGATGAGCCTCCTCCAGCCAGCTAAAAAACTTGAGAGCGTTGAATCCTGGAGTACAGAAGACGCTACCACCTGCCGCTAGAGGGGCAAGCAATCCAGCCATTAAACCGTGGATGTGGAATAGGGGCATGACACTTAGACAGCAGTCAGCTGCACTGAGTGCCAGGGCCTTGACAATGTTGCCAGCTGAGGCGCAGAGGTTATGCTGAGAGAGCGGTACAATCTTGGGTCGTGATGTGGTTCCTGAGGTATGTAGTATCAGGGCAATGTCGGTTCTTTGAGTTGGCTCACTTAGGGTAGGTTCAGTGGCAGCCCCTTGTAGGCTAAACAAACCAGCCTGTTCTTCAGACCGAGGTGTTAGTTCAAGAACAGCAATCCCGCGAGCGCGTGCCACGGCTATTGCTGGCGTATCACGACCAGCTTCGACAATGATGGCCTTGACATTCAGGTCTGACATGTAGAAGTCAAATTCTTCGGCGCGATAGGCTGGGTTGAGCGGGGCTGCTGTTGCCGTTGCTGTAACCGCTAGAAAGGCAGTCGCCATCTCTGGTCCATTGGGCAAGACCATAGCTACACGGTCCCTACGCCCAATGCCTAGGGTGTTGAGGGTATGCACCGTTTCGTTTAGGTGCTGCCGTAACCTAGCGTAGGTAATGGGCGATCGCCCTGGAGCCGCGATCGCGATCGCCTCCTCCTGAGCCTCGGCAAGCAAATCCATGATATTTGTCAGCATTTTCTAGAGTCCCAGCTTCTCAGGTGATGAATATCCTGCGGCTGCTTGAGCCTTAGAAAACCATTGTACGTGTAGCGGCTTCAGGACAAACAATGCCAGAATCGCTGCCGTGATGTTAAAGGTGATCGCTAGCTCAAAAATAGTTACCCAGCTACCAGTTTTCGCTTTCAGGAGACTGCCAATCGGAACGAGCAAGGTAATGTACCGCTGTTCTTTTACTAATACTTCATGAGAATTGAAAGATTCCAAGAAGTTGAGTTAATAGTGCGAGATAAGGTCATAGAAGCGGGCAAATTAAATACAGTAGATAGCAGATAAAAAATATGTTGTTTCCCGATCGCATTTCCTCCGAAGATTTGTTAGAGCTTATATACATTAGGCATCGTACCTATTTACCCCTAGAGGAGAGGGAACGAATGAACGACGAATGGGCTAAGATGATGCGGCAGAAGTATTTTAAAGAGAGTGAAAGGACATAGGTAACTTCCACAAAAGTTCTATCAACCTTGATAAACTTTCCAAGCCTGCCAAAAAACGTAAATCGATAATATCCCTAGGAAGAAACGAAAGACAAAATTCATAATAGAATTTGGTAACTTTGGCAAAGCACGAGTGCTTATCTGAGCTCCTAAAAGACCACCGACTCCTAAAAGAATGCCTTGGACAAGCAAGACATTTCCTTCTGCTGCATGTCCTATACAGGCAGATACAGCAGTACTTACAATGACGCCAAGACTAGTCTGTATTGCTACTTTGATTTGTTCTCCTAGTAACAGCATTTGTAGCGGCACCATAATCACACCACCACCTACACCAAATAAGCCAGCTAAAATTCCTGCAGCACCTCCGGTTCCCAGTCTGGAAAGTATTGGATTAAATAATTCAGTTTCCCTATCTTCAACGTTTATATGCTTCCGAAACTCTAATAAATAAATATTACAGAGAAGCAATATTCCAAACGCAACCAGTAGTAGATATGGCGTAATTCGGCTTGCAAAATATACACCTATTTGAGCAGTTACTGCAGCTGGAAGTCCTAAATAGATGACTCGCTTAAAGTCGAAATAGCCCATTCGCCAATTTTGCAAACTGCCAGAAACTGAAGTAATTAAAATCGCCAAACTACTAGTAGCAACAGCTTGAACGGGTACATACCCTAATGTAACTAACAGAGGAACTAAGATAATACCGCCGCCAATTCCTAACAATCCAGCCAAAATCCCAGAAACCAAACCTCCACTAGCCAAAATCAACCAGTCAAGCGTAATCATAAATAGGACATCCTCAGCAAGATTAACTTGGATAAAGTTAGTGAATAAGTTTCAAAAGAAGGCAGAAGGGGCATTGAAGTGTGAGGGTTCGGACACTCTGCAAAGCTTCCTTCTACCTTCCCTATTGAAAACGGAAAATCCGAAGACAGTCTAATTACAGCATTAATGTAGACGAGGTAACAGTTATGCCCAATCTCCTACAGCAGCCCGAGTAAAAGACTTGATCTCGATTCCATGACCAGAAGGGTCTTCTATAAACATGACATGTTGCTCATGTCCTTTACCAATGAACCGTAGACGTGGTTTTTTAATAAAATTAGCTCCGTGAGAAATTAAGCGCTCTTTTACCCTTTCAAATTCTTCAAAAGACAGAGCTGCTCCAAAGTGAGGAACAGGTACATCTTCAGCATCTACTTCCCTTTGTACATTCTTCGCAGAATATCCTGGTACTTCATGAAAGGTGATTTGAGAACCATAAAAGTCAAAATGAACTGATGACTTTGACGCTCTGCGTTCTTCAATATTAAGCAGAGTTTTATAGAAATTGCGAGTTGATTCTAGATCATTTACACAGATTGAGAGATGAAATGGACGGAGCTTTGTTTGACAATTATTCTCTTGTCTTATTTCCTTTGTAGCAATTCCACAACCCTTCATAGTAAGCTGAAGTTGATCTAGCTTCATCTCTTGTTGCACCTCATTTTCAGTAGTATTCAATCTAACTGTCACAGACTCAGATAAGGTTTTAACCTCAACCATTCTTTAACCTCAATTTTCCGCATAGCATTGATAGCTAAGATTGCATAAAGGTAATAAATGTCTGATAGATAGACAATTTAAATTAGCTTTATACAACCAAGCTATAAACAAACTTAGTATTTTTTCTCTTTTGCTATAAAGAGTATTTTCACTGAAAAATTAAGATGTTTGCTATCTCTATTAAATTTCTTATAGTAGATCTACGACACTAAATAAACTGCTTTTCTGCTAATTCTTCCTTATTACCTAAGTAATAATTCTAAATTTTAGAGATAACAGGTACGTAACTTACTGTTCGAGACTACAGTTTATCTTTAGTTATTTAAGACTACTGAGAAATCTCATGAAGTCTTTAAAGAAGATCGAGCTTGCTCAGTGTTCTATTGGTAGCTCTAGGCGATCGCACCTACTCCCTCTAACAACCCCTTAAACAACCCCATCCCATCCGTACTGCCCAGCATCGGATCTGACGCTCGTTCTGGATGGGGCATCATACCAAAGACATTCCCCTGCTGATTACAGATCCCAGCAATACTATTGGTAGAGCCGTTCAGGTTAGGAGCTTCGTAGCGAAACAAGACTTGGTTATGGTCTTCTAGCTGTTTCAAAATATCTAAGCTAGCGTAATATCTTCCTTCTCCATGGGCAATCGGCAGGGTAATAATCTGCCCAGTTACGTAGGCTTGTGTCCAAGGAAGATCTGTGCGCTCGACTTTAACTGGGACGCGAGCGCAAATAAAGTGTAAATCTCGATTCCGCACGAGCGTTCCGGGCAATAATCCTACCTCTGTCAATATCTGGAAGCCGTTGCAAATACCTAAGACAAATTTGCCTTGTCGAGCGTGTTCAACAACGGATCGCATTATTGGCGAGAAACGTGCGATCGCACCACAGCGCAGGTAATCCCCGTAGCTGAAACCACCAGGGATAACGACCACATCCAAATCAGAAATATCTGTTGATTCATGCCAAACCATGCGAGTTGGCTGTTGCAGCAAGTCACGGGTTACATAGGCAACATCACGATCGCAGTTAGAACCTGGAAATACCACGACACCGAACTTCATCTTGCTACTCCTGTGTCTACAGATTCTGTAAGGTCAAATCGATAATTCTCAATAACTGGATTCGCCAATAGGCGATCACAGATCCGATCAACTTGTTCCCTTGCTTTGTCTTCATCAGCAGCGCTGAGCACGAGTTCAACGTACTTACCAATACGCACCTGTTCCACTGTTTCGTAGCCCATGTGCTGTAGCCCTGACTGTACTGCCGTCCCGGCAGGGTCGAGTACCGAAGGTCGGAGAGTTACATAGATGCGAGCCTGATACTTCCGCAACACTTATTCTTCTGCTGAATGCCACAGATGATATCCTAGCGTTTTCTCGATCCAACGTGAGTTTTAGGTCTCTTTCTATGTGAAGATAAAAAGATTGTCAAGCAAGCGCAATACACCAATAACGGGCGGTTGTGAAAGTTAGTGGAGCAAAGATCTTAGGTTTAAATTATATGAAAGTTGGCGATCACGTCCGTGTTAAAGAGTCAGTCATCGTATATCATCATCCTGAACATCGCAATGAACCATTCGATCTCAAAGGTTCAGAAGGGGAAGTTGCAGCATTTGTCAATGAGTGGCGAGGTAAACCAATAAGTGCCAACTTGCCGATCCAAGTCAGTTTTAGTAAAAAATTTAAAGCCCACCTGCGCGAGAATGAGTTAGAAGTTATAACATAGCTGCTTTATGTAGTCTTGCTCAGCGCCTTTGGCGAAACCAACCAAGAAGATTGAATTCCCCTCGCATTTGCTGTAGCTCTCGGCGGTGGGTTGCTGCTTCGGCGTAATACCAATCACAGTAACGCTTGAACTCTGTCCGCGATCGAACCTCTTGGTAAAACTGGCTTGTTGCCTGGTAAGCAGCAAGATTTTCCTCAATTTCAGGCTGAGACGCTGGAATAATTCGTGGTAATCCATCAAGCATGATAGTTGGGATGAGAGCAGTCTGAAGGATGATTAAAATTGTCCTTCATTTGAAATTATAACGACTGCCTCACAGCCAACCGCACGAGACGATAGACGAGAAAATGATGGAGAGGGTACAGGCAACTTGAGGCATGTATGGCATATAGTGATTTCACTCTGCAAAAGCTGAAGAAAGATTCCTATCCTACAAACTGCTACCATGATCTAGGTAAACCTGCTGCATGCTTTCATGACTCAATTTTTTCAATTTGAGGCTGACTTCGTTCAATCGCTGCGCTGTATTCCTATGCAGGTTCGTCTTAAGCTAGATACCTGCGGGATCAAACTGAAATTGCCGCAGTGGCATCGGTTGAGTCCAGAGGATCGTCAGGCACTCGTAGAGCTACCTTGTACTACAGCAAGCGAAGTTCAAGCCTACCGAGAATTATTGCAACGTCTCGTCCTAGAACGTGCAGGGGAAACGGCAACTAATTTGCCTGTTGAGCCAAATCCCGCCTGGATGGATATAGCAACAGTGCCTCCTAGTGTTCAATCATCAGCTCAACAGAAAGTTGGGGTGGCAATTACTTCTAGCCAGTGGGCAACCCTGACTCCAGAACAGCGCTTTGCACTCATCAAACTCAGTCGCTCTAACCATGAGAATGAAAACTTTATACCAGCTTTGAAGGAATTTCATCTGGTTTAAATTTCTCCTGCTGCCTCTGTCCCAAACTTATCACCTCTCGCTCCTTAGTTGGTCTTGCTTTCTCAGTAGCAACCGCTGTAAAAAGATATTCAGTATGATTAAGCAAGTCTTAGGCAGGTTAATAATTATCATAGGATTGCCATTAATTGTAGTTAGTTATGTGTCCTTTAATAGAAAACCTACTACAGAGACAAATGGTTTAACCTCAAGTCGGAAGCCCCTAAAAGTTGTTCTTCCAGCAGAAAAAGCTTTTGGGAAAATAGACAAGCTAGCTGAGAATAAACATTACATAGCAGCCATAGAGAATTTGCAGCATATATCTCAAAAAAGTGAGTACTACAAAAAAGCGCAAGAATTAAAATCACAACTTCAACAGAAAGTTATCGAAACCTTAGAAGCTTGTCCGCAAGGCTTTGACTCAACAGCATTAAGGCACTCTAGCTTTTACAAAGCTTCGCATGGAAAATATATTGTTCAAGTCGAGTGTTACTTGAGTGCTTCTCAACCAGCATATGAATATTACTTATATACTGAATCTTTTAATATCGTGAAAGTTAAACCACTAGACCTGACACAATTTGAGTTAGAATACCATCGAATTTCTCAGGAAGACTCCAATTTTATTACTGGGCTCACAAAATTCAATCAAAATACTCATGAACTTATTGTATCACAGAAATACGGCGCTATAGGCGATTGCGGTACATTGGGCAGATATAAATTTGAGAAGAATAGATTTATGCTAAAACAATTCTTGGCTGACTTTAAGTGTGGTGATAAAAAGCTACAGTATGAAAAAATTTATCCTGGCAATGTACACCTGAACAATAACTGAAACCAGTCTTACCATCTCTGTCCAGATTTCGATATTCCATGCCTCTCTATCCCCACTACCACTGTCAAAGCCCCTTCGGGGCAAGGCAGAAGGCAGAAGGGCAAACCCTATGGATTCATCCATGGGCTTGTATCCCTATGTCGGAAGGCTTAAAAACACCTTCTGCCTTCTGCCCTCTGCCTTCCGACGAAGTCGGTCAAGCTCCATTTTGCTGCAACTGCTCCATAAGACAGACTGCAATACTACGTGCTGCTCCTGGTTTTCCCATGCGTCGGCAACCATTTTCGGCAATAAGCTGTAGTCGATCTGGAGCGTTCAGTAGAGATTGCACAGCTCGACCAACTTGTCGTGGCTGTTCAACTAAGATGACGGATGGACCTAAGAGACGGCTTTGGGCTTCGGCAAAGGCGGGGGTAAATTGAGGACCCTTTCCTGGAATAATAATTGCTGGTTTACCTAAACCAACAAATTGTTCTGTTGCAGTCCCCGTCATGGCGATCGCTATATCTGCCATATGCAGAAAGTCGTTACCTACATTGTGCGCCAGAAGACAAGACCCATTTTTATAACTGAAAGTCAAGATATCCCGATTGGGAATTGGTAACGAGTTTTCTGACTCCAAGGCTTTGAATCCTGAATCAAGCAAAATTTGACACAGAGGTTCTAGGCTCAATCCAGGTGCAATGGCTCCCAAAAAGAGTAACTTGCGCTCTTGGTAGGTTTCGAGCAGAGCTGCTACCCCCACTAAGATTTGCTGCCAGTTGGCATAGGCTTCTGGTACTCTAGAGCCGGGAAGGAGAACAATTGAGAGGGACCGCTCTTGTTCTTGGTGTTCTACCTTGGAGTCATAGAATTCCTGATGCAGGTGCAGTGGCTCCAGACGATCCATCATGGGATTACCCAGATCGAAAACTGGCATTGACCATTTTTGTAAAATCTTTGCTGTAAGCGAATCTCTAGGAAAGACAGCTTTGCAATGGGGATGACTCATGAGCCAACGCTCCCAGGGGTGGTAAACTGAGCCAGACCAACCTTCCAAACGCCCTAACCATTTGCGCTGCGGTAGTAAACCAGTTTCATCGCGCAGGTAGTACTCAGATCTTGCCGTGCCAACAAATGCGTAGGTAGCACCACTTAACCAAGCAAACAATAGCGGTACGATATCACCCACGGCTAGGATTGCCCCACCCTGTCTCGCCCAGGCGCGTACAGTCTGGAGTTGATCTAAGGTTAGTTGCAGTAACCCACCGCGTAAATCTCGTACTAACTGCCGCCCATCTTGGTAAACAAAGCCGCCAGAGGGCATGGCTTGTACTCTCCCGACTAGAGGAATGCCCAACTGGCGATAGGCTCGTCCTTCACCGACTATAGGTAGAGCAGATAATTCTGGCGGTATTGGGTACTGTTGCAGTTCTTGCAAAATGCGGACAGCGATCTCATCCTCCCCATGCCCATTGCTCAAGCAAAGGAGCCTCAAGGGTTCGCCGGAGCCATCTCCGGCACGGCGGATAAAGGCGAAGCCGCCGCAGCTCTCGGAGGTTGCCTCCGGGAGAACGGCGGGACGCCTTTGTAGCCTCGTCCCAACCGCCTCGACTTCCACAGAGCTGCTCAAATTAGCAGACATTAACAAGTTAAGCACTCAATTCAGCAACTTCTGTCGTTAGTCTAACTCAGTCATCTGTCTTGGGAAAGTGTTGTCAATAAGACCCAACCTCAACAATAAAGGCGTCATTAGAGAAGCTGAGTGCAAATGGGAAGAAAATTCTTGCTCTGGTTGGTATGGCTAGGATTTATCATCTATGTGCTGCTGTTTGCCCCTCCCGTACAGTCAAATACCTTTCAACCTGTTCAAACCCTGCTAACAGGACACCTGCCTAGCATCAATCCAGTGTTTATATCGTTGTTCAGTATGATTGGCATCTGGTTGCTAATCTACAGCTGTCTAGTGTTTGCTGACGGTAGGATGCAAAGTCTGCCTGCTTGGGCTTTCGTGCTGGCATCTGTAGGACTAGGAGCAGTGGGGCTCATTCCTTACCTAGCACTTCGCGAGCCAAATCAGCAGTTTTCTGGACGAAAAGATGCCTGGTTAGAGTTGATGGATTCACATACAACAGGATGGATTCTAACAGTCAGCACGCTAGTTCTGCTGACATACGCATTATTCTTTGGCAACTGGACTAATTTTGTCCACGAGTTTCAAACTAATCGTTTCATTCACGCTATGAGTCTGGCGTTTTGCTTGTTTGGTCTATTGTTTCCGTTTCCTACTCTACTGGGGGATGACATGGCACGTCGGGGACTGACCAACAATTCTCAGTTTTTTTGGTTGGTTAGCTTGATACCGCTATTTGGTCCATTAGCGTATCTATGTCTCCGTCCCTCGATTTTAGGGTCAAGAACGATATTAAATGACACATAACAGTTGTAAACACGAGTCTAATTTACTCGTGGCAATTATCCTTAGATAGATTGCTATCTGCTCAAAATTGAGACTCCAGGTAGGGTGTTTCTCATCGTAA
>Ga0213881_10001448_pt1 | contig 11349 bp, 9 predicted proteins | sample BarmaccoBMER_R08_FD_160104 | JGI IMG/M metagenome (GOLD analysis project Ga0213881, IMG submission 160104) | Barbacenia macrantha exposed rock microbial communities from rupestrian grasslands, the National Park of Serra do Cipo, Brazil - ER_R08 ... | reverse complement strand
GGGTGGTGTCCGGTTCTGTCGGCGCTCCGGCTTAGCATGGAGCGGGGGCCTCGGTGCTTGGGTCCCGCCTCGCGAAAGTTACGAAAGGACCTCAGAGAGGAACCCGGTGGCCGAACGTCTCGTCGTGCGTGGCGCGCGCGAGCACAACCTGCGTGGCGTCGATCTGGATCTCCCACGGGACAGCCTCGTTGTGTTCACCGGCCTATCTGGCTCAGGAAAGTCCAGCCTCGCGTTCGACACCATCTTTGCTGAGGGGCAGCGGCGATACGTGGAATCTTTGTCCGCGTATGCCCGGCAATTCCTCGGACAGATGGACAAGCCCGACGTGGACTTCATCGAGGGGCTCTCCCCGGCGGTCTCGATCGACCAGAAATCGACCAACCGCAACCCGCGTTCCACGGTGGGCACCGTCACCGAGGTTTATGACTATCTCCGACTGCTCTACGCGCGGGCCGGCGTGCCGCACTGCCCGGTTTGTGGACACGTCATCGAACGGCAGACACCGCAGCAGATTGTTGACCAGGTGCTCGCGATGGCCGAGGGCAGCCGCTTCCAGGTGCTGGCCCCAGTTGTGCGCACTCGCAAAGGCGAGTTCGTCGACCTGTTCGCGCAACTGCGGTCACAGGGTTACTCCAGGGTATTGGTTGACGGCACGGTGCACCAACTGGCCGATCCGCCAAATCTCAAGAAGCAGGAGAAGCATGACATCGCGGTGGTGGTCGACCGGCTGTCGGTCAAGGAGAGCGCGAAACAACGGTTGACCGACTCGGTGGAGACGGCGCTGCGGCTGGCCGATGGCTTGATCGTGCTCGACTTCGTCGATCTGCCCGACCACGACCCGGGCCGGGAGCGGCGCTTCTCCGAGCGGATGGCCTGCCCGAACGGGCACCCGGTGGCGTTGGATGATCTGGAGCCGCGCACCTTTTCCTTCAACTCGCCGTATGGTGCTTGCCCAGCCTGCACGGGCATCGGGGTGAAAAAAGAGGTCGACCCTGAGCTGGTCGTCCCTGACGGCGAGCTAAGCCTCGCTGAAGGCGCCATAGCACCGTGGGCTGGCGGTCAATTAGCGGAGTACTTCGGCCGGCTGCTCGTGGCGCTCGCCGACACTGTCGGGTTTCGGATGGACGTTCCGTGGCGGTCGTTGCCTTTGGTGGCGCGCAAGGCGATATTGCACGGTATCGATGAGCAAGTACACGTGCGCTACCACAATCGTTACGGCCGCGAACGCTCGTACTATGCGAACTTCGAGGGTGTGGTCCCATTCCTGGAGCGTCGGCTGGGGCAAACTGAGTCCGACGTGATGCGGGAGCGCTATGAGGGTTTCATGCGCGAGGTGCCTTGCCCGGTGTGCCATGGCGCCCGGCTGCGCCCTGAGGTTCTCGCGGTCGCCCTTCGCCACCGCGAACAGGGAGACCGTTCCATCGCCGAGGTGTGCGCCATGTCGGTGGCAGACTGCGCTGAGTTCCTGAACGGCCTGAAGCTGGACACCCGGCAACACATGATCGCTGGCCGAATACTCAAGGAAGTGCGGGCTAGGCTCGGCTTCCTGCTCGATGTCGGTTTGGACTACCTCTCACTTGACCGCCCCGCCGGTACGCTCTCCGGTGGGGAAGCCCAGCGCATCCGGTTGGCCACCCAGATCGGCTCCGGGTTAGTCGGCGTGCTGTACGTACTCGACGAGCCGTCGATTGGGTTGCATCAGCGGGACAACCGACGGTTGATCGAGACGCTGCTCCGGTTACGGGATTTGGGCAACACGCTCATCGTGGTGGAACACGATGAGGACACGATCCGGGCGGCGGACTGGGCGGTGGATATTGGGCCGGGGGCCGGTGAGCACGGCGGCTTGATCGTGCACAGCGGATCGGTGGCCGACCTTGAGGCGCACGATACCTCGCTCACCGGCGCGTACCTCTCGGGTCGACGGACCATCCCCACCCCTCAGGTTCGTCGTGCGCCTGACCCAAAGCGCACACTCACGGTGGTGGGCGCGCGCGAACACAACCTGCGTGGGATCGATGTGGAAATTCCGCTGGGTTGTCTCGTCGCCGTCACCGGGGTGTCGGGGTCAGGAAAGTCGACGCTGGTCAACGACATATTGGCCACGGTGCTGGCGAACAAACTCAACGGCGCTCGGCAAGTGCCTGGGCGGCATACCCGGGTCACCGGTATGGACGGGCTGGACAAGCTGGTCCAGGTCGATCAATCGCCGATCGGGCGGACTCCGCGATCCAACCCCGCCACCTATACCGGGGTGTGGGACCACGTGCGCAAGCTGTTCGCCGCCACGGCCGAGGCAAAGGTACGGGGCTATCAGCCGGGACGGTTCTCGTTCAACGTCAAGGGCGGACGCTGTGAGGCGTGCTCCGGCGATGGCACGATCAAGATCGAGATGAACTTCCTTCCCGATGTATATGTTCCCTGTGAGGTGTGCAAGGGCGCCAGATACAACCGGGAAACCCTCGAGGTGCATTACAAGGGTAAGACCGTCGCGGATGTGCTGGACATGCCGATCGAAGAAGCGGCCGAGTTTTTCGCCCCGATCAACGCGATTGCCCGATACCTGCGCACCTTGGTCGACGTCGGACTAGGTTATGTCCGTCTGGGCCAGCCGGCGCCTACGCTGTCCGGCGGCGAGGCGCAGCGTGTCAAGCTGGCTAGTGAGCTGCAAAAACGCTCCAACGGCCGGACCGTGTACATCCTCGATGAACCGACCACCGGTTTGCACTTCGAGGACATTCGCAAGCTGCTGCTCGTCATCAACGGGTTGGTCGAGAAGGGCAACACGGTGGTGGTCGTCGCGCACAAACTTGACGTGATCAAGACCGCCGACTGGGTCATCGACATGGGTCCGGAGGGCGGTTCCGGAGGCGGCACCGTGGTGACGGCTGGCACGCCCGAACAGGTTGCCGGGCATCCGACCAGCTACACCGGACGGTTCTTGGCCCGGATGGTCACCCCTGTGCCGGCGCCAGCGGGCCGGCACCGCCGGGCCTCGGTTGCCGTTGGTTAAGCCCGCTGGGCGCCGGGTCGGTCACCCTAAGATCGAGGTACCGGGTGGCCTGTCCCAGGGTTTAGTTCGTGGACCGAGTACCGGCTGGCCGCCCCGGCAGCCACGAAACCCCAGTTCCCACGGCCAGCGACCGCGATCATCGGCCCACACCATTTGGATTGCCCGCAGACGAGGGCCGAAGAATGCGTACGCGGTATGCAAGTGGGCATCCGGGTTGGGCAGCTCGACGATCTCAGCGAGAGGACCCCCACACAGGTGGATCCGCTCACCTGGTTGAGCAGCGCCGTCGCGCAGCGCGTGGTCGGCCATGCGGTTCAGGAACATGCCGGCGCGGTTGAGCGCCATCCCGGTGATAACAAGTTCAGGCAATCCGCAATCGGTTAGTCCGAGGGTGTAGGCCCACGGTGGGTGCAGCCGGTCACCCTCCACTCCTTGTATTGCCCACCCATGCTCGAGCATCAGCTCCTTCATGTGGTTGAGCGCGTCTTCCGCAGTACTGCCCGGATGGTCGCACCGCCAGCACATGGCTGCCCCCTTCGTGTTGGTCCTTGCTGGTCCGAGAACAGCGTGCACCTGCCCACCGACAGTTCCATGCACTTCCCTGCTACACTGCTCGAGCGACCAGCCCCTGGTGAATGCCTCGGGCAGCAAGCGGAGCCCCGCTCCCACCCGGCGTCGCCCGAGATGCCCGGGTCCGGTCCCGTCGTCAGTACAGTCTGGCGGCGGTATAGCGCACCCCTTCGTGGGTGTGTCGATCGGTCGGCGGGCCTCGTAGCCATTGTGGCGACGGGGCTTTTGTCGTGGGTCGGGAAACTGTGCGCGGTCAGTGGCGTTGATGTTTGAGTAAACGCCAGCAACATGAAGTCAATACCAGAGGAGACCCCATCAGCACAGAGACGCGTATCAACGACCGAATCCGGGTGCCCGAGGTTCGCCTTGTCGGGCCAAACGGCGAGCAGGTCGGCATTGTACGCATTGACGACGCGCTCCGGCTCGCCCGGGAGGCTGATCTTGACTTGGTCGAGGTTGCGCCGCAGGCGAGACCACCGGTCTGCAAACTCATGGACTACGGCAAGTTCAAGTACGAGAGTGCGCAAAAGGCCCGCGAGTCGCGCCGTAACCAACAGCTTACTGTCATCAAAGAGCAGAAGCTCCGGCCCAAGATCGATACCCATGACTACGAGACGAAGCGCAGCCATGTCCGGCGGTTTCTTGAGCACGGGAACAAGGTGAAGGTCACCATTATGTTTCGGGGCCGGGAGCAGTCCCGTCCGGAGCTCGGCTTCCGGCTGCTGCAACGGCTCGCGGAAGACATCAGTGATCTCGGGGTCGTTGAGACCGAGCCCAGGCAAGACGGCCGGAATATGACGATGGTGATAGCGCCGCACAAGAACAAACCCAGGGCTAAGCCGACCCAGACCGCCGACTGAGTCGACGCCGACCGTATGCGCGGGTCGGCGTGCTTCCGCCGCATCACTCTACCGATTGATGAAGGATTAATTATGCCTAAGAGTAAGTCGCATAGCGGGATGTCAAAGCGTGTCAAGATCACCGGCACCGGCCAGCTGCGGCGACAGAAGGCAGGCACTCGTCATCTGCTTGAGCACAAGCCCAGTAGGCAGACCCGTCGGCTAGCTGGCACGACTGACATCGCTCCCGCCGACGTACGACGGGTCCGCAAGATGCTCGGTGGCTGAGCAGCCCACGTCGACCCCGCCTTAATCGGGCGGCTTTGCTGCCCTTGACCGACAAAGGATGAACCAGTGGCACGCGTCAAGCGGGCGATCAACGCCCAGAAAAAGCGCCGGACGACCCTCGAGCTGGCCAGCGGTTACCGAGGCCAGCGTTCCCGGCTGTACCGCAAGGCGAAGGAGCAGGTGCTCCACTCGCTGAATTACGCCTACCGGGATCGTCGCGCCCGCAAAGGCGATTTCCGCCAGTTGTGGATCACCCGGATCAATGCCGCCGCGCGCGCGAACGGGATGACCTACAACCGCTTCATCCAGGGGTTGCACCTGGCCGAGGTGGAGGTCGATCGCAAGATCTTGGCCGAGCTCGCGGTGAGCGAGCCAGCGACGTTCAGCGCGCTGGTCGAGGTGGCTAGAGCGAGCCTTCCAGCTCAGCCTTCGGCTAAGGACCAGACCGGCGAGGCCGCGGCCTGAGGCCTTGATGAGACCAGCCGCCAATGCCCGCTGGAAACCCAGTCAGCACTGAGCGTGCGCCCAGGGTGTTGGCCGCCCGAAAGCTGTTGCGCCGGGCCGGTCGTGAACAGGCCGGCCGGTTCCTCGCCGAGGGGGCGCAGGCAGTTGAGGCAGCGGTGGCAGCGGCCGCCGACGGCGGTTCGCGGACACGAGTGCACGAGATATTCATTTCCGAGGCAAGGGCCCAGCGGTATCACCGGTTGCGGGTGGCCGCCGAGGAAGCAGGTATCCCGGTGTGGACGGTCACCGACCGAGCGGCCGCGTCGTTGTCCGAGACCGTCACCCCACAGGGTCTCGTAGCCGTTTGCGCGCTGCCCGAAGTGACGCTGGAGGAGGCGCTGGCCGGTTCGCCTCGGCTGGTGGTCGTTCTGGTCGAGGCCGCCGACCCTGGCAACGTCGGTACCGTGATCAGGGTGGCCGACGCCGCGGGCGCGGATGCGATGGTGCTGGCAGGCGACGTCGTCGACCCGTATAACGGCAAATGCGTTCGGGGTTCGGCGGGCAGCGTTTTCCATTTGCCGCTGGCTCGCGTGCGCGACGTGACCGCCGTGCTGGCCAGCTGTCGGCGGGTTGGGTTGTGGTTACTCGCGGCCACCGCGAGCGGTGAGCTCGATCTGGATGACGCCGACACGATTCTGGCCGAGCCAAGCGCATGGCTGTTCGGTAACGAGACGCATGGACTCCCAGCGGAAGTTGCGGCGGTAGCCGATCACCGGATCGCGATACCGATTCATGGCCGTGCCGAGAGCCTCAACCTGGCCACCGCCGCGGCGGTCTGCGTGTATGCCACCGCCAGGGCTCAGCGTCGGTGCCCGGGTCCAACGGTTACCCTCGGCTGAGGGAACTATAGTTTCGAGAACTGGCTCGGAACTATAGTTCTAGGATCGGCGGAGTGAGCGAGAATTACGATCCCAAGCAGGTGGCTGTGCTGCGGCCGGAGGCGCTGGGCGAGGCCGTGGAGCGGGCGATGTGGGCGTTTGCTGGGGCGGCGGATTTGGGTGAGTTGGCCGCGGTGAAGCCGGCGCATTTGGGGGAGCGGTCACCGGTGCTGGTGGCGCGTCGGGAGATTGGGGCGTTGCCGCCGCACGCGAAAGCGGCTGCGGGGAAGCGGGTGAACGAGGCGCGGGTGGCGATCCAGGCGGCCTTCGATGAGCGGCGGGGCGCGTTGCTTGCGGAGCGGGACGCGCGGGTGCTGGCCGAGGAATCGGTGGATGTGACATTGCCGTGGGACCGTGGCCCGCGTGGTGCTCGGCATCCAACTACCCAGATCGCCGAGCGGATCGTGGATGTGTTTGTGGGGATGGGGTATGAGCTGGCCGAGGGCCCGGAGGTTGAGGCGGGCTGGTTTAACTTCGATGCGCTGAACTTCGGGAGGGATCATCCCGCGCGGGCGATGCAGGACACGTTCTACATCGCCCCGCTGGGATCGGATCTGGTGTTGCGCACGCACACCTCGCCGGTGCAGGTCCGCGCGCTGCTGGAGCGCCCGCTGCCGGTGTATGTAGTGTGCCCAGGGCGCACATTCCGCGCTGACGAGCTGGACGCCACCCACACTCCGGTGTTCCACCAGGTGGAGGGGTTGGCGGTGGATGAGGGCATCACCATGGCGCATCTAAAGGGGACGTTGGATGCGTTCGCCCGTACGATGTTCGGGGCGGAGTCGACCACTCGGTTGCGGCCGTCGTATTTCCCGTTCACCGAGCCGTCCGCTGAGGTGGATGTGTGGTTCCCGGCCAAGAAGGGCGGCGCGGGCTGGGTGGAGTGGGGCGGGTGCGGCATGGTGCACCCGAACGTGCTGCGGGCCGCCGGGGTGGACCTCGCCCGTTACACCGGGTTCGCGTTCGGGATGGGTCTGGAGCGGACCTTGCAGTTCCGCAACGGGTTGCCCGACATGCGGGATATGGTCGAGGGTGACGTGCGGTTTACCAGCGCGTTCGGCATCGACAACTGAACCAAGGTCGAGGATTTTTCGAGCGCGAGGAGCGGTGCGGTGCGGGTATCGGTGTCGTGGTTGGCCGAGCATGTCGAGTTGCCCGACGGTAGTGGCGCGGCCGAGGTGGCTGAGGCGTTCGTGCGGGTCGGGTTGGAGGTGGAGCAGATCCACACCCCACCTTCGGTGACCGGGCCGCTGGTGATTGGCCAGGTCGCTGAGTTCGAGATGGTGAGCGGGACCAAGAAGCCGATCCGGTATTGCCAGGTGGATATCGGCGAGACTACCACGCGGGGCATCATCTGCGGCGCCACCAACTTCACCGTCGGCGACGTCGTGGTGGTGGCACTGCCCGGCGCTGTGCTGCCCGGCGGGTTCGAGATCTCGGCGCGCACGACTTACGACCATGTCTCCGACGGCATGATCTGCTCGATCCGTGAGTTGGGCTTGGGTGCCGAGCATGCCGGCATCCTGGTGCTGGCCTCCGCCGTCGATGCCGAGGTGACGGGGCTACGGCCCGGTGCGGATGCTCGCGAGATGCTCGGGCTGACCGATCCAGTGATCGAGTTGGCGGTGACCCCTGATCGGGGGTACTGCTTCTCGATACGGGGTGTGGCCCGCGAGCTGGCCTGCGCGTTGGATGCACACTTTGTCGACCCGGTGGCCCGGATCGCGGTGCCGGCCGCTGATGGGCCGGCGTGGCCGGTCCGGATCGACGACGCCTCGGGGTGCCGGCGGTTCGTGGCCCGCCGGGTGACCGGTGTTGATCCGGTGGCGCCCAGCCCGTGGTGGATGCGTCGGCGGCTGCTGACCGCCGGGATACGGCCGATTTCGCTGGCGGTGGATGTCACCAACTATGTGATGGTGGAGCTGGGCCAGCCGCTGCATGCCTATGACACCACGACCCTCACCGATGCGATCGTGGTGCGCCGGGCGGTGGCGGGGGAGAAGCTCACCACCCTGGATGGCACCGCGCGCGAGCTGGACCCGGACGACTTGCTGATCACCGACGGCAGCGGCCCGATCGGGTTAGCCGGGGTGATGGGTGGGGCGGCCACCGAGATCTCCGAACGCACCGACGACGTGCTGCTGGAGGCGGCCAACTTCGACCCACCGGTGATCGCCCGAGGAGCGCGGCGGCACAAACTGCCCAGCGAGGCCTCCCGGCGGTTCGAACGCGCGGTCGACCCTGAGTTGTGCGCGGTGGCGGCCGAACGCGCGGCGACGTTGTTGGTCCAGTACGGCGGCGGTCAGATCGCGACGGGTCGCACCGATGTGGGTCAGCCACCGGTGTTGCCGTCGGTGGTGCTGCCGCTGCGGTTACCCGACCGGATCGCCGGGGTGCGCTACGCCAATGGGGTCACCGAACGCCGGCTTGGCCAGGTGGGCTGTGTGGTCCAGCCGCGCTCGGCGCCGGACGGGAGCGCCGAGCTGGTGGTCACCCCGCCGAGCTGGCGTCCCGATCTGGTGATGCCGGCTGATCTGGTAGAGGAAGTGCTGCGGCTGGAAGGATTGGACAAGATCCCGTCGACGTTGCCGTCCGCCCCGGCCGGGCGGGGGCTGACCCCGGCGCAGCGGCGACGTCGGTCGGTGTCGCGGGCGTTGGCCGAGGCCGGCTATACCGAAGTGCTGCCCTTCCCGTTCATTTCCCCGAGCGTGTTCGACGCGTTGGGGTGCGTGCCCGATGATGTGCGGCGGCGGACGTTGCGGGTGGTCAACCCGATCGATGCCGATCGCCCTGAGCTGGCCACCACCCTGCTGCCGGGCTTGTTGGACGCGGTGGTGCGCAACGTGGCCCGGGGGATGAGCGACCTGGCTATCTATCACATCGGTCAGGTGGTGCTGCCGCGCATCGAGCAGATCCCCACGCCTGTGGTCGGGGGGGTGGACCGGCGGCCCGCCGACGCCGAGATCGCCGGGCTGGTGGCGGCGCTGCCTGGACAGCCGCTGCACGTGGGGGTGGCGCTGACTGGGATGTGGGAGCAGCCCGGTTGGTGGGGCTCCGGGCGGGCGGTCTGCTGGGCTGATGCCGTCCACGCCGGGCACGTGGTAGCGGCCGCGGCCGGGATCGAGCTGCGGGTCGTGGCCGCTAATCTCCCGCCCTGGCACCCCGGTCGGTGCGCCTGCCTGCGGGTCGGGGACTGGCCGGTCGGCTACGCCGGTGAGCTGCACCCTACCGTGATCGACGCCCTCGGGCTGCCGGCCCGCACCTGCGTGATGGAACTCGATCTGGACGCCCTGCCGCTGACCGAGCGGCGGCCAGCACCCGTGGTGTCGCCGTTTCCGCCGGTGCTGCTGGACGTCGCTTTGGTGGTTGACGAAAGGCACCCCGCCGCCGAGGTTGCCGACACACTCCGCGAAGGCGCCGGCCCGCTGCTGGAACACCTCCGGCTGTTCGACGTCTACCACAGTGACCAACTCGGTCACGGCAAACGTTCGCTGGCATTCACCATGCGCATGCGCGCCACCGGCCGCACCCTCACCCTGCCTGAAGCCACCACCGCCCGCGACAACGCCATCGCCCTAGCCACCCAACGATTCGGCGCCACCGTCCGAGGCTGAACCAACGACCGATTCGATCGGCCCTGTAGGAGATCACCGACGAGGTTGCGCTAGTTATATCCCCTTGCGCGACCGGGCCGTCCTGGGCTGTCATTGATGCCTCACTTTGCTCCAGACCATCGGAGGCGGCCATGACCGACCCGACGTCCCCAGGCCCCGCAGACAGGCAGTCGCCGGGATGGGGGGTTGGGGGTGGTGGGCCGGTTCAGGTAACTGCACCTCGTTGACTGTCATGGGAGTTTGCTGGGTTTCGGCCGGCCCGCAAAATTTTCACGGCGTCGGCTGGTTGTGGGTCAGGATGGTCGAGCAGGGTGAGCGCGGTGTCGACGGCGTCGCGGAGCTTAGCATATTTGACGACTTGGCTGGCGAGTTCGGTGTGTGCTTTCCAGAGTTCCGCGAATACGGTGACCTTGGCTTGCAAGACCCATGGGTCGAATGGTTTGGTGAGGTAATCCACGGCGCCGAGTTGGTAACCTCGGAAGGCCAGTTTCGGATCGTAGTCAGCAGCGGTGAGAAAAATGATAGGAATGTTGCGGGTTCGTTCGCGTTGTTTGATATGCGCGGCGGTCTCGAATCCGTCCATTCCGGGCATCTGGGCATCGAGCAGGATCGCGGCGTAGTCGCGGACGAGGAGCTTCTTGAGCGCGGCTTCGCCGGTGTCGACAGTGTCCAGGGACACGAGCAAACCTTCGAGGATCGCTTGCAACGCGACGAGGTTTTCGTGTCGGTCGTCCACGGCTAGGATCCGCGGTGTTCGAACAGTCCTCACGACATTTCCCGATGAATGTCGTAGTGTTGTGTGGTCGCGGGCGTTCGGGGTGGACCAGTCGCGGTCCGCTCGCGGGAGGTCCACGAGCTGATAACGGTGAGCAGCTGGGTGAAATCAACGGGTTTGGTGATGTAGTCGCTGGCGCCGGCGGCGAAGCTGGTCGCGCGGTCGCCGGGCATTGCTTTGGCGGTAAGGAAAACTATTGGCAGCGAAGCGCCTTGGGGCAGTTGCCGCATTCGGCGGGTGGTTTCGTTACCGTCGAGGTCGGGCATCATGGCGTCCATGAGCACGAAGTCGATCTGTGGGTGCTCGGTGAGCAGCTGGATGCCGTCAGCGCCATTGTCGGCATAGATGACGTTCAGCCCATGCATTTCCAGCGCGCTGGTCAGCGCGAAGACGTTGCGGACGTCGTCGTCGACGATCAGCACTGTTTTTCCCTGGAGTGACGTGTCCATCGGAACGGTTTGGCTTTGGGGTCGAAGGAAAGAGACTTCACGCGGCGATCCGGAGATTTCTACCGGCTCAGGGGGCTCAGGGAGGCCGATTTCCCGGCCCGCGCGGCTGATAGCGCCGGTTAACGGCATGGCGGTGTGCGGCAGATACAAGGTGAAGGCGGAGCCTGAGCCGAATGTGGACGACACCGTGATGGCGCCGTTGAGCAGCCGCGCGAGTTCCTTGCTAATCGATAACCCGAGACCGGTTCCGCCGAACCTCCGGCTGGTGGTGCCATCTGCCTGTTGGAATGCTTCAAAGATCATGGTGAGTTTTTCGCTGGGTATTCCGATTCCAGTGTCGGTCACGGTGAAGGCAATGACTCGCTCGGCCTCGTCAAGTGCGGCGACGCCGTGCGCCGTGTTGGGCCGACCAGCGGTGA
>Ga0213881_10001447_pt1 | contig 11355 bp, 13 predicted proteins | sample BarmaccoBMER_R08_FD_160104 | JGI IMG/M metagenome (GOLD analysis project Ga0213881, IMG submission 160104) | Barbacenia macrantha exposed rock microbial communities from rupestrian grasslands, the National Park of Serra do Cipo, Brazil - ER_R08 ... | reverse complement strand
TGTACGCCGAGGTCGGGTACGGGGGACGTGGCGGAGATGCCGCCGATGCGGGAGCTACTCCTACCAGACCGACAACAGCGGTCTATGCGGCGGCTGCTTAATCCTGCAATAACAGACACCACACCAAAGTTCAAGAAATTCGACGCGCCGAGGGTGCGTGTGGTGATACCGCACGACTTCATGTGTCGGGGCGGGAAGGGAGGTACTGATCATGGGGTGGGGCAAGCGGTGGGTTGAGTACCGCGAGCGGCGGCGGGCACAACGAGCACGGGAACGAGGGCGAATCCGCCTGACCTTCCAGACCTGCCGCCGCTGCAAGCGCTCCGGGTGGCTGCCGATCACCCCAGGAAAGCTCCCACTCTGCGGCGACTGCCACACCCAGCACTAACCACCCACCACACCACCAAAAACCGAAAAGAGTTTCACCGCACCCCGGGGTGGTGCGGCAATACCGCACGCCCTCATCGCATACAACAAGGGTCTACGCGCAGAAGCGGAATCCACGGCTACCAACCTTCTCCGCTTCTGCGCTGCCCACTCAGGGAGTGAACAATGAACACCCTAAACACAAGGGTGACCCGTGCTGCAAGCGGGGTCACCCGAAGGAATGCGCGTAACCATGGGAAATGCCCACGCTGCCACCACCTCGGCACCTTCGCACCGGATTCGATCGTGTGCGACCGGTGCGCGAGCGCGCGGCCAGTGACCTTCACCGTGTCCCTTACCTACACCGTGGCAGGGGGTGAGCGGTGATGGACGCGCGCACGATGGGAGTGCTCCTGCTGGGTGGCGCGGGCTTGGGCCTGGTGGTGTGGGTGTTACACAAGACCGGCAAAGCCCTCATCGCGATGTTCGAAGCGCTCGCCGCGATGGCGGTGGTGTTCGTGGCACTGTGGTGGCTGCTCAAAGCCCTAGTGTGGCTGTTCACCCAGGTCGTCACCTACTGGCGGACCAGCCTGACCCTACTCGCCCTGGCCGCATGGTGGCACGGGTGGGGCTGGCCATCGCTGGCCCTCACTCTGAGCGTGATCACTGTGGTGCTCGGGGTGTGGCGGTGGATCGATGTGCTGTCCTTCGACACCTGGGCCGGGCGGTGGCTACGGGCCTGGTGGCTGCGCTGGACGATCTACTCCCCCAAGCTGCCCGACTGGCTACACGCTTGCGGCCTGAGCATCACCGACGCCGTCACTCCCGTCGCGGTCACCGTCAACCTCGTGGGACGGCAGAGGATTCGCCGTGATCGGCAGCAGCCAACCATTCGGGTGCCGAAGGTCCTGGGTGTCAAATCCGGTGCTTCGTGGGATGAGATCCGAATCCGGCTGTTATCGGGACAGAAACCCGAAGACTTCGATGAGGCCACCCGCGCACTGGCCTCAGCTCGGGGAGTGGCCCGCTGTCAGATCCGGGAACTGGCCCCCAATGTGGTCTCGATCGACTTCCAACGCCGCAACCTCCTCACCGGAGCAGTGCCCTGCCCCGACCTCACGACCATGACCGGCCTCGCGGGTGAGTCGGTGGAGTTGCGGCGTGTCTGGGCCGGGCGCACCGAATACGGCCAGCCCTGGCACCTCCCGTTGACGGGCTCAGCCAGTTGTCACACCCTGACCGCCGGCGCCAGCGGAGCTGGCAAAAACTCCATCATGTGGTGCCCCCTGGTCTCGATCGCCCCTGCCATCCGCGACGGACTGGTCCGCGTCTCAGGAATCGACCCGAAAGGCATGGAACTGGCTTACGGGCGGGGAATCTTCCACCGCTACGCCGTCACCGGTGCCGAAGCGCTGAGCGTGCTCGATGAACTGGTGGGCGCCATGGCAACCCGGAAAGCCAAATTCGCCGGCCACGTCCGCTCCGTACCCCTCAGCCGCGAGCACCCCCTGGAGCTGCTGGAGTTCGACGAAATCGGAGCACTCACCAAATACACCGACCGCAAAACCCGCGACGCCATCACCGAACGCGTCGCCCTCCTCACCACTCAAGGCCGGGCGTTGGGATTCACCGTCCGCGGCTATGTGCAGGAACCGACGAAGGACACCGTGCCCGTGCGCGAGTTGTTCCCCCGCCGAATCTGCCTACGCGTCACCGCCAAATCCCACGTGGGCATGGTCCTCGGGGATCAAGCCTACGAACGAGGGGCGTGGGCCAACCGGATCAGCGAGGACGAGGCCGGTGTCGGGTATGTGTTCGGGGAAGGCATCCGCGAACCCCTACGCATCCGCGCCGGCTGGGTCCCCGATCAGGTGATCAAACAACTCGAAGCGTTCGTCACCAACGGTGCCCACGGCACCATCCTGCCCTTGCCTGCTGGCACCCAGGGAGGTGCGGCGGCATGAACACCACCGTGATCAACCTGCTCGACGCCCTGCGCACCCACCTGAGCGACTTCGAGCTGCCGGCGCCGTACTCGGCGCACCTGACCACCTACTCCGGAGGAGCCCAGGTGGGCCTGCAACTGGCCACCCACCACCTGCCCGAGATCGCCCGCGGGTTACTGGCCTGGGCCGACACCCTCACCGAGACCACTACCGAAGCCTGGCGAGTCCCCCAGGGCGACTCCCTACACCTGACGGTCACCGGCCAGTTGTCCGAGGGCATCCAGATCCAGGTGTACGGCAGCCTGCCGTTCACCCAACACGGGATCACCGCTGACCTCGCCCCCGGCGACAGCAAGACCGTGCCCTGGGCAGTCCTGCGGGAACGCGCCGCCCCCGGGGAGGTACTGCTCTAATGTCCACCGAGCCGATCAGCCTGGATGCCGCGCGCCTGACCCGGGCACAACGGGCCGCGCTGCCCTTGAGCACGGAGGTGGTCCAGGCCGTCGCTGAGCAGCACGGGGTTTGTGTGCGGCCGCTGGCGATGCGCCGGATCGACACCACCACCGGCCGCGTCGAAGTCGTCCCGGTGCCCTGCGGGTCCACCCGGGAAGACCAGTGCCGGCCGTGCGCGGAAAAGGCACGCCGGTTGCGGATGACCCAATGCCGACAAGGCTGGCATCTCGATGTGGAGCCAGTCATCGAGCGGGCCAAGCCGAGTGAGGACCACCAGGCGCTCATGGCCACCCGCGCGGACCTCGCGGCCGCCTACGCGGAGTGCCGGACCAGGGGCGATGAGGCCTCCTGCGAGCAGATCGCCGAGTCCGTGGCGGAGCTGGACATTGAACTGCGGGCGGCCGGGGTGCGGGGCCGGCTCACCCCACTGGACCAACCACCGAAACCGGCCAAGCGCTCGACCCGGCGTCGGCAGGACGCCCCGGACCTGCCCCGCCGACCCATCGAGCACCGCACCATTGGGCGGGTGTTCGCCGGGCACTACCGCCCGTCCACATTCCTCACCCTCACCCTCGACTCCTACGGGAGAGTCGATAGTGACGGGACGGCGGTGAACCCCGACACCTACGACTACCGGCGAGCCGCCCGGGATGCGATCCACTTCCCGGCGCTGGTCGATCGGTTCTGGCAAAATACGCGGCGCTGTGTCGGGTGGGAGGTGCAGTACTTCGGCACCGTCGAGCCCCAAAAACGTGGTGCCCCGCACTTCCACGCCGCGATCCGGGGCGCGATCCCCCGCGCCGAATTACGGGCGATCACGGCAGCGACCTACCACCAAGTCTGGTGGCCAAACCATGACCACCTCATGTACAGCGGGAACCGGCCCCCGGTCTGGGACGCTCGGGCGAAAGCCTTCACCGACCCCGACACCGGCCAACCATTGCCGACCTGGGAACAGGCCTGTGAGAAACTAACCGAACCCGCCCATGTGGCCCGCTTCGGCACTCAGGTCCACGTCAAAGGAATCCTCGGCGGCACCGAAGAAGCCGGACGGCACATCGGCTACCTAACGAAATACATTACCAAAAGCGTCGGGCAGGCCGCCGGGCTGGACGAAAACGCGACAGATCGGCAGCGCGATCACGCCGCCCGGCTGCACGCCGAGCTGCAGATCACCCCGTGCTCGCCGCGGTGTCCGCTGTGGCTGCTCTACGGCATCCAACCCAAAGGCGCCCGGTATTCGAAGACCCCGGGGCGCTGCAAAGGCAAGGCACACCAGCCCGAACACCTGGGCATCGCTGGACGCCGGGTGCTGGTGTCGCGGAAGTGGTCGAACAAGACCCTGGAGGACCACCGGGCCGAGCGCACCGAATTCGTTCGGCAACTGCTCGAACAGGTCGGCATCCGACCCGCGCAAGGTGTGGAGGACGGGCCGTACCTGTGGGAACGCCCCGCACCCACCGACCCCGACATCCCACCCCGACCCCTCCTGCTCCTGCACGCCATCGCCGAGCGACAGCGATGGAAAGCCGAATACACCGCCGCCCAACTCGTGTTCGGCGACTCACCACCCGACCAAAACTGTTCGGCAACCAACGATCAAGCCGCCTGAGAGGACGAGACGACGATGAGCCAGACCAGCCGGATCGTCCCGCTGTGGACAACTCAGGACGTCGCGGACTACCTCCGAGTACCAGTGCAGACCTTGTACTCCTGGCGAGTGCAGGGCTATGGGCCACCGGCGCGCCGGGTCGGCAAACACCTGCGCTACCGACCGGAAGACGTGACCGCGTGGCTCGATCAACTCAATGACGGGGCCGCGTGATGCCACGCCCACCACTCCCACTCGGTACCTACGGGAAGATCAAAACCTGGCAGGAGGACAAGACCTGGCTGGCGCGCGCCAAGTTCCGTGACTTCGACGGGATCGTGCGCCTGGTCAAACGCAGCGGCAAGACCAAGGCTGGGGCCGAACGCGCGTTGAAGGCAGCACTGGCCGACCGTCAGATGCCCGTCAAACAGGCCGAGATCACGGCGCAGACCACGATGGACAAGCTCGCCCAGCTGTGGCTGGCCGAGATCGAACGCGCCGTGAATGCGGGCACCAAGAGCCCGGGAACCCTGGACGCCTACCGCTCGATCTACCGCCGACACGTCAAACCAGCTCTGGGTGCACTGCACGTCCGGGAAGTGAACACCCCGGTTGTTGATCGGGTATTGGAAGCGACCAAGAAGAAGACCGTCAGCGGAGCCCGCACCACCAAGATCGTGATCTCAGGCATGATGCGCCTGGCCGCCCGGCACGGGGCAGCGACAATCAACCCGGTCCGCGAGGTCGGCCGGATCGAGGGGACCCCCCGTCATAAGCCCAAGTCGCTCACGGCCGAGGAACGCCAGCAGTGGCTTGACGCGCTAGAGGCCAGCGAGCCCGCCCAGGTGTGGGACCTTCCCGATCTGTCACTGATGATGCTCGCGACCGGCTGCCGCATTGGGGAATGCCTGGCCATCGGCTGGCAAGAGGTCAACCTGGAGCGGGCCACCGTGGACGTCTGCTGGCGGCTGGTGCGCCGCACCGGTGTCGGGCTGCTGCGGCTGCCCTCGACCAAAACAGGCGAAAGCGGCGAGCGAGTGGTCCCGTTGGCCAGCTGGGCCATCACCATGCTCAAACGCCGCCGCCTCGCCATCGCCTCGGAGGTGCAGCCGGTGTTCCCCGATTCCCTCGGCGGCTGGCGTGACCCCTCCAACGTGCGGCGGATCTGGCGGCAAGTCCGCGACAACGCCGGCATCCCAGGATTGGTCAGCCACACCTTGCGCAAGACCGTCGCCAGCTTCCTCGACGACGCCGCCGTCCCCACCCGCAAGATCAGCGACCAGCTCGGGCACTCCCAGGTCAGCATGACCCAAGACCACTACCTCGGGCGCAAGCTGACCGACCGGCAGACCGCCGACGTCCTGGAAAAGTTGCTCGGGTCCAGCGGCGCGTGAGCCCAAAAGTGTCCCAAAGGTGTCCTGTGATCTTGCCAAGCTGCCGCACGAAGCGCGTCTACCAGGGGTTTTGTGGGCCGCCTGGGGATCGAACCCAGAACCTCAGGATTAAAAGTCCCCTGCCCCGAGTGTCGCGTAGGGTCGGGTCGTGATGGTTAGGGCCGGTTAGTGCAGGTCAGCGTGAGTTCGCGTTGGTTTCGAGTGTCGCGTAGTGCCGGGCTGTGTCGGGTTCGCACGAAACTGCGGAGCCCGATAGGAGCCCGGCGTTAGCAGTTCGGTGGCTGGTTGGCCTCGGCCGGGAGATCGGCGAGCAGTTCGTGCAGACGTTGGACCTGATCGGGCGCGAGGTGGGCACCCTCCCTGCTATCCCGGATGCTCGTGGTCGCCTTGGGCGCCTCAGCTTCTCCGGATCGACCTGCCACGGATCGAGCCTCCTGGACTTGATTTCTCGCTGCTCATGCTGGGGAAGTACGGAGCGCTGCGATTAGCCGGGGCTGAACGTCCTGCACCGACTTGTGGGTGTGCCACCGGGACAACGTCCGAGCAAGTTGTCCAGATCCAGCCGGATCGTCGCGGAGTCCACCACCTCGGCCGCGTCGATCACATCCTGGGTGAGTTCGCAGGCGTGGTCGACTTCTCCCGCACAGGCGTAGGCCAGTGCTCGGCGGGCACCGAAGCGGGTCTGGGCGCGGACGGCGGAGCGCGGGACGCGCACGAGTTCGCGGTCGAGGATTTCGGCCGCTTCATGGGGACGGCCCAGATCGTGCAGGCACCAGCCGGTGGCCATGGTGACCGGGTCGGACACGGCCCAGGTACCTATTGTTGGACCGCCACGGGGATCTGCGGTGGCGTCGGCTAGCAGGCGAGCGGCCTCGTCGAGCAGGTGACGGCAGCGGTTGTAATCGCCGCCGAGGGCGTGTCCCTGGGCTTCGCGTTGCGCGGCTAGCCCGCGGATACGCGCGGGTACGTTCGGATCCGCTTGCGCCCGCCGGGCCAGTTCCACAGTCTGGATGGGGTCGCCGCGGTAGAGGGTGATCAAGGACCGCCGTACCAGCGCGTAGGCGGCAAGATCGCTGTCACCGGCCTCGGCGGCCATCTCCACGGCCTGGGTCGTCCACCACAGTGCGGCTTCGTCTTGTCCAGATTCCTGGGACATCCATCCGGCGTATTCAGCATAGCGGGCGGCCAGTAGCAGTAATCCCGTGCATGCCCGATCTGGGGCGGCGGCGGCCAGCTCTCGCAGGGTGTGGGTGTACGTGATCACTGAGGGCAGCACGACGCTCGGGCTGACTTTTTGCCCCAGATGCCGCGTCTGGTCGAATAGCAGGGGAAAGAACTGCAACGTGGTGTCGTTGCGGGTCGCCGCCGCCAGGCTTCCTGGGCCGGCGCCGAGTCCGAGCATCGTCGCCGTGCCCCTCATCAGGACGTCGCGGCGGGGTATCGGAGCGAACCTGCTTGTTCCGTCCGGGCCGAGCGTCATCGTCCACACCACCTGTCCGTTCTCACCGAAGCCATCGGCCATGTCGTACGCGCCGGTCGTGTCCGGCGTCGGGACCAGTGCTGCCAGCCGACCGTCAGCGCACAATACGGCGTCGCAACGCCGCGCCAAGCTGACGTTCGCGGGTTTCGTGCCTGTCTCGATCTTGCTGAGATAGCCTTTGCTGTAGTGCACTTCACAAGCCAGCCCGCTCAGCGACATCCCTGCCGCCTGGCGTAGCCGGCGTAACTCGGTCCCGAACTCATCATGTCCCGCAGCCATGCCTGCTCCTAGGCGTTTCCTGTTGCCCGCTCGCTGAGACGCGGTCAACTCGTTGCGCGCCGACCGCCGCTCACCGACATACTGACACAGTGGGCGATCGACCAGCACTCAAGATCTTTCGCCGTGTACCTTACAACTGTCGATTAGGAACCAGAAGCGACCTGGAATTGCCCGTCAGAAACCCTCAATTGCCAGTGCGAGCCGGGGAGTGTGGCCGGAAATAGACAGATTGCCGCGCCCGGTTATTGTCAAGTCGAAAAATGCAATCTCGTAAGGATGGTTCACGCATGGGCGTGTTCATTAACTTCCGGGTCGGCGATGGTCACGATATGGCGGTCGCCCTCGAGCAGAAGGCTCGGGCGCACTTCGGCGACGACCGAGTCTTTCGGTCGAGCCGATCGATCGAGCCTGGGGAGACTTCCGGCCGGCTCTGGTGGGTGGAGTGAAACGATGCCATGTCCTGCTCGCCGTCATTGGGTCAGGCTGGCTCGAGCAGCGTGATACCGATGGCAAGAGACGCCTCGACGATCCGGACGATTGGGTGCGACGCGAGATCGCGACGGCGTTCGCGCTCGGTAAACGGGTCATTCCGATCTTGATTGGTGACTACAGGCCTTCGGTCCAGGATAATCTGCCCCAGGACATTATCGGCTTGGTTTCCATGCAGAGCATTCGGGTGAACTATCGGACTTTCGACTCCGATGTCCGTTTCTTGCTCGAGAAATTGATCGAGCTAGAGCCCGATCTTGGGATCGGCGTGGTGCCGGGTCTGGTGGAGGTGGCGAAGTGGTGGGACGGATGGTCGAAGAGGACCGAGCCGGCGTTGCCCACGAACCTTCCCCTCGCCGGTCGAGACTTTGAGGTGAATATTTTTCGGGACTGGGTGCAGGGCCCTGCGTCGGTGCTGACGCTCCGCTCGTATTCGGCTGACGACGCGATGGCTTTCGTCGCCGCTGTCCTCGCCGAGCATCGTCCCGAGTTCCGCGCTGTGCTGGTGAGCAAGGAACAAGGCTTCTCGCAGTGCGAGCGGCTGCTCGGTCCGTTGGTCGTGGTCCTGCGTTGCGAGGAGGTCAATCCGCGGGTGTTGTCAGGTCGCGGTCACCATGTCGTTGTCCTGGACGCCGCCTGCCGGCTTGATTGTTCAGGCGTTGATGGCGGCCACGCAAGAGGGCAGCGTCGAACGGCCGGATGGTGATCTGTCGCCATATGCGATCGGGAGTGCGTCCAGCAGAACGGGAGGAGAGGCTGTGGGTTAAGAATTAGTGGCTGATCCTTGTGTTCGTCAGTTCGTCGTCGCTTGCCGGTGTGAGTCCGGTCCGGGTAGCTGCCAGGAGGCCTGGTAGCAGACTGGCGGCGTCGGAGGGAAACGTCCGGCGTCGAAGCCCAGTGTCGAAAGCCCTGTAAAGGGGGAGCGAGGATGCGGTCCGTAGCATGACGCGAAGCCTGCGGCGTCGTCAATATAGCCCGCCTTCGGGTGGGGATCAGGGAGTGCCGAGCCCCCTCCATCAGGGCGAAGGCCACGGAAGCGGTGTAGATCCTGGAAATACAGCCGTGAGGGACTCCCCGGCGTATGGGGCTCGGAACGTATCGATAGTGGCGATGGGAACTGGAGAGGCCCTCCCCGGCCCGGTGACCTGCGGAAGGGTGTCATCGGAAGCGACGTGCCTTATAACCGGTAATCCGGGAAGTGGGTGTGTGCCGGGTGGGCGTCGGAGGCGGCCATAGTGTGCGCCGGGCGGCGCAGAGAGCTAGCTGGTGAAAGTCCAGTCGGACCGGCCCCAAGCGGGGTCCGTAGCCGAAGGCGGGGGTAATGCCTCGCTGGGCGCCGTCAGGAGGTGAGTCAGGATGATCATGGGTTGTCGTGGCTGGCTGAGTGGTGGCGCAGGACAGGGCGCCCACCGTGAGGTGGGGTCTGAAGGGTTTGAGGCGAAACACCGAGCCGTAGCCGATTCTTGGCGAACCGGTCGGCCCGATCCAGGTGATGCCGAGCCTGCACTATGGGGGCGAAGGAAGTACTTGGGGCGCCTGGGCACAACAGGTGTGTGCGGGCGGCGCGGTGGGAAAGTTCTCTGCGTTACCCCGGGAGGTCTCGTACGGTCCCGCTCGCCGGAGTGGGTAGCTGGGCGTATAAGCCGAAAGGTGAAGTCGCAAGCGATGCTGTGCGAGAAGTCGGAGTGGTCCACGGTACTGAGGAACCAAAGAACAACAGAAACCTTGGGATCGCCGTGTGGGTGCGGCGGCGGGCGGTGACTCACAAGGGCACTGACCTGGGGAAGGGGCCACGGTGGGAATGGTAAACCTGATGCGATGCTGAGTGAGTAGGTGGCGGCGGGCTGATGGTTGCTGAGGCAATGACCGAGACGGCGCTGGGTGAGGATACTCGGGATCGTGGTGAGGGAAGCCAGGTGGTGAGGAAATGTGTGCAGGTGCGGAAGGCGCACTCGCTGATCGGGCAGGTCTATGATCCGCGCAATCTGGCGCGGGCGTGGGCACGTGTGAAGGAGAACCGAGGTGCTGGTGGTGTGGACCGGGTCAGTATCGACCGGTTCGAGCGAGACCGCCGGCGTTATCTTACGGTGTTGCATCAACGGCTGGCGGAGGGGCGTTATCGTCCTTTGCCGGTGCGTCGGGTGGAGATCGACAAACCGGGGTCGAGCGCTAAGCGTCCGCTGGGTATTCCTACTGTCCTGGACAGGGTGTGTCAGCAGGCGTTGCGTCAGGTTCTGGAGCCGATTTTCGAGCCGGCGTTCTCCGAGGTCAGTTTCGGGTTTCGGCCGGGGCGGTCGGCGCATCAGGCGATGCGTCGGATCTGGGGGCAGATGCAGGCGGGTGGGAGATGGATCGTTGATGCTGATATCGCCGATTTCTTCGGGACGATCTCGCATGATCGACTCGTCGCCCTGGTGGCGGAACGGGTCGCCGACGGTAAAGTGCTGAGTCTGATTCGTCAGATGCTCACGGCCGGAGTACTGCGAGACGGTGTCTATGAGAGCACAATCGCTGGCACGCCGCAAGGCGGGGTCATCAGTCCGTTGCTCAGTAATATTTATCTGCACGTGTTTGACGAGCAGATGCAGCGGGCGGGATTCCAACTCACGCGCTACGCTGACGATTGGCTGTGCGTGTGCCGGACTCGCGAGGAAGCGGAACGGGCGCTGGCGAGCGCCCGTGCGGTGCTAGAAGGACAGCTCGGGTTACGGATTCATCCGGAGAAAACCCGGATTGTGCACGTCGGTCAGGGGTTCGAGTTCTTGGGTTATAAGATCGGACTGGGGCGTGGGTTGCGGTTCAAGCAAGGCGGTAAGGGCTTGTACGCGATTCCGCGGCAACGGTCGATCGATCGGTTCAAGGATAAGGTGCGGGCGCTCACGCGACGCCGCATCGCTGTGCCCCTGGAGGAGCTGGTCTATGCCTTGAACCCGGTAATTAGGGGATGGGGCATGTACTATCGGCGCGCGCACGTGCGCCGGTTGTTCAATCGGCTCAACAGATGGATCGTGCGTCGGTTCTGGGGTTGGCGGTTTAAACGGTGGCGTAACGCTGGATGGCGGACGTTGCCAGAGACACGCCTTTATGGTGAGTACGGGCTGGTGAACCTTCTGCAACTGATTCCCAGCATGCGTGACTACTACCGCCAGAAGGGCTATACCCATTGAGAGCCGCTTGCGGGAAAACCGCACGAGTGGTTCGGTAGGGCGGGCGGAGGCAGCGGGCTTCTTCTGCGGCCTCCCCCGACCCGACACTGCTTGAGCCGAGCGGACAACAGAACCGCCGGGGAGGGAAGGGCCGCTGCTTCGTCGATGCGTTGTGTCTGACTTGGAGGGGCCCGGTGAGTCCTGTAGTGGC
>Ga0213881_10001446_pt1 | contig 11356 bp, 19 predicted proteins | sample BarmaccoBMER_R08_FD_160104 | JGI IMG/M metagenome (GOLD analysis project Ga0213881, IMG submission 160104) | Barbacenia macrantha exposed rock microbial communities from rupestrian grasslands, the National Park of Serra do Cipo, Brazil - ER_R08 ... | reverse complement strand
CCGTCATCAGGCCCGCGGCGGCGAGCTGTGCGTCAGTGACCAGCGACCGCGCCACGCCGCCGCGGGCGTTGCGCGGCAGCTCGCCGGGCCGCGGCACCACGCCGCACAGCGGGCAGCGGCGCGAGGCCCCGCCCTGCCTCTTGAGCTGCCGCTCACGGTCGGCGCCGACGGGCCACGTGCGGGCGAGCTGCCACGTGATGCCCGCCCGGCGGACGGCCAGCATCAGCCGGGCGCCGCTCACTGTCCCGTGCTGCGCCAGGCGTCGGGCCAGGGCACGCGGGCCGCCTCGGACGCGCCCTGTGTAGTGGCCGGCGCAGTCCCGCAGCGGCGCGCCCGGATAGGGCACGTACAACTCATCGAAATGCAGCAGGTAGACGATCACGGCTGACCGTCCGGGCCGCTCAGGCAGATGACGGCCGCCGGGCTCGGCGCGCACCCGGCCGCAGCCAGGACCGCGGCCATGTCGGCGCCGGAGATCAGGCCCCGGCGGCACGCACGGTCATACCGGGCCAGGTGGTAGCTGCCCGGCCCGGCGCCCGGCGGCACGGCGCACGGCTCACGGTGCCGTGCCCAGCACTGCCCGCACGTGGCCAGGCCGACCAGCTCGCGGACCTCGGCCATGGTCCGCGGCCGGGCTGGCGCGCTGCGGGCCGTCATGACAGGCCGCCGGTCAGCTCGGCGAACGCCTGGCGGATCTTCTCCGCCTCGGCCAGATTCCCGGCGTGCGCGATCATCTTGACCGCGCCATCGGCGGTCGGATGGTACCTCCGGTCGAGCGCGCGGCCGACAGCCTCAAGCTCCGCTCGGGACCGCGCGCAGTAGTCGAGGTACTCGCCGACCTGCCGGGCGTAGTGCTGCCAGCCTTCCGCGGGCGGTTCGGTCATGACTCACCGCCCGCGGCCGGACCGCACTGGCAGGGGCCGCCGTGCTCGGCGGCTTCGGCCTGGCGGGCGTAGGCGAGCGCCTCGCGCAGCGCGTCGAGGTACTCCGGTGACGCGGTCAGCGTCGTCTGCCCGGGCCGGTAGGTGTCGAGGATGCGGGCGCGGAGCGTGGCGGGCAGCCGGTACCAGTGCGTGCGGCACATCAGGTAGGCGGCCCTGGTGTGCTTGCGGCACCGGGGCCACGGGCACGGGTGCGGGCGCTTCGGCTCACCGCGGTGGCGGCCGGTCATCATGATCGCCGCCCGGGGCCGGACCTGTGCAGCGCCTCGACCTCCGGGCGCCGGTACCGCGGCCTGCCGTTCTCGTCGTGGATCTCGGTCAGCCTGCCCGACCTGGCCCACCGGGCCACCAGGTTTGAGGTGACGCCGAACAGATAGGCCACCTCGCGGCGGGTCATCAGCTCGGCGGGTTCGGGCGGGGGAGCCGCCAGCTCCCGGGCCAGCGTGTCATAGGTCTCGGCGGTCTCGAAGTCGGCGAAGTGCTCCGGACAGACGCCATCCGGCGTCGTATCGCACCGCTCGCACCCCGCGGCGGCCAGTGCGCGCCGGTAGGCGGCAGCGTCGGCAAGCGCCCGCAGCACGGTCGCCATTTGCGGGCCGGTCAGCTCCGCCCCAGGTTGTACGGTCATTTACGGGTTCCCTTCCGGTTGGATCGGATCGGTTCCCAGCGCGGGTCGCGGCCTCATCCGCGGCTCGCGCCCAGGTCATCAGGTGTGACCGGCTCGGCCGGATCGGCGAGCCGCAGCCGTAGCACGGTCGCGTCGCGGCGGCCCGGCGCGGCCGTGCGGCCCGTCCAGCGGTCAAGATCAGCGGGCTTCCACGCGGGCTGATTGCCCACCCGGAACTCGCCCGGCACGGCCCCGCCGCGCTCCCGGCGCTTACGGAACGCGTCAACGCTCAGCTCGAGATATGCGGCCCCGGCGGCCAGGCCGACGATCGTGTCGCCGGTCGCCGGTCGCGCATCCGCGGCCAGGTCAGGCGCCTCATCGCGGGCATCGAGCAGCCACGAGCGCACCTCGTCGGGCTCGGCGAACACGAGCTGCAACCACTCCAGCTCGCCCCCCGCGTACACCAGGAACCGGCCCCGCGGCTTCTGCGACCGCAGGAACGGCGGCACGCCGACCAGCCGCGCGTAATCCTGCGGCCCGTACCCGGCCAGCATCCGCACCCCGAACGAGCCGAGCATGCCGCCGAGAATCTGGTAATCGAGCCGCTGGCCGGCCACGATGACATGCGCGCCGCACTGTGCGCCCATCCACACGCACGCGGCCACGTCATCCCACACGGGCGGCAGAGCCGGGTCCGACCGCTCCTTGACGCGCCGCCAGTGCTGCGCCCACATGCCGCTGAGCTGGCTGACCTCATCCAAGATCAGCAGAGACCGGCGGAACTCGGCCGTAGGATCGGCCGTCAGCACCTCATAGCGGTCATCGACCAGCTCGCGGAACCGGGCGACTCCCCGCCACATGGCCTCGATGTCCCGCGGGTCGTTGAGCAGCTCGACGCCCGGCAGCCCGGCCAGCGCGAGCAGGCTCACCCGCTTCGGGTCGATCGCGGTCACCCGCCCGGCCGCGCACTGCGGCGCGTCATCGGGCAGCGGCTGCCGCTTCCACTGGCGCATGACCTGACCGCCGGTCAGCAGCAGCAGCGTCGTCTTACCGCGGCGCGAGCCGCCGTGAATCGCGATGTGCGGGTCTTCGCTGGACGTGTCCCAATCCCGCTCCGTCCCGTCAGCGGCCACGCCGAGCAGCACCTTGCCCGGCTCGCGCGCCTCGATCGCCTCGCGCATCTCGGCGAACGGCACCAGCGCGGGCGGCACCGGCGCCCGCGTGACGCCGAGCACCATCGGATACTGGCTGGTCCGCCAGTGCCATTTCAGGTCAACCCCGAGCCGGGCGCCTATGACCTCCTCGACCACGCGTTTCTGATCTGCCGTCGCGGCCCAGTGGTCGGGCAGCTCAAGCGCGGCGACATGCTCGCCCCCGGCCGCCTCCGCAAACCCGGGCTCGACCGTGAGCGCAGCCTCGGCCGCCCGCGGCGCGACCCCCAGGAACGGCGCCAGCGCCGCCGCAGTCGGCCGCTCAAGTGTCCGCCGATGCCGCCAGAACCGGACCGCCATCACACACCGCCAGGCCAGCAGCCCGAGCACCGGGCCGCCGGCCAGCGCCAGCACCCACTCAGTACCGGCCCGCCAGCGCCACAAGCCCACCACCACGGCGACCAGGACCAGGCGCACGGCCGCCCGCTTCCACCCGGCCCACAACCGCCAGCGCGGCTCAGCGGCCAGCCAGCCACGCTCGCATTGCGTCCCGTCCTGCCAGAACGTCGCATCCGACATGGACCGGCCGTGCCAGTGCTTCCCGATCGCCCACCGCACCAGCACGCGCGGCAGCGTGTGACGCGGGCGACCAACGCTCATCGCAGCTCACCCCAGTTGTCCACCACGTCGAGAACGACAGCCAACGCGGCACCGTCGTAGTATTCGCGGCCTCTGATTGGCTCGGCCTCGGCCAGCCGGAGCGTAGCCAGCACCGCTCGTTCCATATCTGGCGCCACGGAGCCAGGCAGCCCCGCGGCCAGGCGCACAACCTCGGCGTAACCATGGAGAGCATGACGGCCGAGCCGATCGCGCGGATCTCCTGAGGTAATCCCGAATTTGATCCGCTGCCGGGCTTGATCAGCCACGACATAGAACACGTCCCACGCCTTACCTGCACAGATACGGCAGATACCGCGCCCGGCGGCAACGCTGGCCGGATGCGGCCCGCATTCGTGACCGGCAGCGCACAGGACCCGGTGAGGATGATTCACCCCGAGCCACTCCGGCTCAAGCAGCGTCGCGCCCAACTCGGCCAGCCGAGCACGGAACGCCGCCTCAGCGGCCTTTGAGTCGCGGCTGGCGCATGTTCGGCATGGGCTTTTCCCTCTGGCGATCCCATGCGGGCGAGGTGCGCATTCGTGCCCGGCCGCACACAGGATCCGATGCGGCACGTTCGCGCCGAGCCACTCCGGCTCAAGCAGCGTCACGCCCAACTCGGCCAGCCGGGCGCGGAACGCCGCCTCAGCGAATGCCGGATCGTTGCGCGCACAGGAACGGCAAATGCCAATCCCCTCAATTACGTGGTTAGGGCGAGGCGTGCATTCGTGCCCGGTCGCGCAGCGAACCCGGTGCGGCTTGAGAGTGCCAAGCCATTCCGGCTCAAGCAGCGTCGCGCCCAACTCGGCCAGCCGAGCACGGAACGCCGCCTCGGCGGCTAGGGACCGGACGGAGCGACCCATTACAGATCCTTTCCAGACGCCGCGGCGGCCAGCGACGCCATGCCGATCGCCAGGAACCCAGCCGTTACCAGCGCCAGGCTCACCCCGCGCAGCGTCAGCCACGCCGTGATTTCGCCGAGCGCCAAGCCGCCGAGCACGACCGCTGTCACCCGCTTCTTACGCCGGGCCGCGCCGAACGCGCGCCGGGCGAGTTTGAATGCGTGCCCCGGGTTCACTAGGCCCCGGCCGCCCCGCATGCGCCGCGAGTGCTGGTGCACCGTCGTCGTGCCGCCCGACTTGGTACGGCGGTTATGCGTGCGGACGTTGCCCCTAGCCATCGCGACCGGCCTCCCCGCGACGCTGCCAGTGGGGCGACAGCTCGGGATGGTTGTGGTGGCAGATCGGGTAGGGGCAGTGCACCCCGTCGCCGTCGTCGCCGGTCACGACATGCGGTTGTGCGTCGATACGCGGATACGCCGACACGCGGGCACGTGGCGGCTCAATCGCCCCGAGTGCGTGGCGGCCGTCGAGCACGACGGGCTCGCGGACGGCAGTCAGCACGGGCGGGCGGGCGGCCCGGGCAGCTCGCGCCCGCCCCCGGCGCACCTGCCAGACCGCCACCGCGACGACGACGCTCACTACCAGGAGCACGCCCGCCACCACGGCCGCGATCTCCACGAGACCGACCGCGGCTTGCACGGCGGGCCGTGCGCACGCCGCGGCGACGACGACGGCCAGGACCACGAGCACGGCCCCGCCACCACCTCGGCCGCCCCGGCAGGGAGTCCAGTGGTATCCGTGATCGTTCACCGGGTCACCTCCCGGAGCCGTCCGACCAGGTTCGCGAGGTGGCCCTCTGCGAGCCCAAGGAGATATGCAGCCCGCGGGCCGTCAGCGGTGAGCATCTCGGCGTCCAGCGAAAGCAGGAACAGCTCGGCCTGGTCAAGGTCGAGCGCGGCGCCCGGGCCGAGCGCCACCTTGGCGGGCTCGGCCTGGCGCCCCGGGTGCAGGTGAACGACGGTCGCGCTCATGCCGCCACCTCCGGCACGGCCCCGGGCTCGGGTGCCCGGCGGTTGCGGCGCCGCTTCCCGGAGACGCCGCGCTTCACGTCGTGCATGTACGCCCGGTCAGCGGTCACGCCACGCTCGGCGAGCCAGCGCTGAGCGTCGAGCACGACACCTCCGCAGTGCGCCAGCGCGAGCCGGATCGCCTCGGCCTTCGGCATGCTGGCCAGCACGCCGTTAGGCGGCACGTCGGGCAGCTCGGGCGCCGCGTCGTCGTCGGCCTGGCCGTCGCGCTCGGCCCGCAGCATGAACAGATGCGAGACCAGCCCGAGCGTCACCGGAGGCACGGCCGAGACCGCCACCACCACGGGCCAGGTGATCGAGTACACCCCGGCCGCCGCGGCATGCAGTGCGGCATTCCCGGCCATGCTCGCCACGATCGCCAGCACCGCGTTACGCCGGGCGCGCAGCCGAGCCGACGCGCTCGCGGTCCCGCGGCCGAGCCACACCCGCAGCGCGGCGACCGCGTAGGCGTCCACGGTCAGCGGGAACAGCGGCGCCGTCAGATGCGACCAGCCGCACCGCAGCGCCAGCCCGTACAGCGCGGACCAGGAGGCGACGGCCGCCGCTATGCCCGCGACCCACGCCGCGGCGAGTAGCACTGGGTCACGGTTGGGACGGGCCTGGATATCTACCTCGTGCGGCCGGGCCGCCGTAGGCTCATGCATGGATCGGCTCCTTTCAGCCGGTCGCAGGCCCCCGGCCCGAGAGCTATCCGCCAAGATTCCGCTCGGACCGGGGGCATTCGTCTTACTCGGGTGAATGCCTCCCTCCTGGTCATAATCAGCGCTCACCCAAACGATACACCGCATAGGCAGTGTATAAACAGGTCCGCATGTCGGCCGGTCACGACTTCGGGCATGTGCGCGTCAGGTAAGCGCGCGGAAGTCGGCCGCGATACGGCCGAGGTGATCACGGGCCGCGTCATCCCACGCCGCGAGCGACTCCAGAGCGCCGAACAGCTTGACGTGCTCGGCCACGTCGTCGGGCTCGGTCAGGAACGCGGTTGCAACGCGGGTGCCGACGAGCACGGCCCGGTCGTCGTAGATCGAGAAACCATGCAGCGGGAACACGTCGGCGGGAGCCGTCCACGGGATGACGCCCACCCGGACATGCGGACGGTGGCTGATCTCGGCGAGGTGGTCGAGCTGGTCGGCCATCACGGCCGGGCCGACCGCTTGCCAGCGCAGCGCGCCCTCAGTCATGAGCAAGGTGATATCCCGGCCCGAGTCGAGGATGCGCTGACGGTCGAGCCGCTCGGCGACGCAGCGGTCGAGCGCCTCCCCGGTGATATCCCCGCCATCGGCGAATACGGCCCGGGCGTAATCGGCCGTCTGCGCCAGGCCGACGACGACCGCGCAGTGAAAGGCGCGGAGGCGGGCAGAGTCGGCCTCGACGCGGGCAATGCGCTGCTGCATCCGCCAGGCGCCGCGGGCGAGCACGATCCGAGCCCGCGGCGTCGGCGCGACCCGGAAGTCGGCGACCGCCCGCAAGAGCTGACGGCGGGTATCGGCGTCCGCCCGGTACAGCTTCGCGAGCGCCCGGATCTCGTCTTCACGGGGGACAAAGCGGCCCGTCTCGATGTTCGATATGCGCCGCTGCGATGTGCCCAGCCGCCGGGCCGCTTCCGTACCGGACAGCCCGGCGGCTTTCCGCAGGTCCCGCAGCGTGGCCGATAGCCAGTCCCGGCCACGCTCGGCGTCGGTCATCTACGCGGCCCGGGCGCGGTGGTACTGCGGGTGCCGCGCCCAATAGTCGGCGAACGGCTCGGCGGCATTCCACGCGGCATCACGGGCGCGGCGGTAACGGGCCAGCTCGCCCGGCCCGGCCGGGTCGGCGCCGATGAACCGGCCGCGGTCGTCATACTGCATGATCAGGACGGCCCGGCCGTCGAGCAGCCAGAAATCCTCATCCGGCAGGCCCGCGGGCCGCGGACGCTCGGCCAGGTCGAGGATGCGCACATCGGCGCCCGCATGAATGTTGATCGCATAGCCCCACTCGAAGGCATACCGGAGATAGTCCGACAGCGGGCCGCGCACGACATGCACCCACTGCCAGCGCTTACCCGCCGCGGCGTCGGCGCGCAGCTCGTCAAGCCAGGCGTTTTTACGCGCCGCGTCGGGCACGTCCTCGCCCGCGAGGTACCGGGCGAAGTCCCCGCCATCGGAAGCCACGGCGTAGTTGTCGCGTACCTCAAGGCGGAACGCGGTGTGGTGGAAATGCGCGGCGAAGAACTCGTCTAGCGCGCGCTCGTCTAGCACGTTCAGGTCACCTCCCAAGCAGCGAGGCGGGCACCTCCACTGCCATCTCGTCATCGCCGATTCCGAGGCCCGCGAGCGCCTCCGGGTCGCGGACGACCTTGCCGACCACCACGCAGCTACCGCGGTCAGTGTCGGCCAGGGTCGGGCACGTCTTCCCATCGGAGCAGCTATCGCGGATTACCCGGACGACTTTTACCTTCATGGCGGACCTCCTAGAGCGCTGATCTGCCATTACGGTACTAGACACCTTTAGCGGGTGTATAGCGCCGCGCCCACCGCGGGCGCCGTCGCCGCGCGGCCCGTAGATACGCCGATACGTGCCCGCGCGTATGCGTAGACACGTGTTCACGTGCGGCGTACGCTGCGAGCATGGCACTTGTTGTCACTGTGGCAAACCTCAAGGGAGGCGCCGGGAAAACCACGGTTGCCGTCACGCTGGCCGAAGCTGCCAGCTACGGCGGCCCGGTCGTCTTGCTCGACTGCGACCCGCAAGGCTCGGCCCTCGACTGGTCGCAGCTCGCCGCCGACTCCGGGCATCCGTTCCGCTCGGTCGTCCGCGGCATCCCGGCCGCCGACCTGCAGCGCCGCATCCGACCCGAGACGGCTAACTACGCCGTCGCCGTCATCGACGCGCCCCCGCCCGGCGCGCTCGACATCGCCCGGGCCGCGATCGACGTAGCCGACGTGCTCGTGATCCCGAGCCCGCCGAACATGGCCGACCTCCGGCGCGTACCGGCGACGCAGGCCGAAGCCGCCCGGCACGGCATTCCCGCGGCCGTCGTGTTCACCTTGGTCCGCGGCGGGCTCGCCGACTACGCCGCCGCCAGGAAGGCGCTCACTGACGCGGGAATGCGCGTGTTCGCGACCTGGCTACCGCTCAGCGTCGCTATCTCCCGGGCCTACGGCCACCCAGTGACCGGCCCGCTCGCCGGGTACGGCATCGCCCTCATGGGCGAGATCATCAACCTCAGCAAGGAGGCGACCCAGCATGACCGACCAGACCGCAGCCGCCAAGCCCGCTAGGGGCAAGACCGCCGCGGCCGGAGCCAAGCTCGCCGAGCAGATGGCCGGTATCGTCGCCCACCCGGCGGCCGAGCCGGAGGCGACCGCTGAACGCGCCGAGCGCTCCCGGCGCGCGGCGACCGAACGCAGGCGCAGCACTCCGGCCACCACCGCGCGCACCGTCCGCGCCGTCGCGCCGATGCCCGCTGCACAGCCCAAGCCGAAGGCCGTCTATTCAGCCAGGATCAGTCACACGACGACGCCCGACCAGCTCGACGCGCTCGAAGAGGTGAGCCGCCAGGCCCGCCGCGCGACCGGCCAGGCCGTGCCGCTCACCTCGCTATTGCGGGCCGCCGCGGCGATCTGCCTCGACGACGCGCGGCTACGCGAGCGCATGGCCCGGCTCGCCCGTACTGAATGGCGCTAGCCGGTACGTACCTACTTCCGAACCGCAAACACGCTTTTACGTCTTTACGTGTGCTCTGACCAGCACTAGGATTGACTAATATCCATTTCCGCCCACCTCTGGAGGTGATCCGGTGACTGCCACACCGGACCCCGCGGCCGAGCCCGCGACATGCTCCGCTCACTGCGAGAGCCACTACTGCCACTTGCCCGCCGACCACGCCGGGCTCCACGAGACACCTGCTTACGAGCGGCTCAGCACGGGCACGCGCCGCTTTGGCGAGCTGCGCCCCTATGGCTGGCACCACGGCGACGGCCTCGACGACGAACGCGCCCGCCAGGACGCCCGCGCCCGCCAGCTCAACCGCATGCCGAAGCGCGACCTCGTGGCGATCATCATGCAGCGCGCCCGCGAGCGCGGCGCTAGCTGGCTCATCGGCGGCCCCGCAGTGATGAGCAAAGATGAGCTGATCTGGGCCGTCCTCCGCTGGGAGTGGCCTGGTGAGGACCGCTGCGACTCCGAGCGGTGCACCTGGCCGCACGGCAAGCACTCGCCTTTCTGCGTCCCGGGAGTGAGGCTGACATGACCTGGAACGACCACGACCATCGCGGCGAGTACGCCGAAGAACGGCACGACCACGACAACGACTATGCCGGGAAGCACCACCGGCACTACGACCTAGAGCGCGACACCGAAGGCGCCCGCGGGCAAATCGACGCGCTGCGGCAGGTCATCGATTTGATGCGTGAGCACATGGGAGAGCTGAGCCGCGGCCTGGACGACGCCCTCGGCCGTATCGCCGACCTGGAGAAGCAGACCCCGCAGGCCCGGCAACTCCAGCTCGAAGCCGACCTCGCCGCGGCCGACCTCGCCGAATCCGGATATGACCGACACGGGCGCGACTGCCAGTGCTCCTACTGCGCCACCGACGAGGAGCCCGAGCACGCCGAGTACGACCCCGGCCCCGAGGTGGACGACGAAGGCGGCATGTCCGAGTACCGCTACCACGAGCCGGAGCCGTGGCAATGAGAGACCCGCACGTCCACGTCGAGCGCGACCAGCTCTTCACGCACGCCGACATCCGCCGCGTGATCTCGCAGGCGACCGGCCTCGCGGTGGACGCGCCCAAGACGGTCACAACCGGATGCGGCAAGCGGCGCCCCTACGTGATGACCTCGACCGTGCCCGAGCGCGTGACCTGCCTCGCCTGCCGCGAGCACGCCCGGCGCCACCACCTCGACCAGGCCGAGTCGGCCGAATCGCTCATGACCATTCCCGAGGCCGACCCGATATGGGCCACGGCCAAGGTAACGCCCGCCGGGCTCGCCGAGTCTGCCCGCGAGCACCGCGCGACCGCCGCAAGATTCGAGGCGACCCGATGACCAGTCAGCTCTACGCGGTGCTGCCGATCCCGGCGCACCCGCCCTACCCTCGGCCGTGCCCGGCCTGCGACGGCCGCGGCGTCACGGGCGACCGCTACGAGATGGCGACTGACGGCGGTCCGATCCTCCTGGTTGACGTGATCTGCCCGGAGTGCGGCGGGTGCGGCAACGGCGACCACGAGCACGCCGAGTGCCCTGCCGACGCGCACGCCTACCCGGACGAGCACGACGCCGACGATGACGGCCAGGACGGCGGCGACGGGCCACCCTGCTACTCGTGCGGGTCGGGCCGTGGGTGGAACGCCGTCCAGGGCATCGGCCAGAGCGACGACGGCGCCCCCGAGGGACTCGCCGTGCTGCGCGTGCCCTGCGGATGCTCGGCGGATCGCCTGGTGGTCGGCTTCGACCCGGACGCACTCATGGCGGCCGAGTTCCCGCCGGAGGCAACCCGGTGAGCGAGGCAAAGTTCACCATCGGCGCGGCCGACCCGTCATGGTTCCCGCGGTCCTCCGCGTGGGGGGCAGCACCCGGCCTCCCGGCGCCGGGGGACACCCCCGACGCCGCTTCCGCGGATCACCGGTCCACCGGTCCAGAAGCGCCGTCCGGGCAGGTCAGCCCGGATGACCGGCCCTGGACCGGTGCTGGACCGGACCAGTCGGGCGAAGGACACCGGCCCGGCACGGCTGACGCGGCTTCGGCGGCACGGTTAGCCCGGCTTACCGGCGATTTTCCGGCTACTCTGCCAGTTTCGCAGCACTTGAGGAGTCCAGCAGGGGCGGCCATCGGGTGTCTTGCCTTCCCCGGGAATGGGGCGGCGGGTGCGGGCGCGGCGGAAGCTGTCGGGCTTGTCGTAGCCGAGGTAGCGCGCGGCCGCGGCGATGCCGATGATCAGCGCCTCACCGCCTGTAGTCGCGTCCTGGTCCGGCGTGGTGCAAGCGGCTTCGGGGGGCTCGTCGGGGGGAGCCGGGGCGTGATGTCTTCCGGGGCGGTAGGTCATCTCGGCGGCCGGCCATTGCGGCCCCGCGGCTCCGGCAGGGGACTCA
>Ga0213881_10001445_pt1 | contig 11363 bp, 9 predicted proteins | sample BarmaccoBMER_R08_FD_160104 | JGI IMG/M metagenome (GOLD analysis project Ga0213881, IMG submission 160104) | Barbacenia macrantha exposed rock microbial communities from rupestrian grasslands, the National Park of Serra do Cipo, Brazil - ER_R08 ... | reverse complement strand
CCGCTTTCGACGTCCAGAACGTTTTCTCACGGGCCTCGATCAGCCGGCGGGCCGAAGGGCCGGGCAATACGTACACCTCAATTGCGCCCAACTCGGTGAGCAGCTCACCGAGCCGCTCGATGTCGGCCTCCAGCCGGTCGGCGTGAGTACTCTCCAACATCACCAACAGGTAGGCTTGCGCGCTGTCCCGGATCTCGGCGGCCACCCCGAGCTCCAGCTGGTTGGCGTGGGTGATCGCCGCCAGGGTGAGCGCGTCGAGGTACTCCAGGATCGACGGCCCGACCCCGCTGGCCACTACCTTCGGCACGGCCCTCGCCACCTCGTCCACGGTGCGATACGGCGCGAGCACGCAGGCCTGGTGCGGCGGACGGGGGTAGAGCCGCAGGGTCACTTCGGTGATGAGGGCGAGCGTTCCCTCCGAGCCCACGATCAGTTGGGTGAGATCGTAGCCGGTGCTGGCCTTGGCCAGCTTGCCGCCGGTGCGGATCACTTCGCCGGTGGGCAGCGCGACCTGCAGACCCAGCACCTGGCTTCGGGTCACCCCGTAGCGCACCGCGCGCATTCCGCCGGCGTTGGTGGCCACGTTCCCGCCCAGGCTGCCGCTGAGCTCTCCGGGGTAAACCGGGTATGTCAACCCGTACGCCGTCGCCGCTTCGTCGAGCTGAGCCAGCGTCACCCCCGCCTGTACCACGGCGACGTGATTCGCCGTGTCGATCTCAAGGATGGCGTTCATTCGCTCGAAGGAAATCACCACGCCCCCTGGTTGCGGCACGGCCGCGCCGGACAGCCCGGTACCGCTGCCTCGGGCGGTCACCGGGATGCCGTGTGCCGAGGCCAGCCGCAGCACCGCCGAGACCTCGGCGGTGCTCGCTGGGCGCACCACCGCGGCGGGCCGCGCCGGGGTGACCGACAACGCCTCATCGTGGCCGTAGTCATCGCTGATCCGGTCGCCAGTCAGCACGTGATCGATGCCTACCAGGTCGGCCAGTGCCGCTTCGATCTCGACCACGGTGCGCTCCCTGTCTCCGCTGTCTTGAGCTCCACTGTGGTAGATGGATGACTGGATGGTCTGGAGCCCGGTTGCGGGATGCAAGTCAGCCTCGGCCGGTCTTAACGATAGTCGAGCTGGATACGGTCGTGGGGCGACCATAGCTCGACGAAGCCAGATGCCGGACAGGCGGTGGTATGGGACCCTGCCGACGTGGCCGTGCCCGCCAGGGAGCCTGCCGACGTGGCCCCCACTCGCCATCGGTGGTCCGAGATGGCCTCGGACCGTGTCCTTACCCTGCCCAACCTGCTCAGTCTCGCGCGACTGGCAGGGGCGCCGCTGCTCCTGTGGCTGCTGCTTGGCCCGCATGCCGACCGTGCCGGCGTACTCGTGCTGATTGCCAGCGGGCTCACCGACTGGCTCGACGGCAAAACGGCGCGCTTGCTCAACCAGCACAGCCACCTCGGTGAGTTGCTGGACCCAGCCGTGGATCGACTGTACATCCTGGCCACCCTCGCGGCGTTCTTGATCCGAGGCATCGTGCCGTGGTGGGCCGTCGCCGCGCTGGTCGGCCGGGATCTGGTCTTGGCGGTGTGTATCGGCGTGCTGCGTCGGCGCGGGTATCGCTCTTTCCCGGTGACTTACCTCGGCAAGGCCGCGACGCTCAACCTGCTTTACGCGTTTCCGCTGCTGTTGCTCGCCGAGGGCACTTCGGGTATCGGTCCCGATCTGCTTGGAGTGGTTCGAGCGTTGGCCTGCGCCTTCGCCGTATGGGGCGGCGCGCTGTACCTGTGGTCTGGGGTGGTGTACCTGGCGCAGTTCCGTCGGGCCCTGCGAAGTTCGGGCGAGCTTTGAACAAGATGCCGTGCTGACGCTCAACCCCGGCGCTGAAGCCGCCCTCTGGACCGGCCCGTTCGGTGACCCGGTCGGCGGCGTCGATAGGCTGCCTGGGTGATCCCAGAGGACCTGCACTACACCGAGGACCACGAGTGGGTCCGCACCGTATCCGAGAACACGGTACGTATCGGCATTACCGATTATGCCCAACGCCAGCTCGGCGACGTGGTATATGTGGAACCTCCAACGGTCGGTCAGCGAGCTAACGCCGGGGAAGCCCTCGGAACTATTGAGTCCGTCAAAGCCGTTTCTGAACTGTACGCGCCAGTGAGTGGGCAAGTGGCGTCCGTGAATACGGTTCTCGCTGATGAGCCGGAATTGGTCAACACCGAGCCCTACAACGATGGTTGGATGGTTGAGATCCGGCTTGACGGCCTGGTCGGTGATGCTCTTACTCCGCTGCTCAACGCAGAGACCTACCGCTCGCTGACCGAGCGGTCTTGAACACCACGCTGCGCGGTAAGTTGGGCGCAACCCACCACTGCCGTCAGCGGCCCACCGACACCGCGCAAGAGGAGATCCCGAGGTGACCAGCAACCACGGGCCCGGCGTACCACCGGAACGTTCCCCGGAGACGACGTCGATTTTCCGGGCGGACTTTCTCGCCGAGCACGACACCCCGCAGGCCGAACCGCGAGTATCGGGGGTTGATGCGCTGCCGCCTGGCTCGGCCCTGCTGGTGGTTAAGCGAGGACCGAACGCCGGTTCCCGGTTCCTGCTCGACCGGGCGACCACCAGTGCTGGCCGGCATCCGGAGAGCGACATTTTCCTGGATGACGTGACTGTTTCCCGTCGCCACGCCGAGTTCCGCAGAGACGTCGGGGAATTTGTGGTAGTGGACGTCGGCAGCTTAAACGGCACGTATGTCAACCGAGAGCCGGTGGACACAGCCGTGCTCGCCAACGGCGATGAGGTGCAGATCGGCAAGTTCCGGCTGGTTTTCCTGACCGGTCCTCGGGACGCCGGTCCGGGGGAGATCCAGGGGCGCGGATGATCGTCGAGGTGGTCGCCGGCTCGGCGGCGGGATCGTGACCGCCCCGCAGTGGTCCCGAGGGCGGGGAGCCGAGGAAGGTCGGTGGAGTATCGGTGCGGTGCTCGACCGGCTCCGTCCCGAGTTTCCGGACGTGACCATCTCCAAGATTCGTTTTCTGGAATCGGAGGGTCTAGTGTCCCCGGCGCGCAGCGCCTCAGGGTATCGCCAGTTCACCGCTGAGGATCTCGAGCGGCTCCGGTTCGTCCTTGCCGCCCAGCGCGACCACTACTTGCCGCTCAAAGTGATCAAACAGCAGCTCGACGAGCGGGATCGGCAAAGTATGGACGAGTCCCGACCACTGGTCGTGGTGCCCAGCGGTGATCCAGAGATTGTCCGGCCGACCCCGAAGATACGGCTGACCAGGGAAGATCTGCTCGCCGAGACCGGCATCGACGGTGTAACCCTGGCGGCACTCGAGCAGTACGGCATTGTCCGAACCGGGCCCGCCGGGTTCTACGACGCCGACGCGGTGGAGCTGGCCAAGGCCGCGCGTGCGCTCACTGACTTCGGGCTCGAGCCTCGCCACCTTCGGGCCTTTCGCGCGGCGGCGGACCGGGAGATCGGCTTGCTGCACCAGATCGTTGGTCCACTGGCCCGCCAGCGGGACCCGGACGCCTCTTCCCGGGCCGAAGATCTGCTGCGTGAGATGGCCGGGTTGTCGGTTCGGCTGCACGGCCTCCTGATCCGAGCGGGCTTGCGGGAGGGGCTACCTCGGTGAATCTTGCCCGGCGGCACGACCTGTCGCCGGATGGCGCGCAATCGGCCGCCCATCCGTGTAGCGTCTTCCAGTACCAGGGTCCACCGGATCCGACCCGACTAGCAAAGCAACCAGAGGTTCTATCGCCAGGGGCGATCAGGTGGTGCGAGTCCCCGTCGGGGAGGGAGGCCAAGGCGCGTGAGTGAGATGCGCGTAGTGGGTGTTCGAGTCGAGCTGCCCGCGAACCAACCCATTCTCCTGCTGCGGGAGACAAGTGGCGATCGGTACTTGCCGATCTGGATCGGCTCGGTGGAGGCCACCGCCATCGCGCTGGAGCAACAAGGTGTCAAGCCGGCCCGGCCGCTCACCCATGATCTGCTCAGGGACGTGATCAAGTCGCTGGGGCGGCGGCTGGAACAGGTCCGAATCACCGACCTCCAGGAAGGTACGTTCTTCGCCGAGCTGGTCTTCGACGGGGGCACCCGGGTCTCCGCCCGTCCCAGCGACTCGGTGGCGCTCGCGTTGCGAGTTGGCGTGCCGATCCACGCGGAGGAAAACGTACTGGCCGAAGCCGGTCTGATCATTCCGGACGAGCAGGAAGACGAGGTCGAGAAGTTCCGGGAATTCCTCGACTCAGTCTCGCCGGAGGACTTTCGGGGCGCACAACCCTGAAGCCTTCATCGAAGGTTGCCGCGCGTCGCGTTGACCGGTCGATGACCTCGGAATACGGTCTCTCCATGGACTCCGAGCGGCCGGGGGACGGCGCAGTACAGGGCGAGTTGTTTCCTGACTCAGCCCTGGTCGACGGGCTGCCCGACCAGCTCGCCGGCTACCGAGGCCCAACCGCCTGCCAGGTGGTCGGGATTACCTACCGTCAGCTCGATTACTGGGCACGTACCGGTCTCGTGGTGCCTTCGGTACGAGGTGCGTCAGGCTCAGGCAGCCAGCGGTTGTACTCGTTCAAAGACGTACTGGTCCTGAAGGTGGTCAAGCGGCTGTTGGACGCCGGTGTCTCGTTGCAGAACATCCGATTGGCCGTTGATCACCTGCGGGCCCGAGGAGTCCGCGACCTCGCGGGCATCACGCTGTTGTCCGATGGCACCACCGTCTACGAGTGCGGCTCCCCCGAGGAAGTCGTCGACTTGTTACGGGGTGGCCAAGGGGTCTTCGGAATCGCGATCGGCGGCGCGATGCGGGAGATCACCGGTACCATCCGCGAGTTTCCAGCAGAGCGCGCCGATGGTGCCGATGGTGTGGTGCCGGACGCACCCACTGACGAGCTCAGCCGACGGCGCGCCGCCAAACGCATCAGCTAGCACGCCGCTCCCGGCTTAGCCCGAAGTGAGCTACGAGCGGCGAGCGGACGGACTCGGGGGTATTCTGGTCCCCGTAGTCGCCAAATCCCGTGCGGGAGAGTCCCGGTCGCGGCCAGCGATCGGGCGCCGAAGGAGCAACTTCTCCCCGGAATCTCTCAGGCACTGTGGACCGCACGGGTGAGACGCCTCTGGAAAGAGCGGAGTGCTCCGCTCGCCGATGGGGAAAGCCCGCCGCTCCGCGGGTGAATCTCTCAGGCGCTCCGGCTCGGAGCAGGAGACAGAGGGGGAGGACGGTACAGGCTGTCCGCACCCGGAGGCGTCCAATGACCGACCACTCACACCGTCAGCCGCTGGCCGAGCTGGAACGCGGTATCCCCTTCGCCGAGCGACACATCGGGCCGGATGATGAGCAGCTGGCCCGCATGACTGAGGTGATCGGGGTCGGATCGCTGGAAGAGCTCGCCGATCGGGCTCTGCCCCCAGCCATCCGCGGCGGCTCCGCCGATCGCGGCACGCTGCCGCCCCCCGCCACCGAATCCGAAGCGCTGGCCGAGTTGCGCACACTGGCCGCCCGGAACACCCCGACCGTGCCGATGATCGGGCTCGGCTACCACGGGACCGTCACCCCACCGGTGATTCGCCGCAACGTGCTGGAGAACCCGGCCTGGTATACCGCGTACACGCCATACCAGCCGGAGATCAGCCAAGGCCGGTTGGAGGCTCTGCTGAACTTCCAAACGATGGTCTCCGACTTGACCGCCCTGCCGGTGGCCGGTGCATCGATGCTGGATGAGGCCACCGCCGCCGCCGAGGCCATGACCCTGCTGCGCCGTGCCAGCCGTAGCGTCAGTTCCCGATTCGTGGTCGACGCGGACACCTTGCCGCGTACCCTGGCGGTGCTGTGCACTCGGGCCGAGCCGGTCGGCATTGAGATAGTTGTGGCTGATCTGGGCGGCGGCGAGCTACCGGACGGTGATTTCTTCGGGGTGCTGCTCAGCTACCCCGGCGCTTCCGGTGCGCTTGCCGACCACGAGGCGTTGGTCACCCAGGCACACAAACGAGGCGCGAAGGTCGCAGTCGCCGCCGACCCGCTGGCGTTGACCCTGCTGCGCCCGCCCGGGGAAATCGGCGCTGACGCAACGGTGGGCAGCACCCAGCGCTTCGGCGTGCCCCTGGGCTTCGGCGGTCCGCACGCCGGCTACCTCGCGGTACGTGCGGAGCTGCGCCGCCAGCTGCCTGGCCGACTGGTGGGAGTGTCCGTCGATACTGATAGCAATCCGGCCTTGCGGCTGGCGCTGCAGACCCGCGAGCAACACATCCGCCGGGAAAAAGCGACCAGCAACATCTGCACCGCGCAGGTGCTGCTTGCCGTGATCGCCTCGATGTATGCCGTCTACCACGGTCCAGATGGACTACGCGCGATCGCGCGGCGTGCACACCGGATGGCGGCCGTTCTGGCCGCCGCCCTGCGAACCGGCGGCTTGCCGGTGGTGCATGACGAGTTCTTCGACACAGCGGTGGTTCGCGTTCCCGGCCACGCTGACGCGGTGCTAGCCACAGCACACGACCACGGCATCACGCTACGCCGAGTAGATGACGATCATGTTGGAGTGTCCTGTTCGGAGTTGACCACCCGAGAACATCTGGTAGCGGTGGCGGCCGCATTCGGGGTGGCTGTCACGACCGACCAACTGGATTCACTAGACAAAGAGACCCCCGACGCGATCCCCGCTGGGCTGCGTCGCGAGTCGGAGTACCTCAGCCACCCGGTGTTCCACCGCTACCGGACCGAAACCTCGCTGTTGCGCTACCTCCGCCGGCTGGCTGACGTCGACATCGCGCTGGACCGAGGCATGATCCCGCTCGGCTCATGCACGATGAAGCTCAACGCCGCGGCCGAGATGGAACCGATTACCTGGCCCGGGTTCGCCGACCTGCACCCGCACGCCCCAGCCGCCGACGCGGCCGGCACGCTCAGCCTCGTCGCGGATCTGGAGCGCTGGCTGGCGGAGATCACCGGGTACGCGGCGGTGTCGCTGCAACCCAACGCCGGCAGCCAGGGCGAACTGGCCGGGTTGCTGGCCATCCGGGCCTACCATCGCGACCGTGGCGAGGGGCACCGGAATATTTGCCTGATCCCGGCCAGCGCGCACGGCACCAACGCCGCCTCAGCGGTGATGGCTGGTATGCGGGTGATCGTGGTGGCATGCGACGAGACGGGCGATGTCGACCTGACCGACCTGCACGCGAAAATCGCCCGTTACGGCTCCGCGCTAGCCGCGCTAATGATTACCTACCCGTCCACGCACGGTGTGTACGAGGTCGGCGTGGGCGAGACCTGCGCGGCCGTACACGCTGCGGGGGGACAGGTGTACGTGGACGGGGCGAACCTGAACGCGCTGCTTGGGCTGGCCAAGCCGGGCGAATTCGGCGGCGACGTCAGCCATCTGAACCTGCACAAGACGTTCTGTATCCCGCACGGCGGCGGCGGCCCTGGCGTCGGGCCGGTGGCCGTGCGTGCACATCTGGCCCCTTACCTGCCCGACCGGGGTGCCGGTGCGGTGTCCGGTGCGGAATACGGCAGCGCCGGGGTACTACCGATCTCCTGGGCCTACTTACGCATGATGGGTGCGGACGGGCTGCGCCGGGCCTCGCTCGTCGCGGTGGCTGCCGCGAACTACGTGGCCAAACGGCTGCATGAACACTTCCCGGTGCTGTACACCGGCGCGGGTGGGTTCGTGGCCCACGAGTGCATCATGGACCTTCGCCCGCTCACCCGCGCCACCGGCGTCACCGTGGAAGATGTGGCCAAACGCTTAGCTGACTATGGCATGCATGCCCCGACTATGTCGTTCCCCGTGAATGGGACCCTGATGGTCGAGCCAACCGAGAGTGAGGACCTGGCCGAACTCGACCGGTTCTGCGACGCGATGATCTCCATCCGAGCCGAGATTGAGCGAGTAGCGCTGGGAGAATGGCCGGCCGAGGACAACCCGCTGCGCAACGCGCCACACACCGCCGCCTGCCTCGGTGACAAATGGGACCATCCGTACCCCCGTGAGTTGGCCGCGTATCCGACCGGCGTGGTCACGAACAAGATCTGGCCGCCGGTGCGGCGCATCGACGGTGCCCGAGGCGACCGGTACCTGGTCTGCTCCTGCCCGCCGTCCTGATCGCCGGAGTGCGTGGACGCGTTGACCTTTCGCCCTCGCACCGGATAGATCACAACACCGGTTCGAGTGCCCTTCGGTCAACGGTGAGGTCGCACCTGAGCTTGCCCAGGTGCATCCTTGTCGTCCATGAGCTGCTGGAGCGGTCGCCTCGCTCGGATGAACCAGTTGCGCTGGACGGTGCTGGTTACGGTGGTCGTGCTGGTCGCGGCCGGGTGCGCCAACCAAACCTCGACGTCAAGCACCGGCCGACCGGTTGAGGGTGGAGTCGCCACCTTCGCCGAGCCAGCGAACACCACGCCGAACTACATCTTCCCGTTCATGCCGATCCAGTACCTGAGCGTCGTCAACGTCTCGGACTTGCAATATCTGCTGTACCGGCCGCTGTACTGGTTTGGCGATCAGGGCCGGCCCGTGCTGAACGACAGGTTGAGCCTGGCGGACCAGCCGACGTTCGCCGACGGCAACCGCGCTGTCACGGTAACGCTCCGGCCTTATGTCTGGTCGGACGGCACACCGGTCTCCGCTGACGGCGTGGTTTTCTGGATCAACATGATGAAGGCTCAGAAAGCGAACTGGGCAGCGTACGTCCCGGGCGGGATCCCGGACGACATAGAGTCGTTAACTGTGGAGTCGTCGACTCAGGTGACGTTTCGCCTGAACAGAACTTACAGCGCGAAGTGGTTCACCTACAACGAACTCTCCCAGATCACTCCGCTGCCGCATGCCTGGGACCGTACCGCCAGCGGCCCGAGCGACTGTGAGCACCACCTGGGCGACTGCACCGCCGTGTATGACTACTTGAGCGAGCAGGCGAAGACGTTGAATGACTACGCGACTAACCCGCTGTGGCAGATAGTGGACGGGCCATGGAAGCTCAAAACGTTCAACGCCGATGGTCACATCAGCTTCACGCCGAACAAGGCGTACTCAGGACCGAACAAGCCTCATCTCGATCAATTCAACGAGGCACCATTCTCGGACGACGCCGCCGAGTACAACGTCCTGCGCTCGGGTGACGGTTCCGTCCAAGTTGGTTACCTGCCCCCGGAGGACGCGCCGGCCATCTCACCCGGCCAGACCGTCGGACACAACCCGCTGGCGAGCAACTACACGCTGGATCGCTGGATCGGTCTGTCGGTGAACTACTTTCAGATCAACGCGCATAATGCGACCTCGGGGCCGATCTTCCGACAGCGGTATTTCCGACAGGCCTTGGCCTCGCTCGTCGACCAAAAGTCAATCATCAAGGCGGCCGTGCACGGCTACGGAAACCCCACGAACGGCCCGGTCCCGACGGTGCCGCCCAATCCGTACGCGTCCGAGCAGACCGAACCCAATCCATTCGGCTACGACCCGGCGAGGGCGCAGCGGCTTCTCGCTGAGCACGGCTGGAGCACTCCGCCAGACGGGGTTGGCACGTGTGAGCGTTCTGGTCCCGGTCCTGACCAGTGCGGACTGGGGGTGCCCGCGGGCGCGAGACTGGAGTTTTCGATGCAGTTCGCCTCGGGCGTACCACGGGTCTTGCTGGCGGTTCAACAGCTGCAGTCCGCGGCGACCAAGGTCGGTATTCGGGTGGACCCGCGGGGCACGCCATTCAACACCGTAATCGGCACCGCGATCCCGTGCGAAGTGGGCAAGCCGGATTGCACCTGGGAGATGGCCAACTGGGGCGACGGTTGGGTGTTTGCGCCGGGGTATTACCCGACCGGTGAACAGATTTTCCAAACAGGCGCGGGCTCGAATGTGGGCAGCTTCTCTGACCCGAAGCTAGACGCTTTGATCGCGGCCACTCAGCATAGCGACGCCCCGGACGCGATGAGTGCCTACGTCCAGTACGGCTCGGAGATATTGCCGGTGATCTGGCAGCCCAACTACGACTATGAGATCACCGAGATTGCCAACAACCTCAAGGGTGTCACCCCGCAGAATCCGTACCTCAATATCACGCCGGAGGATTGGTACTACGTGAAATGACCAGATTTATTCTCCGGCGACTGCTGCAATCGCTCGTTGTAGTCCTGCTGGTCACGGTCATCGTGTTCATCCTGCTGCACCTGCTGCCTGGTGGACCTGCTCGCGCCCAGCTCGGGCCTAAGGCGACCGCCATGGCTATCGCCAACTTCAACCACCAGCAGGGCTACGATCGGCCGCTTCTGGTGCAGTACTGGCGCTGGCTCACCGAGCTGGCCACCGGCAACCTAGGATTCTCGGTCAGCCTGAACCAGTCGGTGCTGTCGCTAATCGGCGAGCGGCTGCCCAAGACGTTGGTCCTGACGGTTTTGTCCACCCTGTTCGCGCTGGTGGTGGCGATTCCGCTGGGTGTGGTGCAGGCGGTGCGGCGCAACCGCGCCGCCGACTACATGATCACGTTCTGGGCCTTCGTTTTTTATGCCACGCCGCCGTTCTTCCTCGGCGTTGTACTGATCGTGGTGTTCTCGGTGTACCTGCCGATTCTGCCCGCCGAGGCGCCGCAGAGCTCCTCGCTCAGGGTGATCCTCTCCCAGCCGGCCGGGCTGATCCTGCCGGTACTGACATTGGCTCTGCTCACCATCGCGCAGTTCTCCCGGTACATGCGGTCCTCGGTGATTGAGAACTTGGCGGAGGACTACGTGCGTACCGCCCGGTCCAAAGGCGCGGGCGAGAGTGTCGTGCTGGTGCGTCACGTGCTGCGCAACTCGCTGATTCCCATCGCCACGCTGCTCGGGCTGTCCCTGCCGGCGATCTTCTCTGGTGCGTTGATCACCGAGGCGGTGTTCAACTTCCCGGGCATGGGCCAGCTGTTTTGGACCGCTGCCCAGACTCAGGACTATCCGATCATGCTCGGCATCACCGTCCTGGTCGGGCTGGCCACCGTGATCGGTTCGCTGCTCGCCGACCTTGCCTATGCCGTCCTTGATCCACGAGTGAGGTTCGCATGAGTACCGAAGCCCACAGCGAGCGCGTATCGCGGAACATGGACGGGCCAGACGCGGATGCCGAGCGGAACCGAGCCGCGAACGCCGAAGCCCATAAACGCAGCCGCCTGGTGCGGACGCTGTCGACGTTCCTGGAGAACCGGCTCGCCGTTGTCGGCGTGGGGATCGTGGGGTTTTTCCTGTTGTTCTGCTATGTGGGGCCGTCGGTCTACCACACCGACCAGATACACATCGAGCTCTCCGAAGCCACCTTGGCGCCGTCGTTGGCCCATCCCCTGGGCACCAACGAGGTCGGCTACGATCAGCTCGGTCGGCTGATGGTGGGCGGGCAGTCCTCGCTGGAG
>Ga0213881_10001444_pt1 | contig 11364 bp, 12 predicted proteins | sample BarmaccoBMER_R08_FD_160104 | JGI IMG/M metagenome (GOLD analysis project Ga0213881, IMG submission 160104) | Barbacenia macrantha exposed rock microbial communities from rupestrian grasslands, the National Park of Serra do Cipo, Brazil - ER_R08 ... | reverse complement strand
CTGGTGTGAGGCAGCTCAAGTGGAGCTTAACTGCTTTGTTATCTTGGGATTGCCGGGAACGACCTTGGAAGGTGCTCGCCATACAGCCGAAAGGGTTGAGGCGGTTGGAGGACGTCTCCGTCCTACTATCTACACCGATTATCACAAGATGCAACCCGATATGGATGAAGAGGAGATAGCAAGCTTTAATCGGCATCTCTTCCGGAAGGGAGAAGAGCCGCCGCATGCTGTGGATCTGTACCGTATATATTTCAACTCATCGGGACGCGTTACCCAAGTAATGGAAAAGATTCCGAAGGCGTTTTAGGGATCTCTGCTGCGTCAGCTTAGCGTACTTTTAGGTTAGGGGTGAAAGATGAATTTACTAGAGTCCTTCCTCTATAGGAGTGTCTTGGATCTTCCGATTCGTCGGAAGTATCGAACCTACAACTTAGTAAACTTAGCAAACAACGAACTTCACCACCCTTTGTTGGAACAGTTGCAGAGCAAGATAGTGCGTCACATTCCGGGATGGGTCTACTCTTCCTATCCCTCGTGGCCTCCTGTAGTAGAGAAACTGGGGAAAGTGTACGCACTGTCTCCTGAGCAGATTCTTCTCACCGCAGGTTCGGATGACGCCTATAAACTACTGACCGATGCACTCTATCTTGAACAGGGAACAATCGTAACCCAAGCTCCAAACTACGAACAGCTCTTCATCTACGCGCAGCTTCGAAGGCGGTCTGTGGAAACGGTGAGGTTCCGTGTTGGGGATGGCTTTTCAATGAAGGAGCTTATTGATGCTCAGGCAAACCGCCGGGTAGCTGTGTTCGTATCAAACCCAAACGGTCCTACTGGATCGGAGTTCTCTCCCAATGAGATGGAGGAGCTTGTAATGGCGACAGCCCACTCAGGAAACATACTAGTTATTGATGAAGCCTACATAGACTTCTCTGAGTACGACCACCTGGAGTTTGTTCGTCGATGGAGTCATGTAATCGTCGTACGGTCATTTTCCAAGGGCTTTGCACTTGCTGGGATGAGACTTGCAATGGTGATTGCGGATGCAACCATGATCGACTATTTGCTGCGATGGAATATGTCGAGTTCAGTCTCTGCAACTACCCAAAGGGTAGTTGCAGAAATGCTCGATCAACTCGATGTTATTAAAACGGTACATAAGGAGATACGCGCGGTCAGAGAGAGGTTTTCAGAGGTGCTTTCACGGAGTGCGTCAGGTCTTAATCCCCTAGCTACAGGCGGCAATTTCGTTCCAATTCAATGTAAGAGGAACGGGATCGCAGAAACGTTGTGTTCGGCATTAAGAGAAAGTGGGTTCCTTATCAGGAATTTAAGCGATATCGCTGAGATGCCTCGGTGTGTGCGGGTGACTGTGGGAGAGGAGTACGTTATGGATGAGGTCCTCAAGGTTCTCGTATCAGTATCATCTTAAGGGAACTCACGAAAAGAAACAAAAGCATATTACTGAATTGAATTAGAGAAGCATGAATCTATCAATACTTAATTTGAAAGCACTGAAGTCTGAGGTTCTACGCACATCGCCTTACGAATGGGGTGTTACGGAGAAAACCTTTGTCTCAGGTAACGCTGCTCGATCAATAACGATGACATTCCCGGAGAAAGAGTTCTTTGGGCTTGTTGAGCGAGAAGGAGGAAGTAAGCCTTATCGCATGTACCGATGTACACTCGTTGACACCAGAGAGAAAAGAAGGAAGGATGTGCCACTTCCACTTCCATGGGAGGCACTCCTCAATGAGGTCCAATCATCTAAGTATCGGGAGGCAATTGAACTTTGTGCTGGATTGTCACTTCAAGAATGTCAGATTGAAGTAACGGCATGGGAATATCGCAAGAGCTGTTGGCTTTCACCGCATGTCGATGAGGCGGAGAAAGTTGTGACTCAGGTAATCTACCTAAACGAGTCCTGGAATCCGGCGTGGGGAGGTACCTTGTGCATTTTGAGGGGACCCACCTTTAAGGACACGGTTGAAAAGATAAGTCCTGCCCTTGGCACCTCAGCTATTATTGTGCGCAGTGAGCGATCCTATCACGCTGTTCAAAAGGTCACCTATCCGGACGCTCCTCCCCGAAGGAGCCTGCAAGTGGCGTTTAAGCGGTAAAGGAGGTTCTTTCATCGATGAGACAATCGAAACGAGTTCTTGTAATCGGATGCCCAGGGGCTGGGAAGAGCTGGTTATCGTACCGCCTCAGTTTACTTACTGGACTCCCGATAACTCACCTAGACGATCTGTTCTTCGGTTCGGGATGGAGTGAGCAGTCAACCGATGAGTGGGTGAACGTGCAAGCGGAACTAATAGAGGGTGAGGAATGGATCATTGATGGCAACTATGCTTCGACCCTCAAGGGTCGTATATCTCGCGCAACCCATATCGTTCTGGTTGATCGATCTCGGCTCTTGTGCCTTTGGCGTTATGTAATCCGTGTTCTGCGATATCACTTTGTCTCGTACGAAGAACTTCCTCACTACATGAGAGGGAAAAGAGGGAGAAGGCAAGTTGCCAAAGATTTCTGGTCGTTCATCCAGTTCATCTGGACGTTTCCAGAAAAGGTAAGACCACGCATCCTCAAGATACTTGATGAGCGTCCCGAGGGATGTAGCATGACCATTCTTTCCAGCAGCGGAGATATCGACAATTTTCTTACTTGGTTTAGAGCAAGTATGAATGAGATGAAGGGAGAAACATAGTGAATTCCATCCTTAACGAGTCGGCATTTTTTGAAGCCTTACTGCGAAGGGAGCCCTTTGAGTGGGCTCTTGCGCATGATGTTTACTTCAAAGGAGAAGTGGCCAATTGCCTTGAAAGGGAATTTCCATGGGAAATACTTCATGAAAGAAACCAACGGAAGCCCAAAGGAAAACAGTATGAGATGCTGACCGAGACGCTTGTAGATAGGGGTCACATGACGAAGGCAGTAGAGGGATTGTCAACACTATGGAGAGTGTTCCTTCGTGACCTTACAACCGAAAAGTTTCTTTGGTCGATATCAGACCTTACAGGCAGAGATTTATCAGATGCAGCTCTCGAGGTACGGGTTTCCGCCTATAAGAGTGGAGGATTCTTTAGTGCCCATACCGACCGCCCAGATAAGCTTGTAACGGTAATCTTTTACTTTGAAAGAGAATGGTGCTCGGACCTCGGAGGCGAACTCCTTCTTCTGCGATCAAAAAACGAAGATGAGGTTGTCTTTCGGGTACCGCCACTTCTTGGTACAGCTGCCGTACTCGTTCGCTCAGAGCAATCATGGCATGCAGTAGCTCGCGTTTGTCCCGAGATCGACTTATGCCGACGAAGTGTGCTTGTACACTTCTCGACTAGAGCATCAGAGGAACTTTAAGGCGGGAGAGCGTAGACGGAGAAAGCTAACGTTTAACCGTTCAACCCACACAAGGCGGAGGGTATGAAGATCAGAGGATATAGATTCCGGAATAGCGATTGTTCGGATGATAGTATGGCCTGTAACAGATTCCAGAATTCGAAAGAACGGTTTCCCGCAGCCCTTGTCTGTAAATTCCCCAATAAGGACTCCGGGTCCTGTGTGGGAGGATGTCGCAGTTTGAGAACATTGTATCGAGATAATGAGATCTATAGTGCTATGCGGTACAAGGTGTTCGGGAAGCTTTACAAAGAGATGGGGGCCATCTTCTGTCCACACCCCTTGGGTGCCACAAGTAGGACAGCTTGCTTGAACTCGGTTCATTTGAACGGCTAGGGGATCAACAGCAGAAACGAAGGTAATTGCTGAGCCGCATCGTTGACATGCCTCTCCCTGAGTACGCACCTTTTCCTCAAGACCATAGGTGAGAACATGTTCATAGTTTCCTCGAAAGAGGTATTCGTTGGTAAGTTCAGCAAAGTGCCTATCCCAGAGGGTAACGTACGTATAGGCGACCTTTGCTCGGTTTTCAACGCTATCGCTCCATATTCCTGATCGTTTCATTGCCTGACATTCCCAGAGGACTCGTTGCACCGATTGCTCGACTTTGACTCGTAGCTCGGTCAGAGTAACGAGCTTTTCGCGAAACGACGAGTCCCGCTGGAGACTACCTTGATAGAGGTGCTCAACTGCATGTTCGAGGGAGCGAGCTTGGTGAAGGGTTCTCGCGAACGCTTTGTGTTCCTTGAGTATCTCATTCCAGCGTTCGGTTCTTTCCACGAGTTGAAGGGATACTGCCGTTTCCGGTTCTTCAAGAAGAACTGCACCGTGCTCGATGCCGAGTACGAGTTTAGCACGACTTGACATGGAATCAAGCTCTAGAATTACAGGTGCCTGCTTTGAGGGAATCGTGAGAGGAACGAGAGGTGACAAATACGGAGGCGAGAGAATTCCTTCTTCGCTTGGCCTTGACCAATGAAGGGCATGTGGAGAAGGGTCTCCAAAGAGTACGTATGGTTTTGTGTGTACGAGAGCGAGGTGCTTTTCGTTTGCAAACTGTTGTAAGTCTCCGAGTCCAGAATTGAGGTGGAGCAGGCCGAGAGCGATGTAAGAATCGAAGCTTTCAATCCAGGCCGGTTGGTCAGTGGTGAGAATTTCAGAGGGATAACCTTCCGCTGCCGATAAAATGCAGCTCACGTTTGACGGATACAGTTCTCCTGCAACAGAGAAGCCATTGCAGGAGAGAAAACAGAGACGCTCAGTGCGGAGATCTCCAAAGGAGAGAACAGTTATATTGGGTTCGTGAACGCGCTTGCATTTCCGTATGCCTCCCTCCCAACGGCATCCGTCTATCTCTTGTCCTGAGAGGCTTAGTTCCATTTCTCCCACCAATCCACAAAGGACAATCGAGTGGAGGTTTGCGTGTCCACCCTCTCCATGCGCAGCAAGGGCAAGTGTATGCCAATCGCGGCGGCAAACAAGTTCGTAAGTAAGCTCAGGAGATAGGGATTGTGGCCGAGGAGGAAGCTCATGAGGTGTAAACTCGCGTGCTGTACGAGTAAACGCGTCGATAGTAGCCCAAGGGCGATCTTTGTTTGTGTTGCGTGCGAGAAGCTTCGCAACAACGAACGTTAGTCCAGGGAGATCGGGTGCAGTGACAACGCCCCAGGGACCTTTAATATAGGAGTGAAGAAATTCAAGGTGTCGGACGTTGAAGAGGGAAGGGGCACCAATAAAAACGAGGGAACGAAGCGAGTGTTCAAAAAGAAGCTTTTGTAAGTAGTTATCATCTGTTACATAGAGAAGTGGACGATTAAGGCCGACAGCAAACAGACGCGCAGCTGGGAGGGATGTCGTATCAAGCACAGCTACGACGTCAGCATCATCCGAGACGCAGGAAAGATGAGACAGCTCGGGGACGGTCTTACAACTCAAAGGGCTTGCCGCAAAAGAGAGACCATACCACGCAAGGACCGTTTCCCAACGAACCTTTCGAGCTGGATCGCTTGGAGTAAGCACAGGAACAATTCCTTCTTGAAGAAGAGAATGTGCTTCTTCATAAGATTTTAGGCTGTCTCTCCAGGTATAGTAACTGAAATTTTGCATGGTGTTGAGTGAAAGGTATCGCTAGGTGGATTGTATCTTCTTGAGCTTATATGCTGGAATAGCATAGGATTGCAACAATTTTAGAAAATCAGAGAAGAAATATGTCTATAGAAGGTGATTCGACGAAGGAGAGGAAAATCGATTTCAATCGTGAAACTCAGGCGATATGGGATACGAAAGCCCAGTTTTGGGATGAGAGGATGGGAGCGGAGGGAAACCTGTTTCAAAAGGTACTGATCGGGCCAGCAACTGAACGTCTTCTTGAGGTGAAGCCGGACCAAGTTGTCTTAGAAATAGCTTGTGGCAATGGAGTCTTTAGTAGGCGACTCGCTCATCTTGGAGCAAAAGTGGTTGCAATTGACTTCAGCAAAAAGTTCCTTTCCCTTGCTCAATCCCGTTATGGAAACAAGCAAGAAGATATCAAGTACCTTCTGCTCGACGCTACTGATGAGGAGCAGTTGCTCACGCTTGGGGTAGGGCACTTCGATGCAGGAGTATGCAATATGGCGCTTATGGACATGAGTTCACTTGGGCCCCTGGCAAGCGCACTGACAAAACTTTTGAAGCCAAAAAGCTCCTTTGTGTTTTCGATCCCCCACCCTGCATTTAATAACCCGGCAGGAACGAAGCTGGCGCTCGAAGAAGAGGACCGAGTCGGTTGTGTGTCACAGGTCTTCTACGTGAAGGTTTCTGACTATTTGGAGGTGCCGCCTTCGCAGGGAACGGGAATACTGGGAGAGCCCATCCCTCACTACTACTTCCACCGAAGTCTGAGCAGTATCTTTGGAACCTTCTTCCACAGGGGATTTATTCTTGATGGATTGGAGGAGCCTGCGTTTGGACCTACCGATAAAGGAGGAGGTCCACTTTCGTGGGCGAACTATAAAAATATTCCTCCGGTTCTCGTAGCGCGTATGCGTCTCATTTAACAGGAGGAGCAGCGATTGGGCAGAACCCATGCTTCGCGAACACCTTTGGTCAAGACTTGGTTAGCTTTGCTCTTAGGAGGTTTTGAGCTGAAACAGAGTACTGATGATTTCTACTGTCTAGAAGGGATTTGGGTGCAAAATTCTGAATTAGCCAAATAAAACTGTTTGCTACTTATTGGAATTAATATTAGCAATAGATGAATTATCATAAGTAGGCAATTGTCGAATCCTTTCCCTTAATACATCCGATTTAGTTCTTTGGTTTCCTTGGCAGTAGGTCTCAATTGCACGCATTTTTTCTGGCGACACTTTAAAAATAATCCATTGTTTTCAAGACTTAGGCATATTTAAATCAATAATAAAGATGTTTAAAACTGTTGAAAAGCTGCGGCTGACATCGCTTTAATGCGTGGCTGATTTTTGTCAATTGCTATTGATACATCTCCAGAAAGGCACTTAGATGCTTTACTGTGTCGGCTAGGCGATTACGTTTTTCTAAGTCAGGAATCGATGACAGAACCTGGTAGATTCTCTTTTGATCGGCATCAAGGACAGCCTCTATCAGCTCCTCTGAACCACCGATGGGTAGTAGCTTGTTGAGTACTAAATCAAGCTGCCACATGCTCTGGTCTGGCATCATCTGCCAGCGTCTTAACTCGCCGTATTGTTGATCATCAACTGCTGCTGCTTCAGTTAACTTCCGCTAAAAGAGTGAGTTAGATATTGCGCCCAACTGTAAACACGAATACAAGTTGTGCTGTTTCTCTGAATCATTTGTTAGCCAGAGTAGAATCCTGCAGAAAACTAGCAACGCTTAAAAATTCTAGCTACCAGGGGTAGTAGTACCTGTATTACTACCGTTGTTTGTTGATGCCGGGGGAGCTACTTGCCCATTCGCAGGCGTTGAGCCTCCACCTGGACTTGAGCCATCTGCTGGACTTGAACCCGAAGGACTGCTGGGAGAACCAACTGGTGCAGTAGTAGGTGGCGTTGGGGTCATGCCAGTACCGGGAGCTGGGGTGGTGTTTGAGGGAGTGGAATTGGTTATCCCTGATTGTCCAGTCGATTGTTCCGGAGTCGAGGAGTTATTGGTCGCTGGCTGATTGGCGGGTTGCCCAGATGTGGAGGGGGTGGTGGTTGGCTGATTGAAGCTGGGAGTGTTGACAGTGCCATTTCTGCCACCGCTGAAGGTAGGATTTGATGTCTGACTAGGAAAGCTATAAACAGGTCGCCTGGGATAAGTGGGGGTACTAACATTCCCATTGCTTTGACCAGGGTTGCTATTGGTAGATTGACCTGGTGTGTAAGGACTGTTGGTTGTTGATAGACCCGCATGACCCGGCGAGAGGGGACTGTTATTGGCAGGCTGACTGGGAGTGCTAGAAGTTCCATTTCTCCCGCTGCTGGCAGGACTCCCCGACTGATTGGAAGCGCCATTGTTGACAACCCCTCCGCCGTTGATTTGACCAGGTTTGTTGTTAGCAGGTTGACCTGGCGTGGTAGCAGCATTTCCAGAATTGTTGGGAGTGCCATTGTTGACCACTCCTCCTCCGCTGTTGGGGGTGTTAACACCTCCTCCGTTTTGACCGGGATTGGTGCTAGTAGGTTGACCTGGTTGAGCATTAGGGCTGGTAGTACCCCCTTGAGCAGTGGTGTTGCCTCCGTTGTTAAACCCAAGTAGGGCTTCGGCATTGTGGTAGTAATTGCTCCAGCGAGAGGGGTCGGGGTTACTTTGCCACTGCGAGCGCGTGACATGCAACGACAGCACTGGGGCGATCTCTCCCTGATTTTGGGCGGTGACGGTGATTGCCACCTCGGTGATTTTCTTGTCTTGACTGAAGCTGTTTTGAGCGACTTGAGCGGCAGACAACGCCGCACGCTGCGCTAGACTTGCAAAAGTTTCATTGAACTGGCGCTCCAGGGAGAGGTTAATCCGGCTAGCTTCAGCTTGAGCAATTTGGGGCGCAAGTGCTTCCTTAGTGAACCAAACTCCTCCTCCTAATCCCAACAACAGGACTAGCGCAGACATTTGAGTTCGCTTGCCTGCCCCTAACCAGAACTGATTTACTATGTGGTTCAAACCACTGGCTTGCAACTGATTTGCTATTAAGGCTTGAGTCCAAAGCTTGCATTTCATCACTCTGCTTCTCCTTGGCGATCGCCATCAGCATGTTCTGTAAGGGTAGTCTGCTGTTATCAACTGCATATCTCTTAAATACCTATCAACAAACGGTTCCAGCGTTTCGAGGGGGAAAATTGCAGAATATATGCAGAAGCCCTATTTTTCGCACTTCAGGCATACTTGTTGTAAATTTTCTCTAACCATCCAGTTTGCTTGGGACTCAGGTTCTTTCTGTTGTCAAGTTGCTGGCTAATTGAAGCAACAAAACTAGCTTCCCAGCCATTCAGAGATGTTTTAGCTGCCAAATATCTAACTTTGAACTCCAAGATTTGTTGCTTAGCCAAGCCTGATGGACTTTTCCCCCAACGGATAAAACGTTCACAATTGGTACACTCTATACGACTGTAGTGTTGTCCGGAATGCAAAATTAGTTCACGCAAATTCCCCTGGCAACTTGGGCAGTGAGTTAGTGCCAAGTTCATGATTATTTATCTCCTAGTAAGGTGCGGATTATTCGCCTTAAGTGGGCGATCGGAAGGCTGAAAAACTAGACTTTCGACCGAGTTGGCGATCCCCAAAGAGATCAAGAATATGATTATATCCAGGAAAGCTACTGCGGCTAGATAAGTAGAAACGAGAGCAACTAGACTCAAAAGGTTAATACAGATTAAAGAAGCTGGCATCATTAATATCAAAGAAAACACTGCATCAAAGTTTTCTTTTTTACCACGTATCAACTCAATTCCCTTGAATAATAACAGAAGAAAACACCCTCCGTAAACTATTTTTATTAGCTGAACGGTAACTTGCCATTCAACTTGCACTGATGTTAAAGGTTTATTTTGGGTAAATATTACTGCCTTTAAACTTGGCAGACCTGGCTCGATTGATGCCTGGACAACATCAACCATAGCTTGAAGACCAGGATCAGAAGCAATTTTTTTAAGAGTTGCTTCTTGTTGATTAGCTACTTTAAGGGGGTGTCTGTCTCTAGGCAATCGGTTTACCGCTGAAAAATCAAACTGATGCTAATTGCCGATACTACTGCCCCTTTACTGACCTGTACTATAAGATCATTGATTCTATGCTGAGGTCGGTTTGACTTGATAGTTTTTGGGGATTCAGTTAAAGAAGTTTGAGGGAGAGTATCTTTATCTTCATGAAAAGCAACAAACAAGTCTAGACAATTAGATTGCTGCAAATAACGTTGTACAATTAATTGCTCCCCAACATAGAGAAATCGAGTTTGACGGTCGAGAAGCAGGCAGTGCTGATTGGAAAAATAAACTCCTTGGAGTTTTGAGTTATTGACAAGATACTCAATTATAATTCTCCACAAGTCCGGACTAGTAGAAGTAAAAGTTTTGCCATCGCTACAAATAGTCTGGTTAATTTCTGGCTCCAAGTGAATTTCAAGCCAGTTTTCTTGTCCTCGATAGTTAAGGCTTTTCTCAAAATTCTCAGGAGCTAAAACACCTAAGCACTTTATTTCTTCAGACATAACAACCCTGCCTTACTTCTATTTTGCTGACACAAGATCTTCACAGCTTTTCACAATTTTTCTGAGTCACGGTAAACCTTTTCTAGTCCATCAAACAGTTTTTTTGATGAACAGCCCCAGGAGCAATTTGTTGCTTTTGACGAGGGAAGAGGGAAGTTTGGTTCATTTCCTCGCACCCTTGAATGATAGTTGCTCTAGACATAGCTTGTAATCAAGGCTTTTTATTTGATTGCTCGTAAAACCTCCTCATCAAATCAAGGAATATCTCTACAACTTTGATGGGCTCGTTGTAGCATTCTTTAGAAGAAAATCGTTTGATGAACCATATACCATGCCGGTTCCAGACCATATCTCGTGAATGGTCATCAGCTGCTATTTGATGGAACTGAGCGCCATCACATTCAAGAATTCCCCACCTACCCTCATGACAGATTAAAAAATCGATCTCCATGTTAATTCTTTTGTACCCATTTGGGACACGGCCACGCACATTAGGAAAGAACAATATTCCTCTGGCATCCAGTACTTCAGCTATTTTAATTTCAGACTGGGAGCGAAAGTTTAGATTATTCCATCTGTGCGTTGCACCTAAGCCCTGATTGTTTGAACTTTCTTGAGATTCTAAAAGACATAGATTCTCTTCAGTGACCGTGATGCTAGTAGAGTCTTTCCGTAGATCGTGCAACTGCTTTTCAAGTGCTAATATGTCTAGCTCATTTGTCTTTAACTTAGCTTTAGGGATTGCCCGATCGTTCTGTATTTCCAGTTTAACCCTGCTTCGATAAACTAACTCAAAAGCATCTTCGATCTCGCTTAACTTGAGACAGAACATATCAAACATTGATGGTGTAACCTTGACAGCGAGAACTAGCTTTACAGGGTCAAACTCAATGATTTTGCAATGCTTAACAATGGCACGGGTAGATTCTGACCGTATTTGTTCTACGACCATCTGCCACAAGTACAGAACGTGTTTATCAGGAAACTGATTAGTCATTTTTAAGCCCTTAATTTAGATGGACGGCTATCATTCATTTCCGCAAAGCGCTTGAAGCGATCGTCGAGGGGAGGTAAATCGTCTCTCTCTGCTGCGGTAGCGATCCACACGGGACCAGCAGGATGCATCATAGGAGGTTGAGTTTGTACAGATTTAGATTTCATGCCTTCCCACTCAATCAGCAACGGGAGCGTAACAAATTAGTATGGCTTGTAGTATGCATCCTGGAACAGAGATTTTATTGAGAATTAGGAACGAAAAACCAAGGATATAAGCGCTTAATTCTCAATAAGAGAGTTATTCGGAAGAAAGA
>Ga0213881_10001443_pt1 | contig 11364 bp, 13 predicted proteins | sample BarmaccoBMER_R08_FD_160104 | JGI IMG/M metagenome (GOLD analysis project Ga0213881, IMG submission 160104) | Barbacenia macrantha exposed rock microbial communities from rupestrian grasslands, the National Park of Serra do Cipo, Brazil - ER_R08 ... | reverse complement strand
CTGCAACCGGTGAGCGTTGGCTCCGCGGACGCCCCCACACGAGAGTCCGGAGGTTGCGGCTGCGGTCCTGACGCCGGGTGTGATCGTCATGTGATGAGGCGCTCAGACGACCGCGTTGCGAGCGTACCTGGAGCAAGCCGCAGGCCGCGTTCTATGCTGAGACAGAGAAGCGAATGAACGCCGAGGACCTGATCGAGATCGACCGCGCCGGGCGCCGCTGCAGCGTTTGCCGCTCCGGGCGTAACTGGCGCCGGTTCAGCGGTGTCCGCCCAGAGGGACGCGAGGCGGTTGTGATGTGCGCCGCCTGCCGAGCCCGGTATGGAGACCTGCCGCCAGCTCGAGCGAGAGGGGGAGCTGCTGCGGCGCCCGCCTCGCCGACGACAGCCTTCAACAGTCACCCACCCAGGCAGCACGAAGATCGGCTGAAAAAGGTGCTGCGCGAGCTGCCGCGGGGTGAGCATTCCACCGGGCGGATCGCGAAGGCCGCCGGGCTCAATCAGACTAAGACGGTTCGGAGGCTGCGACAGCTGGAGGCCTCGGGCGAGGTCCGACAAGTCGGGAAACGTTGGTCAACGCAACGTGCCCCAACGGATCTGGAGGGGGCGTTTGAGCGGCTGCAAGCCAGTACGAGCAACATTCGGATCGTCAGAGAAGACCGCTCCCGGGCCTAAGCCGACCACGAGCGTCTAGTCCGGATCGCGGATGTGAGCGCCCGGTGAATGTTCGGCTATCGATCTTGAGTGAACAGCCGGCTGGACCGGCGTCCGCGACCGGGTGCGCGTCCGCTTCAGGATCGGCGAGCAGTAGACGCGCACCAGACACGGGGCTCCCGTTATTCAAAACCAGCACGGTGGGTCATCGCTGCTGCATCGGCCAAGCAAAGGGCACTGGTCGCGATCACATCGGGCAATTGTCGCCACAAAGCTGTCAGGGACGGCGCGTCCGAGAAGTCGCGAGGAGTGGTAAGGCTTCCTTGAGACGGATCGGAGTTAGAGTTCTGCATCGACTGGCCGTTAACTTACTCGCGCCGTCTAGTGTGAGGGTGGACCGGACGGCGGAACGCCCAGCGCGGGTCTGGGCTCGGTTCAGCGCCGCAATAGTGATCCGCCGTAGAGCGCGGAGCTCAAGCCCGACTTTGCCGACGGAAGGCCCAGCACAAATGAGCGATACCTCAGCCCCGACTCCCTCTCCCTCGAGTACGATCGACTTCCGGAAGGCGTGCTCTTGGCGTGCCGTCCTTGCCCCCTACGCCCGGCCCCGCCTCGGCCGCAGCCTGCTTGACGTTGGCACGTCGCTGGTCCCGTACCTAGGGCTGATGGTGGGGATGTACTTGTTGCTTGGCGTCTCGGATTGGCTCGTTGTGGCTGTCTCGGTGCCTGCCGCCGGCTTCCTGGTGCGCACGTATATCGTCTTCCATGACTGCGCCCATGGCAGCTTTTTGCCGTGGCGCAAGGCGAATGAGTGGCTCGGCGTCATGTGCGGGCTGTTGGTCTTCACGCCCTTTCAGCGCTGGCGTCACCAGCACGCCGTCCATCACGCCTCCTCGGGCGATCTGGACCGGCGGGGCGTCGGGGACCTCCTGACGCTCACGGTCGCCGAGTACGAGGCGCTGCGGCGGCATCGCAGGCTCGGCTACCGGCTGGTTCGCAACCCGATGGTGATGTTCGGCCTGGGGCCTACCTGGGCGATGATTCTCGCGCCTCGGTTCGTCTCGCGGAGCGAGCGGCTGCGGATTCGCCGCAGCGTCTGGCGCACCAACCTCGCGCTCGCGGCCGTGATCGGGTTGCTTTGCTGGCTGTTGGGCTGGGAGAGCTTCGTGCTCGTCGAGATGCCGTCTGCGCTGCTCGCGGGGTCCGTCGGTGTGTGGCTGTTCTACGTCCAGCACCAGTTCGAGGATGCCTACTGGCAGAGCTCTGATTCCTGGAGCTACGACGAGGCGGCGCTGAAGGGCAGCTCGTACCTGAGGCTGCCGAAGGTGCTTCAGTTCTTCACCGGCAATATCGGCCTGCACCACGTCCACCACCTCTCGACCCGGATCCCGAATTACAACTTGCAGCCCGCGCATGACGCATACCCGGTTTTTCAGCAGGTCCCGAGCCTGTCGCTGTGGGACGGGATGAGGTGCGTAAAGCTCAAGCTTTGGGACGAGGAGCGCGGGCGGCTGGTGACATTCCGCCAGGCTCGCGCCGGGCGGCTGCAGACGGGCCCGACCTCACCGGTCGGCGCGCCGGCGTCCACTCCCTGACGGCGTATCGGGCGAACGCCCGTCGCCAGGTGATGGTGTTGGCCCCCGAGAGGCTCCGTTTCCCGCTGCATGTCTGGGGGTCTTCGGTTACCGGATCGCGTCCCCACGTGGAGACTCCTTCACGGGTCTCAACGCGTCCGCCCCGTGGCGGCACGCGCTTTCGGCGCGGCTTGTACGAGCCCTTTCCCGGGCCGGTAGCTGCTCATCGGCGACCGAACACGAGCCGGAAGAGGTCGAGCAGCTCGCGCTCGAAGCAGACGCTGTTGGCGCTCACGCCTGAGGTGAACGCCAGTCGGAACTCGCGGCTGGTGAGGTAGCACGGGACGAGCCGCATCTTCATCAGCGTCTTGCGGACAGTCCGCGTCCCGAAGCGGGCGCGCCAATGCTTGATCGTCTCGGTGTAGTCCAGGCGACCGCTCGAGCTCTCGACGAGGCGGAAGTACGGCTCCGCGGAGCGGACCACCCATTCAAACCCAAAGGGCAGGAAGGACCCGGGGAACTGGTGCTGGATCAGCGCGAGGTACCAGGCGTCCGAGTGGGGCGTGGCGTCGATCGAGACCTCATCGATCGGAATCATGTTGCGTCCGAACACCATCGTCTGCAGGTACAGGCGGCCGCCGGCCGGAACGACGCTCGCCGCCCGGGCGAAGACGCTGCGGTAGATCTCGTCCTGGCGTCCAGCGCGGTAGTCCTCCGGCGAGCAGAAGTGCTCGAACGCGCCCAAGCTGGCGACGGCGTCGAACGGGCCGAACGTGTCGCGGCCCAACTTGCGGGCATCCAGGAGGTGAACGTCGAGGCCATGGCGGCGGCAGGACTTCATCCGCGCGGAGGAGAGCGTCACCCCCACCCCCTCGCCGCCTCTTTCGCGCACGAAATTGAGCAACGGCCCCCACCCGCAGCCGAGGTCGAGCACCCGCCGACCGCGTCCGATCCCGATGCACCCAGCGACGTACTCGTGCTTTCGCCGCTGGGCCTCCTCCAGCGAGAGCGAGAAGTCGCCGTCGTACTTGGCGCCGCTGAAATCCGCCAGCTCTCCGAGGCTGAGCCGGAACATGCGGCCGATGAGCGAATAGGTGAACTCGAGGTCCTTGCGCTCCGCCATCGGGCCACCACGCCACCCCGCCATCACCCCGGCTCTCACAACACGACATCTCGCCCGGCACGCGTCGGCGAGCGCCCGATCGAGGGCTTCAAGTCGCCGGCCGTGTTCCGGCTTCGACGGGACGCGGGCTGAGCTCCTCGCCGACATTCAGGTCGTCTACCGGGCACCTCGACGACGCCGGTCGTTGCTGCTGAGCGTGTCGCCGGCCGCGGCTGCCGGAGCGAAAACCCCGAGACCCGAATCCACACGCCCGCTGGGAACGAACCGGGAGCGTCTCGTCGGCGGGCCCGAGCTGCCACGCCGACGTGCCGGGAATCGTTCCGATCCAGAAGTGCGCGTCGCGGCATGGCGCGCCAGGAGCCGAGCCCTGGCCACTCCTCCTCGACGGCGTCCCTGCCAGCGCCCGACTCGCACCGTGGTTCAAGCGAAGCGGATCCGGCGCAACCTTTGATCTGGGTCGTGCTGGGTTGGCGCGTGCTAGGTCCCGCGACTCGCAGCCACCGCTCTTCTCGCGGGCGTCATCGCCCGCATCCTTAGCGGACGAGCTTGACCGCGGAGGGCGCTTCGAGCTCGGTTGGCTGCACGGAGGATTTGAGCGCCAGCACGTCGGCTACCAGCACACGCCCGGCGCTCGGGTTCAGCAGCTCGCAGACACGAAGGCGCGACCACTGGAGGACGTCGCTCGCGTCCTGAACGGTGATGGTTCCGGCGGCGTCAGCGACGATGGGGCCGAACTTGCTCTGCAGGGGCGTGCTGGCAGGGGCGCTTATGCCTGGCTTTCCTCTCCGGATGTCCTCCGACTATAGGCGCGCGGCGCCACACCGACCACCAGCCGCCGAAGACAACGGCGCCGCGCACCGTTTCGCCGGGCACCCGGTCGTGCCACGGCAGCGACTGCTTGGCCCAGGCGCCGACGCACGGCCGGCTACGGCACGACGCGAAAGGGGTTTTGCCGTCGCTCGAGCTGGGCGCGGTACTCGCGATGCACCGCGAAGAGCTGACGGCCGAGCCTCTCGCGCTAGTGGCGAGCGCGGCGAGTCGTCACCATCCGTGCGTAGGTCAACAGCCAACGTTCGACCCTACCAGCGGCCAACCAGGGCCGCACCACGCCGCTCGGGCAGCCTAGCGATCCACGCCAGCGCGGCGCCCCGGGTGGCGGGGATCATTCTGTCCGACGGCGCGCCTGAGGCCTCACGGTCTGACCCGCCGACCTGGGAGCGCTGAAGGCGCGCCTGCGCGACCCGCGCCGGTGGCCCACCCTGCCCGCGGGCGGGCACGTGCGCGCGCTGCTCAAGCGCGCGAACCGTCTAACCCTCGTTGAGACGGGGTGCCGGGAGCGAACGCAGCCGCGGGCCATCTAGACGCTCTCCTCGGAGATCTCGATCTCGCCGTCAGCGAGGAGCGGTACGCCCGCTTGCTGTCGCACCTTCCCGCCGGGGCAGGCGGACATTGATCAACGGAGTCTCGTCATGCAAGTGCGAAACCTGCGTGTGTTGGGGCTCGGGAGCCGGTGAGCGGATAACCACATTTCTCCGTGCGGGCTGCTGGTGTCGCGATCTCGCTCAATCATCCTGGCTGGGCCAAGTACGTGCAGAGGGTCCTGCCGGTGGCGGCGAACCCGCCGGAGCCCGCGCGCGGGGACGAGCCCGAGCAAACTTTTTAGGTCCCGCTCACACAAGCGCCGGCCATAGGAGTACAGTCGAACACGAGCTGGCCCTGCGGCCAGGATTCTCATCCTCCGCCCGACTGCCACCGACGGCGCAACCGTGCCACGAGGCGAGAGGCGGGGGTTACTGGTTTTGACTGCGGGGCCGGTGACCTGCTTCCACGGCCGCTACCCCAACCGGCCCGGTGGGCGCGGGCCAACCTGACTGAACGCTCGGGGGTTCTAGTCCTCTCCCTTCGGCGCGAACCCAACAGAGGGACACGAAGGGTTGAAGACCATGACGCACACTCGACAGGACCGGGCAGCGCGCAGACGAGGCGAACGCAATCGCGACCGCGGGCCGCGGCAGCTCTCCTCAGCGATCTATGCGCAACGCCGTCTGAACGCCCGGCGAGCTCTCGGCGCCCGCGCCAAAGCAGACCCGGTCGGTCCGAGCGATGCCCGCTTCGCGTACCTCACGCGAGGTCACGACTAGGAGACGATCCCGATCCCGCATTCCAACGGTCTGGGAAGCAGACGCGCGTGTACACCACGGAAAGCGAAGCTGAGCCGATCGGGGACCTATGCCCCGTCTGCGGCTCGCTGTTGGAGCCGGTCTGCGACCTGGGTGAAATCCTCGCGTACCGAGGAGTGGGGTTATGTGGCGGCGCGTCGCACGGCGGCTGCCCGAGCGCGGGCCGGCTAGTAGGGCAGATTGAGGTCATCGCTGGCCGCGAGCTCAAGGCACGCACGAGTGCAGCGCGCACTCGAACGTTGCGACGCGCGGTTTATGAGCTCACGCGTACAAGCTTTCTCTCGCGCTCCCGGCGCGGGCGACGAGGCCGTGAGCTGCCGCCGCCGCGGTTCGCCGTCAGCCGCGCTGCTCCCTCCGCGGCGACGGCGCGACCGCTGTGCCCTCTGCAGCCTGTCGATGACGGGCGTCATCGACGCGAACGGCTCCGCCGGGCGAAAGTTCGCGATTCGACGTGGTCGGCACGCCACGCCGCGACGTGAGCCCGGTTTGAGCCGCGCGGCCTGGCGAAACGCGACCGGATGTCAGTAGCGGATCTTCAGGAGCTTGAAGAGGTCAAGGGTCTGATCGCGCGCGGGCTGCAGGTCGGGGTACTCACATACGCCGAGATCGCGACCGTCACCGCCGAGGTCGGGCTGGAGGAAACCGACGTCGAGGAGTTGCACGGCCTGTTCGAGCGCTGTGAGATCGAGCTGGTCGAGGAAATCGACCCAGCAGTTGCGGGGAGCCTGAACATCGACCGCGCACCGAAGAGGCGCACCCGCCGCAGGCCTGCGCTGGATCTCAAGCCAGAAGAGACGACCGACGGTCTGCAGCTGTTTTTTAGGGACATCGGCAAGGTGCGGCTGCTGACGGCTCCGCAGGAGGTCGATCTCGCCAAGCGGATCGAGTGGGGGGATCTGGACGCCAAGCAGAAGATGGTCGAGTCCAACCTGCGGCTGGTGGTCTCGATCGCGAAGAACTACCGCAACCAGGGGCTGCCGTTCTTGGACCTGATCCAGGAGGGCACGCTCGGTCTGGTCCGTGCGGCGGAGAAGTTCGATTACCACAGGGGGTTTAAGTTCTCGACGTACGCCACGTGGTGGATTCGCCAGGCGATCGCCCGCGCGCTCGCGGACAAGGCGCGCACGATCCGGATCCCGGTCCACATCGTCGAGAAGCTCAATCGGATCGGGCGCGCGGAGCGCAAGCTGCTGACCGGGCTCGGTCGCGAGCCGACCGTCGAGGAGATCGCCGAGGTGAGCGGCATCGAGCCCGACGAGGTCGAGTCGATCAAGCGCCTCGCACAAGCGCCGATCTCGCTCGAGAAGCCGATCGGCGACGAGGAGCAGTCCGAGTTCGGCCAGTTCATCGCCGACGAACACGCCGAATCTCCCTACGAGCGCGCCCTGGAGAGCCTCACCAAAGAAGCCCTGCGAGACGCGCTCGAGAACCTGTCCTACCGCGAGCGGCGCGTGCTCGAGCTCCGCTACGGCCTAGGCGGGGAGCACCCGCGCACGCTCGATGAGGTCGGGCGCACGTTCAACGTCACCCGCGAGCGCATCCGCCAGATCGAACACCATTCGCTCAAGAAGCTCCAGAACCTCGCCGAAGCCCAAACGCTGCGCGACGACGTCCAGATCGCTCCCGGATCTGCGCCCAGCGGGGTCAGGCACCGAACTAGACGCCCCTCGCTGTGAGCTTGGCTGGGAGCGACGACGACGCAGCGGGACCGTCGCTCCGCCGACCAGCCAGATCGCGTGGTCGCGCAGCCCGACCAGGTTGATGGCTTGCACCACTGACCGCACGGCTGAGCAGCACCGTGCGCGCTCTTCCCGTCTGGACGATTTGCGATCCGAACCACAGCCGCAGTCGACCGCCGCGATTTCTGCGTTCTGCGTCACGCAGTCACGCTCCAGTCTCTGGGTGTCGCGCCGATCGGGCGTTGAAAGCGCCCCCGTGCGAACGTCGGCGGCGATCGCAGTCGCGTCGGCCTCTCCCCGGCGGCCGCTCGTCGATCCTTGCGACACCCCAGGAGCCCCCGGGCAGAGCCTGCGAGTCGATCGCCACTGTTGATCCGGCGGTCTATCGTTCTTCGCTGTGGGAGCGTGGGGTGCCGCCAGCTTCGAGAATGACGCCGCCGGTGACTGGTTCTTACTTGTCGAGGAAGCGGTGGATCCAGGTGCTGTGATCGCGTCTGCTCTCGATTACGCCGTGGGCGCCGCTGACCATCTTGAGCTCGATGCGTCGTGCGAGGCGATCGCGGCGGCGGAGTTGTTTGCCTCTTGCGCCGGTCAGGCACCCGCCCGTCTGCCGGACCGCGTGCGACGCTGGGTCGACGCTAACCCCCATCGACCGCATGACTCGGAGATAGAGCAGGCGGTCGATGCGGTGTCGCGCGTGCGCGCGGAGAGCGAGCTGCGCGAGGTCTGGGGCGAGGCCGACGGGGGCCAGAAGAATGAGTGGCTGCGCGAGATCGGTGATCTCATCGCCCGTTTGCGGCGGTCTGGCGCAGTCGACCGGGCGACGCTGTCGCCGTAAGCCAACGTTCCCCGTAGGACGCCTTCCCGGCCTCCCTTCGCTAGGGAGGCGCTCTTCGTCGATCAAGTGGGCCGCGCTGCCTCAGGGCTTCGTGGGTGCAGTGGGGTGCGGCTGCGCTTACCGGCCGGTTCGACGATTTTGATGACGCGCAGGCAGTCGGCAGTCCGCTGCGCCACGAGCATGTTGCAGCCGAGCAGCGAAGCCAGGTCGCGAGTGCTGAACGGCTCGGGCGGAAGGGTCGGCAGCACTTCTAAGACGTCGTTGAGATTGCGCAGTTCGACTCGGTCGAGCACGTGGACGAGCTGCCGCTCGCCTGGATCCCTGGTCCGCGCGAGGCGAGCGTTCGGGCGGCGCCGACGTGGTCCTCGCGCAACCGCAGAACCTCGATCGTCAAGTTCGGGGGGGTCAACAGCGACGGAAACGCAACGAGCTCGTCTAACCCTCTACTGCCGTCGCGCGCTTCGGGGCTGACCGGCCCGACGCAACCTCGCCGTGCTCGTCGATGCGCACGATCCGACGCAGGGCCGCTACCGGGTGCACGATCCGAACACGGTGCTCGTCAAGCAGCGCCTCCAGCCTGTCCCAACGCGGCGAAGCCACCGATCTGCACCTCGACGAGCTCCACCTGCACCACCCAGGTCGATCACGAAGCGGCCGACAGGCACCTCCAAGCGGTCACCCGGCCGCGCAGTACCGCCTTGAGCGCCGCATGCAGCCGCCCTTCGCGCATGACCCCGATGCTCGACACAGCCTCACGCGCTAGACGGGCCAGCGGCATCTACACAGCCCAACGATCGCCAAACCCGCCCTTCCCAATGCCGATCAAGCCGGCAGGCTTTCGCTCGCCCCCGCGATCTGGGTGGGGCTGGCCGCCCGCAGCCGGTCGGCCCCAACCTCCGTCCGAGTAGAGTGACAGACGCACCCTCCACCGCTGAGTGCCGCGCTCTCGCATTCTCGCAGTGGCTTGGTTTTCCCTGAGAGCGACGCGGAGTGCAGCGCATGACGAAGCAGAAGCTCCAACCCGGCCCAGGACGATCAACCTCGCAGGCGGCCTTTGACGATCTCAGGAAGGAGATCGCCCAGCGGAACGAGCGGGCGCACCGGGAAGCTCGCAAGCAGCGGACCGCGCGAGAGCAGCAACAGGTTCTCAGGCGTCGTCAACAGGACGCCCGCTAGAACCCGCCCGTCGGCGCGGAACCCGGAGCGCTCCTCGATCAAAATGACGACACTCTCAGGGCCCTCGGCGGAGAGCCTGCCCGTTGATCGTCAATCGTTGATCCTGCCCAGCCCTCACTCGACCAAGCCAGCACCCGTCTCCGATCCGGCGCGCGTTTGAAGCAAACGTCGGGCGGTGGAACCGGGCGCGACCGCGTTGTGGCAGATGACTGACGGCCGCTCTGCTCGGATAGCACGTACGATGGCGGCAGCTATGGCCTTTGAAGTCGGCGAACGCGTCGTGGCTGAGTCCGAGTCAACGGATCGCCGACCCCGTCCGGGCGTCATTGAGGAAGTCCTCCATGGCGAGCCCTCGCCTCGCTATCGCATCCGCTGGGATGATGGGCACGAGACCATCTACACGCCCGCGAGCGGCGCGCTTCGAGCCGAACGACGCCCCAAGCGGGCGCGAAAAGCGCCGCCACGGAAACGCTAACTACCTTCAACACGCGCGGCGCCGCGCGCCCAGGCGGCGGCGTGCCAGGGCAGCGCGAGCTCGACGACCACGACGCTGTCGACCACGTCGGAGACGCGGCGTCCACAGCCCGACGGCGAGACCTCGTGCGAACAGCGAAGCGGACCCGGGCGCGCGTCGCAGACGCTCAGGCACGAAGGCGCTGTCACCGGCCAGACGCGTGTCCTGACCGCCGAGGTGTTGCCGGGTGGCTCGCCTCGGGCGAGCCAGCTGGGTCACCAGCAATGACCCGTCAAAGCGGTCGGTGGAGTGCTTGCCCCCAGGCACGGGCGCCAGCCGGCGATTTGCAGCGCGGTCGCGCGCCTGCAAGCAGTCCAATGCCTGCTGGCACGACCATGACGAAGCAAGACGGGACGGAAGGTAGCGGCGCAGCATCGAAACAACAGTCGGCGGGGAGGTTCGGCGCCCTCTTGCGCCCGCAGAAACGGCCGGCACGCCGGTCCGCGGCGCGGCTGCTCTGCTCGCGAAGGGGCAGTGATATGAGCGCCAGAACGGCCCCGGCGCGTCACTGCTATCGGACACCACCAGCCATGCCACCCCACGCCCCCGCGCGCGACCGCTTTCGACTGCGGGCGGGCATCAGCTGCGACGATCGCTTCGACCACAGCGGCCGTCGTGGCCGGCTACCGCTATGCCACGAAGGCAGTCGCCCGCCGCCGACCGGCCCGGACGAGTGCGAAGCCGACGAAGCGCAACTCCGCGGCGACGCGGTGCTAGCCGTCGACGAGCAGGCAGATACCCTCGGGCGCGGTCGCGTCAGTTTTAGGCTTCGCGGCCACCGAGCCAGGAGCCAGCCGCTGCGGCAGCGACGCGATCGCAAAGACTGAGCAGCCGAGGGAGTCCTGCCGTGGCCGGGCGTGCGCTCCGCGATCGGGAACCAGCGCTCTGTGCCTCCGTGGAGCGGGGTCCGAGCCCTCATCCGGCCGGTTTGCCAGGGCGACAGTTTGCGGTCGCTCGCAAGACGGACCGGTGCTTTTAACGTCGCCTTCGGCGGGAGTACTCCCCGTCGGAAGACGGCCCGTCCGGGCCCGTCTCCCGCCGGGGAGTGGATGCAGCCCAGGATGAGACCGCGCACACAAACAGTGGAGATTCATGAGGCTCGACAGGTCTACCGATGCGGGCTCAAACGTTGCCCGAGACGGTTGCCCGAGATCCATGAAGAACCCCCGCCTCGGGCGAGCAAACGGTCGAAATGCCCGCGGCTAAAGGCATTTCGAAAGCGGGAGCGACGGGACTCGAACCCGCGACCTCCGGCGTGACAGGCCGGCGCTCTAACCAGCTGAGCTACGCCCCCTGAGAGGGGGAACGATCAAGTATGGCAAGAGAAATTCCGCGTCGCTTTGCGCAACTTTGAGACCCCCCGTCGGTTCAAACACCCGGAATCGATCTCCCGGAGGAGCGCCCAACCCGGCCGTGGGCGCGCTGAGGGATCGCCGGCGGGGACCCTGGAAGCGGGTCCCCGTCGTGTTTAAGCGCTCACCGACCCGCGGTAGACGTCGACGTCGACGGCCGTGCGCCCCCGCGCGACCCTCGCAGCCGAAACGCCCGCCGTACGCCTTCCGGCAGGTACCAGTTCCACTCCCCGAGCAGCTTCATGGTTGCCGGTACGAGAAGCATTCTCACGACGGTG
>Ga0213881_10001442_pt1 | contig 11368 bp, 12 predicted proteins | sample BarmaccoBMER_R08_FD_160104 | JGI IMG/M metagenome (GOLD analysis project Ga0213881, IMG submission 160104) | Barbacenia macrantha exposed rock microbial communities from rupestrian grasslands, the National Park of Serra do Cipo, Brazil - ER_R08 ... | reverse complement strand
CCACGCCCGGCGAGCCAACCCGCGTGACTCGGAGATCATCGGCGACGTTCACCTGCACCGCATGATTCGGCGGGGCACCAACTATGGCCCGCCGCTGCCCGCCGGCGTCCTGAACGACGACGGCGCCGACCGCGGCATCGTGTTCATCTTCATCGGCGCGCACCTCGACCGCCAGTTCGAGTTCGTGAAGTCGCAATGGCTCAACGACGGCAACTTCACCGGCCTCGATCAGGAGAAGGACCTACTCGTGGGCAACAACGACGGCACCGGCAGCTTTACAATCCCGCAGCGACCTATCCGGCGTCGCCTGCACGGCATCGAGCGTTTTGTCATCACTCGCGGCGGCGAGTACTGCTTCCTGCCCAGTCTCAGCGCGCTGCGCTGGCTGGCCAACCTCGACAACTAAGCCGACCATGACGATCACATCCATGGCCGCTGTCACAACCGACCATACGACCCTGCAAAATCGCTTTCCCGACGTCACGTGGGCATTGTCAACCTGTCGAACTTCGGGCCGCCGATGTACACGTGGAACCTGAGTTGGGGTGTTGAGTCGATCTCCGGAGCGGCGCTTGGGCGGCGCGCTGGCCGTGCCCGTGATCTCGGTCCAGGTGGTGAACCGGGTGTCCATCTCGCGGCGGTAGTCCTCGGCGGAGAGCGTGTGGCGCCGAGGCCGAAAGTGCGGTGCGATCCCGGAAAACGCGGACAGGAACCGCTAAGCCCCGCCCGGGGAGCGGAAGTGCCGCATGGCTCGTTCCCGTTGCCGGGTCGGCTGGTGGGAGTCGGGTAGGTGCGGCGCATTACTGCGCCGCACCCCCCTAAGAGTGAAGTGGGCCGCCGGCGAGGTGCCTGTGGTTCAGGTCCTTTTCCGTCGGCCTCTTCCCGAACCGCGCGGATCAGTTTCCCGATACGCGGCTCTCCAGTGATCGTTTCCGGGTGGATGCGCTTGACTGTCCTTTGTGGATGTCCTCGTGGCAGGGGCGGCAGATCACCAAGGTTTTGCGTCTGCGCTTGGCCATCAGGTGCACCCATGCTGGTTTGTCAGACCGGTCGTGACGGTTGAGGTCGGCGAGTTTGCGCAGGTGATGTACTTCGATCCTGTCGGTGGACTCGCAGATCTCACAGCGTCCGGCCAGCAGCCGGTGGATCAGCTCGTTGCGTTTGGTGCTGACCAACACCGGGGCCAGATCGGTCAGGACAGCTGTGCGTTGCCGTTTGAGCGGGATACCGCCGAACTGTGCAACCAAGGGTTTGCGGCCTCGGTCGCGAGGGACCACAACCTGGAAACAGGTGCGTTTCCCGTGTGGTGTGTCGATGACCGTCTTGTACTTGGCGGCCATCTTGTTCACGGAGGATTTGTGTTTACCTGCCAGGGTCTTGAGCATCGAGGTCTCGGTGACCCAACGCAGCATCTCCAACCGGAACACGTCCTGGGCCAGCAGATAATACTGGACCAGTCCCCGGTACTCGGAACCGAACTTCGCGACGATGGTGTAGTCGGTGTCGTGAAGCAGTGCCCCGAGTTGGGCGGGTTTCCCTTTGCTCATGTAGCGGGCGCATCGCTGCCTGATGACATCTTTGGGCACGAACAAGCCAATGCGAGCATTGACCGACCGGCGACCGGCGGTAATCTTCGCATTGGCGTGCTGAGTTCGGATCTCATAGCCGAGAAACCGTGCCGCCTGGCTGACAGCATGGGTGATCAACGTCTCGGACTGCGACAGTTCCAGCTTGAGCTCATCACGCAGGAACATCTGGATCTTCGACTTGATCCGCTCGGCTTCGTGTCTGGGTCCGGCCAACCCCAGCAGAAAGTCGTCGCAATAACGCACATACCGCAGCCGTCGATAGTCCGGATCGTTCGGGTCCTGGCTGGGAAACCGGCGGCGTTGCTGACGCAGCAGCCGCACCGCTTGGCGATCCCCACGCCGTTTGGCCCGCTCGAATTCGTTGTCGACAGCCTGGTATCGTGTATCGCGGCGTCTTTTCTTACCGTGGTTGTAGTCAGGCAGCAGAGACTGCTCAACAAATTTGTCGAGCCGAGCCAGGTAAATATTGGACAAAATGGGTGATGCGACCCCGCCTTGCGGCGCCCCCGACAGGGTAGCATTCCACCGCCAGTCCTCCAGATACCCAGCTGCTAGCATGTTGCTGATCAACCGCAGGAACCGTCCATCGTGGATTTTGTCCGCCAACGTCGACAACAACACTTGATGATCAAGTGAACCGAAACAGGCCTTGATATCGCCTTCCACGATCCACTCATACGAGCAGGACGCGAAATGACGCACCTCGGCCATCGCGTCATGAGCCCGGCGATTCGGGCGGAACCCGTAAGAACATGGGAGAAAATCCGCCTCGAAAATCGGCTCCAGGACCAGCTTCAGAGCACCTTGGACCACCCGATCCCGCAGCGCGGGAATACCGAGCCGGCGACGTTTCACCGTCCCCGGCTTCGGAATCATCCGCTCCCGCACTGGAACTGGGCGGAAACTACGGTCTTTCACCTCAGCCCGCAGCCCCTCGAGGAACACCCCGACCCCACACCCGGCCTCTACCTGGCGAACGGTCTGCCCATCCACCCCGGCCGTGCGCGCTCCCTTATTACCCCGCACACGATCCCAGGCCACCAGCAAGAAACCCGGATCGCAGACAAGGTTGTACAGATCATCGAACCGGCGATCGGGATCCTCGATCGCCCACCGGTGCAGCTTGGTCTGGATCTCCCGTACCCGTCGCTCAGCCCAATACAGCTGATGCTCCAATTCATCGGTATTCACCGACGATCTCCAGGCATTCCAGCATCCTCCCTGCCAACTTGCTGGCCCCCTTCGCCATGCACGCACCTCTCGTGCGCTCGGACTACTACAGGGCCTCCGCCCCATCCACGACCCTCAGCCGACGACGAACCTGCCCCCGGCCGGGCTGGATACCCGGCCACTAGGGCGACCGCGGATGGTTCCCACGTTCACGATGTACCGATCGACGAGGGAGATGCCCAGCTTTGTCCCGGCAGCATCGCCACGGCTACGCCGCAGACCTTCACCATGGCCTCCCCACCGGCGAAACTCCCCGGCTTCGGAGTTGACCGCCCACCCATCCCAGCGATCACGCACTGCACCCCGGCCCACATCCACCAGGTTGGAGCCGGTTTGTCGCTTACGGAACGTCGACACTGGTTTCTCTCGTACACCTTCCCGTCTCGCTTGCCGGACCCGCACCGTCTGGCAGTACCGGCACGTCCCGTCGTTGTCAGAGCCGCTTCCCGCCCTCCCCGGCGCCTCCCAGGTCAGACTGCCCTCAGCTTCAACCCAGCTGCTGCGACAACCAGGCGGCGGAGTCCTCTCACCCCCGCTCGGACACACCGCGCCTCGCGGCGCACAGTTTCATCAACAAACCAACGATCTCCCGGGACGTGTCGGCATGGCCGGGCGGTGTCGACGAGCAGCAGCGTGAACCGTTGCACCCAGCGGTAGACGGTCACATGATCGACCGTGATGCCGCGCTCAGCCAGCAACTCTTCGACGTCTCTGTACGACAGGCCATACCTCAGGTACCACCGGACCGCCAAGACAATCACATCCGGCGGAAACCTGAATCCTGCGAAGCTGGACCTCGATGGTGGCACCTGAACCTGACAAAGGCGCATCAGCCTACCCTGCCCGAGCTCGTCACCGATCAACGCAACAGGTCCCCCGGGCGTAGTGACCTGGCGGTCAGCACCGGGTTGAGCATGCCCTCACTCCGACTTTGCAATAGCACCCGTGCGATCATGTGTGCCGCGGCTGGGGGCGACCGCCCCTCCGTTCCGCTTGACGCGTGCGGTGTATCGGCACCCACGGCGACCAGCGGAGGCGGTGCAGCAGTCAACACTCCGTGCTGCTAACGGTCATCCCGATCTCGTCGATGAAGCTCTCCGACCGCGCGGTCGCGATCGCCAGCTCCCGAAAATCCCGAGGGACAGTGGCCAGCGTGCGGGAGTTTAGCCGGGTTGGGTGGCGAGGATTACGGGTGAATATGGTGATCGATGGAGTCTCCTGGCGGAGCAGTGGGCCTATGGAATAGTGGAGAATCGGGGCCTATGCAATAGTAAAGAAGAGGTATCCGAAGGATGGTGCCCAGTAGCGCCTGGAGCAGAGGCCAGTGGTGAAACAGGCCAGGGAGAGGCGGACGTATGACCAGGAGTGTGGCTTGGCGTACGCCCTTGATGTAGTCGGCGAGCGGTGGACGCTATTGATCATCCGAGAGCTGCTGCTGCGTCCACGCCGGTATCACGAGTTGTTGTCGGCGCTGCCGGGCATCGGTACCAACTTACTTGCCGACCGCCTGGCGTTCCTGACCGAGGCGGGGTTGATCGAGCCGATCGAGCCGGGCCGGCGGACAGGTGGGTACGCGCTGACCGAGCTTGGTCGCAGCCTGCACGAATCGATCCTGGGGCTGGCTCGGTTCGGCCTAATCGTCGGGGCCAACCAGCCGCACCGCCCGAGCATGGCAGTGCGTCCTGCCTGGGCGGCACTCGCCATCGAAGCGATGATCGACAGTAGCCGCGCGTCGGACATCGACGAGGTGTACCAGTTCGACGTCGACGGCGAGGTCTTCCACGTGTCCGTGGTCGGGGGACACGCGTCGACCCATGCCGGCCCGGCAGAAAACCCTACGCTGGTGGCCATCACCGACGCGCGTACCTTCTTCGACCTCGGCATGCGCCGGGTCGATCCGATCGAGGCGGTGGTCAGCGGGGCCGTCCGGGTTACCGGATCGCCGGCGGCGGTCCCCCGGTGCCTGCGCCTGATCGGGCTCGGTGGCTCGGATCACGCCGGGCCCGGCTCCGCGCGAGGCACCGCAGCTACCCCGGGTGGGGCGGGCGCTGGCACGGTGACCACCCGGCGCTGATCGGTCCGCTCCCGGCAGCGACGCGATCAGCTCCAGGTCTGGCTGCCAAATGTGAGTCGCCCGTGCCCGGCGAGGCCGTGCGTGCGTCCGATCCGCCGCGGCAGCACAGCAGCGACTCGAGGGCCCTGCTGTCGGCGATGCCGCCCCCCGCGTCCAGCGGCTCGAATCCCAGCGCCGACGGGAGGGACACCGCCGGCCAACCGCGCCGACCAGAGCGGCCGGCGGGTACGGTATTGAAGAGCTGGTGACGTGCCAGCCCGGCGCCGCGGCGATGATCAGGTCGTCGCTGGAAGTGCCGGGATGGGACGTCGCTACCCGGCACGAAGCTCGGTTCGTTACGTCGACGTGTGTACGCCGAGCTCGACAGTCGCCAGCGCGGTACGCACCTCCCCCGGCGCTGGTGCCGGGGACACGGCCGGGCCGTCCCGGCGCATGCAGGCGACGCTACTGTCGCGGCGGCTGGGCGAGGGCGCCCCTAGCAGGTAGCTGATCACAAAGTCAGCACGACTAGGAACACCACACTCGCATCGCTAGTGGCGTTGATGACCTGCTCGCCGCGGCCGTAAAGAGCGGACACCTGGACGTCGTCACGCCCTCGAGTCCCGCTCGCCCGGAGCGCCATCCTGGACATCCTGGGGCTGTTGGTGGCCGACCAGGAGCACATCGGCGGCTGGTCCGCGCCACCCGGTATGCGCTATAGAGGATCGGCCCGGATGTGGAGTTCACCACCAAGCCTCAGCTGGCCAGAAAGATGCTGCAACGGCTGCTGGCCACCCACGGCCGGGCCGCAGTGCCGTGGTTCACCGCAGACGAGGCCTACGGCGACAACCCCGGGCTGCGGGATTGGCTTGATGAGCAGGACATCAACTACGTCATGGCGATCTCCTGCGACACCCGATTTCCCACCCCACCGGCCCTCGGCGGGCCGATGAACTGGCCGCCTGCGCACCCAAACGCGGCTGGCAACGCCTCTCAGCCGGCCAGGGCAGCAAAGGACACCGGCTCTATGACTGGCTGCTCATCGACCCCGGCGCTGATGACCATCTGCTGCTGGTCCGCCGCTCGATCAGCAAACCCAGCGAACTGGCCTACTACGTCTGCCGCAGCAGCGCCCCCGTCCCGCTCACCGAGCTGGTCCGGGTCGCCGGATCCCGCTGGGGCGTGGAGGAAACCTTCCAGTTCGCCAAAAACGAGACCGGTCTAGACCACTACCAGGTCCGCCGCTACGACGCCTGGTACCGCCACATCACCCTATCCATGCTCGCCGCTGCGTTCCTCGCCGTCACCGCCCGCACCGAACAAACCCCCGACCAAAAAGGGGCACCACTAGCACAGACGAGCAGCTGATCCCGCTGTCCTGCAACGAAATCCGGCGGCTCTGGGCCACCCTGACCCACCCAGACCACCCACGCCGCCACACCAGCCACTGGTCACACTGGCGACGAATCCACCAGACACGGGCGAAACAAAGCCACTACCAGCGACAACGCCTTAAACATCACAAGGTGCGGCTGCCGTACTAGGCAGCCAGCCCCCGCGAACCCGAACCGCTGTCGAGAGCGACAACATGGGCGACTATCTGCAGAGCGCGGGTAGCGCCAGCATCGCCCGGGGTGCGGCGCTCGCCAAGGCCTGTGAGATCTGGGACGAGATCGGCCGAGATCGCATCCAGCGACGTGCCCTGGGACTGGGAGACCACGCTCGTACCCGGATCGCGGAGCACTTCGGCGCGGAGGCGATGTACTCACCCGGCGCCGACGAGCGGCTCCGTTCGCCGCTGGTTGCGTTCCGGCCGTTCCGGTCCCCGCGGGACGCGTGGAACCTCCGCAAGGTCCACGAGTACACGAGTCGGTTAGAGGCCGAGCACCGAATCTGGGTGCGCTGGACGGAGTTCGATGTGCCTGGATCCCCGCACCAGCACTACGCCGCGCGGGTCTGCCCGCACGTGTACAACGACACAGCGGAAATCGACCACGCCGTGGCCGTCATGGCACGGCTGGCCGCGGAGATGTCATGACCACCGTTTCGCCGACGGTCCCCGTACGGCAGGGCGCAGCGCATATTTCAACCACCGCTCTGCGGCTGGCGGGCCCCGGAGAGCCAGACCATCTCGACCCGGTCTGCGTTGCCCAGCCGGCCAGCGCACAGTTGGCAAGGCTGTCGACCCGGTCGCTGTTCGGCTACGTCGGCGACCCGGACCCACTCAGTTGGCGTCCGGTCACCCCGATGGCGGACCTGGCCGCCACCGTGCCTTCAATCTATAACGCCGGCATCGGTGCCAGCCATCGCAGCATCGTGGTGACGCTGCGGCCGGGCGTCCGCTGGGACACCACACCGCCGCGCGCCGTCACGGCGCACGACGTGGTGCGTGGACTCAAGCGACTGGGCAACCCTGTGTACCGGCCTGCGGCCCTGCCCTACTTCACTAGCATGATCCGCGGCATGGCCGAGTTCTGCGCGGGCTACGTCGCCGCCGTACCCGACCCGAACCCGTCGGCGGCGCAGCTGGCGGCCTACCAGAACGAGTACGACATCGCCGGCGTGTTCGCGCTCGACGACGAGACCGTCGTGTTCGAGCTGACACGGCCGGCGCTGGACCTTCCCCACCTGCTCGCACTGCCTTGTGCGGCACCCGCGCCCGTTGAGTACGACGCGTTCGTGCCGGGCTCCCCCGCGCTGCGTTCCCACCTGCATTCGACCGGCCCCTACCGCCCTGTGGCGACGGAGTCTGGCGAGCAGCTGCGCTGGGAGCCCAACCCCGCCTGGCGAGCCGAGACAGACCCGCTGCGTTCCCGGTACCTCTCCGGGGTCGAGCTCACCACGGGGCCGGGGTCCCCCCGGGAGCTGGCCCAGCGCATCTCGGCCGGCGAGATCGACCTAGCCTGGGGGATCGCCGTCACCGGTCCTTCCGGGGGCGAGCCGACGCACGACCCGGCGTGGGCGATGGACCCGTACCTCCTGCTGAACACCCGCAGCCCGCACGCGAGCGCGGCAGTTCGCGACGTCGTGGTCCGCCGGGCGATCGCATCGGCGATCGACCACAGGGTGCGCACCGCGCTGGCCGAGATCGCCGTGGCGGCCGAGCCCGGCTGGCTCGCGCGGGTCGCGACCTCGCTGATCCCTCCTGGCAACGACGGCCACCGGTCCGAGCACCCTCCGCTCGGCGCGACTGTCGATCGGCCCGGAGCACGAGCGGAAGGGAGGGAGGAGCCGCTTGCCACCGGCGCAGGCCCGGACGTCGACGGCGCGCTGATCCTCGTCCATCCCCGAACCGGCATCGCCGGCTCGGTCGCCCGCGTCTGCGCTGAAGCGCTGGCACGGGCCGGCATCGCCGTACGGTGCGTCGAGCTGGCCGATGCCGAACACCGGCGGGTGCTGCGCGACGCCCACCGCGAACGGTGGGACATCGCCGTGGCCTCGCGGCACCCGGAGTGGTCGCAGCTAGGCGGAAGGGTGTTCGTGCAGCCGCTGGCCGAGGGCTGCCCCGCCGCCGGGCCACCAATCGCCCGCGCGCTGGACGCCGTGGCCGAGCCAGCCCGTGCGGTAGTGGCTTGGCGCGAGGCGGAGCAGCGCATCCTCGACAACGCCGCGGTCGTGCCCCTGCTCTTTCGGGCCCCCTGCGCCCCGCCGCTGGTGAATGAACGCATTCACGGCATCCTGACGCTGCCATCACTCGCCCACCAGGTAGACCTGACAGCCCTGCAGCTCGACCCGTCGGTGTGAGCACCGGTTCCTGGCTGCACCTCCTGACCCGCATGGACCAACCGCGTGTCGAACCGCAGCTCGCCCGCCAGGCGCTCAGAGGAAGCGCTCGTTCGGGTGGTCTCGGGTCCAGGGTCCCGGCCGCACGGTCCGGCGAGCGGCTGCCACGCGCTCGACCTCCTCCTCGGTGTTGTAGACGGCGAAGGACATGCGGACGGTGCCAAGCAGTCCCAGGGCATCCAGGAAGACATTCGCGCAGTGCACACCGCTGCGGACCGCGATCCCGTGCGCGTCGAGATGGCCGCCGACGTCGTAGGGGTGGACCCCGTCGACCGTGAAGGAGACGATCCCGCTCGGATCGGCTCCCGGCCGCCCCACGGTGCGTATCCGGTCGACGGTCGACAGCGCCTCGACCGCCCTGCGCACGAGGAGGCCGTCGTGGGCCTGGACTACGTCCAGGCCCAGCTCGTCGAGGTAGTCGAGCGCGGCGGCCAGCGCGACGGCGCCGGCCACGTTCGGTGTACCGGCCTCAAGCCGCCCCGGCGCCGGCACGTATCGGACCGGCGCGTCGAGCCGCACACCCTTCACCGTGCCGCCACCCACTTGATAGGGCTCCAGCTGCTCCAGGCGATCGCGCCGGCCGTAGAGGACTCCGATGCCCATCGGGCCGTAGGCCTTGTGCTCGGAGAAGCAGTAGAAGTCCGCACCGAGCGCCCGGACGTCGACCTTGCGGTGAGGTACTGCCTGGGCGCCGTCAACGACGACGGTTGCGCCCGCCCGGTGTGCAGCGTCCACCAGATCGCGCACCGGGTTGACGGTGCCGAGGACGTTCGAGACGTGCGCGATCGCTGCGACCCGAACCCGCGGGCCCAGCGCGTCCCGGAAGTCCGGGACGCGCACCCGGCCAGCATGGTCGACCGGCACCACGACCAGCTCAGCACCGGTGTGCTCGCACAACCGCCGCCAGGGGAGCATGTTGGAGTTGTGCTCCATGCCGGTGACGAGCACCTGGTCGTCCGGCCCCACCTGGCCGTGGGCCCAGGAATCGGCGAGCATGTTGACCGCGTCTGTCGTGTTTCGGGTGAAGACGATCTCGTCGGCGCTGCCCGCATTCAGGAATCGCCGCACCACCTCGTAACGCTCGGTGGAGGCATGGCTGAGCCGGTAATAGCCGCGCCCGACGTTGCTGTTGGCGGTGGCGTAGTAACCGACCAGGGCATCGAGGACCGCCTGCGGCTTCTGCGCGGTGGCCGCGTTGTCCAAATAGGTGAGGGGCATGCCGTCCGAGGTGGCCCCCAGGATCGGGAAGTCACCCCGCACAGTCGCCGGCACCGCTCGGGCGGCCGAAGCCACCAGCATCTCAACCATGCGCCCTCCTGCTGGAACGGGAATCGGGCGGAGCAACTGCGCGGAGGCACCAGGTGCTGGAGGGCAGCCTCAGCACCCCGTCGGTCCGGAAGGCCTCGGCGGCCTCGGCCACGGCGGACCACACCACCTCCTCGTCCTGACGGTCTGGTAGCGCGGCGAGCAGCCGACGCAGCGGGGGCGGCGTGACCGCCAGGGTGAAGGACACGAAGTCGGCAATGGAGTCGACCTCGAACGTGACAACCATCTGGGAGACCGACACGTCGACGAAGCCGGCCTGGACGAGGTCACGGACCAACCGCTCGCGGTCCGCCATGCTGAACGGACCGGGAAGCCCCGGAGGCGGGGGCGCAAGCTCCAGCTCTCGGCTGATGACCCGGTAGCCGAGGGAGATCATCGGTGCGGCAATTGCGTCACCCCAGACCGCGGCCGCGAGGATGCCTCCCGGCCGTAGCATCCCGGCCAGCGACCGGAACGTCGCGAGATGATCGCTGGCGCACATCAGCCCCCAGCGGCTCAACACGACGTGGAGGGATTCGGGTGGTAAGTCCAGGCTTTCCAGGTCGGCGACCCGGAACGTGATGTTTCGCCGGCCGTTCGCCCGGCGGCGGGCCACCGCGACCATCCGTGGCGAGATGTCGATGCCGAGGACGTGGCCGCATGGACCGACGACCTCAGATGCCGACAGCGCCGGTTCGCCGTGCCCGCACCCAAGGTCGAGGACGGACTGGCCTGATCGCACGCCGGCCAGCTCAAGCAGGCGGGCGGTCACGGCCTGGGCGGCCCGCTCGAACAGGTCGTCGAAGGCCTCCCACCCATCACTAATCGCATCCCAGTTGCCGCGCTGCTGCTCCTTCACCGTTTCGACATCGAGCGTCACGCCAGGGCCTCCTCACAGGTGGTGAAGCGGTTCAGCATGTGGTCGGGAAAGGCCACAACCTTCTGCTCGGGATAGGGCCGCTTCTCGGGCGGCACGTAGCCGGGCTCACCGCGGCGGGGCAGCCGTCCGTGCCGGTCCCTCAGGTGCGGCCCGAAGTAGAACCAGCAGATCTGCGCAACATGCTCGGCAAACAGCACCGGCAGCACCTCGGGCGAGCAGATCTGCAGGTGCCCGTAGGTGGCCAGGAACTCCCCACCGGGACTGAACGGCGCCCGGTGCAACACGTGGCCGAACAGGTCGTGGACCACCCGGAGCAGGTCGTTGTGGCAGAGATCGAGCCCACCGGCACGCAGACCAGCGGGCTCCAGCAGGGGGATGCTCCCCGCTGACCCCGCAGGGCCCGAACCGGCTGCGGGTCGGACAGAGCCGGACCGTCCCGCTGCCGAGGACATGCTCCACCAGCTGCGCCGATCCACGGTACGGTTGCCCCGGATCGGTCCAGGGCTCGACCGTCACACCGGCCCTCAA
>Ga0213881_10001441_pt1 | contig 11376 bp, 8 predicted proteins | sample BarmaccoBMER_R08_FD_160104 | JGI IMG/M metagenome (GOLD analysis project Ga0213881, IMG submission 160104) | Barbacenia macrantha exposed rock microbial communities from rupestrian grasslands, the National Park of Serra do Cipo, Brazil - ER_R08 ... | reverse complement strand
TGGGGGGGGGGGGGGGGGGGTGGGGGGGGGGGGTGGTCGATGAATAGCGCTCGCAGCACGACCTGCTGGCGGGGTGACAATTGTTCGACGACGGTCCACACGGTGCGGGTAGTGTCGGCGTCGATGGCCCGCCGCTCGGTGTCTGTTGAGGGATCGATGAGGTTAACGGGGTCGAAGCAACTCGTGATGTGAGCTGCTTGACGGAGAATGTGGAAGCATTCGCGGCGGGCTGTGGATGCGAGCCATCCGGCGAGCCGTTTTGGGTCGCCGGATGCGGTGGGTGTTTTCGGCCAGTCGTAACCAGGTTGTCTGGAGGGTGTCGAGGGTGTCGACGCCCTGTAGGCCAAACAAGTGCACGGTTGCGGTGAGGAGCCTACCGTAGCGGCGGAGGATTTCCTCCCACGCTCCCGGTCGCCGTGGCTCACCATCGGCAGCAGCTCGGCCACGGCAACGCTCTGAAGTGTACTTGTCGGGGTGTAGCTGGTGATGGTCATCGGCGTCGTGGCCCCCTTAGAGCCGAACGAGAGTAGGTGTGAAGCCCCGGTTCGCGGGCTGTTTGTCGTAGCCACTATGGCCGCATTAATGGGCGTGATGGTGGAGTGAACCTAAAATTGGCTGGTGGGACCATTCGAGCTGGCTGGTAGGCCTGATGGGTGAAAAGGTCGTGACAGGGGTGGTGTTGGGGCTGTTGGGGGTGGTCGAGTTCCGGGTTGATGGCCGTGTGGTGGATGTGGGTCATGCTCGGCAGCGGTGTGTGTTGGCGGTGCTGGCAGTCGAATCCAATCGCGTGGTGTCGGTGGATGCGCTGGTGGCGCGGGTCTGGGGGGATCGGGCACCGCAGCGTGCTCGTGAGACGCTCTATAACTACCTGTCCCGGCTACGCCGTGCCTTGGATCCGTTTAGCGGGGTTAGCCTGACCCGGCAGCCGGGAGGGTATGTCTTGACGGTGGATCCGATGGTGGTGGATGTGCACCGGTTTCATCACTTGGTCGCTCAGGCCCGGGCGGCTGATGATCAGGATCAGGCGTTGGTGTTGTTCGAGCAGGCCCTGGGGTTGTGGCGGGGTGAGCCGTTTGCCGGCGTGGATACCGCGTGGGTGAATGAGTTGCGGGATTCGCTGGAGCGAGACCGGTTTGCTGCGGAGTTGGATTGCACCGATTTGTATCTGCGGCGTGGTCAGCACAACTGGTTGCTGGGTGAGTTGGTGGCGCGCGCCCGGGCGCACCCGTTGGATGAGCGCGTAGCGGGCCAGGTGATGCTCGCGCTGTATCAGTGTGGTCGTCAGGCCGAGGCCCTGGCCCATTTTCAGCGGCTGCGCGAGCGGCTGGCTGAGGAACTGGGAATCGATCCCAACCCGAAGCTGCAACAACGTTATGAACAGATCCTCCACTCCGACCCGGCACTAATCGACTCCCCGGCTGTCGAGACGGTGTCGGCATCACGGCCGGTGCCGCGTCAGTTGCCTGCCTATACCCGGCATTTCGTCGGCCGCGCCGCAGAACTACACCAACTTGACACCCTGTTGGATACCGCTGGTGGTGGGGGCACGGTGGTGATTACCGCGATCGATGGCATCGCCGGGATCGGCAAGACCGCTCTGGCGCTGCACTGGGCCCATCAAATAGCCCAGCGGTTTGTGGATGGGCAGCTGTATGTGAACCTGCGCGGCTTTGACCCCACCAATACACCCATGCACCCAACCGAGGCTTTGCGCGGATTTTTGGAGGCCCTGGGAACGTCCCCGGCGCCGATTCCTACCGACCTTGAGGCCCAAGCCGGACTGTATCGCAGTCTCCTGACCGACCGGCGCGTGCTGATCGTGCTAGACAATGCCTGCGACACCGAGCAGATCCGACCGCTGCTGCCCGCTGGCCCCCGCTGCCTGGTCGTGATCACCAGCCGCAATCAGCTACCTGGCTTGATCATCCAGCAAGGAGCCCGCCCGCTGACCCTAGATGTGCTAAGTCCGCCAGAGGCCCGCACGCTGCTGGCCCGCCACCTCGGCCCCCAGCGACTCAACGCCGAACCCGACGCCGTCATCGAGCTGATCAAGCACTGCGCCGGGCTGCCCCTCGCCCTGGCGATTGTGGCCGCCCGGGCTACCCTGCATCCTGGCTTGGCCTTGCGCGTGCTGGCCAAAGAACTCGCCGACGAACACAGCCGCCTTGCCGCCCTAGACACCGGCGACCCCACCACGAGCGTACAAGCCTTATTCTCCTGGTCCTACCACCACCTGAGCCCCCCAGCCAAAACAATGTTCCGGCTGCTTGGGCTACACCCCGGCCCCGACATCGCCCTATCCGCCGCCAGCCACCTCAACGCCATACCCCCACAGCAGGCACAAGACGCGCTCAACGAACTAACCCGAGCACACCTGCTCACCCAACACACCCTAGGCCGATACACCTTCCACGACCTGCTATGCGCCTATGCCACCCACCTCACCAACACTCACGACACCCCCAAGGACCAACACGCTGCCCTCACCCGACTGTTCGACCACTACCTGCACACCGCCACAGCCACCATGCACGTTCTCCAACCCGCCGGTCACCACCGGCCTTTTCCCCGGCCATCAGTCCCGCCCACCCCGCCGGTAACCGATTCCGTCAGTGCACAGCACTGGCTCAACACCGAACGGGCCAACCTCGCCGCCATCATCACCTACACCGCTACTCATGGCTGGCACACCCACACCACGCAACTAGCCAACGCTGTCCTCCTCTACAACCTCGAGGCCAGTGCCTTTTACCCCCAGGCGCTGACCCTCTACACCCACGTCCAACACGCCGCCCAGCACACTAACGACCAAACCACCGAGGCCCGCGCCCTAACCCACCTGGGGATCATCCACTGGTGGCAGGGCCACTACCCCCAGGCGCTCGACCACCACCAACAAGCCCTCACCCTCTGCCGCGAGGCCGGTGACCGGGTGGGCGAAGCCTTCGCGATCAACGGCCTCGGGCTCGTCTATTTGCACCAGGGCCGCTACCCCCAGGCCCTCGACCACCTCCAGAAAGCCCTCACCCTCTGCCGCGACACCGGCGACCGGGCCGGCGAAGCCCTTGCGCTCAACTGCCTTGGGACCGTCTATCGGCGCCAGGGCCGCTACCCCCAGGCCCTCGACCACCACCAGCAAGCCCTCACCCTCTGCCGCGACACCGGCGACCGGGCCGGCGAAGCCGTCGCACTCAGCGGCCTTGGGACCGTCTATCGGCGCCAGGGCCGCTACCCCCAGGCCCTCGACCACCACCAGCAAGCCCTCACCCTGTACCGCGACATCAGTTATCGGGCCGGTGAAGCCTTCGCGCTCAGCGGCCTTGGGACCGTCTATGCACAGCAGAGCGGCTACCCCGAGGCCCTCGACCACCTCCAGAAAGCCCTCACCCTTTGCCGCGAGGCCTGTGACCGGGTCGGCGAAGCCTTCGCACTCAACGGCCTCGGCCTTGTCTATAGGCGGCAGGGCCGCTACCCCCAGGCCCTCGACCACCACCAGCAAGCCCTCACCCTCTGCCGCCAGGCCGGTGACCGGTCCGGCGAAGCCGTCGCACTCAACAGCCTTGGGGTCGTCTACGGACGGCAGGGCCACTATCAGCAGGCCCTCGACCACTTCCAGCAAGCCCTCACCCTGTGCCGCGAGACCGGTGAACGGGCCGACGAGGCTGAGATCCTCAACGGCCTTGGCGAAGCTCACCACGCCCACGGACAGCTCAACCAGGCACACACTCACCACACCGCCGCGCTCACCCTAGCCACCAAAATCGGAGACCCCTACGAACAAGCCCGCGCTCACCACGGCCTCGCCCACACCCACCACACCACCGGTCACCGCGACCACGCCCACCACCACTGGCAACAAGCCCTCTCCCTCTACACCAATCTCAAGATCCCCCAACCCGACAACCTCACCGAGCAGCTAACGTGATCATCGAGGCCGGGCAGCGGTTTCTCACGCGCTGTGGGGCTACTCATTCGCGATCGTGTCTGTGCTGTACCGTTGTCTGGTTGTCATTGGCGGTAAAACGTCATGCCCATTAACCAGGACGACCGTAATATTCCGCTAGGAGCGCCGACGCGCTGTCTATGCGGCGTAACCCATCCCCGAGGTCCGACGGGTAACTAGAAAGAACATATTGGCCTACCTGTGCAGAATGTTGGGACCAAGTTCGCATTATCGCCGACCTCGGCCCGTGCAGCCGACAATCTCGCAGACTGCATTTAGGCAGACTGATTGCTGTTGTCGTCGGTGTCAGGTTCACCGTCGGGGGCAGCCAGCCGAGCGCGAAGGGTCTCGGCGTCGGGATGACCGAGTCGATCGAAGATTGTGAACGATTGTTGCCACATATCGCGGGCAGCGGCGAGATCGCCTATAGCATAGCAAATATTGCCTAGGCGAGCAAGAGTCTGAGCTTGAAACTACCTACTTTCAGTGGCTTGATAGAGCTCAATGGATTGATCCTCTATCGCCGCGAATGTCGACCTCCCGCGACGAAGCTCCGCGCGCCACCATCACGGCAGGAAGGTTCCGTACAACCTGCCCATCAGTCCACTCTTGGACTTCTTCGCGCTTTCCGGATAAGTTCAATTAGCTTTGTTAGGCCACCTGCCGGTGATTTAAGTAGTCGGCGTAGGCTTCCCGTAGGGTTCGGCAGCCCATCGCTGAGTGAAGCCGTTTGGTATTATAGTACCACTCGATGTATCTGACTACATCGTTGCGAGCGTGTTCCCGGGTTGGGTACACGGTCCGGTTGACTCGCTCAACTTTGAGCGCGGCGTTCAATGATTCCGCGAGTGCATTCGAAACACGAGCCAACGCGGCCAACCGACTGGCGGATGCCGAGCTGGCGGCTGTCTCGGCGAAGACGTGACCGAGGTATTGCGAGCACCATGTAGCACAACACCATGTAAATGCTTTAATGACTCTACAAAGATCAGCTATTGAAGGGCTGTGCCACGCGATCCGGTTGACGGCATACCGTTAGCTCACCTTGGGTGCTATGCTGACCCTACGAGCTGACGAGCACGGCGCGCGAGATCACGGGATGTCGGGTCGGGTCGAGCGTCCAGTGCCCTGATGAGCGGGGCGAGTTTGACGCGTGGTGCACGAGCAGATCGGAGCGGCGCTACCTTAGTAATGGCCCGCTGGGCCAATGCGGCCGCATCGGATTGACCGGTATACGTATAGATCGTTGCCAGGGAGATATCAGCGAGCACGCCTTCGCGGCGGGAGATTCCCTCCGCTGCCCATTTGCGCATAGCGTTAGCTGCGAACGATTCAGCCGTGTCTAATCGTCCGAGGTGGAGATACACATATGCTGCCGCACATTCCATGTCGGCGTCGTCGTATGCAGTGGCCGGCTGCCACTCTCGTGCTGTTTTGAGTGACCGCTCGGCCGCCTCACGATGCTCCATGTTGGCGAGCATTAACGCGGATTCTACGTTTAACCAGGCGGCCATCTCAGTCGCGGCCGGTGAATCGGGGGCCTCGCTGAGCCGAACCAGGCCGAGCTGGCATGCTTTGAGGCCATCGTTGTGCGCTCCGGCATCGCGCATATGAATGCCCGCGTGCCACAACGCTGAGGCCAGCTGTATTCCGTCGCCGACGGTTGCAGCTAGGTCCATTGCTGTGGCGAAGTAGGCCCGAGCCTGATCATGCAGGCACGCATCGACGCAGCACCACCCAGCCAGGGTGTGGAGATCGGCCAGCGCCGAACCCAGCTCAGCCTTGATTGGGTCACTGGCGGGCACCGACATCAGCGGCCGTGACCGGTTGGCCACCGCAGAGACAACATCGGCGCCGCCTCCGTAGATGCGAGCTACCGTGCGCAGCCGGGTGGTCAGTTCTGTTAGTGCGGCTACGTCGGAGGCGCCAAGCCGAGATGGTAGCGGGGTCGGTGTCGGCGGCGGTTTGGGTAGTTCCAGCACCTCGCCGAGTACTGGTGCACCCAGCAGGGCGATGCTGGCGGCGGCTAGGAGCGCGCGGCGTCTCATGTCCTCGTCGACGACCTCCTTCCCGACAGCCGGGGTCGCAGACTTCGCAACCTCGTCATCGTAGGCCAGGCCCATCCAGGCGCGCGGTATGTCGAGGCCCTGGGCAATGCGGAGCAACACGTCGTAAGCCATCACCCGGCGGCCCTTGATGACCTCGGAGACTTCGGACTGGGATTGCCCGGTCAACTGGGCGATCTGTCGTTGGCTGATGTCGTCCTGGGTGAGCAGCCGGTAAACAGTGGTGATGTCACGTTCGGCCAGCGCCCGGCGGGCGGCCTTGGTTGTCAGTGAGCGCCGTAGTCGATCGCTGACCGTGTCCGTGGTCCGCGCTGGCCTTGTTGGGGGATGTGGGTGCGGCATTGTCTGCCTGTCGCTCTCGTGGTGGTCGCTGCGTCGTTGTCGGTTCCGGACCGAGCCTAGCTGATGAGGAGCTGATTTCGTTCAGACGGTGCGATCATGGTGACTGTTCCGGCTTCCGCGTTATGCCGTGTTGATCGTGCTGGTGGGGCGGGAATGTGACGTTGTGACGGGTTCGGTGTTGGTTCGTCACACCGTCACATGGGCTGTTTGTCCTGTTAGATGGCGTGATGTGGTCGTCACAGGGGTTGTGACGGTGTGACGAGGACTTTGGGCGTTTGTGACGGCTTGTGACGGGGTTGTGTGACGGCCGTGGTGCGCTGATCAGTCGTCGTCGATGTCGGGTAGGTGCCCGTCGCGAATGGCCTCGGCGGCGGTGCGGATGTCGGCGATGAGGTATCCGCGAATCTGCCGGATGGTGCCGTCCTCGGCAGGGACGCGTTCGCGGGTTGGTCGGCAGCCGAGATCGGTCATCTGCCGGCTAAGAGAGGCCCGGTCGGTGTTCAAAGCGGTGAGCAGTTCAGCGGTGGGGACGAACTCGCGGGTGCCCTCGTCGAGATCGGTGCCGAGATATTCGACTACCGATGCCAGCGGTTCAGGTAGATCACCTATCGGCGGCACGGGATCGGTGCAGGGTTGGGTTGTGCCGATGATGTTAGCGACGGTGGCAGGATCGAGCGCGGGGGTGGGTGCGGCACCGATAGCCTGGCCGGTCAGGGTGCCAGCCACCTCGCGGAGCGCCCGACCGCGCTGGCAAAGCGCGGCCCAGTCATCGTTGGGCATGTAGTCGGTGCGGACCATCACGGCTAGCACGTCGGCGCCAGCTGTCGTGTCGCCATCGGGCCGGAGGATGCCAACACCTTTGTGTGAGGGGAGCAGCCGGCTGCTGTCCCATCCGCGCGTGTTCATCTGTTCGCCGAGGATGATGTTGGAATCGCGCCAATCCATCACGCGGAGTGCGAAGCGGGAGCCGAGGACGGCGCGCAAGCCAGATGGGATGGTTTTTGTATCGGGGCGTTGAGTGGCCAGGACGAGGACAATTCCTGCGGCGGGTCCTTTTTTAGCCAGCCAGGTGAGCAATTCACCGATGTATTCCCCGGCGGGGATGGTTTTGCCTTGTACCTTGATCGGTGTGCGTTCTTCCAGAGGTACTTGGACCTCGTCAATAAAGATTCCGGTGATGGGCATGTTCAATGCGGGGTCGCGGGACATGGCGGGGGTGATTTTTGATTCGGGGCAGATCTCGTTGTCGAGTTCGCGCATGCGCCGGTAGCGGCCTTGTACTTCGGTGACCAATTCGACCAGCCACGCGGCCAGCGTGAGCACGTCGCTGGATTCGTCACCGGAGAGAAACCGGTGTGCCACGGCCGCAGCGGCGGCCCAGTCCTTGCCGGCTTTGAAATCGGCGATGTAAAGGCGGGTGTAGGCGTCGAGGATCAGCCCGGCGGCGGCCAGTCGAGCAGCGAAGGTCTTGCCTTGGCGTGGGATCGCTCCAACCAGCAGCGAGGTCCACACCAGCGGGAGGCTGACGCGGCGGTCTCGGGCGTCGCGGCCGAAGGGTATCGGCCGCCAGGCATCCCAGCACGCCACCTCAAGCAGCGGCGTGCGTACTGGCGGCCTGGCGTAAGGATCGGTGTCAGCCACCCACATCGCGACCCGTCCAGCGTGCCCGCCGTTGCCGCGGACCCGCTCAACGAGCAGTTGTACCTCGTCCACGGCCAGCGCGGACGCCAGTGCTTCCCGGTTTTTGATCACGTCGGTGGCCTTGCGGGTGGCCGGAAGGTCAATGATGACAGCCCATCCCTCGCCGCTGCGACGAGCCCGCTCGACCAGCCTCAGCATCTCATCTTTGCCGATGAGTTTGGCGTCGCGGAAGGCGTCGACCAGGATCTGCGGATCCATTGTCCAGGCCAGCGACCGGGGACCGGCGAGCACGGCCCGCCGACCGGGGCTGCCATCCTTGCGCCGACCTGTAATCGCCAGCGCAGCCGCGCCGACGAGGCTCGCAATCCACAACACGAGGTAGCCATAGAGCATGTCGGCCACCGCCATGCCTGCCATGCTGGTTCCGACCATGGCACCGGTGACCCGCCAGCGCAGCAGAGTCAGCTCACGGATCTCAATGTATTTATCCGCGAGCTTTTCCGATTGCTCGGCGGCTTCCCGGTAGTCGTGAACGGTCACCCAGCGACGCCATGCTCGCGCCGCCAGCACGGTGCCCCGACCGCTTGCGCTGATGAACCACCACGGGGCGCGCACCATTCTCCCAGCAGCATCTTTGGCAGCGTTTACTGCGCTGGCGCGGATTTTGAGCGCGGCCGGGATGTGGGGGCAACGTTGCCACCACGACGGTGCCTTCCAATTGTGCTGCGGTTGGTTGGGCGCCTGGCAGTCGTCGACCAACTCGGCATCGAGCACCGGATCGGCCGGTATCACCGCTGTTTCCTCGGGTGTAGTCATCGCCGATCACCCCGCCGGTAGTACAGATCACTGGATGTCACCGCAAGAGCCCGAGTTGCTACGTAAGAAGTGATCAGCGCCGGCACGGCCAGCACCACCCAGAACAACGTGCTGCCCGGCGCGTAAGTCATCGCTGCCCACTGGATGCCCACGATCACTGCGGCGATGCCCAACACGTAACTGGCCAGCGAAGCAATCTGTGTCGCCGCATGGGCTGCGTAGGCTGCCCGCCGCCCGCGCCGGGTGTCCGAGCGCCACACCATCACCAGCGCCAACAGCACACTCAGCACCGCGACCACCTGCGTCGGACTCAGGTTGAGGGTCACAGCGTTGTCCCTCCTTCCTGATCGCTCAGGTCACGTTGCTGGTGGCGTCTCCACCGCCAGACTTGGTGCAGCGCGCGGCGGTCGTCCTCGGGCAGCGCGCCCCACACGCCCGTGGTGCTTGCACCGGCCGTGCGTAGCTCCAGCTCTAGGCATTGATCGATGACCGGGCATCCCTCGCAGAGCCGTTCTGCGATCGCCCGGTCACTCGGGGCGCAGTCGTCCCAATCCGGTTCCACCGTGGGCCACAGGCCCCACAGGCACAGTCCCCGGCGCACCACGACCGTGGTCAGGACATCGGTGGGCACCTGCTGGAGTCGGTCGAGTCGAGCGGCCATGACCGCGTACTCCGGGGTGTCGTCGTAGGTCACCACGGCGCACCCCCGATCAACCGCTGGGTCTCCCGCGCTGTGCGCCGTTCAGCGGCGAGTCGGGCAACGTCGACGCAACCGCCGGACTCAGCCGCCTCGCAGACCAACCGGTGCAGCGCTGCCGCCGGAACTACGTAGCGGGTGCGGACCCGGACGGCGGGGAAGGCGTCTTCTCGGATCGCCCGATAGACAGTCGCGGGATCCACGCGCAAGATCCGCGCGGCTTCTCGGACGGTGTAGAACGACGGCGGTCTGGACTGGGGCATATCGGTACTCATTGAGTCTCCTGGTTAGGAATTTGGGATTTCATCACTATTGTGATGATTTCAGCTCATCACTGGCGTGCGATTACCTAAGGGCAGATGAAAACGGGGTGTTTATGCCGAGAGATCGCAAAGACCGGCTAGCCTCGCCGCGACGGGTGGAGCGCGGAGGAATACGTGACGGAGGATTGGGTGGCGGTGGCCAACGCCATCAAAGGGCGCGTGAACGAACTGGGATGGCGGCAACGCGAACTTGCGCAACGCTCGCATGTATCCCAAGCGATCGTGCGTGAACTTCAACATCACACCGTCGAGCGGAGGCGGAGCGCCCGGACGCTGGAAGCGTTGTCGGTCGCGCTGGGTTGGCATCCCCAGCACCTCGCCGCCGTGCTGCACGGTCGTACCCCGCCCGAGCCGGGTGACCCGATCAGCGACGACAACAGAACGGTGTCTTCCCGGCTCGACGTCATCGACGAGCGCTTGAGCGAGATGACCGAACTGCTCCACGCAATAAACGTCAACCTGGCCACGGTGATCAGTCACATTCAGACCAGCCATTGACCAGACACTGAGGAAGGAACCCAGCTTGTGAGTGATGTCCAGCTGCATACCTACAAGGTCGTCGTTATCGCTCTTTTTCGATAGACGACAGCAGACGACAGACAAGGACAGTGACCATGTCCATGGACATCCGGACATCAACGGACAAGCGCCATGTCCCTAACGTCGTCCTCATCCGTCTGCGCGAAGAACAAGGCTGGGGTCGACCGCGACTTGCCAAACAATTCGAGCTAGTCGGTCGTCACCACGGCATCCCCACCCCAGAGCCCGCGGCTATGGAAAAGCAGATTTACCGACTCGAGACCGGGCGCACACTGCGACCCACAGCAATGTATGCCAAGCTGTACTGCCTCACATTCCAGCGGACCACGACCGAATTATTCGGAGATCTTGAGCCCGACGCTCCGGCTGGCACCACCGGCGCCACACGCAGCCATAAGTTCATTCCTGCGTTCGTCGGCGCGAAGGTCGTGTCGGCTCTCGCAGCAACCACCGAGCAGTGGAACCACGTCGATGACCAGTGGACGCAATGCTGGCGGCGAGCCATCGGACACCCTACCGGCTCATGTCAGCTTTACCTCTGGCCGTTCGGCGTCGCACTGTTTCACCTCATTGAAGAGCTTACACATGATTCCATCGCCCATCTTGCGGTTTGGCGACGTATTACCTACGAACAGGACATGCAATGGGCACATGACCAACTCAACGTGCTCACCGGCGGCAACGTCGCTGGGCAACCCTATGTGCTGAGCCTGTACTGGGTGGACGAACCGGCCTGGCAGGGAAGCGATCTCCAGACAGCACTACGCTTAATGTGCATTCCCCGCGTGCTCGTACCACGACGGGACAACTATGACGAATCTTGCCTTGCGTCAGCCGCACTCATCGAACGGGCTTTATTCGAAAACGGGTTTGACCATCCCGGAGGCTAATTCATAAGCCTCCCGAGAACAGTGGGTTCAGCCGAGCCTGACAGTTCTTTGACCGTAGTGTGCTCACAATTTCTGCACAATCGGTGAATAGCGCGTGTCATGCTTGAATGGCAACGGC
>Ga0213881_10001440_pt1 | contig 11376 bp, 18 predicted proteins | sample BarmaccoBMER_R08_FD_160104 | JGI IMG/M metagenome (GOLD analysis project Ga0213881, IMG submission 160104) | Barbacenia macrantha exposed rock microbial communities from rupestrian grasslands, the National Park of Serra do Cipo, Brazil - ER_R08 ... | reverse complement strand
CTGTCGGAACCCGGCGCGGACAAGTCGCAGATCCGGCCGGGTAGGCAAGCGCCCTCACGAGCGGCCTAGCGGATCTGGCCTTCCAGGACGCCATAAGCCTAGGCCACCTCCGGTGCGGCTCGCGCCCGTGAGACACCCTGGTCAATGCCCGTGACACACCCTGTAGGGTTCCAAAAGGCGGCCTACGCCATTTGACCTGGTGATCTGTGTGTTCAGCTCTCGGGGCATGATCGTGTGCTGTGGCGTTGCGTCTGCTCTACCTGATCTTCCTCCACCTTCTGAATCTGTTGATGTTGCTGGGTCGCTCGACCGGATCAAACGCCATCCAATTCTTGGTGCTTGATCAACGAGTACGAACGAGTGGGATAAAGCTGCTGCTCAGCGACGGTGACCGACTTCTGGAACCCCACAGGAGTGCGCTGGGCATGCTGAGCAGGGTCAGGGCGGCGAAGGCGTAGGCGCACCACATCGACCCCACGCCCTTGGTGATCGCTACCGCGAGCGCGGAGTTGAACCGGGCAATCCGGGCGGCCCCGGTCGTACTGGTCATCAACGGTGGCCGGGCCCGCGGCGCGACGGCGGGTGATGAGGGTCCGAAGGGCAGAGGGCGTGGTCAGCGCGTCGTCAGCGACGGGCATGCCGAGGTGGCGATCGTCCATGATGTCAGCGTGTCCTTATAACCTGGCGAAAACCTGTGTCAAGGCTCGGAACATGGGGGACAGGATGCCGTTCAGCTGCGTAAGTGGCGTGGCTGATATCCCGCTGGTGTCCTGGCAGCCACAACAGGAGCGGCAGCGCAGCCTGCTACGGGCAGAATGACCTGCGATGACCTCCCGGTTCAAGCGATTTCCCGCAGCCTGTCGGGTCGCACGCGACGCGAAGCACCCGCTCCAGCGAGGTTTGTCGGCGGTGGCCATCATGAGCACATGGGCAGCTTGGTGGGTACGTCGGTGCTGGTATCGGCTTTCACTTCCACCCTCGTCGCGTTGGCGGTGGAGTGGATGGCGAAGCCTCGGCTAGAAGCGCGCAAAGAACAGCTGCTCGCCCTACATCGCGGGCGCCGAACCTTCGAGAAAAATCTTCACATTATCCTGGGCAACGCAGCCAAGTTGGCGACAGGCGCCGCACACGGAATCCCACGCGGTACTGAGGAGGAGCTGCGACGTGCTATCCGAGCTGAGGCCGACCGCGCCGCGAGTCACGTCGAAGCCGCAACGAAGGATATGTCCGATAACGGCACCGTCAACTTGCTGGGGTTGTCCGGCGGTGCGGGCATGGTTGGGCCGGCCGGGTCGGTCTCCGAAGCGGGTGTCAGGCGGCCGTGGCCGTGCCCGTGACCTCGTTCCAGGTGCTGAATCGAGTGGCCATCTCGCGCCGGTACTCCTGGGCGCTGAGGCGGTGACGGTGGGGCCGGAAGTGCGGGGAGATGCCGCTGAAGGCGGATAAGAACCGCTGGGCGTGCCGGGCTGAGGTGAACCGTTTCATGGCCCGCTCTCGCTGGCGGGTCGGCTGGTGGGAGTTCTCCGCGAGGTTGTTCAGGTACTTCGACTGGCGGTGCTCCACCGAGCGCAGCACCCGGCGCCGGGCCGCGCCGTAACTGCGGAGTTTATCGGTGACCAGCACCCGGGGCACGTACTCCAGCCCCCTGAGCAGCTTGCGGAAGAACCTGGTCGCGGCCCTGGCGTCGCGCCGGGAGGTGACCAGAATGTCGAGCACGACACCGTGCTGGTCCACCGCCCGCCACAAGTAGTGGGTCTTGCCGTTGATCTTTATGTACACCTCGTCGAGGTGCCACTTGTCTCCCGGGCGAGGACGGCGCCGGCGCAGCCCGTTGGCGTAGGTCTGGCCGAACTTCGCACACCACTGCCGGATGGTCTCGTGGCTGACCACAATCCCGCGTTCCAGCATCATCTCTTCGACCTCGCGGAAGCTGAGCGGGAAACGGTGGTAGAGCCAGACACAGTGGCTGATGATCTCCACCGGAAAGCGAAACCCCTTGTAGGACGGAGCCTCGACTCCCACCAGCCCAGCCCCTCCCACCTCACCGCGAGCAACCCGGCGATCCTCTCAGCCAGAGGCAGGCGACCAAGTTGACGGTGCCGTTGCCGAAGTTGCTGGAGGTGCCCATCAGGACGTATTTGATGGTGTTGGCGAAGATTCGTCGTCCTTCGGTGACGCCGTCGGCGAGCACGTCGAGGTCTTTTTCCAGCAGGATGACATCGGCGGCGTCTTTGGCCACGTCGGTGGCCGAGTCCACCGAGATACCGACATCGGCGGTGTGCAGGGCCAGCGCGTCGTTGACTCCGTCGCCGAGGAAGCCAACCCCGCCGCCGCTTTGTCGTTGGGCGCTGACAATACGAGCCTTGTGCTCGGGACTGACTCGGGCGAACACCGTGGTGGTGGTGATCGTTGTTGTGAGTTGAGAGTCATTCGGCAGGTCAGCGGCCGTTCGAACCTGTCCCACTGCACCCCGTCCAGCACAAGGTTGAAGGGACACCTGGGACGGCCTCGTAGGACCACCTGTACGTGATCATCGGATGGACCGCCCTTGGGGGTGGTTCGCGACGTTCGACAGGATACGCACACCACTACTGACCGGCGGTACGCCTATCTAAGCATTTCAAGCCATATGCCCAGGGATAATTAAGCAATTGATGGTCTATCTGACTAATAAGTCGATTGGCCAGCTGCCGGTCTCGGTGATCGCGTGACCGATGCCCAGCGCGATCACGCACGGCGCCTGCATGCCGCGCTAGCGGTCACGCTGTGCTTACCGCGCTGCCCGGTGTGGTTCTTGTGTGGTGTGCAACCCAGGGTGCCCGGCATTCCGCGATTCCTGGGCGGTGCAAGGGCAAGTCCATAAGGCCGAGCACCATCGCCGTCGCAGCGTCCGCGATGGGCCAACGTCGAGTGGTCCGCCGCGACATTTAGGGAGAGCTGGGCCAACCTAACGATCAGCCCAGTGGCAAAGCGTTGTTATTGATCTTCTAGTCGAACTCGCCGCCGCGGATCGCGGTGGTGAACACCGACCACGCGGCGGTGGGCAACTGCAGCACCGCGCCGGTGGGGTCCTTGCTGTCCCGCATGGCGGTGCCGCTGTTGGATAGGTTGGCGATCTCCACGCAGTTGCCACCTTGCCCGCTGCTGTAGCTACTCGTGCGCCATGTCAGGTGTTTCATCATGGCTACTGCCCCGCAATCTGGTGAAGCAGGTTGACCGTGCCTTCTGCGTCGAGGGCAAGGTTGGTCAGTCGCTCGAAGGTGGCCGTGTACCGCTTGATCTCTAAGGGCGCCTCCAGATATAGCGCCGCACTGTCTAGCTCGATGTAGACCGTGTTCATTGGTTCTTCGGGGAACCGCAGCATGGTGAAGGCGCTGAGCATGGCGGGGTGGGCTCCGGCGGTAAACGGCAGGATCTGCACGGTGACGTTGGGCAGTTTCGCGGCCTCGATCAACCGGTGGGCCTGCGCACGCATCACCTCGGGTCCGCCGACCTCGCGGCGCAGTGCGCCTTCGTTGACTACCGCACGCAGGGTCAGCGGATCGGCCTCGCTGGTGAGTCGCTGCTGCCGAGCGGTGCGGACCTCGACGAACCGTTGGATGCGCTCAGGTGTCGCGGCCGGGTTGGTTGCGGCGGTGACCGCAGCGATGTAGGCGGGGATCTGGAGCAGTCCAGGGACGAACTCAGTTTCGTAGGTCCACACCTCGGCAGCGGCGGTTTCCATGCCGACGTAGCTGGCAAACCACGACGGCACGGTGTCGCCGTAGCTGGCCCACCATCCGCGTTGGTCGGCTTCCCGCCGCAGCCGTTCCAGGGCCTCGGGGTGTGGTGAGCCCACGTTGTAGAGCTGACAGAGCAGCTTGAGGTATGCCTGCGTTACCCGCTGTTTGCCGGTTTCCATCTTACTGATTGCGGTGGCGGGCACACCTAGCCATTCGCCAGCTTCCTGCTGACTTTTGTGGGCAGCCTCGCGCAGCCGACGCAACTCCATGCCGAGCTGCCGGCGCCGCACTGTGGGACTTGGCCCGGTCGCCATCGCGTCCTCCGTGAGCAGGTAACCCACAGTGTGCACCCGGCAGAACTGCTCTCCAGCAACACCCCAACGTGAGAATTTGCTATTGAGCATATGCTTGACATAACCTTCTATTAAGCAACTGTTGGATGCTAGCTGCTGCCTTTGCTGTCGAAGATGGACGAGCCTGGCCAGATGGCACCTGCACCTAACGGAGTCGCCCCATGGGTAGGCACAGCAGAAAGGGTCGTCACACGACGATCCCGGTGCAGCGCCGTATCGGCATCGAGGTGGTCGATGCCGGGACCCGCATCGCGCACAGGGTCGCCAGCGATGAACTGCTCGCCGGTCGCCTAGCCGGGAACTACGAGGCGCTCTGTGGTGCCCGGCTGCTCAGCGCAAGCCTGACCGACTCAGGCCGTGGCCGCTGCCCGGACTGCGCCCAGTGAGCACCCCAACTCCCGATCGGTCGCCGGTTGAGCAGCCCCCGTCGAAGGCTCCCGCCGGCCGATCGGCACCAGCCGATTCCGATCTCGCAACGGAGGTTGCAGCGCTGGCTGAATTGCTGGTCGAAGTGGTGGAGCTGGCGGAAGACCGTGCCGTGTTCCCCAGCCGCTTACAAGTGATCGCCGAGCTGGCGCTGGAGCACCCCAGCGTCCGGGCCGCGCTGGCGGGGTGGCCCGGGTGAGCGGCGGCTGGTTCCTGCGGTCCATGAGCGACGGCGACACCCACCGCGGCATCTACTCGCCAGCCACCCGCAGCGTGCACGCCAGGTGCGGGATCGAGTTCCAGCCGTTGAAAAAAACGAATGGTGCACCGATCGTGCTGGTGCCCGTCCCGCCGGACCCGGACCAGATTTGTCCGGGATGCCGTGGTGGTGCCCGGTGAGCGATCCGCGGACCTACCTCGATCAGCTCGCCGCGACGGTGGCGCTGCGGCGGATCATCGCGCTGACCGATCTGGCGTCCACGCTCACCGACGCTGGGCTAGCCGACCGCTTGCGTACGCTGGCCGAGTGGCTGCGGTGACCGTGCCAGCGCAGCGCAAGCGCGACGTATCCAGCGCACACAAGGTGTTGTCCGTGGCGCACCCGGCCGGCGATGGCGCTGACGTGGCCGGTCACGGGCTGTTGTCCAAGGTCGACTCGGGATGCCGCTGTGGCTGGTGCGCATCAAGAGCACGCCCTCGGCGACTGGGACGGCGCGCAAACCTCGCTGAGGCAGGCATGGGACATCAGCCCCAGACAGGGAAGGTTTACCCGTTGGCTCTGGGAGTGCTCCGGGGCCTGATCTCCCTGCACCGACGCAGCAACCCAGCTCATCAAGCTCGCCCAGCAAGCAGGGCTCCCCGCATAGAGATCACCTCAGGCGTCGCTGGGGCGCTCGGGGCTGTGGGTACAGCGGGCGGCCAGGCACGGATTAGGTAGCCTCGGCAGTTGATCCTGCACACCGCGGATGAACACCCAGCAGCGACAAGCTGAAGAGAGCATGATCATGAACCCCTCGGAAGGCTTCGCGGGAGCGGTATGGCGTAACAGCACGCGAAGCGACAGCAACGGCGGCCAGTGTGGAGAGGTGACATTGCTAGAGGGCCGGCTTCGTGGGGCTGCGGCGGGATTCTCGCTGCAAGGTCGCCGGGCGCGGCTCGATGAACCCGGATGGCGGGGCGTTGATCTTCCTCCTGGGCGAGTGGAAGGTCTTCCTGTCGCAGGTTTGGACCACGGCGTCTCATTCGTGGAGGTGCGTGGGCGTCAGCCCTACGTGGAGGTTGGTTTGTGATGCCATCACGCAATGATCGTGACAGTAAAGGGGCCGAGGCGGGCGGTGAGAGCCCGCAAGAGCCGTTGATTGATCGGCAGCTTGAGCTTGATGTGCTTCGCCAGCATATTGCTCGGGTAGTCGAAACCCGTAGGGGTCATGTGGTCTTGATTTTGGGCGAGTCGGGTGTGGGAAAATCGCGCCTTGCTGCCGAGGCGGGATCCGCGGCGCGTAAGCGTGGGTTGACGTTGATTCCGGTGCGGTGTTTGGGTAGGGGCGCGGAGCCCTTGCTTCCGTTGAAAGAAGCGCTTGCGGGCTATTTGGGCCGTACTCCCGACCAGATTAGGCGGACGCTAGCACGCGCTGCGCCTCGCTTGCTTGATGCGGTGCCGTTCATTGGGACGTTCTTGGGCGCCATTGGTGAAAGGCTTACCGAAGGGTCAGGGAGCTTCAAAGGAGTCTATGAAGAGTTGTCGCGTATTTTGGTCAGGGCCGCCGCTGGCAATGTTGGGCTGTTTCTTTTGGTTGATGACTTGCACGCGGCGGACCCGGACACGTTGTATTTCATGAACTACCTTTTCCGTAAGCTGGAGCACATGCCCATGCTCGCGGTAGCCACCATCAGAGAGGAACAGCTGAATGACTATCCGCAGCTTGCCGATCTGATGGCTGAATGGGCCGCTATCGGGCACGTCACTTTGACGGTGGTCCCGTTGGAGCGAGCGCATGTTGGTGAGTATGTGCGCAAGATGGCAGCTATTGGCGAGCAGGCTGACGATTCTATCGTAGACCGCCTTTTCCAGCTCAGCGGTGGTAATCCCTTTTTTCTGCGGGAAGCGCTGAGTCTCATCACCCAGGCGCCGGAGTCGCATCTGGCAGACGATGTTGTTCCGCCGCGCACGGACGCAATTCTGCGGTGGCGGCTTGGCCGCGCAGATGACACTACCCTGCATTTCTTGAGAGCCGCATCTGTGGTTGTGGACACCTCTGAAGAGCTGGCACCGATCGCTTATGTCATGGACGCTGACCTCCAAGACACGATAGCCGCGCTGAATAAGGCGTGTGAGCTTCGGCTGATGCGGGAAGGACCGCGGGGTGAGGTGAGCTTTGTCCACTCGCTGATGCAACGCGAGGTGTATGCGGAGATGGGCGCCAACCAGCGGCGCTATCTGCATGGGCGCGCGGGTGAGTGGTTCGAGCGTAACGGGGGCATGGCGTCGGCCACGTTCCATTTCGAACAGGCCCATCAGTTTGATCAAATGATTCGGGCAGGCTACCGAGCAGCATCACAGGCCGAGCGGGCCGGCATGTATCACACCGCGCTCATGTTGCACCAGAAGCTGCGCCCCCACGTGAGCATCGAAGAGCTGGGGCCCCGCCTGGCCAGGGTTTTGATCGTGTTGGGCGACTGGAACGAGGCCGAACGGTTGATTAAGCTTCTGCCGGTCGAGGACAGCCGTGTTCGCCTGCTTCGTTCTGAGCTTCAGTTTGTGCGGGGGGATTTCGACGCTGCTCAGGCCGAGGCTGAGATGGCGCTCATCGACAGCTCCGCCGACCGGATACACGTGCTCATCCGCTTGGCAGATATCGCGCTGTATCTTGGCGACTTCAGCGAGGCGCAGCGCTACGGACATGCCGCTCTCGACATAGCCGACACGTCGGATACAGCCAATCTGCGGGCCCGCTGTGATGGCATCGTCGCCGCCACAGAATACTTTGGCGGTGACGTTCAGGGAGCTGAAGCTCGGTTTCGTGATGCGCTAGAACTCCTGGAGAACGCACCCCAAGTTGATCGTGACCGGGTGGTCCACACCACGATCTGGGCCAATGTCGGATGCATTGCCGAAACGAAACAGGACTGGGCCGCAGCCGAGCATTACCATCGCCTAGCCCTTCGGCTGCGGCGCGAGATTGCCGACGCCCGTGGTGTTGTACAAAGTCTGCATGCGCTGGGAAGGGCGCGGCTCGGCGCGGGTGACCGCGACGACGCGGAGAACTACTTCACCGAGGCTGAGCAGCTCGCGATCAGCATTGAGGAGACCCTTGAGCGCGCGAAAATATGGCACACCCGCGCTGAGCTTGCGTTGGGTGACGGTGACGGCAGCCGTGGGCAAGAACTCGCCACGGCCGCCTGGGAAACGTTCACCAATTCCCGCACCCGCTATGACATGACCCACGCTAGAGTCACGTTGAGCCGCGCCGCGCTGGTCTGCGGACAGGAGTGCCAGGCGATCGAGCATGGGTCAGTGGCGCGATCCTCGGCACTGGCCATGGGGTATGGATTGCTCAACCGCATGTACCCGGAAGAAGTTTATGATCTTGGTGAGCGCATCGCCGGTGCTCTAACGGCGTACGCCTGCGGTGATGCACTCGGGGTGCCGTGGGAAAACGCCTTCCGGTCGAGTGCGGTTCCTTCGGCTAGTCAAGTTGAGCAGTTGCCCGCCCGGGAGGGTTGGCCGCGTGGGGTTACCTCGGATGACACGGCGCTGACCCTGCTGGTCGCTCGCCATCTGGCGGAGCGAGATGGCGGCTGTGATGCGAGCGCTTTCCTGGCGGAGCTGGCTGATCGGGAGCCGATGATCAGGGGGCTTGGCCCGACGACGACCGCGGCGATCGAACACTTCCGCCGCAGTGGCCAGGCGGTGGCCTCAGGTAGGGCAACCAACGGGGCGGCGATGCGTGCGCTTCCGATTGGCTGGGTGCTGCCGCACAGCCAGGCGGACCGGCGCCGAGAGGTAGCGATCGAGATGTCCCGGGCGACCCACGCCGATGCGGCGGCCGTGGTGGCGGCGTGCGTGATCGCCGCGTGCGCGTCGTGGGCGCTGGAGGGCGCAACCCCAGCCTTGCTGGCCAGGGTTGCTGCCGAGGAGGCACGCGAGGCGGCCCGCACTGTGAGCACTGACGCGCGGCTGGCGGAGATGCTGACTCAGGTTGTCGCGGGAACTTGGCAGGCGCCTGCCGAGGGGGTCAGCCTTGACCCGTATGACACCGTGGCTGCGGTGCTGTCGTGCGTTGCGCGGGCACCGTCGCTTCGCGGCGGGTTGGTGAGCGCGGTCCAGCTCGGGGGGGATACCGATACCGTGGCAGCGCTGGTCGGGGGCCTGCTGGGCGCCAAGCTGACTGTCGAGCAGGTCCATGCCGAGCTGCCGTGGCATCAGGCTATCGTGTTGCCCGAACCGGACAGCGCGATTTCTGAGATCGCCGCCGTGCTGGCCACGGTCCGGGTCGTCCGCTCGGGGTGAGGCCGTGGTCAGTACTTGACTGGGATCAACCGCCGAGCACTAAGCGAGTGGCGTCTCCGGGCCAGACGGTTCGGGTGAAGTCGACTGGGGTTTCGCGTCGGTCGTGGTAGAGGTCTTCCCGCACGAGCACTGCGGCGTCTGAGGCGAGTGCCAGGGCGGCGGCCTCCTCGGGAGTGGGGTGGCGAGCGGTGATGTGGCTGCTGACCAGGTGCACCTGCTTGCCGAGGTAGCTGGTCAGTGCGGTGGGCCAGGTATCGGGGATGGCGTGGGGCTGGGCGATCGGAGTGTTTTGGGCTAACTCTGCCGGGAGATAGCTGACCCGGAACTGGACGGGGGTGTCGTCCGCAGCGGCTAGCAGGCGGCGCCGCACAATCACCGGCCGGGTGGGGTCTGCGACCCCCAGCGCTAAGGCGGCATCGGCGGGAGGTTGCTCGGCCCGGACGTCAAGTGCGGCGATCCCGCCGTCGGCGTTCGGGGTGATGCTTCCGCCAGCGGGGATCGTGTGAACAGATCTGACGGTCAGACGGCCAGCAACAGCGATCGGTGGGGGCGCCTTGCGGGCATAGTCGCCGACCGGAGGCACTGGGGGGGTGCCGCCGGTGGAGATGTGGCCGCGGGTGCTTTCCTTGCGCGCAAAGCCGCTTGCGGCCAGTTCATCGAGGACCCTGCGGGCGGTGGTGGTGGACACGTCCCAGCGCTGCATGATTTCGCGAATGGACGGCAGTAGCGCTCCCGCCGGGTAGACACCTGCGGTGATCTCGCTGGCGAGCTGATCGCGGATGCTCGCGTACATGCGGGTCGCGGTCGGGGGCGGCGTGCCAGCCATACGGAGTACCTCCTCAGCAGTGCGCCCACAGCTTACCGCGCAAAGCTCTATGTGTAAAGCTGCTGGATGATGCCGGTGTCAGGGACCAGCCGTGAGGTGGGGGACCCCCGGTGAGCTAGCCCGTGCTGTCCCTCCGCTCGATAGCACACGGGCCACGCGAGGCCACCTCTTCTTTGTTCGCTGCGCGAGTCTCCGCCGCTCACAGTTTTGAGCGCAAAATTCTACACGCAGGCTCTTGCGAAGTCTCCCGGCTTGGCGCATACTTCCGAGCGCACAACTAAGAGCGCAAAGCTTTGCGCATGAGGGTGGGTGGCTCTGTAGGCGCCTTCGGAGGGAGTGATGCTCGATGTCTTGGACTTCTGGTCCTGATCGCGGCCGTGTGTCTGGCCGTCGCCGTGGTGGTCGTCGCGCTGGTGATGGTTCTCCTCGCCGTCAACCGCGAGGACCGGCAGATGAGCCTGAGGGACGCCGCTGCCGACTGGGCAGCGATCTGGCCGCGGGTGGGCGGACGGCGTCACCGGCCAGGTGCTCGCCGTGTCCGTCAGCCCACGCACCGACCACGGTCCCGTCGCTGAAGACCGATGCCTCCCGGCCGGGGAAGGAGGTGACGTCCTCCATGCGGACCCCGTCGATCGTCCTTGGTGACCGCACGTGTGACTGCGGCGCCGTGGCAGAGCACGGATCGCCACTGTGCCGTAAGTGCGGCTACCGAGCCCGCTGGCGCCGTCGCCGCGCCCGGGATCACCGGTGGTGAGGTCATGGCGATCTCGATTCCGCTGGTGGCCATCGTCGGCGTGGTCGTCCTAGTGGCGTGGCGGTACCTGGGGCTTACAGCCGGGCAGGCGTTGGTGTGCCTGCTCGCGAGGTTCCCGCTTTCAGCAACTAGTGCCGCCCCGCTAGTGGTTCACCAGAGTCGTCGCGACATCGCTGACGCAACGCCCGGTCCGGCGGTCACGTGCCTGCCAGCAAGCCCGCCGGGCCGGGTCTCCTCAACACCCAGCATGAGGAATCGAGGTGATCAACATGATACAGGTCCAGACCTGTGTGAGTGTGCATTGTGATCAGTGCGGCCACATCTTGGGCCTGCCGGAGCGCGCATGGCATTTCCGCACTGAAGGCGCCGCGATCAACGCGGCGATAACCGACCGGTGGCGAATCGGCCCGGATAGGCAGTGGTGGTGTGCGATCTGTGCACCCGCGCTGATCTGCCAGGCCGACGGACACCAGTTCACCCCGTGGCGCCGCCCGCAACTGCGCGGCGAGCATCCGGCGCCGAGTGAGTACCGGTATTGCCGCCGCTGCTGCCTGCTGGAAGACCGGCCGGCCGCCGGCCAGAGCCGCCGGGATGGGGGTGAGCCCCGATGAACCAGACACCGGGTAGTGCCGTGCTGCTCGTCGTGGTGGCCCTTGCCGGGCTCGGGGTCTTGGCGGCATTTCGCAGTGGTGCCCGCACCGGGCACCGCCTGGCTCGCCACAGTCAGGAAGTCACTCGCATGGGCAGCAACCTGGCCCGGGCACTGGGTATCGCGGTGGTCATCG
>Ga0213881_10001439_pt1 | contig 11378 bp, 13 predicted proteins | sample BarmaccoBMER_R08_FD_160104 | JGI IMG/M metagenome (GOLD analysis project Ga0213881, IMG submission 160104) | Barbacenia macrantha exposed rock microbial communities from rupestrian grasslands, the National Park of Serra do Cipo, Brazil - ER_R08 ... | reverse complement strand
GGCTGCGGCTCGGCAAACCAGGACGAGGACGCTTCGGTCTCACCATCTCTGAGGGAGTTCATCGCCACTGGGCTGATGAACCCACAAACACCGTATTTCCCGACACAGCTGATTGAAGCGTTGGGGGCACTGACCCGGACTGCCGGATTCGCGATCGCGGACGTTTGTCAAGGGTTTGTGGCCAACGGGAGAACTACGGCCACCAGGCCAGCGGCCCCCGTGTGGATGCTGTACGTGCCCCCGAGGCGGCTCGCACAGGATGCACACGGATTCCCGATCCGCTCAGTCACCCCGACCGGCTCGTTCAGGTAACACACGCCTGGCTGGAAAACCGCTGGTCATGGAGGCGCGTGTGCCGTTGGTGCATTGTCGGCGGCGGCCGCGCCGGTCACGCCGGCATCCAGCAGTGGCACGCCGTGCTGCGCGCGGGTGGCCGCCAACTCCAGGAAGCCGGCGAGCGAGACGGTGGACGGCAGCACCACGTTGAGCCCATCGCGCGCGGCGGACAGCACGCCGTACTCCCCGGTCAGTTACGGTCCTGGTCTGCTCGTTGGTGGCCACGGCGATCAGCACCACGTCGCTGGTCCGGGCGACCTCAGCCGGGCTGGCCGTCGGGGCGGGCAGCACGCCGGGCAGCCCGTGGGTGACGCCGGGGTGGATGTCGTACACGGCCGGCAACCGCCCCTGGCGGGCCAGGCTCACCGCGACACCGCCGCTGACCGTCCAGCTGATGGTGCTGGCTCACGATGAGCAACCGTAGGGACGGACGTCACGAAGCCGCGGACGATAGTCGCAGCGCGGCCAGCGTTGTATGAGGACACCACCGTCCGAAGTGTGGTGCGGACGTTGGGCTGGGTATCGGAGCGAACTCTGCGTTCAGTGACGGCGAGCGCGGCTCGCGGTCCCGATGACCAGGGCGACTGCGCCGACCAGCACTGCGGGCAGGGCGGGCGCCCACAGCGGTGCCAGCCGCAGCAGCAGCGCTCCGACAACAGCGCCACACAGCAGTGCGGCCAGTCGCGCGGCACCGCCGGCCGCCGCGGCGAACCGGAGTGGTGTGCTCGTCAGTGCGCGGACCAGGTTGGTCAGCGTGCCGGTCAGATAGGTGGTAGACGATCCCGGCACACCGGAGCTGATCGCGACCGCGCTCTGCACGCCCATCGCCACCCCGGTCAGCGCGAGCAGCAGCAAGGTCAGGACCGTGTCGGGGTGGCTGCGGGTGACCACCCAACCGGCCGCCACGCCGGTCAGTACCGCGCACTCGGCCGCGGTCACGAGGCTGGTCCGCGGCCGCCAGCCCGCACCGCCTCGGCCCAGACCGACGTTGCCCGCAGCCACGCCCAGCCCGTAGCCTGTGACCGCCGTCAGGGCGGCGACCAGCAGCCGGGTGTCGAGTGTCGCGACGGCACGGCCTAGTTGCACGAGGTTGCCGGTGACGACGCTGGCGAACATGCCATCGAGCCGCGTCACGCAGACCGCGTCCAGGCAGCCCGCCGCCGCGGCGAGCACCGTGAGAAGCCGTACGACCACCCGCTCAGGCACCATGGCGCAATCCTCGCGCCGCTCGCCCATGATGGTCGATCTGACAACCCGCGGCCGGGCCGCCAGACTGAATGCCGCCAGACTGAATGCGGACACGCCAACCACGGGTGGGACCTGACGCTGGTTCCGAATCGGTACGTGATGCGGGGTTCGGATGAAAGGTGTCGTATTCGCCGGTACGCGCTCGGTCACGGTGCAGGAGGTCCCCGACGCCGTGCTCGAAGATCCGACGGACGTCGTGGTCCGGATCAGTTCGAGCGCGATCTGCGGGACCGATCCGCACATGTACGACGGGCGCACGGGTGCCGAGCCCGGCCTGCCGCTGGGGCACGAACCGCTGGGCGTGGTGGAGCACGTCGGCGCGGCGGTGGAGATGGTCAAGCCGGGCGACCGGGTGGTGATCCCGACCCGCCTGTACTGCGGGGTGTGTATCAACTGCGCCCGGGGACTGTCGGCCGCGGGGGTGATCAGTGATCTCGCGCGGCTGGTCAACCCGACCGGGCATCTGGGCATCATCGGGGTCCACTCGGAGAAAGACCTGCACCCGGCAGCTGAGGGCTACGCTGATGGCCGCCTGACGGTGCCATGGGCGACGCTGTTCGGCAAGGGCTGGAAACACTCGCCTGGAACTATCACGAACTGATCATGGCCGGGTCCGGGGACCAGGCCGAGGCGATGAGCCCAGGCCGTCCAGCAACTCGAGGGACAGTACATCGCGGTCATCGAAGGCGCGATTCCCGACGGCGACCCCGCGCTCGGGTCTATGGCCAGGACAGTGCGGCGTACCGCGGTTAACTTTCTTCTCCTCGCTTGAAGAGGTCGCGCCAGTCGTCTTCCGCGATGTGGATGCCGTACTTGTTCGCTGCCGCCCGGATGCGCTGCCAGGCGTCGTCGCGCTCCTCGTCGGTCACGTCTTCCACCTGGTTGAACCGTGCGATCGCGTTCCGCACGTGCCGTGCGTCGCTCAGGGGCTCCTTGCGTTCCCTGGGAAAGGCGAACTCGGAGTCAGGCAGGCGATCTTTCTCCGCGGTACTCATGCCCTCTGAGCGCCGCGGGATGTACGCGCCGTGAGCGCGCTCGCTCTGGACCTCGCGAGCCTTTTCGATATTGCGTCGCGCGGCCTCTTTTTGCTTCTCTGTCGACATGGCAATCTTCCGAATCGGTGCGGCGGCCTTCAGCTGCCGAATGTAGACGTCGTCGCTTGGCTTTCAGGTGTCTACATGGTCAGTCGATCGCTCCCCGTCCGCTGAGGGCTAGGTCTGAAGGTCTGCCGTTATGGGACCTTAGTCGAGCTCGGCGCTGCCGGTAGCGACCCTGATGCGACAGAGTGGGCGGCAACAGCCCGATCGGCGGACGGCGGCTTGCACCCGATCTTGCTCATCCTGAGTGAGACCGGTGTCCTGGAAGTCGTGCCGCCACTCGTAGGGCTGGCACACGATCCGGCGTCGCCCGAGGCGTGTGCGGTCGATCTTCGCGGCGGCGAAGTCCCCGCCTCCGCCGGTGTCGCAGTAGTGGCAGAACCAGGGCCACAGCGGAAGGGTGATCCACCGTGGCCCGCCACCCGGAACGCGGGCGTTGCCGAACGCCAGGTCCAGCAGCGCGCCGATAGGCCGCTGTGGTACAGGCATCGCGCCGCCTCCCCGGTCGTGATCAGGCGATGGCGAGTTGGGGAGTGAAGTCGAACTCGCCATCGGCGGCTCCGGCGAGGAAGGCGGTCCACTCGCCGTCGTCGAAGCGAAGCTCGACGTCGGTGGTGAGCGACTTGACCAGGGTGTCGGTGCCGATCTTGGTGATGGAGGCGACTCCGTTTGCGCTGGTGGGGCCGTCTTCGGATGTGTCACGGACGAAGGCTGCCCAGGCGTGGTAAGGGAAGGTAATCGTGCCTGCGGCGGGGTATTTGCTATGCCGGATGACCACGCCGTCGGCTGCTGGGGCGACCTCGACGCAGCTGCCGGTGGAGGTGCTGTAGCTGCTCTTGCGCCACGTGGTGCGGGGGCGGGCCGTCTGGGAGTGGGTGTTCATTGCGGGTCCTTGATCACGTCGTGGATGAGGTCCAGTGATTCTCGCGGGGGCAGTGCCTGGCTCTGCACGGAGGCCACGGCGTGCAGGTAGCTGCGGATCACGCCGCTGCGCTCGTGCACTGTCCAGGATGTCACTCCGTCCACGTAGACGGCTTCGGGATCGGTCTCGTCGGGCCACTGGATGATCACGAACGAGTCGCCGAGCGCGGCGTGTGCGTCGGCGGTGAAGGGGACGACCTGCACGGTGACGTCGTGTTCGCGGACCACGCGGGTGATGTGGCGGAGCTGTTCGCGCAGGATGCCGGGGCCGCCGATCTGTTGGCGGATGGCGGCTTCGCCGAGGATCGCGGTCAGCCGCAAGCCCTCGCTGAGCCGCTTCTGGCGGCGCATCCGCAGTTCGAGGTAGCGATCGATGTCGGCCGCGCGCATGTGCGGCGATCCTGCGGTGATGATCCGCTCGGCGTAGTCGCGGGTCTGGATCAGGCCGGGGACGACCTCGCCTTCGTACGTGCGAATCCAGGAGGCGTCGGCTTCCAGTTCGATGAGCATCTGCACGGCTTCGGACAGAATATCGCCGTAGTCCTGCCACCAGCCGGGTTCGTCGGCCTTACGGCGCAGCGCCTCCAACTGGGCAGCCACATCGGCGGGGATGCCCAGCACTTCCACGGTGCGGGCAAACACGTTCGGGGACACCTTGGCCTTGCCCGATTCGATCTTCGACCAGGTGCTCTGGTGGATGCCGACCTGGGCGGCCAGGTCGGTGCCGGACAGGCCGCGCTGTTGTCGGTAGAAGCCCAACTTGCCGCCGAGGCGGCGACTGCGCACGGTCGGTCGCATCGTCTGCCTCCGCTTCCTCATATCCATGATCACAGCCGTCACGCCCGGTGACCTGCACGATCACCCGTTTGGCCACTTCCATGTTAGGCATAATGCGAGGCATTATGCCTAACATGGTTGCCGTGTCAATGGCACACGGTAGCCCTCCTGACGATCACCGATCGCCAGGCCCCTAGCCCCGGCGGGGCCGGAACCCGACCTGGCCCGGCTTCGCCGGTACCACCAGCCGACCCACATCGCGCGGGTCGGTGCGGCGAGCGGAAAGCGGTCATGTGGCGAACGCGACGCAAGCCCGGTTCCTGTGTGGCGGCGTGCCGGGATGTCGCCGGCCGACGCCGGGAGATCCTCGTGCTGCCCACCGACGATGACCGGGTGGCGCTGGTCTTCCCGCCCGGCGAGGTCGCCGTGCCGGAGCCGTTGCAGGCCGGTCGCCTGCGCGCCGCGCTGCGTGACGCTGTCTTGCGCTGGACGATCCCGCGACACGCGAGGAGCACCAGCATGCCGTCCCGACCGGACCCTGTTCGAGATCACCCAACTTGCCGTCCGATTGCACGACGACAGCGACCACGTGACCATCACCATCAAGCTGCCCGTCGACCAGCTACCCGAGATCGCCCACGCGGCGGAAAGGATCACCAACAGCATGATCACTACACAAGAAACGCCTGCTCAGACGGCAGGCGCTGCTTGTGTAGATGCTGTACGTGCCCCCGGTGGGACTCGAACCCACACTGTGGCCATTTTAAGTGGCTTGCCTCTGCCGGTTGGGCTACGGGGGCGTAGCCGGTTGCCTCAACGAATGTCGATCCTGCCGCAAGATTCACGCCGCCGCGAATCCATACCGTACGATGCCTAGATCAGTTGTGCTTTGCGGGCCACCGCGAGTGCTTCGATCCGGCTGCGTACCCCCAACTTAGTCAGCAGCGCCTTGGTGTAGCTGCGGATGGTGCTCTCCGCGAGGTAGAGCTCTTTGGCGATCTCGGCGGTGGACCGCCCGAGCGCTAGCGCGCAGAGTACGTCGTACTCCCGAGGGGACAGCGGACCGACCACCGGCCCCTCCCCAGTACGGCGCGGGGCGCGCTCGACTTGAAGCCGAGGGTCGAGGTAGCCCTCGTCGGAGTCGAGGACGGCTCGCAGCGCCGGCACAAGGTCGCGGCCGTCCTTGAATACGGCGCCGTCCGCGCCGGCCCGCAGCGCGGCGCGCACCGGCTCGTTCTCTTCCGACGAGGTGTGGATGAGTACTTTGACCCCGGGGAAGGCCGCCTTCACCGCGCCAGAGGTCTCGGGAATGAACCGGCCACCCATCCGCAGGTCCAACACGACCGCGTCTGGCTGCAGTTCGGTGGTTAACCGCACGGCCGAAGTGGGCTCATTTGCCTCGCCGACCACCCGGAGGTCGGCGAGGTCGGCCAGTAGGCTCCTGATCCCGTCGCACACCACCGGATGGTCGTCCACGACCAGGATCCGCCTCGGCGTGCTCATCCGTGCACGGGCAGTTCGATGCGCAACTGCGTGCCTCCTTCCTCCACTTGCCGCAGCAGTAGCGAGCCACCCAGCCGTTCGACTTGCTCGGCCATGGACGTGAAGCCCCAGTGGTGGCCGTCGACCGGGACGCCTCTCGGCTCGAACCCGGCCGGTAGACCGAGCCCGTCGTCTTGCACGACCAGACAGAACCGGTCTGGTCGGTAGTTCAGCGTGACCACCACCAGGGTGGCCTTGGCGTGCCGTTCGACGTTGACCAGTGCCTGCCGCAGGCCGTTTAGGGCGACTCGTTCGACTGACGGCGGGAGCTGCTCCGGGCGGCCCCGTAACACGAGGTGCGAGGCGACACCCGTGCGATCGGTGAACGCTTCGATATCACGCTGGGTAGCGGCGGGAACCGCTTCCGTGGGCGCCACGGGGACCCGGTCGCGAATGACGCCGCGTAGTCGATCCTGTGTGTTTTGCAGTTCGTCGGCAAGCGTGCGCAGGGTGGCTCGAAGCCGTGCGCCTTCATGTTCGACGTGGTCGTCCGCCAGCGCCCGGCTGACCCGGCTGGCCATTCCGAACAGCAGTGGTACAACCTCGTCATGCAGCGCAAGCGCGATGCGCTGCCGCTCGGCACCGATCATCAAGGTGGTGTGGTCCGGACTGTCGCCGGAGGTGGAAACTGGCCGGGCATCGACCGGTCGGTCCACTGCTCGCACTGTGGTGGCCCAATCACGCAGCGCGGTCATGCTCTGTAAACGACAGGCCGCGCTCTGTGGTTTAGTTGTCCACTCAATAGCATGATGACACCTACGGTTGGTCCGGGAACCGATTCAGCGCCAAGGGCGTTTAGTCTGATGGACGGGCAACGATGCCTTCCCCGAAGGTGTCTGAGGAGGAGAACGGTGCGCACCAGCAGTAACCCGGCTTTCCGCAACCTGCCTACAGGGCAGGGTGGCTACGCCGGATTCGACCGGATGGGCGGTGCCGCCAGTGGCGCGGCCGCCTATGGATACGCTTCGGCGCCGACTGGCTACGGCCGGTCATCGGCCGATCAGCGCTCACTGACTGTTGATGACGTGGTGACCAAGACCGCGATCACCGCGGCCGCCGCGCTAGTCGCCGGTGTGCTCACGGCACTGAGCGGGCTGTATATCCTAGTCCTGCCGGCCTTCCTGGTCGGCCTCGTGGTAGCACTGATCATCATCTTCCGGCAGTCCAGCAACCCCGCGCTCGTGCTGACGTACTCGATCGCCGAGGGAATCGCGCTGGGTGGCATCACCGGTGCGCTGGAGCACGCCGGAACTCGTTACGCGGGCATCGGCGCGCAGGCGGTGATCGGTACCGCCGGGGTGTTCGTCGGCATGCTGGTGGTCTACAAGACCGGCGCGGTCAAGGTCACGCCAAGGTTCACTAAGTGGCTGATGGGTGCCATGGTCGGCGTGCTGGTGCTGATGTTGGCTAACTTCGTGGGCAATCTCTTTGGCGCTGACTTGGGTCTGCGCAGCGGCGGCACGATCGCCATCGTGTTCAGCCTGCTCTGTATCGGGGTGGCCGCGTTCAGCCTGCTGCTCGACTTCGACCAGGCCGATCAGGCAATCCGGGTGGGTGCGCCGGCTCGGACCGCGTGGTACATCGCTTTCGGCTTGATGACCGCCCTGGTCTGGCTCTACCTGGAGATCCTGCGGCTGCTCACCTACTTCCGAGAGCAGTAAGTAGGCAAGTACGTCGCGGCTGATCTCCCTGCCCGGCCGCCTCGAACCCCGAGATCACCTCCGCTAGCGGAGGTGATCTCGGGGTTGTCGGTCCTAGTCCGGATCACTTTGTTGTTAATGCGGCGGCGAGCTCGTCCACGGTGGTCACCGGCCGCTCGCAGACGTAGGCCCGACACACGTACGCGGCCGGTTGGCCGTCCACCAGCGGCCGTCCAGCGAGCAGCGGGACGCCCGGTGCGTCCGGCTCTCCGGCTAGAACCACGGCCCCACCCGGCGCCGCCTGTTGCGCGGAGGTGTATAGAGCCCGGCGGCGAGTGTCGCCGGTCGGTCCGACCACCGCCACTTGCAACGGCCCGTGCGTGGCCGCTTCGGCCACCGCCAACCAGTGACCGGCGAAGCTGGCGTGCTTGCTGGCGAGTGTGCCGGCCGCCGACACCGCCGCCAGGGCCCCTTGGCCGTAATTACCCGCGTGCGCCGGGTCGGCCAGCACCGATGCCGAGAGCAACGCGCCGGCCAGTGTGGACGCTCCACTGGGAGTGGCGCCGTCGGTGATGTTACGCGGACGGTGCAGCAGGGCCTCCGCGTCGTCGGCGGTATCGAAGTAGGCCCCCGGGTTGGCTGAATCGGCGAAATGCGTCAGTGCGACGTCCAGCAGCCCCGCCGCCGCGTCCAACCAGTGGCCTGACCCGGTGGCCTGGTGCAGGGTGAGCAGGCCCTCGGCTAGACAACCGTAGTCCTCGAGCACCCCGGCCGCGTCCCCCACCACGTCACCACGCGAGGATCGCCGCAGCCGGCCGTCCACCAGATGCCGCCGCAGCAGCAGCTCGGCAGCACCGACCGCGGCGTCGATCCAGGTCGACCGGCCCAGCGCGGCGCCGGCCTCGGCCAGCGCGGTAATCGTCAGCCCGTTCCAGGCGGTGACCACTTTGTCATCGCGGGCGGGCTGCGGGCGCCGGTTCCGAGCGGCCAGCAGCGTGGCCCGAACCCTGGCCCAGCGCGGTGCATCAGCCGGTTGCGGGTCGGCAAGCAGCCGCAGGGTCGACGAGTCGTGCTCGAACGTGCCGGTTTCGGTCACCGACAATAACTGAGCGGCCCACTCGCCGTCAGCGTCGCCCAGCTCGGCCCTTAGTTGATCACGTGTCCAGGCATAGGTGAGGCCTTCCACACCGTTGGTGTCGGCGTCCAGCGCGGAAGCGAAGCCACCCTGGTCGGTGCGCAGGTCACGCAGCAGGAACTCGGCGGTTTCCTCGGCTACCCGCTTGGCCAGCCCGGCGGTCGATTCCGACGAAGCGCGTCGAGCCAGATGCGCATAGACCCGCAGCAGCTGGGCGTTGTCGTAGAGCATCTTCTCGAAGTGCGGCACCACCCAGCGCGCGTCGACGCTGTATCGGGCGAACCCGCCGGCCAGTTGGTCGTAGATTCCGCCGCGAGCCATTCGTTCGCAGGTCAGCTCGACCATCCGCAGCGCGTCGGTCGACCCGGTCCGTTCATGATGGCGGAGCAGGAACTCGCAGGTCATGGCGGGCGGGAACTTCGGCGCGCCGCCGAAGCCACCGTGCACCGGGTCGAAGTCCCTGGCCAGCGCGGCGACGGCGGCCGCGAGCGCGGTAGCGTCCAGCGCTGCCGGGGGCAGCATGGCGTTCGCGCTGCCGGCCAGTGAACCGGCGATCTTCGCGGCGGATTCCCGCACCCGTTCGCCGTCTTCCCGCCAAGCCCTGGCGATCACTGTGATCAGCTGACGGAAGCTGGGCATGCCCGGGCGGGGAGCTGGCGGGTAGTAGGTGCCACAGTGGAACGGCTCGCCCGCCGGGGTGAGGAAGCACGTCATCGGCCAGCCACCTTGGCCGGTCATGGCCTGGGTGGCGACCATGTAGACCGAGTCGATGTCTGGGCGCTCCTCGCGGTCAACCTTGATCGCCACGAAATGAGCGTTGATCAGAGCCGCGGTCTCGGGGTCCTCGAACGACTCGTGTGCCATTACGTGACACCAGTGGCAGGATGCGTACCCGATGGAAATCAGGATGGGTACGTCCCGCCGCCGCGCCTCAGCCATCGCCTCCTCTCCCCACTCCCACCAATCCACGGGATTGGTGGCGTGTTGGAGCAGGTAGGGCGAAGTCGCGCTACCAAGTCGGTTCACGGACCCAGCCTCTCACGTCCGCTGGCGGAACGCTCACGTCCGCTGGCGGAACGGACTGGCGCCATCGACGTGTCAGGGTTCGCCGGAGTCGGCGTTGTTCGAGCCGTCGGTGTCCGCCTGTTTTGGCGGGTCAAAGGATGGCGGAACTTTACGCAGGTGCTTGTTCATCGACCGGATGAGAAAGAACAGCGCGATAAACAGCAGCAGGATGACGACTAGCCCGATCGGCGAGGAGCCACCGAACTCCGGCGCGTTCGCCGGTGGCTGCTCCTGGCCGAGCAGCGGCGTCAGCAACAGGGGAGCCAGCCAGCTCATGCCGACACCCGTTCCCGGATACCGGCGAACAAATCGTCCTCGGGCACGCTGCTGTCCACGAGCGAGTGAACCAACTCGTAGTCCTCGGTGGGCCAGACCTGGCGCTGAATCTCGAACGGCACCGCGAACCAACGGCTGGTCGGGTCGATTTGGGTGGCGTGCGCTTTCAGCGCCTCATCGCGTACCGGGAAATAGTCGGCGCACTCCACCTGGGTGGTCACTCGGCCGCGCGGGAAGCGCTGGTCTTCGGTCCCATTCCGCGGCAACTCGGCGTACGGTGACTCCAGGCCCATGGCCTGCATAGCCTCGTGGAGCGCCACCATTTTCGCCCGCGGCCAACCGTGTAAGTAGTAGAGCTTCAGCGGTTGCCACGGCTCGCTGATGCCGGGGTAACGGTCCGGGGCGCCGGCCGCGTCGAAGGCGGCCACCGATATCTCGTGGCAGCGGATGTGGTCGGGGTGCGGGTAACCACCGTTCTCGGCATAGGTGACCAGCACGTGCGGCTGGAATTCACGCACTATCCTGACCAATGCCCCAGTTTGCTCGGCGAGGTCGCCGGTGGCGAAGCACCCCTCGGGCAGCGGCGGCTTCGGGTCTCCTTCGGGCAACCCGGAGTCCACAAAGCCCAGCCACCGGTGCGCTACCCCCAGCAGCTGTGCGGCCTTGGCCATCTCGGCGCGGCGAACCGCCGATAGGTTCGTCCACACATCCGGCCGGTCCATCGCCGGGTTGAGTACGCTGCCTCGCTCGCCTCCGGTGCAGGTCACCACCATGACTTCGTGGCCGGCGGCGGCGTAGTGGGCGCACGTCGCGGCACCCTTGCTCGACTCGTCGTCTGGGTGCGCGTGCACAGTCATCAGACGTAGTGGCCTGCCCATACCTTACCTTCGTTCCTCGTCTCACTCAGACCGTCGGGAGCCGGCCCGCTGGGGCGGTCCGGACTGGAGCGGTCCGGACACAGACGGTTATTGGTCACCCTTGCCCTGATCGCCCCGGCGGTGCCGCCTGCCAGGTCTAACCCCTCGCACCCCGGTGTTTCTTCCCGCCGCGGGGAGGCGCTAGCTTGTAGCTCACAGGGTTGTTTTTCTTAAAACGACCTGTTTGGATATCAGTTTCGGGAACTTCCGGAAGAACTCGACCGTTCGTCGAAAAGCTGCGCTAAGCGGTGGTGATCGTGCTACCGTTGCCCCTCGCACGACCCGTGGTCTGGTCGTGTTTTTCCTTCTCAGGTCGCATCCCTGGGATGGGCGGCGTAGCACAGTTGCCGACCCGCAACCCGCTGGTCCGGAAGGTTGGAGGAGTGATGACCGTGACCGAGATCCAGGTGACCTGGCTGACTCA
>Ga0213881_10001438_pt1 | contig 11379 bp, 9 predicted proteins | sample BarmaccoBMER_R08_FD_160104 | JGI IMG/M metagenome (GOLD analysis project Ga0213881, IMG submission 160104) | Barbacenia macrantha exposed rock microbial communities from rupestrian grasslands, the National Park of Serra do Cipo, Brazil - ER_R08 ... | reverse complement strand
CTTTCTTGAAAAATATCAGCCGCAGCAACAGCAATTGCAACAACAATTAGTAAGCGCTCAACGGCTTCTCCCTAGAGTAGATATCGATTACGACCTCCGAGTAAAAATTGCTGAAGTATGCTCTCAGCTTGATGTTGATGGTCTACGAGGTGATATTGTGACTAACCGAGCAGCAACAGCTCTAGCAGCATTTGAAGGTCGCAGTTCAGTTACAATCGATGATATTCGTCGTGTCATGACTTTGTGTCTGCGGCATCGACTACGTAAAGACCCACTAGAGTCAATTGATTCTGGCTACAAAGTCGAAAAAACTTTTAACCGCGTTTTTGGTATTGAAATACCTTCAGAAGCTGACTCAGCTGTTGCCCAAGTCAATGGTAGGGGTAAGCCGAGTTCCCCTTGACTAAGTCAAGCTGCGATCCGCCGTGCGACGGCGGTCCCTTGTTCGTTGATTGCTAAATTGCTCGCCACCCTCTTTCTATGTTAACGATGAGACCTTGGCAATTTTGGATGAATACTTTAGTTTTATCTAGCCAGCAGAATCCGCCCCGGTTCATAGAATTGCTGATGTTGTTATTGGCAATGGTTTTACTAGGAATTTGGCAGTTCCTTCCTGATTGGCCTTTCTTAGTCTTAAGCCTCAGCTATGTCGTTGGGGCAGCTACTTCGATTCTGGTGCGAGAAACATGTTTGCCTTCACATCAGCCACGAATGACGCAGATAACAGCAGTCTTATTGTTAATTATCAGTATCTATGGCTTTACCGTGCTAATTTAGCGGTCTTCCCATCACCCTAGCAATTGTAACCTGCCTTAAGACAGGTGATTCTCGGAAAATAAAACCGTAGACAATTCAGGAGAGTCTAGTTGAATTTCCTCATCCCTACGCAAAGCGTTTAAGAGAAACTATCTTAGTTAGTAGGTGATGTCATAAACAGAGGGATTGTGTATTCTAGGTCACTCATTTAACCTAAGTTTTGAGGAACGCTATCATGACAGCAACACTATCAGCTCCCCAATCAATCGAGTCTTCTTTGGGTAAAGAAGCAGAAGACCTACTCACCTATAAAGCAAAAGTTTCTAAAGATTTACTGCATCTACCAGGTTCTGACTTTGTAGACCGAATTTTTACCTTGAGCGATCGCTCCCCTCAGGTGCTGCGTAGTCTTCAGCAATTGTATTCCTTTGGTCGTCTTGCCAACACTGGCTACCTTTCCATCCTGCCTGTAGACCAGGGAATTGAACACTCAGCAGGAGCTTCCTTTGCACCCAACCCAATTTACTTTGATGCAGAAAACATCATAAAGCTAGCACTCGAAGCAGGCTGCAATGCCGTTGCCACCACCCTGGGAGTCTTGGGTATCGTTTCACGCAAATATTGTCATAAAATTCCCTTCATTGCGAAAATTAATCACAACGAACTGCTGACTTTTCCCAATCAATATGACCAGGTCCTGTTTGCCTCTGTGGAGCAAGCTTGGAATTTAGGGGCTGTTGCTGTGGGGGCAACGATTTACTTTGGTTCAGAGCAATCAACTCGGCAGATTCAGGAAGTAAGCCGTGCCTTTGCTCGCGCCCATGAACTGGGTATGGCAACAATTCTTTGGTGCTATCTGCGCAATAACGAGTTTAAGCAAGATAAGGACTATCACCTAGCGGCTGACCTGACAGGGCAGGCAAATCACTTAGGTGTCACAATTGAAGCCGATATCATTAAGCAGAAGCTACCTGAATATAACCACGGCTATCAAGCAGTTGCCAAGGCTGCTGGCAAAAGCTATGGCAAAACTGATGACCGGATGTACACTGATTTAACCACCGATCACCCAATCGACTTAACTCGCTACCAGGTTCTAAATTGCTACTGTGGGCGTGCTGGGTTGATTAACTCTGGTGGGGCTTCTGGTAAAAATGATTTTGCCGAAGCTGTTCGCACTGCTGTAATTAACAAACGGGCTGGTGGGACTGGGCTGATCTCTGGTCGTAAAACTTTCCAGCGACCGATGGAAGAGGGGGTAAAGCTATTTCATGCTATTCAGGATGTTTACCTGTCGCCTGATGTGACCATTGCCTGAATAAGGGAGTAGGGGGAAGAGTTGTCCTTCCCCTGCTATTAAAGACTTCTTGTCTCTCGCGCCATGCAGGGACATCAACTCTTCGTCGGGGGACTTGCACCCTGTGAGGTGTACCCTTACAAATCTATCCCTACAAGGGCGCATGAAGGGGCGAATCGTATTCGCCCTAACCGCCTCCCCCACACCCTGTTCTTTGTCATGTAGTTTGGCCAGCACGGTGTAAGCAAATACTCCAGATGTTAATGGTCTAAGATATCCTAGATAAATCAGAAGTTTGCCGGATAAAGTGAACATGAAGCTGGCAGCACGAGTTGTTCAGGTCCCCCCTTCCATGACGTTGGCGATCGCGGCTAAAGCCAAGGCGATGAGGGCAGAGGGTATAGAAGTGTGTAATTTTAGTGCTGGAGAACCAGATTTCGACACCCCAGCACATATCAAAGCCGCAGCTAAGCGGGCGGTTGATGAAGGGAAGACTAGATATGGTCCAGCAGCTGGAGAACCTAAATTAAGGAAAGCAATTGCGCGGAAGCTGCAAACAGACAACAATCTCGACTACACAGCAGAAAATATCATTGTTACCAACGGCGGGAAGCAGTCCTTGTTCAATCTGATGTTGGCGTTGATTGAACCTGGGGATGAAGTTATCATTCCTGCTCCCTACTGGTTGAGTTATCCAGAAATGGTGAAGCTGGCTGGTGGCGTGCCAACAATCGTTCAGACAGATGCCGCTACTGGCTATAAAATCACTCCAGATCAATTAGCAAGTGCGACTACGCCTAGGACAAAGCTGTTTATCCTTAACTCTCCCTCTAATCCTACAGGCGTCGTTTACACTCCAAATGAGATCCAAGCACTGGCAAAAGTTGTTATTGAAAAAGATATTCTCGTTGTTTCTGACGAAATTTACGAGAAAATTCTCTACGACAGTGCTAAGCATGTCAGTATTGGTTCGCTAGGACCAGAGATTTTTACCCAGACTATCATCAGTGGTGGGTTTGCCAAAGCCTATTCCATGACAGGCTGGCGTGTAGGCTATCTGGCAGGACCAACTGAGCTAATTAAAGCGACAGCTACTATTCAAGGTCACAGTACCTCAAACGTTTGCACCTTTGCCCAATATGGTGCGATCGCAGCCCTAGAGAGTTCTCAAGACTGTGTTGAACAAATGCGTCAAGCCTTTGCTGAGCGCCGACAAGTGCTGCTTGATAGTCTCAGCGCCATTCCTGGTTTGGGTTGCGCGCCTCCTGATGGGGCTTTCTACATGTTTATTAATGTCAGCAAAACTGGGATGACATCGCTAGAATTCTGTGACGAGTTACTAGAAACCCAGCATGTGGCTACGATTCCCGGTATTGCTTTTGGTGCTGATGACCATATTCGCCTTTCCTATGCCACTGATATGACCTCAATTAAGAAGGGTGTGGAGCGGCTAGATAAATTTGTGCGTTCGCGGCTTTAAACTATGCGGGCAATGATTCTAGATCAACCTGGTCAACCCCTACGGTTAGCTGACTTACCAGTACCAACTCCCCAAGCAGGGCAAGTCCTGCTACGTATCCGCGCTTGCGGCATCTGTCGCACAGATTTGCATATAGTAGATGGAGAGCTAACCCACCCCAAACTCCCCCTAGTCCCCGGTCATCAAATTGTTGGTACTGTTGAGGCGGTTGGCGATCGCGTGAAGCAATTTACCATCGGCGATCGCGTTGGTGTCCCTTGGCTAGGTCACACTTGCAATCATTGTCGTTACTGTCTGAGCGGTCGTGAGAATCTGTGTGACTATGCTCAGTTTACTGGCTACCAAATTGACGGCGGCTATGCTGAATATACAGTTGCTGACGGGCGTTTCTGCTTTCCCATCCCAGACGAATACCCCGATTTGCAAGCTGCCCCCTTATTGTGTGCTGGACTCATCGGCTATCGTTCCTACAGAATGGTTGGTGAAGCAGAACGAATCGGTTTTTATGGATTTGGTTCTGCTGCTCACATTCTGATTCAAGTTGCGCGTTATCAAGGGCGACAGGTATATGCCTTTACTCGCCCTGGTGATGAGGAGGGACAACAATTCGCTCGTCAACTTGGTGCTGTGTGGGCTGGGGGATCTGACGAGTTACCACCAGAGCTGTTAGATGCCGCAATTCTGTTTGCACCCTCTGGTCAGCTTATTCCGGCAGCCCTCAGGGCAGTGGTGAAAGGGGGCGTTGTTGTCTGTGCCGAGATTCATATGAGTGACATCCCTTCATTTCCCTACGAAATTTTGTGGGAAGAACGAGTTCTACGCTCCGTTGCTAATCTCACTCGTCGAGATGGGGTAGAATTTCTGACATTAGCTCCCAAAATCCCTATTCGCACAGAGGTAGAGGCTTTTCCTTTCACTCATGCCAATGCTGCCCTTGATGCTGTGCGCAGTAGCAAGATTAATGGGGCAGCTGTGTTAGTAGTTGATGGTAATGGGTAAAAAAACTCGCGGAACTATCGCTGCTGGAAATCCAAGAACGGCTGAGGCAGGGGTTGAAATCTTTCAGTTAGGCGGCAATGCTTTTGATGCAGCGGTAGCAGCTGTTTTAGCTTCTTTTGTCACTGAATCAACGCTCTCCTCTGCTGCAGGTGGAGGTTTCCTTGTAGCTCATACTAGAGATAATCAAAATATTCTCTTTGATTTTTTTTCTCAAACTCCGCGCCGAAAGAGAACTAAGGGCTTGCTCGACTTCTACCCAATACTAGTGAACTTTGGTGATGCAGTACAGGAGTTTCATATCGGTCTAGGTTCGATGGCAGTACCGGGAAATATCGGTGGGCTTTTTCACGTTCAGAAAAGGCTGGGTAGATTACCTTTTAACGTGGTTGCTGAACCAGCGATTTCCTATGCAAAAGATGGTGTAGAAATAGATGAATTTCAATATTATTGTCTAAGGCTCCTCAAAGAGATTTTAACTTTCTCTAAAGAGGGACGCCAGGTATACGCACCCAATGGAGAATTGCTCCAGCTTGGGGAAACTTTATATATGAGAGATTTCGCCAACACTTTAACCTATTTAGCTAAACAGGGACCAGGAGAATTTTATGAAGGAGAGATTGCTCATAAATTAGTGCAAGACTGTCAAGATTATGGAGGCTATCTAACGCTAGAAGACCTCAAGAATTATCAGGTTATAGAGAGAGAACCACAGGTTATAGATTATCGAGGCAATACCTTTTTAACTAATCCTCCACCTAGTTCTGGTGGTGCACTCATTGCTTTTGCTTTAAAGATATTATCAAAGGTTAATTTAGCTGATATGGGTTTTGGCAGCCCACAGCATTTGCAAACCTTAGCTCAGGTGATGTCCCTAACGAATGAAGCGAGGAAAGATGGATATAACGCAAATCTCTATCAAAGAGATATTGCTGAGAGATTTTTATCGGCTGAGCATGTTGCTCAATATGAGCAGCAGTTAATACAATCAGTGAATAAATGGGGAAGCACTACCCATATCAGCGTCATTGATGCCGAGGGCAATGCTGCTAGCGTGACGACAACTCATGGAGAAGGCTCTTCATACATCATTCCTGGAACAGGCATAATGGTTAACAATATGCTTGGAGAAGCAGATTTGAACCCTAATGGCTTTCATCTGTGGCAAGAGAACGTACGGATTTCCTCAATGATGGCACCAACGATTGTGCTGAAGAATAATCGCCCAGAAATCGTGCTAGGGTCTGGTGGTTCTAATCGGATCAGAACAGCAATTTTGCAAGTCATTTCCAATATTATTGATTTTAAGATGCCGGTTGATGTAGCAGTGAGTAGTCCCCGAACTCACTGGGAAAATAATGTGTTTAATCTAGAACCAGGATTTAGTGAGGAGGCTATACAAGAACTACTTACTTCTCACAATCAAATGGTTTTATGGAATAAGAAGAATATGTTTTTTGGTGGTGTACATACCGTGATGGAGAATGCAGAAGGCTCGATTGCGGGCGCTGGTGATCGCCGCCGGAATGGGGCAGTTGCCCACGCCTAAGCTACCAAACATAGGGACTTGACTAATGGCTCGCTCGTCTCGACAAACAAAGACAATTGCGTTTGCCCTAACTGCGATCACGATTGTTATCTGCCTCATCTCACCGCTGGTTGAGTTGCAACCAGCTCCTGCTATCACCACACCTGCTCCCTGGGTAGCACGCAGCAACCAGAATGCACGAGTTTTGCTAGCAGCGTTCGCCTCCCTCAATCCTGAAGGTGCAGCAGATCTGGGAGTAGAGGGACTAGATGAGCAGATTATCGATCTCAAACCAGGCTTTATTGACCGCCGCAAGCAAGCAGCTAGGAAGGCAGCCCAAGTTCTGGAGGGACGTTTAGCGAATGAGAAAGATCCGCATGTGCGTCAGGATCTAGAAATCTTGATTAGAGCAGCGCGAAATGATTTACGAGAGACTGAACTAGAAGAAAAGTACAAAATCCCTTACATCAATGTTGCTCAGTTAATCTTTGGAGGGGTAAATACACTCCTTGATGACCAAGTCTCGACACAACGCCGCTCTATAGCGCTTGTGCGACTGAAGCGTTACACCGGAGTAGAGCCAGGGTACATCCCACTCACTACCCTAGCAGAGCAGCACACGCGTGAGCGGCTGAACCAACCAGGGTTGATCGGTCCCCCCAAAGCAAGGGTGGAGAAGGATTTAGCCAATACAGCCCTTCTGATCGATAGTATCGGTAAGCTTTTTGAAAAGTATCACATTAACGGGTATCAAAAGGCCTATGCCAAACTTAAGGAGCAATTGGCAGCTTATGATACCTTCGTGCGTCAGGAGATTTTGCCTAGAGCGCGAATTGATTTCCGGCAGCCATCGGAGCTATATGCTTTTACCGTAGAGCAAGTTGGTATTGATGTTCCTCCAGAGCAACTGGCAGCCCAAGCTCACGCTGCCTTCAAGAGCATTCAGCAGCAGATGCAGGCACTAGCACCCCAGGTAGCCAAGGCGAAGGGTTTCAGCGTTACCGATTACCACGATGTTATTCGGGCGCTCAAACAGGATCAATTAGTTCCTCAGATGCTCGTGCCTCATTACCAAAAGCGCATCCAAGAACTTGAAGCAATTATCCGGCGTGAGCATCTAGTGACACTACCGAGCCACCCCCTGCGGTTTCGACTTGCCACAGCTGCAGAGAGTGCTAGCCTTCCTGCCCCGCACTACCAGCCCCCACGCTTACTAGGAAATACAGGTCAACTGGGAGAATTTGTCCTGCCGTTAACGAATAATTCTCAGCCTGGGCTGACGCAGAAGTTTGATGACTTTACCTTTCCTGCTGCCTCTTGGACTCTCACCGCTCATGAAGGACGCCCTGGTCACGACCTGCAATTTACGACGATGCTAGAGAAGGGGGTATCAGAGGCTCGTGCGATCTTTGCTTTCAATAGTGTCAATGTTGAAGGCTGGGCGCTCTACGCTGAAACTATTGCAAAACCTTACATGCCACCTGAAGGGCAGTTAATTGGGTTGCAGTTTCAGCTACTGCGTGCCGCCCGTGCCTTCCTTGACCCAGAATTGCAAACAGGTCAGATGAAACCTGAAGAGGCATTGCGGGTTCTTCAAGAGGATGTTATGTTTTCCAATGCCTTCGCCAACGAGGAGATAGATCGCTACACCATTAGAAGTCCAGGTCAAGCAATGTCCTACTTCTACGGTTATATAAAGCTATTAGCGTTGCGGGAGGAGGTAGAGCGAACGTTGGGTAAGAAATTCAATCAGCAGAAGTTTCATGATTTTATCTTGGCTCAAGGGTTGCTGCCGCCAGGGCTCCTACGTCAAGTTGTATTGCAGGAGTTTATTAGCAGCGCGTCAAAAACTTAATTATCTGCCCTAAAAGTTTTGTCCAGTTGCGGCTCTCGTTCCATACCATCTATGCATACTTTGGAAAACTAACCAATATGCCAATTTATCTTTATTGGGGAGAGGATGATTTTGCTATTCAAAAAGCTGCTGCCAGCTTGCGTGATCGCCTCCTTGCTCCAGAGTGGGCTAGCTTTAACTATACTTCCCTGCCCTCAGAGCAACCTGATGCCCTTGTCTCTGCCATGACTCTGCTGATGACCCCTCCATTTGGAGCTGGTCATCGCCTAGTTTGGCTGGTAGATACAAATCTCTGCCAGCAATGTTCTGAAGAAACTTTGACGGAGTTAAAGCGTACCCTACCAGAGATTCCAGAAACCTCCGTTTTCTTGCTCACCAGTCGTAATAAACCGGACGGGCGACTTAAATCTACTCAATTGTTGCAAAAGTATGCCTATATCAGAGAATTTTCTCTCATTCCACCCTGGAAAACAGACCAAATTGTGCAGCAGGTGCAACAGGCTGCACAAGAGTTGGGAGTCAAACTTACCCCTGAGAGTACTCAGCTCTTGGCGGAAGCCGTCGGCAACAATACGCGGCTACTCTACAGTGAATTAGAAAAATTACGCACTTTTGCTCTTGGCAGCAACCAACCTCTAGATATAAACATCGTTGCCGAATTGGTACAAGTTCAGACTCATAACAGTTTGCAACTAGCAGCAGCCATAACAACAGGAAATGCAGCTAGCGCACTGACTAAGGTTGCAGAGCTAGTTGACCGCAATGAGCCAGCTTTAAGGATTGTTGCGACCTTGATTGGACAATTTCGCACTTGGTTATGGGTTAAGTTGATGACAGAGACGACTAAAGGCGATCGCAGTGAGAATGCCATCAAACTCATTGCTCAAGCAGCAGAAATCAGCAACCCCAAGCGTGTTTATTTTCTCCAGCAAGAGGTTAAGCCTTTAGCGCTGCAGCACCTCATCTCAACCTTGCCCCTACTACTTGAACTAGAAGTAGGTCTAAAACAAGGAGCAGAGGAGATATCAACACTACAGACAAAGGTGGTCGAACTGTGCCAAGTTTTTAAATGATCGGTCAATGACAAGAGACCACCGCTTTGTCACTGCAGCTCGCGACTTGACTTCGTCAGTGAGTACCCCATCAGATTTCTCGTGCCTGTGGACGGTGCTGGAACTTCTCAACCCTAAAACAGCTCAAAACAACTAGGTCGCTAATATTAGATGTTTTCTCTTATCCAATCATAAATGAAAGCTTGCCATCTGTTTTCTTGCTGTCGCTTAGATCTAATGCTGTCGCGAACATTGCTTGTGAGTACTGTCACCGTTTTAGCAGTGTTTTGTGGCCTAGTTCCCGATTTTACGAGACACTCAATTTCTGTTGTCTTTAGCTCCATAGCCTATGCTCAAGCTATTAATGACGAAGTCATAGCCGACTATGCCAAGGCTGTCCTAGCAATGGAACCAATTCGTCAACAGGCTAGCAACAAACTTAAGCAAATCCTGGGAGCAGACAATGTCCCTCGATTTTTTGATTGCAGTCCTGATAAAGTCAACGGGCTTTCCAAAGCTGCTAGAGATGTGATGGATGATTACTGTAGTAAGTCTCAGAGTATTGTGACAAGCAATAATCTGAGCTTCAAGCAATTCAACGATATCACCACTGCAATTTCAGGAAATCCTCCGGCCGATCCAGTCTTGAAACAACGGGTTCAACAAGAAGTAGTCCACCTGCAATCTCAGTCTCAGTAAATCGCTCTTAAGTGCAAGCGACAATTTGAAGATTTAGTTAAGTTCCCAGTTATGCTGACATTAACACAACACCATCCAGCAAATCCTGATGTAGTTGTCAATTTTACCCCTGGTTCCTAGAAGCAATCTTTTTCTCCAGCACTGCAATTCGCTCCTTCGTCCCTGGATGGTCACTCAAAAATGCTGGTTGAGAAGGCTCCCTCAGCAATTTTTTCAAAAAGTCAACCAGACCATAAGGGTTATATCCTGCTCGCTCTAGATATTTCTGCCCTTTAGCATCTGCATTAAGTTCATCCTGGCGACTGTTGGGCAGATTTACTGCTAATTGAGTCCCCAATCCCACCAATGTACTATTACTCACACCAGTAGCTGTAGCTATTCCTTGCTCAAGGGCAACTTGCCGCATTCTGTGAATCAAGTCATTATTACAAATGTGACCTATTTCATGCCCCAGAACGCCTGCTAACTCTGATTCGTTATTAACGGCTTTTAGCAGTCCTGTATCAACATAGACGAAACCCCCAGTCGTCGAAAAAGCATTAATCGCAGGATCTTTAACAACATAGAAGTGGAAAGGAAATTTGTGAGCGCAGTCACTGACGCTGGCTACACGTTGACCAACGCGATTAACATAGGCATTCTCTTGGCTGTTTGTATCGAATTTGTACTGCTGATGCAACTGTTGATTAATTTCTTGACCCAATTTGACTTCTTGCTGCGGCGATACATTAGAAAGTTGAATATAGCGATTGCCTTCTATCAGGAGTGGTAAAAAGTTTAAGATACTAGCTGATACAGGAGCCACCCCTAGACCCAAAGCAATCCCTAGACCAATGAAGAAGGACAATAATCGGTGCCAGCGACGATAGTAAAGACGAACCATAGCTAGAGGCTTCTTGAGCTAGTTTAGGAAAATATTGCCACTTCTTTGAATTCTTAGCGAACGATGACTATTGTGCCAATTGTTTGTTGCCATCAACTTGACGTTCAATACCCCTGGTTTAGAAGATGGCTCTAGGCTTACTGATATCAGCGCACCAGCATCATTCCGTTGATTAAAGGTGAGCGTTGTCGGTGTCGGTAAGTTCCGCAGCATTACATGAGACCGACTCTGTAGCGAACGCGGTCTAGTGTTACCAATCACCTGGTACTTAACAGGTCCACCAGTTTGGTTTACAAGATTAACACTTACCTCCCCATTTACAGGTACAACCCTTCCACTAGGAGGTTCTTGCTGTGATGGCAAGGGTGGTTGGCTTCGTTGAGCTAGAGGTGAAAGTCTAATTCTTGATGATTGGGTGAGGTGTTCTTGATGCTGTTGTTCTAATAGCGTCAGAGGTTGAGTAGCTGACGCAGCATGATTATACGGCGGTTCGTTGAAGATACTAGGATAAGGGTTAAGGGGTGAATTAATAGTGTTAGAAGGAGTGTAGAGCGTTTCCTTGAAAGAACTGAGATGGGAATTGACTGATGACATTTGCTTGTCATTCGCCATTCTAGGCATTGCCATTGCAGGCAAAGCAATTAATAAACTTCCAGAAATAGCTCCAGCCGAAATAATTTGTTTCCCGATTTTATTATGCCGTTTTCTCATTTTTCTTCTCCTCAGTAATTATGAAAAATGACTGCAAGCTATGATTGCAAAAGGATTAATAGATTCCGATTCAGCCAGCCATTTATTCTTAGCTAAAGGGTAGCAAGCTTTGAGGATCGATG
>Ga0213881_10001437_pt1 | contig 11385 bp, 9 predicted proteins | sample BarmaccoBMER_R08_FD_160104 | JGI IMG/M metagenome (GOLD analysis project Ga0213881, IMG submission 160104) | Barbacenia macrantha exposed rock microbial communities from rupestrian grasslands, the National Park of Serra do Cipo, Brazil - ER_R08 ... | reverse complement strand
CGTGCTCACGGAGCACCCGGCGGTGGCTGAGGCCGCGGTTGTCGGGGTGCCCGACGAGCGCACCGGGGAAGCGGTGTTGGCGGTGCTGGTGCGGCGTGCTGGCGCGGAGTTGACCACCGAGCAGGTGCGGGCGCACTGTGCCACTCGACTGGCCCGGTTCAAGATCCCGTCGGTGGTGGAGTTCGCCGACCGGTTGCCGCGCTCGGCCACCGGTAAGATCACCCGTTTCGCGCTGCGATCGGCGCGGCGTCCGTGACCGCGCGGCCGGCGGCCAGCGTGCCCCCTCGGGTCACGCTGCTGACCCGGCGCCACTGCTCGTTGTGCGATACCGCCGCCAACGCGGTGCGGCGGATCTGCGGCGAGCTCGACGTCGGCTGGACCAGCCACGACGTAGACACCGATCCCGAACTGCGCGCGGAATACGGCGACCGGGTGCCAGTGATCCTCATCGACGGCCGCGAACACGGTTACTGGAGGGTTGAGGAAGATCGGTTCCGTGCCGCGCTGGCCCAACTCTAGCCCGGTCGCCGTAGCTGTGCGGTGATTACAGTCGGGTGACAGCCTCGGACGTGGTACTGCGAACTGAGGGGCCTAGCGGATACGAACTACAGTCGTGAGCACTACCGCGATGACCCCAGTCCGCCACGCGCCGGACGCTGGCGGAATCACCCGAATGCACGCCGTCCTGATCCAGCTCGTTTCGATCATAGCTTCGGTCGGCGTCGGGCACCTGGTCGCCGGACTGTTTTCCCCGGCGTCCTCGCCTTTCCAAGCGGTGGCGGACGCAGTTGTCCGGCTGTCCCCGGAGGGGCTGACCGAGTTCGGCAAGTCGCTGGACTTCCCGGCTATCGGTCTGCCCCGAGGGGTGGCGGACAAGGTCGGACTGCTGGTCGGCATTGCGGTGGTCTTGCTGGTGGTAGCCGCGTTGGCGGGCATAGCCGCGTATCACCGCCGCTCGGTGGGCCGAGCAGTGATCATCGTGCTCGGTGTGGTCGGCTTTGCGGCGGTGTGCTTCTCCCCAGTGTTCGCGCCGGTGGACCTGCTCGCTCCGCTGAGCTCGATGATGGTCGGGCTGAGCGCGTATGCCCGGCTCTACCACCTAGTCGACTCGATCACCGAACCCAGCGTTCGGTTTTCTGTGCCGAAGGTGACCGAGGGGCACCCGGAGGGAACGTCGGAGGTGCCCCCCACGGCCCCCCAGTTGGTCACACCACTTGTCACGTCGCCGGTAACCCGCCGTACCGTGCTGGCGACGTCGGCGGGGGTGGGGGTGGGCGCGGTGGGTGCCGGAGCCGTAGGCCAACTGCTCGGCGCTGGAGCGCGGATCGACACCTCAGCGCGTACCGCGCTGAAGCCGAGGCTGCAGCCGCAGGTGGCGGCACCGCCGCTCCCGGCTGGCGCCGATTTCGCCGCGCAGGGTAGCCCGCCGTTTCTGACCCCGAACAAGGACTTCTACCGGATTGACACGGCGCTGCGGGTTCCCACCATATCGGCGGCGGACTACCAGCTGAAGGTGCATGGCATGGTCGCCCGTGAACTGCTGCTGAGCTACGACGATCTGCTGCGGCGCCCGCTTGTGGAGCAGCGAGTGACGCTGACCTGCGTGTCCAACCCGGTCAACGGCGACCTGATCTCGAACGCCAGCTTTGTCGGGGTTTCGCTGCGGGAGTTGTTGCTGGAGGCGGGGGTGCGTCCCGGCGCTGAGCAGATCTTCAGCACCAGCTACGACGGCTGGACCTGTGGCACGCCCACGAGCGTTGTGCTCGAGCCGGACCGAGGCGCGATGTTGGCGCTGGCCATGAACGGCGAGCCGCTGCCGCTCGAGCACGGTTACCCGGTACGGATGGTGGTGCCTGGGCTGTACGGGTACGTCTCGGCCACCAAATGGCTGGCTGATATCGAGCTGACCACGTTCGACCGGCACGCCTATTGGATCGACCGAGGCTGGGCCCAGCTGGGTCCAATCAAGACGCAGTCCCGGATCGACCGGCCGCGCGGGCTGGAGGTGGTGCGGGTCGGGCGGTTCACCGCCGCCGGGATCGCCTGGGCGCAACACCGGGGCATCTCCCGGGTGGAGGTTCGGCTCGACGGTGGGCCGTGGCAGGAAGCGCAGCTGTCCACCGAGGTGAGCCGGGACACCTGGCGGATGTGGCGGGCCGATCTCACCCTCGCCGAGGGGAACCACGCCATCGAATCGCGGGCGACCGACGGCAACGGCAAGGTACAGCCCCAGCAGCGCGCCGACCCGATCCCGGACGGAGCCACCGGCTGGCCGCAGATCAACTTCTGGGCCGCCTGAGCCGTCGCCACTGAAAGTTCATTCGTCGCCAAACCGGACCTGTGTCGCGATGCACGCGGCGCTATCTCCCGTCGCGTGGCACAAGTTCCCGCTCGGTGATCGTCGCGACCTCCGGCCAGAGGACGAGCGACTGGCTGGTCAGGCTCCAGTATTGGTGAGTCTGACGTATGACACGACTGACGCCCAGAGACACGGCGTGCGCCGGCACGAGCCGCGGTAGGCGGCGAAGCGCCCCGCCTGGCCCGCGCGGGTGACCATGGTCACATGAGGCTGGGCGAATAGGTCGGCGTGCTGGTCCACCCGACCAGCATCTATGCCTCTGGGGGGCCGTCCGCGCTGATACGGCGGAATCCGAGGTACGGAACAAGCATTTCGGGCATGACAACGGAGCCGTCCTGCTGCTGGTACTGCTCGAGGAGCGCGGCGACCGTGCGTCCGATTGGCAGACCGGAGCCGTTGAGTGTGGCGACGAAGACGCGTTCGCCGCCGGTGCCGCGGGTACGGATGTTCGCGCGGCGCGCCTGGAAAGTGCCGCAGTCGGAGCAGGACGAGATCTCGCGGTAGCGCTGTTGGCTGGGCAGCCACACTTCGATGTCGTACGTGATCTGCGCGGAGAAGCCGATGTCGCCGGCAGCGAGCATGACGACACGGTAAGCTAGGCCCAGTTCACGTAAGCACGCTTCGGCATGGCCGACCATTTTTTCAAGTTCGGCGACCGAGTCCTCTGCGCGGCAGATCCTGACCATCTCCACTTTGGAGAACTGGTGCAGCCGGAGAATGCCCCGGGTGTCGCGCCCGTAGGAGCCGGCTTCCGAGCGGAAGCACGGAGTGTGGGCGGTGAAGGCGAGAGGCAGGCCAGCTGGATCGATGATCTCGTCAGCGTGCAGATTGGTCAGGGGAACCTCAGCAGTCGGGATCAGAAACAGTTCGCGCGAGCCGACGCCGGTCTTGAACAGGTCTTCCTCGAACTTGGGCAGCTGCCCGGTCCCCGTCATCGTCTCCCGGTTGACCAGGAACGGCACCGAATACTCCATATAGCCGTGCCGCTTGGTGTGCAGATCGAGGAAGAACGCCGCAAGCGCGCGCTCCAGCACGGCGCCTGTTCCCCGGGCAACCGAGAAACGGGGGCCGGCCAGCTTGGTCGCGCGGGCAAGATCCAGGATCCCCATGGCCTCGCCGAGGTCCACGTGGTCTTTCGGTTCGAATGGGAACGCGGGTGGGTTGCCGTGTCGCCGGATCTCGACTGCGAAGTTCTCCGAATCGCCGTCGGGGATCGAGTCGAGGGGCAGGTTCGGGACGCCGAGCAGGAAGTCGTGCATGTCGCCGCTGACCTGGTCGGACTCTTCCTCCGCGAGCCGGATCTGCTCCTTCAAGTTGCGGGCACGTTCCTTCAACGGCTCGATGTCGCCGCCGCTGCGCGCGGCGGCCTGGACGTCTGCGGCCACCTGCTTGGATTCGGCACGCAGGGCGTTGACTCTTTGAACGCACTTGTTCCGTCGGGAGAGAAGGTCCTCCAGCGCGCCCAGGTCTAGCTTGTAGCCGCGTCGAGCGAGCCGGCGTACAGCGTCGTCGCCCAGTTCAATCAGGGCGCGCGGGGCATGCATTGGGATTCCCTTCCTCCTGGGCTTGCGCCTCACACGGTAGTGTCTGCTTGGTGACGGTAGGCGCTCTGGCCTTTCCTGCGGCTGACGTCTCAATCTGACCTGAGGCGGTCCGCCATGTCCGATTCTCGAGCCAGGAGCACACCGGCGTCGCCATAGTGGCCAGCCAGCCTGCGGTGGCAGACGTCGGACACGCAGCAAGCGTCGTGCTCATCAGGCGAGCACTAAGTAGGAACCCTGACAGCGGGCCGAATCCGCTCCGCTGCGATCGGTGACGAGAGCATGGCATGCGGGCTGGCGGCAAGAACGTCACTCTTCTGATGCTCCATCAGAGGATCTTGTGTGCATCGACGCGGGAAGTTGGCACGCGCCGCCCGGCCAGAAAGTGTACCGCTGACCTGGATGGAAACGGTCTGTGATCGAATCATCGCCGACCGTGTCACGAACCTCGGGTGGTCAACCCCCGGCGGTCCCGCGCACCAGGTCCGGAACTACCGGTCCGATCGAGGAGGAAGTCTCGTGAGCAAGATCAAGCGTCTTGCCGAGGTCGGTGTGATGGTGGCTCTGACGGTGGCGATGTCGGCATGCGGTGCCCCAGCCCCCAGAGGCGGCGCCGAGGCGACCTCTTCGGCCCCGCCTCCGGCGTCGACCGGCCACAGTGACGGCGTCACGACGCCGGCCGAAGCGTTTGGCCCAATGTGCGCCCAACTGCCACAGGGCCCCGTATCAGGCTCGCTGACCGGGATGCAATCGCGGCCGGTGGCCACCGCCGCCGCCGCCAATCCGGAGCTGGCCACGCTGACCAGCGTGCTGAAGTCCGCCGGAATGGTGGAACAGCTCAACCAGGAGAAGACGATCACCATGCTCGCCCCGTACAACGCGGCCTTCGATGAGTTCAAGCGGATGTTGGGGGAGCAACGCTTCGACGCCCTGCTGCAGAACAAGGATGCGCTGGGCAACATCCTCAAGTACCACGTGATCGCACGGCGCTACGACCGTGTCGGGCTCGTCCAGGACGAGCGAGGTCTGGCCACGCTTGCCGGCGGGACTTTGAAGTTCCAAAACGCGGACGAGGTTCTCACCGTCACCGACGGCGCTGGGCAGGTCGCGCACGTGCTCTGCGGCAACATCCCGACCGCCAACGCCACCGTGTTCATAATCGACAAGGTGCTGATGCCGCAGAAGTCCTGAGATCGCGGACTCCGGCCTGAGAGATCGGAAAAGGACGGCCGGCCAGACCTCGGGCCGCGCTTTTTTGGGGCGCTCATCACAGTTGGAGTTTGCGCAGCTCGGCATCGGTTTCCGGCGTTTGCCCCGGCGGCGGCCAAGATCGCTACTTTGTGCCTGCCTTCGCAAGCGGCTAACGTATCGACGACGCCACAACGCCGTGCGGCGCGGGTCGGGTCCTCGTGGCAGGCCTAGCCACGGTCCTCCCCGCCGTAGTCGCCGCGTCGGCGAACCGCCAGCCGGTCCACACTGAGGAGATAGCCAGCGTGACGGTGCATCCGAAGGTCAGCCCGGCAAGTGACCCGACGAAGTCCGATCATGTTGTTCCGAGGGCCCGCGTCCCGGAGGACCGTGTTGTGCCAGAGGCCACGGTCGCGCGGCTCGCGGTCTACCTGCGGGTGCTCGGCGAGGTCGCGGCCACCGGCAGCGAGACCGTCTCCAGCGAAGACCTGGCCAGCGCGGCCGGGGTGAACTCGGCCAAGCTGCGCAAGGATCTGTCCTACATCGGCAGCAACGGCACCCGGGGTGTCGGCTACGAGGTGTCCCGGCTAATGCGCCAGATCGAGCGAGTGCTCGGGCTGACCCAGCGGCACGCTGTCGCGGTCGTTGGTGTTGGCAACCTCGGGCACGCGCTGGCCGGGTATAGCGGGTTCAGCGGACGGGGATTCCCGCTGTGCGCTCTGTTCGACGTCGACCCCGATTTGGTCGGCATCCGCGTCAACGGCATTGTGGTGGAGCACACCGACCGGATTGGCGAGGTATGCGCCCAGCGTGGCGTGACGATCGGCGTCATCGCCACCCCGGGGGCGGCCGCGCAGTCGGTCTGTGACCAACTGGTGGCCGCCGGGGTCCGCAGCATCCTCAACTTCGCCCCGGTGGTGCTTCAGGTCCCCGAGCAGGTCGAAGTGCGCAAGGTCGACCTCGCGGTGGAGATGCAGATCCTGTCTTTCCACGTGGCGCGCCGCCACGGTGAGTTCGCCGCGCGCAACGGGTCCGCGGTGCCGGCACGGGCGGTGGGTCCACGATGAGTGTGCTGGTGGTGGGGTTGTCGCACCGCAGTGCCCCGGTCGAGGTGCTGGAACGAGCGGCGGTCGCCAGCGAGGACGTGCCTAAGTTGCTCGACGAGCTGTGCCGCGGCGGCAGGGTCGGCGAAGCCGTGTTGTTGTCCACCTGCAACCGGGTTGAGTTGTACGCCGTCGTGGATGCCTTCCACGGTGGGTTGGCCGATGTCTCCGGGTTACTCGCCCGGCACGCCGGGCTGGACGTCAACGCGCTCAGCGCGCACTTGTACGTGCACTACGCGGCCTCCGCCGTGGAGCATCTGTTCGGGGTGGCCGCCGGGCTGGACTCGATGGTGGTCGGCGAGGCGCAGATCCTCGGCCAGCTGCGCACCGCGTACGCGGTCGCCGTGGAAGCGGGCACGGTCGGTCGGGTGCTGCACGAGCTGGCCCAGCAGGCGTTGCGGGCCGGCAAGCGCGCGCACACCGAGACCGGTATCGACGCCGCTGGCGCGTCCGTGGTGTCCGAGGCGCTGGTCGACGTCGCTGAGTCACTGGCGCAGCGGGGCGGGCTGGTCGGGAAACGGGCGCTGCTGGTCGGCGCCGGCTCGATGGGCGCGCTGACCGCCGCCGCGCTGCGCCGCGCCGGGCTGGGCGTCCTGGTGGTGGCCAACCGCACCCCGGAGCGGGCCGCTTGGCTCGCCGCCAACGTCAGCGCTGAGGGATTGCCGGCCCGCGCGGTCGGCCTTGACCAGCTGGCTGGCGAGTTGGTGTTGGCCGACGTACTGGTAACCTGCACCGGCGCGGTCGGCACGGTACTGGGCGTCGATACGGTCAGCGAGGCGCTGGCTCGCCGGGATGGGTGTCCGCTGGTGGTGTGCGATCTCGGCTTGCCACGCGACGTCGAGCCAGCGGTGGCCGAGCTGCCCGGGGTCCGGGTGATCGACCTGGCTACCCTGAACGCCCGGCTGGGCGGGGGTGGCTCCGACGGGACCCCGCTCGCCCCGGCGGTGCGGCAGGCTCGCCGGATTGTGACCGACGAGGTGGCGCAGTACCTGGCCGCGCAGCGGGCGGCCGAGGTAACGCCGACGGTCACCGCCTTGCGTCGGCGCGCCGCCGAGGTGGTGGACGCCGAGCTGTTGCGGTTGTCCGGTCGGCTTCCCGACCTGACGCAGGAAGTACGCGACGAGCTGGCGCATACCGTGCGCCGGGTGGTCGACAAGCTGTTGCACACCCCGACCGTGCGGGTGAAGCAGCTGGCCGAGGCGCCAGGCGGGAATGCGTACGCCGAGGCGCTGCGCGAGCTGTTCGGGCTGGATCCGCAGGCTCCCGCCGCGGTGGCGGCGGCGCGAGCGAGCCCGGAAATCGAGCGGGTTGGCACGCCGAGCGAGCCACAGCGGGGACGGTCCGACGGTGCCGGCGGTCCGAGGAGATGCTCGACCCGGCCGATGAGAGACGGGATTGGATGACAGACACCGCTGTCCGACTGTTGCGGATCGGCACCAGGGCAAGCGCGCTTGCCCTGGCCCAGGCCGGTCAGGTTGCCGATGTGCTGCGATCAGCTGGCTGGCCGGTTGGGCTGGTCGAGGTACGCACCGATGGCGATCGTTCGTCGGCGCCCATTACCGAGATCGGCGTCGGGGTGTTCACCACCGCGCTGCGGGAGGCACTGATCCGCCGCGAGGTAGACATCGCGGTGCATTCCTGGAAGGACCTGCCGACCGCGGTCGATCCTGCGCTCGCGCTGGCCGCTGTGCCGGCCAGGCAGGACCCGCGCGATGCGCTGGTCGCCCGAGACGGGCTGGCGCTGGGGGAGCTGCCAGCCGGCTCGACCGTGGGTACCGGCTCGCCGCGACGGGCCGCGCAGTTGGCCGCGCTGGGACTCGGTTTGGACGTTCGGCCGTTGCGTGGCAATGTGGATACTCGCATCGGCAAGGTCCGCAGCGGCGAGCTGGACGCGGTCGTGGTGGCCAGGGCCGGATTGGCCCGGCTCGGCCGGTTGGGTGATGCCACTGAGGTGCTTGACCCGTTGCAGATGTTGCCCGCGCCGGCCCAGGGCGCGCTGGCGATTGAGTGTCTCGCTGACGACCTGGATTTGGAGCACCTACTGCGATCCACCATGGAGCACTCGGCCACGCGGATCGCGGTGACCGCCGAACGCGCGCTGCTAGCGGCCCTCGGGTCGCCGTGTGGTTCCGCGATCGGGGCGCTGGCCGACGTGGTGGAGGATCTCGATGACCAAGGCCGGGTCGTGGAAGCCCTGTCGTTGCGTGCCGTTGCGGCGGCGCCGGACGGTTCGATGGTGCGGGCCAGCCTCACCAGACAGATCACCGGAAAGACATCCGAGGCGGAGTCGCTGGGTTACGACCTCGCGGCCGAGCTGCTTGACCTTGGTGCCGAGTCGCGGCCAGCGACCGGTGGCACCATGCACCGTTGGATCGGGAGTTCTTGATGAGCCGAACGCAGTCCACGACCAATCGGATCACCTTTGTGGGTAGTGGGCCCGGTGACCCCGGGCTGCTCACGGTACGAGCCAGAGACGCCCTGGGTTGCGCGCCGCTGGTGGTCACCGATCCCGACGTGCCGGAGGACGTGCTCGCGCTGACCGCCGATGGCGCCGAGGTCCGCCCCGCCGTGGGTGACCCGGCCCAGGTGGCCAAGGAATTGGTCGCCGAGGCCAGCGGAGGGCGCGCGGTGGTGCGGCTGGTCTCCGGCGACCCGCTGACCGCGGATGCCGTGGTGGCCGAGGCACTCGAGGTGTCCCGAGCCGAGGTGCCGTTCGACGTGGTGCCCGGCGTGCCGACCGGTACCGCCGTGCCGGCCTACGCCGGGGTGGCGCTCGGCTCCACGCACACCGTCGTCGACGTCCGCTCCGGGGTGGACTGGGCTCAGGTTACCTGCGGGCCCGGCCCGTTGGTGCTGCACGCGACCGCCGCGCACCTGGCCGACGTCAGCTCGGGGCTTGCCGGGCAGGGAATCGACGGGCAGACCCCGGTCGCGGTCACCGTCGAGGGCACCCGCTCGACTCAGCGCACCATCCTCAGCACGGTGGCCGGGCTGCCTGTCGACGCCGCCACGTATGCCGGATCGCTGGTGCTCACCATCGGCGAGCAGGTCACCCGGCGGCCGGCACTGTCCTGGTGGGAGTCGCGGGCACTGTATGGCTGGCGGGTCTTGGTGCCTCGCACCAAGGACCAGGCTGGCGCGATGAGCGACCGGCTGCGGGTGCACGGCGCCATCCCGGAGGAGGTGCCGACCATCGCGGTGGAACCGCCCCGCTCGCCGGCTCAGATGGAGCGCTCGGTGAAGGGTCTGGTTGACGGGCGGTACCAGTGGGTGGTGTTCACCTCGACCAACGCGGTGCGCGCGGTGTGGGAGAAGTTCGCCGAGTTCGGGCTGGACGCGCGGGCGTTCTCCGGGGTCAAGATTGCCTGCGTGGGCCTGGCGACGGCGGCCAAGGTCCGCTCGTTCGGCATCAACCCCGACCTGGTGCCGATGGAGACGGAGATCTCCGAGGTGTCCTCGGACGGGCTGCTGGGGATCTTCCCGCCGCACGACGACGTCCTTGACCCGGTCGACCGAGTGCTGCTGCCACGCGCTGACATCGCTACCGAGACACTGGCCGCCGGGCTGCGCGATCGTGGTTGGGAGATCGACGACGTCACCGCCTACCGCACGGTACGGGCCGCCCCACCGCCCGCCCCGATCCGAGAGGCGATCAAGACCGGCGGCTTCGACGCGGTGTGCTTCACCTCGTCGTCCACTGTGCGCAACCTGGTCGGCATTGCCGGCAAGCCGCACGCCCGGACGTTGGTGGCTTGCATCGGTCCCAAGACGGCGGAGACCGCGCGGGAGTTCGGGCTGCGGGTCGACGTGCAGCCCGAGTTGGCTCAGGTGCCGGCACTGGTCGACGCCTTAGCTGCGCACGCGGCCCGGCTGCGTGCCGAAGGCGCCCTGCCGCCCCCTCGCAAGGCCAAGATCCGCCGCCGCTGATGCCGCCCTGCCCGCGGCAGCCCATGACCCTGCGGGGGGCGCACCTCCCTCGTGCTTCTCCTCGCTGTCGGCTGCTCCCCGCGCGATCGCCCCGGCGGTGGCCGTCGCCGTAGGGTAGGTCGCATGTACCCCACATCACGACCTCGGAGGCTGCGCACCACGCCGGCGCTGCGCCGGCTCGTCGCGGAAACCGAGCTGCGCCCTCGTCACCTGGTGTTGCCCATGTTTGTCAAGGAGGGCGCCACCGAGCCAATCCCGATCGCGTCCATGCCGGGCGTTGTGCAGCACACCAGGGACTCGCTGCGCAAGGCGGCGGTCGCGGCGGTGGAGGCCGGCGTGACGGGTCTGATGTTGTTTGGGGTGCCAGCCGCGCGGGACGCGGTTGGCTCGGCTGGGACCGACCCAGACGGCATCCTGAACGCCGCGCTGGCCGACGTGCGGTCCGAGGTGGGCGACGGTGGCGTGGTGATGTCGGACTGTTGCCTGGACGAGTTCACCGACCACGGTCACTGCGGCGTGCTCGACGAGCATGGCCGGGTGGATAACGACGCGACCCTGGCGGTGTACGCCGAGATGGCGGTGGCGCAGGCGGCCGCGGGTGCCCACTTCGTCGGACCGAGCGGGATGATGGACGGCCAGGTCGAGGTCATCCGGCGGGCGCTGGACGCTGCTGGGCACACCGATACCGGCATCCTCGCCTACACCGCCAAGTACGCGTCAGCGTTCTATGGGCCGTTCCGGGACGCTGTCGAGTCGCGGCTGCGCGGCGACCGCAAGACCTATCAGCAGGACCCGGCGAACGCTCGGGAGGCGCTGCGTGAATTGGCATTGGACCTCGCCGAGGGCGCGGACATCGTTATGGTGAAACCGGCGATGGCTTACCTGGACGTGCTGCGCGCGGTGGCGGACAATTCGGACGTCCCGGTAGCCGCTTACCAGGTCTCCGGCGAGTACTCAATGATCGAGGCGGCCGCCGCGAACGGCTGGCTGGACCGTGACCGCACCATTCTGGAAACCCTCACCGGAATCCGCCGGGCCGGCGCGGACCTGGTGCTGACCTACTGGGCGAGCGAGGTCGCCAGCTGGCTTAGTTGAGCGCCTCGCGGCGCGAAGGACGGAAACTGTCGGTGTCGCCTCCTATGGTCCGCCACCGGAAAGCCATACCGGAGGCCTGCTCCGCGATATGGAGGTCGAAAGTGGACACCGATTCCCGGATACGTACCCAACTGGCCACATTCCGGATTGACCCTTACATCGTGGCGATGTT
>Ga0213881_10001436_pt1 | contig 11387 bp, 9 predicted proteins | sample BarmaccoBMER_R08_FD_160104 | JGI IMG/M metagenome (GOLD analysis project Ga0213881, IMG submission 160104) | Barbacenia macrantha exposed rock microbial communities from rupestrian grasslands, the National Park of Serra do Cipo, Brazil - ER_R08 ... | reverse complement strand
GAGCTAGTCAAATGAAGAAGATACTCATCGGCTACGACGAGTCGGAAGCGGCCAGGCGCGCGCTCGAGCGCGCGGCCGAGCTCGCGAAAGCCTTCGATTCCGAGCTGATCGTCACGAGCGTCGCTCCGATCATGACCAACATCGGCCGTTCCGCGGGGCCGATCGATCCGACGGATCCCCCGGAGGCGCACATCGAGGAGCTCAAGCACGCGCGAACCTTTCTCGAGGGACAGGGTCTAAACGCCGAATATGCCCCCGCCATCGGGCACCCCGCCGACACGATCGCCGAGGTGGCCAACGAGCGGGGCGTGGACCTGGTCGTCCTCGGTACCGGCGAGCCGACGCTCATCGGGCGGCTGTTCGGGCAGAGCGTGAGCGACTCGGTGGCGCACAAGGTGCACTGCGACGTCCTGATCGTGCACTGAGGAGTACATCGGGCGCGATCGCGCCGGACCGGACGGAGCGCGGGCAAGATCTATGACATAGCCATAGGTATTGCCCACGCTCGTGCCACCGCGCGCAGCCGAAGGCGGACCCGCCAGGCAACGAGCGCGGCTAGTCCGCCTTGATCGTCCAGGTCGGGACCTTCTTGCTGATCGCCTTCCGGTAGCGCGAGCGAAAGAAGGGACGCCCAAACATGGACCACGAGGCGAGCAGGAAGGCCACCGCGATCAACGCGCTGAAAGCTCGCCCTTCAATCCAGAACAGGATGACCGCCACCAGGAGGAGGAGGCCCGAGAGGATCGGGAACAGCCGATAGCGCACCTGTGTGCGCCGGATCGCCGCGTACTCCTCGAGCGGGATCTTGCGCGTGTCGAACCTGCGGCCGCAGCCTTCGCACCGCCACTGCTCGCCGTACTTCAGGTCACGACGCTGGCCGCATTCGCAGGTGACCGTGATGGGCGGTCCCTTCCGGACCGCCCGGGGGAGTTCGGCCTCGGTGGACGCCATGACCGCGTCAGTGTAACCGCCGCGACCCGACTCAGATCACCGTCCGCCCGCCGTCGACCAGCAGATTGTGGCCCGCCATCATGTCCGAGGCTCCCGAGGCCAGGAGCAACACCGCGCCGACGATCTCGCGCGGCTGGCCCACGCGGCCGGCGGGAATCGCCTCCATGATCCAGTCGCGGTACTCGGGTTGGTCCATGAACGGGGCGATCATCGGCGTCGCGAAGTCGCACGGAGCGACCGCGTTGACGTTCACCCCGTGGCGGATCCATTCCGCGCCGAGCGTGCGGGTGAGCTGCACGATCGCGCCCTTGCTGACGTTGTAGGCCACCTGCTCCGGCACGCCGAGAAAGCCGTCGGTGGAGGAGAAGTTGATGATCTTCCCCCGACCGCGGGCGATCATCCCCCGTCCAAAGCGCTGACAGAGCAGGAACGTGCTGGTCACGTTGGTGCGCATGAGCCCCTCCCAGTCCTCGAGCGTGACCTCGACGGCGTCACCCCGCATGAACACCCCGGCGGCGTTGACGAGGATGTCCACCGGTTCGTGGCGCTCGAGGATGCGCTCCGCGAGCGCGATCGTGGCGCCGGCATCGGCGAGATCCGCGAGCTCCAGCTCTGCGCTACCGCCGGCCGCGGTGATCTCATCCACCACTCGCTCCCCCCGCTCGCGGTCGCGGCCGCTCACGATCACGGTGGCGCCGGCGCCGGCGAGGCCGATCGCGCTCGCCGCTCCGAGTCCGCTGGTGGCGCCGGTGATGACGGCGGTCTGTCCGGCGAGGCCGAACAGGTCGTCGAGATAGGTCATACGAACGCGGGCATCATCCGTTCGGCCACCAGCCGCAGCTGGTCCTTGATCGGCGGAACGCCGGCGATCGACTGCCCGGAGAAGAACTCCACCAGCGGTGCGTCGGCGAGCGCCAGGACCACGTGGTTGATCCCGGCCGGGATGATGTCGCGCTCGATCTGCTCCGCGCACTCCTCCGGCGTTCCCGCCACCGACAGCTTCTCGGCGTGCTCGGGACTGAACATCTCGATCGCCTTGGCGACGTCGCCGGCCGCGAACGCGTCGAAGATCGGCTGCAGCTCGGCCTGATCGATGCCGTGGCGGGCGAGCTGCTCGGGCGGCATGGACGGTATGTAGAACGCCACCAGGATCCGGGCGGCCCGCTTGGCCGCGGCCGAGTCGTCGGAGACGACCGACACGATCCAGGCACCCAGGTCGAGGTCCTCCCAGTTCCGTCCTGCGCGCTCGGCGCCCGCCTTGACGTGCTCGACCACGTAGTCGTAAGCCGGACGCGAGTACGAAAGGGCATGGTGCAAGCCGTCGGCGATCTCACCTGCGACCTCGAACGACCGCGGACCCTTCATCCCGCCCATCTTCAGCGGGATGCGCTCCTGCACCGGCCGGGCGGCGGTGAACAACCCGGTGTACTTGAAGAAGTCGCCCTCGAAATCGATCTTGCCGTCGTCCAGGAACGTGCGCATCACGTGCATCGCCTCGCGCAGCCGGGAGAGCGGCTTCCGCTTGGCCCAGTCCAAGTGGTACTGCTCCATCATCACGAAGTTGCCGGTGGACACGACCGCCTCGGCGCGCCCGCCGGACAGCTCGTCGAGTGTCGCGAGCTGCTGACAGATCAGCGTCGGCTCGCGCAGGAACACGTGCGTCACGTTCGGCCCGAAGCGGATGTTGCGCGTCTTGTCGGCGGCCGCTGAGAACAGGCACCACAGATCCTTGTGCCACGTCTCGTCGACCGAGTAGCAGGCGTAGTAGCCGAGCTCGTCCGCGACCTTGATCATCTCGATCGAGTCCGCCAGCGAATAGTCGGGGAGCATGCAGTAAGAGAACCGCAGCCCCCCGTTGGCACGAACGGTCATTAACCGGTCCTCCTCTGGTCAGGGATTGGGTTGCTCCGCTTCGAGCTCGGCGAGTAACTCCTCGCCCGAGATCACCGAATCGGCGAAATGTTCATGCATCCAGGCCAGGTGCTCCCAGCGACTGTCGACGATGCGCTGGAAGTCCCAGTTCGGGATGTCCTGCTGCCGAACGTGCTCGGTCATCAGTGCCGGCTCGACCTCGAACACGTGCTCAAACCGGCTGACCACGCCGTCCGCTACGCGCTCGGGTTCCGGTGGTCTCTGGGCTGACAGTTTGAAGCCGAGCATGGTCACGCCTCCTCGTAGGCCTGGTCGAGCAGGTATTTGCCGGGGTTCATGATGTTGTTCGGATCGAGTCCGCGCTTGATCGTCTTCATCACTTCGAATCCACCTCCGAGCTCGGCAGGTACCAGGTCGACCTCACCTTCCCGGCACGATCCGTGACAGGCGGAGATCGAACCCCCGTGCTCGATGGACACCCGCGCGAGCTCCCGCTTGGCATCGACCCAGGCCGCCCATGTCTCCTCGTCCCACCTGGTTTCCCAGATCCCAATGTCGATTTCGGTCAGATAGTCACCCCACGGTTTGAACGCCCCGTTGGTGTACGCGAACATTCCCCAGTCGTCGAACATGTCGAAGCGCTCGCGCAATTTGGCGGCAATGGCGTGCCACTCCTCGCGCACCGCCGGAAGCTCGGAGTACGGGATCGACGCATCCTCACAATGCCAGCTCATCAACGCGACCTGACCGTCACGAGTGCGTCCGTGCTGGGGCGTCGCGTAGCGGTCGTGGCGCGAGGCCCAGTCGCCCTGGGAGATCTCGTCTCCCAGGTAGACGCCCCCGGACGCGTTGCCGATTCGCAGCAGTCTCTTCGCACCGATCCTGACCTCGTCCGCGTTGCCGTAGCTGGCACACGCGATAACTCCCTTGATCGACTCGGGTTGCGGGATGTAGGCCTCATCGTCCCGGCGCAGGTAGGCGAGCTTCCATTCGTCGAACAGGACCACGCCCGCGAGCGTCGCCACGCCCGAACGGGCTAAGTCTCCGGTGGCGCGCCAGGCGTCCATGTAATCCCCATAGGCGAAGAACGCGGAGAACTCAGCCTCCGGTCGTGGCACCAGCTCGAGCGTCGCCTCGGTGACGATCCCGAGAGTCCCCTGGTGGCCCATGAACAGGTGCTTGAGCTGGTAGCCACTCGAGGACTTGCGCACGGTCCGGCCTCCGCCGTCCCCGACCCTGACGATCTCCCCGGTGGGAAGCACGATCTCAAAAGAGATGACCAGGTCCCGGGTGTGACCGTAGCGCGCGCCAATCAAGGACCAGCCGCTCGTTCCGATGCGTCCCCCGACCAGTGAGCAAGGGTACGACGCCGGGTTGTCCGGGTAGATGTAGCCGTGTTTGCGCAGCTCCTCGTTGAGCTTGAGCATGTTGATCCCGGGACCGACGGTCACCGTGCGGTTCTCGTGGTCGAGGTCGAGGATCTGGTTCATCAGCTTGACGTCGACGACGATGCCGTGACGCAGCGGTACCGCGCCATCGGTCAGTCCCGTTGCTCCCGCCCGCGGGACCACCGGTATCCGGTGCCGATTGGCCATCTTTACCACTTCGGAGACCTGGTGCGCGGACGTCGGCAGGACCACGGCGGACGGAACGTGCTCGTCCCACTTGTGGACCGGAAATGGGGCCGGGACTCGTGCGCGGTTGAACGTCGCCGAACGGCCGGTGAAGACGTGATCGGGGCCGCAGATCGCAGTCAGCTCGTCGACCACGCTGTCAAGGAGTGCGACCGCCATCTCACACCTCGAATCCCGCGGCCTCGGCAACGAGCTCGAAGATGTCGTACACCTCGATGCCCTGTGCCTCTCCCTGCTCGGTCAATGGTCGTTCTGACCATGGGCAGGCCGATACCAGCGTATCGACACCGTCGAGCTCCCTGACCTTGGCTACTCGCCGCCGGCTGATCTCGGCGGTCAGCTCGGGCTTTGCCACCCCAAGGTTCGAGCCCGCTCCCGAGCAGTAGGACCACTGGGTGACGTGGTCGACGTCGACAAAGGTCAGACCGGGGATCGCGCGGAGAATCTCGCGAGGGGACTGCCACACACCCATGCGCTTGTTCAGACGGCATGGATCGTGATAGGTGACCGTGCGTTCAACGGGGGTGGTCAACCGGAGCTTGCCGTCACGGATCTGCTCAGCGATCTCATCGACGGCCAGCACGATCTCGAACTCATCGAAGCTCGCGTCGAGCGAGGGATAGTTCTCGATGATCGTGATGTAGTCGTGCGGGTCCAGGCAGATGACGCGCCTGGTCCCGGTCTTGCGCCAGTCGAGCATGTTGTGCTCGGCCATCTTGTGCGCGATCTCCACGTAACCCGTCTCCCACATGGGACCGCCGCAGCACCACTGCTGATCCATCAGCCCGAACTCGACTCCGGCCTCGCGCAGAATCAGCGCTACCGCCCGCGGCACCGAGGGGCGCTTGAACGCCGCCTCGCAGTCGGCGAACAGCACGGTCTCGCCACCGGTCGGGATGTCCAGGCCGGCGGCCCAGGCCCGCACCTTGCTGCCCGACGTCTCCTTGGTCCAGCCGAGGACGGGCTCGTTGCCCCACCGGTCGGTCAGTTCCGCCCAGCGCTTCCAGTCCTTTTGATGAATGCCCTCCTTCACCGCGAGCGCGCGGGCCGCTTTGACCACATCGACGGTGCGCTGGCGGAAGCGATAGAAGTCGCCGGTGAACAGGGTGTTCGGGCACCGCAGCTCGCAGGCGCCGCACATCGTGCAGTGCACGTAATCCTCCGCCACGTCCTCGATCGAGAGATGGCCCTTCTCCATCGCCACGACGTTGGCGTGGAACGCGGTCGGTGTGTGCCGCTCGTCCCGAGTGACCTGCATGACCGGACACACTTCACGGCAGAACTTGTGTCCCGAGCTGAAACAGTTGTAGGCCACATCGCGCCACTCCTCGACGAACTCTCTGGCTGCGCCGTTGCCGTTTGACTGGACCTCGGTCAGGTCCTCAGAAGCCGCTCTATCCGCCATGGATCTCCTCTCTCTCGCCCCGACGACTCCATCCTACGACTTCGCGACGGTCAGGGCGTGTCCACACAGTTACATTCCGAAGTCACGCGAGCGCCCGGATGGACAACACCTCGCCGGCCGCCCTCGCCGCCCGGTGTCCACTCTCGATTGCCCCGTCGATCCAGCCGGCCCATCCCGAGGCCACATCGGAGCCGGCGACCACGAGCCGACCCTCGGGCCGCCCGATGGCAGACGCATGACGCATCACCTGACCCGGCCGGTAGGCCATCCAGGTTCCCTGGGAGAACTCATCCGCGTTCCAGTCGTGGGCATCAACGGCGACGACATCGGCCTCGGGTAGGAACTCCCTGACCGCGGCCGCGATCGCATCGCCATCGTTCACGTCGAGCTCTTCCGGAGAGGTGCCGAAGCCAACCAGAAGGTCGCCCTCCGGGGTGTTGTACTCGGTGGCCAGCCACTTGATCTTCGTGTCCCAGCCGACGCCGTAGAAGTTGCCGCGCAGGTTCCGGACGAGCGCCCAGATCTTGGTCGCGTGCCCCGCCATCCGTTCCTGGGCCATCGCGACCCTCGCGGCGCCGAGCGCCGAGCCACTCGACAACCGATGCCACGTGTTGATCGGCGTGGCCAGCACCGCGACCCGGGCGGCGTATCGCTCACCGTCTCTGGTCGTCACCGCCGCGCCCTCATCGGTCGTCTCGATCCCCGCGACCGGGGCACCGAGCCTGATGTCCGCCGCCGAGTCCTCGGCGAGCGTGTTGATGAGGCCGGCCGTGCCTTCGGCCAGCTTCTGGCTCACCGCCACGTACCACGCGACCGCGCTGTTCTCGAACCCGGCCACCCAGGACAGGATGTGCAGGCCCGACACCTCCGAGCAAGGCGCCCCGAAGAAGAACCCCGCCCAGGCCATCAGGAAGTCAAGCGTCTTGGGCGGGAGTTCCAGACCGCGCAGCCACGAGTCGAAGGGAACATCGAGATCTTCCAGTCCCCGCTGGTCGAGCGGGGCCTCGCCGAAGCGGATCCGGGCGGCGGCATTGTCGATCGCCCGGATCGCGCTCTCGAACGCGAGCCACTCCTCCACGGGGATCGGGTTCGCGCCCGTGGTCAATTCGCCTCCGAGCGACCAGGCGAAGGTCGAAGGCACCGGGCTCTCGATCAGCTCGGCCGCGTACCGCTCGATCTCGGCCCCTATGTTCGGCTGCCAGCGTGGAGCCACCCAGGTGCCCCCGAACTCGAGGGTCTTGCCGCTTCCCCGGAACGGCTTGTACCAGGTGCGCCCGCCGAGCCGGTCGCGCGCTTCGAGCACGAGCACCGAGTGTCCGGCATCGTGCAGATCCCGCGCCGCGGTCATTCCCGCGAATCCGCCGCCGACGACTATCGCCTCGTAGTCCACTCACATCACCTCTCGATCTGATCTTGCCCACCCAGTGCCTGCGAAAGCTGGGTGCGCAATACGAACTTCTGGATCTTGCCGGTGGCCGTCCGCGGCAGCTCGGATCGGAACACGACCTCGCTCGGCGCCTTGAAGCGAGCCAGGCGCGTCCGGACGTGCTCGATGATCTCCGCCTCCGATGCCTCGCCTCCGGGCACGAGGCGAACGAACGCCACGGGGCGCTCTCCGAACCGCCGGTCCGGGCGCGCCACGACCGCGACCTCGAGCACCGCCGGGTGACTCGCGACCGCCTGCTCGACCTCGACCGACGCGATGTTCTCGCCGCCGGAGATGATCACGTCCTTGAGGCGGTCGCGGAGCTCCACGTACCCGTCCGGATGCATGACGCCGAGGTCGCCGGTGTGAAACCACCCGTCCGGCACGGCGGCCGCGGTCGCCTCGGGGTCCTGGAAGTAGCCGAGCATCAGGTCGTTGCCCCGCAGGACGATCTCGCCCAGCGTCTCGCCGTCGGCGGGGACGTCGCTGCCGTGCGGGCCGACCACCCGCACGGGCTGAGCGATGACGTTGCCGACACCTTGGCGAGCCTTGAGCTGCGCGCGACGTTCCGCCGGAAGCTCGTCCCACTCCGCCTTCCAGTCGCAGATCACGACCGGCCCAAAGCTCTCGGTGAGACCGTACAGGTGGGTGATCTCGATCCCGAGCGCGGCAAACCGCTCCATGAGCGCCGGCGACGGTGGCGCTCCACCGGTTGCGATGTGGATCGGACGGTCCGGACGGTGCGCCGCCGGGTGGCCGGCGAGGTCGGTGAGGACCGTGGGAGCCGCGTTGAAGTGAGTGACTCCGGCCTCGTCGATCAGCCGCCAGATGGCCTCCGGATCGGGTCGCGGCAGGCAGACGTGCTGGGCGCCGGCCGCCGTCACCGCCCAGGTGAAGCACCAGCCGTTGCAGTGAAACATCGGCAGCGTCCACAGGAACACACTTTCGGGGTGAAGACGGGCGTGGAAGGCCATGGCGAGCGATTGCAGATAGGCGCCGCGGTGGTGGTACATCACTCCCTTCGGCCGGCCGGTGGTGCCGCTTGTGTAGTTGATCGACAGCAGCCCGCGCTCGTCCGGGACGCCGCGCCACACGAACGACGAGCGCTCGATCAGCTCCGCGTACTGCGTCGCGTTGACGAGCCGGGCGGCGCCGGATGATGCCGCGATCGCGTCGCCGGCCAGGGATTGGAGTTCGTTGTCGCACAGGAGCACAGTGGCGCCGCTGTGGTCCAGGATGTAGCCGAGCTCCCCCGGCGACAGGCGCATGTTCAGCGCGACGAGCACCGCCCCCGCGAGCGGCACCCCGTAATGAGCTTCCAGCATCAAGTGCGAGTTGGCCGCGATCACCGCGACCCTCCCCCCCGGCTCCACCCCGAGTGCCTCCAGCGCGCCCGCGAACCGGCCTGCTCGCTCCCGCAGCTCGCTGTACGTCAGGCGCAGCCGGCCATCGAAGACCGCCAGCCGGTCGCGATGGACGATCGCCGAGCGTGTCAAGAACGACGTGGGGGTGAGCGGCTCGAATGAGAATTCCACGGCCGGCTGCGGGCTGGCGGATGCTTCACGCGGCAGCGACGCCGAGCCAGGTGTTGGGTCGTCTATCCGCATCCGAGGTATGAGTGCAACGAGAGGTGGCGGTAGCGCGGACGAGGAAGATCCGCGACCGTGACGAACCCCGGCCGTGCGGCGATCACGTCGGGGATCCGGTTTACGACCTGGGTACAGGTGGCCAGGCGAGTCGGGACGCGATCGTTGCGCAGGCGCAGCTCCTCCGGTTCGCCGCGCACGATCCACTCGTTCACGTCGGACTGGCCGGGGCCGTACACGCATCCGGTCTGCTCGAAGGTGAACCACGGGCCCTCTTGCGAGGTGACGGTTGCCGTATCGATGACACCGAGCAGGCTTCCAGCCTCGATCACCCTGCCGAGGCTACTCGAGGGCGTGTCAGCGGCGGCGAGCACCGGGCGTACCGCCGTGTCGGCCCCGGTGGGCGTCAATCCGGTGTCGGCAACGAGCGCATCGAGGGTGTTGCGAACCACGAACGAGGGCCAACCGTGCTGTGCGACGTGCGACTCGAACTCCGGGAGCGTCGATCCTGCGTGGACGTGCTCTGCCACCTCTGGACCGTAGTCGTCGACGTTCCATGTGGCGCGGCCGTGAACCGAGATGATCCGATGGGCGGCGCCCATGAGGACGGCCGGGAGGGTCATCCAGAACACGTCCTGCGCTCCCGAGCCCATGATCGTCACCCCATGGCACTTGGCTAGATCGTCAAGGCGCTGGGCGAGCGACGGCGCGGTCGACCACGGAAAGAAGCTCTCCTCTTCGATTGTGATCACGTTCGTCCGGTGCTCCAGGCAGATCTGGAAGTGGTCGAACATAGTCTCCAAATAGCTCGAGACCGCGACGACCGCGATGTCCGCGTCGCTCCGAGCCAGAACCGCGGCCGGATCGTCTTCCACCGTGGCCCCGAGCTTCCCGTCCAGGCCCGCCACTTCACCGAGGTCGCGCCCGACCTTCTCCGGGCTGTGTCCGATCGCGCCGACCAGGGTGGCGCCCTTATCGAGGAGCAGCCGCGTCATGACCGACCCCATCGCCCCGACGCCGTAGACCACGGCACGCACCGGCCGACCCGAGCCGGGCTCGATCGGCCCTGGCCTCACGCCGGGGTGGCCCCGCTCGCGGACGCGCGCTCCTCCGCGATTGCTGGCCGCTCGTACGGGAACCACCACTCCGGTGAGGGTGCCTGTGCGAAATCCATGTGTACGTGCTTGGATTGAGTGAAGGCACTGATTCCTTCGATCCCGAGCTCGCGGCCGAGCCCGCTGAACTTCATTCCGCCGAACGGCGCCGCGTCGTTGTCCTTCAGGGGATCGTTGATCCACACCGTTCCCGCCTGTAGCTCGGTCGCGGCGCGCATCGCCATCTCGAGGCTCGACGTGTAGATGTTCGCACCGAGACCAAAGTTCGACCCGTTGGCGCATGCGATCGCGTCCTCGAGGTCGCGGACGCGCGTCACAGTCGCCAGCGGACCGAATATCTCGTCTTCGAATCGCTGCCGGTTTGCGTCCGTGACCTCGATCAGCGTCGGCTCGTAGAAGTAGCCCCTGGGGAGCTCCGGCGGGACCTGACCACCCCGCACCACATTGGCGCCGAGGGAGGAGATCTCGTCGATCACGCGGGAGACCTGCTCACGCGCCGAGCGCGAGATCAACGCGCCCACGTCGACGTCGCCGAACGGGTCCCCGACCCGCAGAGAGCCGATCACCTCCTCGGCACGGGTCATGAAGTCGTCGTACACCGAGTCCTCGATGTAGAACCGCTCGGCCGAGGTGCACACCTGGCCGGCGTTCAGGAAAGCCGCGAACACACCGCCCCTGGCGGCCACGTCGAGCTTCGCGTCGCCGAGCACGATGAACGGGTCAGAGCCGCCCAGCTCGAGTAGCAACTTCTTGATCCGCGGGGCGGCCGCCGCCATGATCCGCGACCCGACGGCCACCGACCCGGTGAACGCGATCATGTCGGTGCCGGGATGCTCGACCAGGCGCTGCGCGCCGGCACCGGAGGCGGTTACCACGTTGAACACCCCGGCCGGCAAGTCGGAGAACACCTCACCCAGGCGCAGGGTGGCGAGTGGAGTGTGCTCGCTCGGCTTGACGATGCATGCGTTGCCCGCCGCCAGCGCAGCCGCCACCTGCCAGGCGAGCAGCACGATCGGGTAGTTGAACGGCAGGATGTGGACGACGACCCCAAGCGGCTCGTTTAACACGAGGTTGATCTGCCCGGGTTTGGTCGCACCCACCACCCGTCCGCGCGAGGCGCGGGCGACTTCGCCGAGGTGACGGAACGCGGTGACGCTCCAGTCGATCTCGTCGCGGTTCTCCTTCAGAGTCTTGCCGCCCTCGCGGGTGAGCAGCACCGCCAGTTCATCGGCGAACTCTTCGAGCCGATCGGCACACCGATGCAGCATCCCCACCCGCTCGAGCCCGTCCACCAGGCGCCACCCCCGCTGAGCCCGGCGGGCCGCCTCGACCGCCCGGTCGATGTCGGCCGCATCGGCGTCGGGGACCTCGGCGATGACCTCCTCGGTGGCGGGATTC
>Ga0213881_10001435_pt1 | contig 11395 bp, 8 predicted proteins | sample BarmaccoBMER_R08_FD_160104 | JGI IMG/M metagenome (GOLD analysis project Ga0213881, IMG submission 160104) | Barbacenia macrantha exposed rock microbial communities from rupestrian grasslands, the National Park of Serra do Cipo, Brazil - ER_R08 ... | reverse complement strand
ATCACCGACCGCGTCGCCTTCGCCACAACCCACTCCGGCGGTCATCAGTTTCACCCTCATCAACACTGATACAGACCAGCCCGTTCCCGGCTTTGAAACAGTTCCGAACGGCGCCGCAATCGATCTGGCTTCACTTCCTGCCACGCATTTCAACATTCGCGCCAACACGAACACGCCCGATGTAGGCAGCGTACTTTTCGGCTTCGATGGCAACCCCAATGCCCATGTGGAAAACTACCCGCCATTCGCCCTCTTTGGGGATGTTAGCGGAGATTACATCGCCGGCAGTCTGCCGCCCGGCCAGCATACCCTCACCGCCACGCCATTTACCGGGAAATCGGCGACTGGCACGGCGGGGCAATCGCTGGCGATCACCTTCAGCGTTACTGATGAGTCCGGCTTCGCCAATGGTTCTGGCCGCAGCCGGATTTCGCCAAAGGCGGAGCTGCTTACCGGCTTTGTCATTGCCGGAAATCAGCCGAAAACAATTGTAGTTCGGGCGCTCGGTCCTTCGTTGAGTCGCTGGGGAATCGCCGCAGGCTTGCCGAATCCCACGCTCGAGCTGCACGATGCCAGCGGTAATTTGCTCGCCTACGACGATAACTGGCGTGATTCGCAAGAGGCGCTCTTCGGCCGGGGCGGACCTTTTCATGAGCTGCAACCGCCCAACGAGTTGGAGCCGGCGATTGCCATTCAACTTCCGCCAGGCAGCTACAATGCCGTGATTCGTGGTAAGTACGACGGCGGGGGAGATGTCGTTGCGGAGATTTACGATGTCTCCGGTGCTGCGCCTTCCATGCTGGTCAATGTGAGTACGCGCGCCTGTGTGCAGACTAGCGGCGCGATCGTCGGCGGCTTTGTGGTGAAAGGGTCTAATGGCGGCAGCATCATCGTGCGCGCGCTCGGGCCGTCGCTCGCGTCATCTGGAATTACGCAGGTCATGACAAATCCTTTCCTGACGCTTTACAATCAGCAGGGCGATCTGCTCGGCTGGAACGAACATTGGCAGGCTGATCCGCAACAGGCCGCGAAAATCGCGCAGAGCGGGCTCGCACCGCACTTTCCTAACGAGCCGGCCATGGCGTTGAATCTGCCCTCTGGTACTTATACAGCAGTGGTTCGCGACGAGAATAACTCGTCCGGCGTAGCGTTGCTCGACATCTACAACGTGCCGTAGCAGGCGCCGGACGTAGCGCTCGTTTGCCCGAACTTCTCTTCGCATTCGAGGCAATCCTGCGTCACCTTTTGCGACTGACTTGCCATGACTGGATCATCTTCTCTCTGGCGTCGTTTCACCGCAGCAGCCGAGCGTTTTCCCACCCGGCCTGCCGTGAGCGTCACGCGCGAGGTAGCCTACGCCGAGCTTGCGGAGACCGCCCGCAGGATCGCCGCGACCATTCAACAACGACAAACCGCTGAGACGAGGCTGACCGCAGTTTTCGCGCTCCGATCCGAAACAGCTTACGCGGGCGTACTGGGCGCGCTTATGGCGGGGCATGGTTATGTTCCGCTGAACCGCACCTTTCCGGTAAATCGGACGCGTCTGATGCTGCTACGGTCTCTCTGCCAATGCGTCGTAGTTGATGGGGCGTCGGAACCGCAGCTAGGCGAAATGCTTGACGGTATCGAACGGAAGCTGGTGCTGATCCTACCGGAACGGACTGATATCTCAGATCTCGCTGCGCGCTTTCCCGAACACGAGGTAATCGGCGCCGGTCAGCTCGCTCGGGCAGATGAGTGGCGCCCGGTTGAAACTCCGGCTAATTCCATCGCGTATCTACTTTTCACTTCCGGAAGTACCGGCGAGCCCAAAGGCGTGATGGTGTCGCAGAAAAACGTTCTGCATTACGTCGATTACGTCACGAACCGCTACGGATTTAACAGCGACGATCGCGTGTCGCAGACGTTCGATCTCACCTTCGATCTTTCTGCCCACGACATGTTTGTGGCGTGGCAAAACGGCGCCTGCGTCTGCGTTCCAAGCGTCAAGCAGCTGATGAAGCCCGGGGCTTTTATCCAGGATGCAAAACTCACCGTTTGGTTTTCGGTTCCATCGGTCGCGGTGTTTATGCGCCGGTTCGGTGTCCTTAAGCCGAATATGTATCCAGGTTTGCGACTTAGCTTGTTCTGCGGAGAAGCGCTTCCGGTGGAAATAGTACAAAGCTGGAGACTGGCAGCGCCGAACTCGGTCATCGAAAATATCTACGGTCCAACGGAGTTAACCATCGCTTGCACCGCCTACCGGTGGGATGATTCAACTTCACCCGCGCAGTGTGAACAAGGTATCGTTCCAATAGGAGAACCGTTCCAGGACATGAAAGCGCTTATCATTGATGCGGAACTGCGGGAGGTGAATGAAGGTGAGGATGGAGAACTTGCCATGACCGGCCCGCAGCTCACGCTCGGCTATTGGCACGATGGGGAAAAGACGCGGCGCGCGTTCGTCGAAATTCCCGGCGCGGATGGAACGTACTATCGCACAGGCGATCGTGTACGGCGGCGCGGGCCTGGCCAGCCGCTTCTTTACCTCGGGCGGCTTGATAGCCAGGTGAAAGTACTCGGCCACCGCGTCGAGCTCGGCGAAGTAGAAGCAGCTATTCGCAAAGCATCCGGCATTGATGGAGTGGTTGCGCTGGGCTGGCCACTTTCTGGGAGTGGGGCGGATGGGATCGAAGCCTTCGTTCAGAGTAACACGCTAGATATATCGAGCGTGTTAGTGCGGCTAAAAGAAACACTGCCGTTCTACATGGTGCCGCGTCGCATTCATCTGCTAAGTCATTTTCCACTTAACGCGAACGGGAAGTTTGATCGCGGCGCTCTAGTTCAGAAGCTTCGCCAGGGTAGCACGTGAATGATACCGGTTCCGTAGCTGAAGGATCAGCGGCTGGTCTTAGCAATTCTAAGGCTCGGTCGAAGTCGAGCGGTCCTGTGCATTGGTGGATTCGTGATTTCCCCGCCAGACAGCGAGAGGCGATCAGCGAAGCAATTACCACCGGCAGTCTGGCCAAAGTACGGCGCGCTTTGCGTCTCATCCAGGAGCTTGCGGTCGAGCAGCAGGGGCCACCGCTCACCGTCGAGCTGCTGAGTACTTACAATCTCGAGCCAATTCTCCCAGTCCTCGAACTAGGGCTCAAGTGCCTTCCGACATGTCCTAAGGTCGAACTCGCGCCTCTCAATGACCTGGAAGGTCACATCGTGCGGAGTGTTCCGCGCCGAGCAGACGAAGCAAGTGCGCGCATCGTACTATGGCGAATTGAGGAGATACTTCCCGGCGTTCTATTTCCTCTTTCCAGCGGCTTTCCGGAACAACTTACGGCGCAGGTGGACGAAGCAATCAGCCGCGCGGAAGGCATCGTTCACTTGCACCAGCGACACGCGCCTGGAACGCCGCTCTTTTTATCTACAGCTCCTTTTCCGCTGCACTTTGCCAATCCAGTTTTCGCCGCGCAACACTCCTCCGGACCTTTAGGGGCGGTCGAGCGTTTCAATCGTCACGTGCGCGAGTTGGCGGCTACTCATCAGTCCGTTTATGTTCTCGACGTTTGCGCCTGGGCGGCAGCGCTGGGCAAGAGCTATTCCGACTCTTTGTTCGACTTAATGGCGCGCCAGCCATTGACTCCTGAAGGGCAAATGGCGTTCGCGCTATTCCTTGCGCGGTCATTGCGCCCGCTCATTTTCCCACGCCGGAAAGTGCTGGCGGTGGACCTCGATAACACACTTTGGGGCGGGGTTGTCGGCGAAGACGGAATTGCGGGACTACAGCTCGGTCACGATTTTCCAGGGAACGTCCATCTCAGGATTCAGCGCGAGCTGCTCGAACTACGTAACCGCGGAGCCCTTCTCGTACTTCTCTCGAAGAACAACGAAGCTGATGCGCGACTGGCCTTTGATTCGCTGCCTGACATGCTTCTCAAGTGGGATGACTTCGCCGTACGCAAGGTCAACTGGGAGCACAAACATGAGAACCTCCGCGCGGCGAGTCGCGAACTCGGTTTGGGGCTGGATAGTTTCGTTTTCCTGGATGATTCGGACTACGAACGAGAGCAGATGCGGCAACTCATTCCGGAAATCCAGATCCTGAACGAGAGCGGAGACGCGCTCCAGATACTTCGTGCTTTGTGGGAAACAGATGCGTTCGATTCCTTAGCGATTAGCGACGAAGACCGGATGCGGCATCGCGACTACTCAGTACGTGCGGCGCGCGATGTGCAAGGCCACGAAAACGACCTGCAAGCATTTCTTGAGTCGCTCGAGATGGAGGTTGCGATCGAGCAAGTAAACCCCTCGAACCTGGAACGCGTCGCAACGATGCTTGGCAAGACAAATCAGTTTAACCTTACGACCCGAAGACACTCGCGTGCCGAGGTACAGCAGCTCGCGTCGCAGCCGGGATCAGTCGCGCTCGCCTTGCGTTTACGCGATAAGTTCGGCGACCAGGGAATCGTCGCGGTGTTGCTGGCCCAGTCTGGGCAGAATGGTCAGGCTAGCTTGACCATCGATACGTTTCTCGTTAGCTGTCGCGCGCTCGGCCGTGGTGTCGAGGACGCGCTCTGGGCGGCATTGATTGCACGTGCGCGTGAACAGAAAGTACAAAAGCTCGAGGCGATTTACATACCGACGCCGAAGAACACCATTGTGGCGGAGTTATATGATCGATTAGGCCTGCGCAGGGTAGAAGGAAGCTCTTCCGGAACACGGTATGTCCTTGAGCCGGTCGCGCCAGCCACATGGCCAGCTTGGATCTCGAACAAGAACGGCAATGAGTGATCACGATGAGTTGCGGAATCTCTTGATCGATTTCTTCGGCCTTTCCTCGGCGGTGCAAAACGAGGAGCTTTCCCAGTCCTCGTTACCAGCCTGGGATTCGTTAGCCATGGTCCAGCTCATCGGGGAACTACAATCGACTTTCGGAGTCGAGTTCGACCTCGACCAGATTCAAGCGCTGCGAAGTTACAGCGAGATTCGTGAATGCCTTTCACGAAAAGGCGTGAATCTGGCGGGCTAAACGGGCGCCTCGTCTGTGTGGCTCACGTCGCGCGCGCCCGTGAAGATTCGAACTTCAAACCTTCTGATCCGTAGTCAGATGCTCTATCCAGTTGAGCTACGGGCGCCCACGCGAGCCGGTAATTTGCGGAGGAACGCCCAAGCGTCAACCGTTCGGCCTGGTGGAGGCGCGATCCTCTAAAATTCGAGCGACACACCGGCATAGCCGGAGCGGCGGGGCGCCGGTTCGATCAAGCCATTGAAGAAGACGCGCGAGTAATATTTCTCGTCGGCGACGTTCGAAATGCCGGCGATCAGGCGAATGTTCCTCGTGAGGTAGTAGTCGCCAGCAAGATTGAGTACCCAGTAGGAGGGAATCTTGGCCGGAGTGGTGGCGCTGGCCTGGTCAGCATCAGACCAGTATTGATCGGAGGCATAGACTCCGGTGAAGCTGATATCAAACTTCTTGTCCCGACGGAAGGTGATGCCGCCTTTCCAAAGAACAGCCGGCGCAAAAGCGGGCGTTTTGCCCACCTGGCCGGGGATGTCACTTTCGGTGAACTCAGCATCGAGTAGTTGGATGTTACTAAAGACGATCAGGTGCATGCCGTCATGTCCGGGATTCGAGAGTGGTTTGATACGCGCGTCCTTGCTCTCTTTGCTATCCTGGGCAGCAGCTGGTGTAAGGGGATCGCTGGCGAGGAAGTCATAGGAAACTTCCGCCTCAAGTCCGCGATGGCGTGTGCTTCCGGTGTTTACGAGGATGAACTCGGTGTTGCTGAACTGCCGCGTCTCGGTGCGGTTATCGAAGTTCATCCAGAACAGGCCGACATCGTACCAGAAACCTGCCCACGGTGTGCCGTGAACGCCCAGCTCGAAGTCCAATGACTTAAATGGATCGGACGGGTGTCCCGGGGCGATGTTCTGGAAGGGCGAGGAAATATCGAACCAGCGAGTAGGCCGCCATCCAGAAGAAGCGCTGAAGTACGTTTCGTTCAAATGACCGAAGTCATTGCCTAGGCCAATACCCCAGAGCGGCACCCAATGATCAGCGCTCACCGATGTAAGTGGACGCTGACCTGTGCCGCCGGCGAATGGCGAGACGTTTTCATCGACATCCACGTTCTCGTGATCGAGCCGGAATGATGGGACGATGTGGAACTGGCCGAGGCGGAAAATGTTCTCGATGAACAGGGCCTGGTAATCGGAGCTGCGGTCCTGATCCAAACGCAGGATGCCGGCGGTAGAATCGCGCGCCGCACTGGGATCGAAGTTCAGGTATTGGCTAAATGGACCTTCGCCGTGGTAAACAAGGCCGCCGAAAGTGAGCGCACTGCCTCTGAACATGGTGTCGTCTCCCCAGAGTTTGCGCACGCGTATATCTGCTCCGCCGTTATCGAAACGTTCGTCTTGTACGAAAGGCATGGCCCGCTCATCGATCTCCTGGTGCGTGTACCAGGCTTTGGCCTGAAGCAGCCAGCCATCACCGAAATCGTGTTCGTGTCGCAGAATGACCGAATAGCGATCCACCCATTCTTCGTCGGTCGGAGTAGATGATTGAAATGGATTACTCTGGAATTGCTGATAGGTCAGATTACCAGGTATGCCGCCATCAAAACGGCTGGCGTGGAAATCAAGCGCCCATAGTTGTTTGTCATCCGGGCGATAACCGAGATAGAGGTTTGCCTGCCATAGATTATACCAGCTATTCTCCCGCTGTCCGTCCGAGCGGACATAACCTCCCTCAAGCCGCAGCTCGACCGGCCCGCTTGCCTCCTGAATGACGTTATACGTTTCGTACAAGCCGTTAGCTCCGCCGATTTGCTGAGTGTAGCCATTCCACGGTGAGCCTGGCGCCGGACGATTCGAGGTAAAGTTAATAGCTGGCGCCGGCTCCGGGCCATAGAGCAAACTGCTTCCGCCGCGGATTTCCTGAATTTCGCTGACGCTTTGTGGGAGCGGGAGATAGTACAGAGTAGGAAAACCGATCCAGTCAGTGGTAACGGGAATACCATCCTGTAGGACAAGGATAAACTCTGATTCCTGCGGATTTCCGAGTCCGCGGTAGCTGAAATTGAATTGTCCCGGCGTGAACTGCTCGGTGATGAGCAATCCCGGCGCGCGCGTGAACAATTCCTGCTGATTGTTGTTCACGACCGTCGGCTGCTGGTCGAGCTTGATGACCGTCGCCTTTTGGTGACGGTGATTTGCGTGCCGGATACTTCGCTCATGATGTGGTCGAGCTTCGGCCGCCAGTCATCGTGCGGAGTGGGGCTCGGAATCGCTGCGCCAGTGACGGTGACTCCCGAAGTTTCGGCTGTTTGCGCGCGGGCGAGTGTTGTAGCGGCAAGGAGCGGGACTAAGAATAACGGTGCGCGGGCGAGGCGGTGGGGGAGAACGAAGATTAGTTTCATGGGCGGATGTTTGATTACAGATTTGTAATTCGCGGCGCAATAAAAAATGCAGAATGCTGTAAAATCTCTCGAGTACTGCCCTGCCCCCCTCGGGAGAGTACAAGCGCAATATGGTCATTGATCGCGCCGTGATCGAAACGCTGATTCCACATTCCGGCGCAATGTGCCTGCTGGAAGAGGTAATCGCCTGGGACGACGCCGCAATTCACTGCGTGACTTCAACTCACCGCGACGCGCAGAACCCGCTGCGACGCGATCATCAGCTTTCCGCGGTCAATGCCTTCGAGTACGGCGCACAAGCAGCGGCAATTCACGGCGGTTTACGAGCCCGAGCGGCTGGTGAAACTGCGCCGTCGTGTTACCTCGCCGCCATTCGTGATGCGACGCTTTATGTCACCCGGCTCGACAATCTGGCCGAGCCGTTACAGGTGCGAGCACGCATTGTCTTTGGGGAACGTGGCAACACTGTTTATGAATGCGAGGTGAGCGCCGGGGGGAAACCGCTCGCCGCCGGCCGGGTCACAATCATGGCGCGCACTAAGCGAAGTACATAGGCGGTGAAGTACGAACCGGTTCACATCACAATCCCGCCATCAACGCATAATACCTGGCCGGTGATGTAACTCGCTTCAGCGGAGGCAAGAAAGGCCACGGCGGCGGCAATCTCTTCCGGCTGCGCCACTCGCTTGAGGGGAATTTTTTCCTGGAGGAACTTTTGCACGTCTTCCGTGAGCGCGCTTGTCATGTCCGTCGCCACATAGCCCGGGGCGATCGCGTTCACGGTGATGTTGCGACTCGCTAATTCGCGGGCCAGCGACTTGGTAAAGCCGATCAGCCCGGCTTTGCTCGCCGCGTAGTTGGTTTGTCCGGCGTTGCCGATGATTCCGATGATTGAGCTGATGTTGATGATGCGTCCGTTGCGCTGCCTGGTCATGGCGCGTTGCACGGCTTGCACGAAATTGAACGCGCCCTTCAGGTTAGTGTTCAACACCGCGTCCCAGTCGGTCGGCGACATGCGCACGCTGAACGCATCGCGCGTGATGCCGGCGTTGTTAACGAGGATGTCCACGCGACCGAAATCGCGCAAAATGCTCTCGCCGATTTTCTGCACAGCGGCGTGGTCTCCCACATCAACCGCGTAAGCACGTGCGGAATCGGCACGCTTGCTGTTGATTTCAGCGGCGGTTTTTTCCGCGTTGTCGCTCGTGCGACTCACACTGGCGATGCGCGCCCCTTCGTTCGCCAGGCGAACGGCGATGGCGTGGCCAATGCCGCGTCCTGCGCCGGTTACGACTGCTGTCTGTCCCTCGAATCTCATCGCGTCGCCAGCAGCGTCAGCGTGACGATGCCACGGTGTCAAACGAGGCGCTGTTTTCCTCCGGCTCGACAACGGTGACCCTGGGCAGGACGTAAAACATCCAGATAAGAGCGCCGGCGAGCCAGCAAAGTGCGGCTGCAATCAGGTGAACCGCGCGTGCCGCGGGAGCGAGGTCCGCGGTCAGGCGTGAACCCGTCGCGAGCAGCAGCAATATGCCGGCAAACACGAGTGGCAGCAGCGGCCGCTCGAAGCGCGCTGTGTCGCCGCTGTGGCCAAAGATGACGCGAGTCGCCACGGTGAAAATGAGAAACGTGATTCCGCTGATGAGAACGACGTGCAGTGCGCCGATTCGATAAACCGGGAGCAGCGACATCAACACAAGGCCAAGGACAATGGCGGCTATCGCTGAACGAAGACAATCAGCGAGGAACGTGCGAGAACGCCATGGCATTTGCACCGCAAAATACAAAGCGACGATAGCGGTGCGGAGCCAGCCAGAAACGAAGTGAACGGCTAAAGGATCGGCGACGTAAGTACCGACGACCAGGAGACCGGCGAGCGCAGGAAACGCGAGACTCGATCGCCAAGGGGGAGGCGGCCGCTGAGGCAAACCGGAATCGGCTGCGTCGAGCAGCCTGAGTACAAAGAAAGGCGCCACACCCATTACGGGCAGGAGTGGAAAACATTGACTGAGAAGCGCGTCTCCGAGCTGGTAAGCTCGCGAATATTGCGCATCAGCATTGAGACCGACGAGCGCGGCCCCGGCTGCGCCAGTGATGAGCCCGAGCGCAACCAGCACGAATGTTCGTGGTGGCGTGTCATGCCGCCGGGAAAAGCGGATGCCGAGCGCGATGATGAGGAGCAACAGCATCGCGCAAAAGGTCAGGTCGCCGGCGCCATTGGCGTCGCTGAAATGCAAACCGGCGGCGAAAACATCGAGGCTGAGCAGCGCGAAAAATTCCGCACGGGAAAACGGAAAACTCGAGGTCACGCGCGGCCCGGCGGTACCGAGAAATCCGATAATGAAGGAAGCGACAAAGCCTTCGATCATCAGACGCGCATGCGAGATCCCCGGATAAACCGCGCGGGCGCCGAAATAGAAGAGCGGCCAGAGTGACACGCCTACCAGAGCGAGTACCGCGCCGAGTGGAAAGAAAACGCGAAACGGCTCTTCGTAGCAGAGCGCGGACAAGCCGCGTGGCGGGTGCATGGGCGGTGCGGCGGCTGGCATGAACAGATCGAGATTATTGTTCGATGCGATCCAGGCCGGCCCGCGACTTTCTCGGATTCATCCGCTGAACAACGCTGCTCACGGCACGGGGACTGTCTTGCGTGAGTACTGCGAGAAAGGACAACGGGTGAGCGGCGACACGGCGGGCGAGATCGGCGTGTTCTGTTATCGGCATCCAGCACTTTTGCCAGCGGCTGCGCCTGATGCAACGGCCTTCACCGTTGCCGCTGACGCGGATCAATGCCCGCGGAAGAAAACCTTCGAGCGAAAAAACCGGGCGCCGTTCTGTGTAAAAAGGTCACGGACATGGTCTGGGTAAAGCTTTCCGGTTTTGTCGGGGTGAAACTCGAGCAGCAGCGTGCCGCCGGGACTGAGCTGGTGTGCACGCACGTCCTCGAGGAAAAATTGCCAGTCGGCCGGCGACCACGTTCGCCATTGTCCATCCGGCAAACGTTCGAGGCGGTGAAAGCAAGTGAGATAGCTGGTGATCAGGTCGTACTTAAGCTCGTTAGCTGGCAGCGGCTTTCCTGGCAAAATGCGATGAATGATTCGCTCGACTTCAAGCAGCCGCAGTGTCTCACGGAAAATCGGCTGTTCATCGATGTCCAATCCGACGCCGGGGTGCCCGAGTTTTCGGGCCACGTAATTGAAAAAGCCGGGCCCGCAGCCGAGATCGAGCAGGCGGCGCCGCGGCGGCCGGTCGAGTGAGAGGTCCTGTGCGCGTTCGACGTTGCGCTGAATCCAGAACCGGGTATCGCCGAACCGGTGTACTTCCTTTTCGTCGCGCGGGAAACGGCGGCGGAGCTCGTCCCATGCGCCGTCGCGCTCGAGTTCGTGCAACAAGCGGCGCGCGCTGACCGGATGCATGGCGCGATGCGCATGTTCCCGCGCGCTATCGAAAATTTCCGGCCGGAAAAGTTTCCCGACCTTCTGCGCCACATTCATTGTGCGCGAGCAATGACGATGCTCAGCATGCTGCCGCCGGCACACCGCGGAATGCCGTCTGGTGAGTACAAACTCCGAAACGCTGGCAGTACTCACCGAAGTAGCGCTGTTCTTCCTCGAGCCGCAGCCCGAACGCGGCAAGCTCGTAGCGGTGAAACGTGCGCAGCTCGTTGGCCTGGGCCGCGAGCACTTCGCGCATGCGCGCTTGCGTGTCGCGCGAGAACGGCCAGTCGAAGTACTGGTATAGCTGCTGCACCGCCGCGATCGGATCGTGTTGCAGGTCGGTGTAGGCGAGGTCGAACACGGCGAGATCCCGGCGTTCACGTTCCTGCATAAATCGCTCCAACATTTCCGCCCAGTAAGTCAGCGCCTCGCGCCCGATCTTCACCGGATCGACGACATCGCTGAAAACACGCCGGAGCATGGTGACGAGGCTCGAGACAGAGGTGATGGACCGAAGTGGCGCGCGGTGCGTCTGCACGAACAATGCGTCCGGGTACGCCA
>Ga0213881_10001434_pt1 | contig 11395 bp, 8 predicted proteins | sample BarmaccoBMER_R08_FD_160104 | JGI IMG/M metagenome (GOLD analysis project Ga0213881, IMG submission 160104) | Barbacenia macrantha exposed rock microbial communities from rupestrian grasslands, the National Park of Serra do Cipo, Brazil - ER_R08 ... | reverse complement strand
CAGGGTGCGTCCTTGTGTTGCGGTCAGCGTCGCAGTGGGCCGCGCCCCATGGAGCCGAGCCCGCCACAGCGCCTCGTCGGCGTAGATGTTGCCAATTCCGGACACCAGGGTCTGGTCCAGCAGCGCGCGTTTGAGACTGGTGCGCCGCCGTCGAATCCCGGCGATCACCGCATCATGATCGAAATGCGGATCCATCGGATCTCGGGCGATGTGCGCCACCGGAGTGGGCAGGCCGTCGACCACATTCTCCACCGAAAGACCACCGAATGTGCGCTGGTCGATGAAACGCAGCTCAGGGCCGCCGTCGGCGAACTGCAGCCGCACCCGCAGGTGCGTCTCGTCGGCGGCACCGGGTGGCTGGATGCGCATCTGCCCGCTCATGCCCAAATGGGCCAGCAACGCCTCACCGGCAGCGCCGTCTGAGTCGAGATCCAGCCAGAGGTACTTGCCGCGGCGCCGGGCGGCTCGGACCTGCCGGCCAGACAGCCGGGCGGCGAAGTCCAGCTCACCAGCAAGATGGCGGCGTACCGAACGGGGATGGCGTACCTCGACGGCGGCCACCGTGCGCCCGGTGACGTGTTCGGCGAGGCCGAGCCGGACGACCTCAACCTCGGGCAGCTCCGGCACGCTGCGCTACCCCCCCGGCGGGGCGCTCCCGCTGGCCAGCTCGGACAGCGAGCGCCAGGCAGCCTCGGCGGCCCGCTGCTCGGCTTCTTTCTTAGTCCTACCCTGCCCAGTTCCCCGGTCCATCCCAGCTATCACGGCGGTCGCGGTGAACTCCTTGAGGTGATCGGGTCCGTCCTCAGTAATCCGGTACTCGGGTACCCCCAGCTCGCGGCTGGCGGTGAGCTCCTGGAGGCTGGTCTTCCAGTCCAGGCCGGCGCCCAACAGAGGAGCCATCACCAGCAGCGGGTCGAACAGCCGGTGCACCACGCTGCGGGCGATGTCCATACCGTGCTGCAGGTACACCGCACCGATCAGGGCCTCGACGGTATCGGCCAGGATGCTGGACTTGTTGCGGCCACCGGTGAGCTCCTCCCCCCGACCCACCAGCAGGTACTCACCTAGGCCACGGGCACCCAGTCCGCGGGCCACGCCGGCCAGCGCGTGCATGTTCACGACACTGGCGCGCAGCTTGGCGAGCTGCCCCTCGGGCAGTTCGGGGTGGGTACGAAACAGGTGGTCGGTGACGACCACACCGAGCACGGCATCGCCGAGGAACTCCAGGCGCTCATTGGGTTCGAGGCCACCACTCTCGTAGGCATAGGAGCGGTGGGTGAGGGCAAGAGTGAGGAGCTCGGCGTCAATGTCGATGCCGAGCGCGGTAAGCAAGGGGGTCAGATCCGATGGATGACCCCGCGAAGGCCGGCTCCCCAAGGGTACGTCGCGTCGTGGAGTCAGGCCGGACGGATGACCTGGCGGCCGTCGTATCTCCCGCAATGTGGGCAGACCACGTGCGGCGGCTTCGGCTGCCGGCAGGCCCGATTCGAACACGCCACGAGAGTCGGCGCGGTGGCCTTCCACTGGGCCCGCCGCGAGCGGGTGTTCGACCGCGACATCCTGCGCTTGGGGACGGCCACGTTACTCGTTCTCCTCTTCGCTTCCGCGCAACCGCTGCTTCAGTCCTGTTTTCAGAGCGGCCTAGCGCGGGTCCATCGTCTCATGCCGGTGATCCGTACCGAGTTCCGCCCACTTGCCGCCACATTCCGGACACAGTCCGGGACAGCCCTCGCTGCAGAGCGGGGCCTGGGGCAGCGCCAGCAGTATCGCATCCCGAACCACTGGTTCGAGGTCGACCAGACCGTCGATGACCCGGCTGACCTCGTCGGGATCGGTGCTGCCGTCAGTCGCCGTGTCCGGGTAGGCGAACAGCTCGGTCAGCTCGACCTCAAGGGAGTCCACCAGCGGATCCAGGCACCGAGCGCACTGCCCGGCGACCGGCGCCGATGCCGTGCCCGACACCAACACGCCCTCCACGACCGACTCCAGCCGCACGTCCAAGGAAATCTGGTCCCCCGCGGGAATCCCCATCATGTCCACCCCCAGCCCAGCCGGCAGTTGGACGTCGCGGTGGTAGCAGCGCATCGCCCCGGGACGTCTCCCCAGGTCCCGAGTGTCGATCACCCATGGGACGCTCGGGTCGGGTCGAGCAAGAGCAGTGTCGCGCGGCATCAGGGTGCAGGGTAGGCGACGGCACCCGGACGCGGACAATGATGGGCTCAGTTGCGGTAGTTACCGGGGTACTCGCCGACCCCTGCCGGCACCGGCCCGCCGTAAGGGGTGCGACCGCGACCGAGGGCGCGCAAAGTGCGATTAAGCAGATCTTCGAACTCCGTAAGGGTGCCTTCGACATAGGCGTCGCATTCCGCGCGCCGCCGGTGAACCTCGGTGTTCACTTCGTCGTGGATCCGGGTGGCCTCGGCTCGGGCAGCCTGCACCACCTGGGTTTGCTCGACCAGCCGGGACTGCTCAGCACGGCCGTCAGCGACGGCTCGCTCATAGGCCGTCCTCCCGGCAGCGATCATCCGTTCCGCCTCAGCCTCCGCGCGTCCGGTGAGCTCCTGGTACTCCCGGCGCCCGACAACCGCAATGCGGTCAGCCTCGGCTTGCGCATCGGCGACCACAGATTCGGCGTGGTCCCGAGCCTCGGCGACCAGACGCGCAGCCTCGTCGCGCGCCCCGGTCACCGTCCGCTCCGCCTCCTGTCGCGCGGTTTCTCCCAATTCGTCGCGGTGGTCCAGCACGTCCTGAGCGTCATCCAGCTCAGCGGGGATCGCCTCGCGGATGTCGTCGAGCAGTTCAAGCACATCCCCGCGGGGCACCACGCAGCTGGAGGTCATCGGTATCCCCCGCGCCTCCTCGAGAGTGGTCACGAGCTCATCAAGTGCCTCGAAAACCCGGTACACCGACCCTCCTCGCCTCGCTCCTCACCACCCACAGCTGCCAGTCTGGCCGGTCGGACCGCCCAGATGCGGGAACGCGCGCCTGGTCGGCGTGTCCGCCCAGCGACCGGGCATTAATGCCGCTTTCCAGCGAGCCGGTTGATCAGACGTTGGTGGACCGTGGCTGGCAGCAGGTGGCCCACGTCACCACCATAGGTAGCGACCTCTTTGACCACCGAGCTGGACAAGTAGCTGTAGTGCGGTTTGCTCGGCAAGAACATCGTGTCCACTCCGGACAGCTGATAGTTCAGCTGAGCCATCTGCAGTTCGTAGTCGAAGTCGCTGACCGCGCGCAGGCCCTTCACGATCGTCGCAATCCTGTTGGTAGTGCAGTAGTCCACGAGCAGCCCGCGCCAAGAGTCGACGCGGACGCCTGCCAGGTGCTCGGTGATCTCCTTCAGCATCGCCATACGGTCGGAGACCTCGAACAGGCAGCTCTTGGTCTTGTTGATCAGGACGGCGACCACAACCTCATCGAATTGGTTCGCGGCCCGCTCGATGATGTCGAGATGGCCATTAGTGGCGGGGTCGTAAGAACCGGGACACACCGCGCGCCTCATGGCACGCAACCATAATACACCACGGTGTCGCCATACTGCCGATGGGTCAGCGCGATCACACCGGCCGGCCACGCTGGCGTGATTGCCCTGACCGGACGCTCCACGACAAGCAGCGCTGCCGGTGCCAGCCAGCCGCCGCTCACCAGGGCGCTCAACACACCGCCCAGAGCACCATCGTCGAGTGCATAGGGGGGGTCGGCGAGCACCACGTCGTAGGGCACTCCCGGCTCGCCCCGCAACACCACGGGCACATCTGCGGTGCTCACCTGCACTGCGGTGCCGCCCCGCCCACCCAACCCGAGCGCCTCGACATTGCGGCGCAACACGGCGGCTGCGTGCCGATCCCATTCCACGAACCGGACGTGCGCCGCCCCTCGGGACAGCGCCTCCAATCCCAGCGCGCCGGATCCCGCGTAGAGATCGAGCACCCGGACCCCCTCGAGGTTCCGACGTGCCTGCAGCGCGCTGAACACCGCCTCCCGAACCCGCTCCGACGTCGGCCGGGTACCGTGCGACGGGACAGCCAGCCGCCGCCCCCCGGCAACACCTGCCACAATCCGCACCATAGTGCCCATGATGCGCCGGTAGGAGGAGCTGGGCTCGCTGGTGCTACAGCTCGACGGGGGCTACAGACCACAGCAGCCGTGGCTCGACGCAGCCCTGCTCACGGGGAGCGCAGTTCCAGGATCAGGTCGCCACCTTCCACCTGTTGGACCGATTTGATCGCTAGCCGGGCCACCGTGCCGCTCAGGGGCGCAGTGATCCCGGCTTCCATCTTCATCGCCTCGATGGTGGCCACCAGCTGTCCTGCGGCCACCGTGTCCCCTTCGGATACCTGCAGGGTGACCACACCAGCGAACGGCGCCGAGACCTGTTTGCCGTTGGATCTGTCAGCCTTTTCGGCGGCGGGGACCTTCGAGGCAACGGAGCGGTCTCGGACCTGCAATGGTCGCAGTTGCCCGTTGAGCGTGCACATCACGGTGCGCATGCCGCGTTCGTCGACGTCTCCGATCGCCTGGAGCTGGATGAGCAGTCGCACCCCCGGATCGAGGTCCACAGCATGCTCTTCCCCGGGGCGCAGCCCGTAGAAGAACTCCTTGCTGGGCAGCACCGAGGTGTCCCCGTAGGCCTCGCGATGTTCCTCGAATTCCGCCGTCGGACCGGCGAACAGCAGCCGGTTCAGCGTCCGCGCCCGGTCACCCTGCAGGCCCTGCCGGTCCAGCGCGGACAGTTCGGCCATCCTCCGCGGTCCGCTGCGGCCCACCAACGCCTTGGTGCGTAGGGGCTCGGGCCACCCGCCGGGGGGAACACCGAGCTCGCCGTGCAGGAAACCGATCACCGAGTCGGGAATGTCGAAGCGGGCGGGGTCGGCCTCGAATTCCTTCGGCTCGACGCCAGCGCCGACCAGGTGCAGCGCCAGATCGCCGACGACTTTGGACGACGGGGTTACCTTCACCAGCCGCCCGAGCATCCGGTCGGCCGCCGCGTAGGCTTCTTCGACCTGCTCGAAGCGGTCTGCCAGGCCCAGCGCCACGGCCTGCTGGCGCAGGTTGGACAGCTGACCGCCGGGGATCTCATGGTGGTAGACCCGCCCGGTGGGCGAGGCCAGGCCGGATTCGAAGGGTGCGTAAACCTTGCGCACCAGCTCCCAGTAGGGCTCCAGATCGTACACCGCCCGCAGGTCCAACCCGGTGCTGCGCTCGGTGTGTTCGGTGGCCGCAACCAGCGCGGACAGCGCCGGCTGCGAGGTGGTGCCTGCCATGGAAGCTGCCGCTGCATCAACAGCGTCCACCCCGGCGTCGATCGCCGCGAGCAAGGTGGCGAGCTGACCACCGGGGGTGTCGTGAGTGTGCAGGTGTACTGGCAGATCGAACCGGCTGCGCAGCGCTGCTACCAGCGTCCTGGCCGCTGGGGGTCGCAGCAGACCGGCCATGTCCTTGATGGCCAGCACATGCGCGCCGGCCTGGACGATCTGCTCGGCCAGCCGCAGGTAATAGTCCAGCGTGTACAACTTCTCGGCAGGATCGGACAGGTCAGCGGTGTAGCACAGCGCCACCTCAGCGACGGCCCAGCCGGTCTCGCGCACCGCGTCGATGGCCGGGCGCATCTGGATCACGTCGTTGAGCGCGTCGAAGATCCGGAAGATGTCCAGCCCGGTTTCGACAGCCTGCTTGACGAAGGCGGCGGTCACTTCGGTCGGGTAGGGCGTGTAGCCAACCGTGTTACGCCCGCGCAGCAACATCTGCAGGCACACGTTGGGCACCGCTGCGCGCAACGCGGCCAGCCGCTCCCACGGGTCCTCGGCGAGGAAGCGCAGCGCCACGTCGTACGTCGCGCCACCCCAGCACTCCAGCGACAGCAGTTGCGAGGTCATCCGAGCGACGTAGGGCGCCACGGCGACCAGGTCCTTGCTGCGCACTCGGGTCGCGAGCAGCGACTGATGGGCGTCCCGGAAGGTGGTATCGGTGACGCCGACACTGTCTCGGGCTCGCAACCAGTGCGCGAATCCCTCCGGGCCCAGCGCGAGGAGCTGGTGCCGGGACCCGGTGGGCGGCTGGGAGTCCAGATCAATCGACGGGAGCTTGCTCACCGGATCGACCAGATCGGGGGGATCGCCATGCGGCCGATTCACCGTCACATCCCCGAGGTAGGTCAGTAACCGGGTGCCACGGTCCGCGGGCTGCCGGGCGATGAGCAGGTGCGGTCGTTCTTCGATGAACGAGGTGGTGACCTTGCCCGCCAGGAAGTCTGGCTCGTCGAGCAGCGCGATCAGGAACGGGATGTTGGTCGCCAACCCGCGGATCCGGAACTCGGTGAGCGCCCGGCGAGCCCGGCGTACCGCGGTGGCAAAGTCGCGGCCCCGGCAGGTGACCTTGACCAGTAGGGAGTCGAAGTGCGCGCTGATTTGGGCACCCGCATGCATGGTGCCGCCGTCCAGTCGGACTCCGGCACCGCTGGCGGAGCGGTACGCGGTGATCGTACCGATGTCCGGGCGGAACTCGTTGGCCGGATCCTCGGTGGTGATCCGGCATTGCAACGCGGCACCGTGCGGCACGATCGTGTCCTGGGACAGCCCGAGGTCGGCCAGCGTCTCCCCCGCCGCGATCCGCAGCTGGGCGCTGACAAGATCAATATCGGTGATCTCCTCGGTCACCGTGTGCTCAACCTGGATGCGCGGGTTCATCTCGATGAACACGTGGCGACCGTCGCGGGCGACGAGGAACTCCACGGTACCCGCATTGATGTAGCCGATTTTCCGGGCAAAGGTTACCGCGTCGGCGCAGATCCGCTCCCGCAGATCGGGGTCCACGTTGGGCGCGGGGGCCACCTCCACCACTTTTTGGTGCCGCCGCTGTACCGAGCAGTCCCGCTCATAGAGGTGGATGACGTTCCCGGTCGAGTCGGCGAGGATCTGCACTTCGATATGCCGGGGGTCGATGACCGCCCGCTCCAGGAACACGATCGGGTCACCGAACGCCGACTCGGCCTCCCGGCTGGCAGCCTCCAGCGCGACGCGCAGGCCGGCAGGCTCGATAACCCTACGCATGCCGCGCCCACCGCCCCCGGCGACGGCCTTGACAAAGACTGGGAACCCGATCTTGTCGGCGGCGGCCGTCAGGTAGTCGATGTCGGCGGACGGTGCGCAGGACGCCAGCACCGGCACCCCGGCGTCGCGCGCCGCAGCCACCGCCCGCGACTTGTTACCCGCCAACGCCAGCACGGCGGGAGGCGGCCCGACGAAGGTGATGCCAGCCTGCTGGCAGGCCACGGCCAGTTCCGGGTTCTCCGACAGAAAACCGTAACCGGGGTAGACCGCGTCGGCCCCAGCACGCTGTGCGGCCCGGATAATCTCCGGCACCGAGAGGTAAGCCCGGACCGGATGACCTTTCTCACCGATCTGATAGGCCTCGTAGGCCTTGAGCCGGTGTTCGGAGTTGCGATCCTCCCAGGGGAACACCGCGACCGTCTGGCAGCCTAGTTCGTAGGCGGCACGAAACGCCCGGATCGCGATCTCCCCGCGGTTGGCGACCAGCACCTTGCGGAACATGTGCCAGCTCCCTTCCACCCGGCCGCTTGTCCGGGATCTCCTACCGGCTGCTCCAAGCGCATCATCGCAGGTGATGGCGGCTACCGGGGGATGTCTGATCCGCTAGGCGCAGGGGCTCTCCCGCGCGAGCGGCTGGAGGGGTATCAAGGATGGGGCACGAAAGGACGCGGCCATGGGCAGACTGCGGTATCGCCATTACCACCGCCATTACCATCGCTGGAGTCCGGCGGGGCGACCCGTCGGTCCCCTGCTGGTGCTGCTGTGCGCAGCGGTCCTGGCCGGAGCTGGCGTGGTCACCGTGACTTTGGTCACCATACTGGCCCTGCTCGGGCCGCCCATGCTGATCGGAGCAGGCACGGTAATCGTGCTGCGGCACCTGCACCGCCGCCGCCACCGCCGGGCGGCAGGGCAGCAGCCGGCGCCCATGCCCGCGGCGCGGCTGGCTCCACCCCCTGTGCGGACCCAGCCGGTCCCGGACTGGCACGCTACCCGGGCCCGGTTCGCCCAGCTGCGCAGTGAGTACGGCCAGTTCGAATGCGACCCGCTCGCGGTGCTGCGGCTACCCGCGTTGACCGACGTCACGGTGCCGTCCACCAGCCGGTTCGTGGACGCCTTCGCCGAGGCCCAGGCACTGGACACGGACACCGAACCGCCACCGGCGCATCGTGCTCGCTTCGCCACCGCCGTGGATCAGGCGTGGCGTGCCTGGCGAGCCGCCCGGGACGCGGCCGAACGCATCCGGCTTGCCGGGATTCCCGCACAGGAGCGGGCCACCGTGCAGCGGGCGATCAAGCTGCTCACCGTGGCCCGAGACTCCAACCACGACGCTGAGCGCACCGCCGCATATGCCAAGGCCCGCGCGGAGCTGGCGAAACTGGACCGCAGCGGAACGCTTCGACTACCGCCAGCCGCAGTCGCCGCGCTGGACGCCGCGGCCCGTGGCCAGCTAACCGCCGACTAACTCGGCAGTCAGCGCACGCCCATGTCATAGGTCGGCCTCCACCAGTGGCTCCAGACGCCGTTCCAGTGGCGCTTCAGTTATTTTCCCGTCGTCTATTTTCCAGTCGTCTCGCCCATGCTGCCACCCAGATTTGTCTAGGCCGTCGGGGAAGCAATGGCCGCCGACAAGGGGGCGGCGGGTACCCGTCACACCTTTCGCGACAACCTTGCGCGGTCAATCATGGCCTAGCCGGCTCGGACGTCCGGACGATGGCGGTGCGGACGCTGCGCGGGTAAAACACGAACCGGAAGGTCGATCACTGGAGGCCCTGGATGTGTACCCGCCGATTTGGCACCGCACTGGCCACGGGGCTGCTGCTCGGGGTGGGTCTGGTCAGCGGGGTCACAGCCTGTGCACCGGCCGCGCCGCCGATGCACCCGCCAGCCAAGACACCGGTGGCGCAGGGCCACGGCGGCGCGGTGGTCTCGGACACCGCGGAGTCGACGCAGGCCGGCCTGGACATGCTGCGCCACGGCGGAACCGCCGCCGACGCCGCGGTCGCGGTTGCCGCGACGCTCGGCGTGACCGACCCCTATGTCGCGGGCATCGGCGGCGGTGGCTACTTCGTCTACTACGACGCGCGCACCCATCGGGTGTCCACGATCGACGGGCGGGAGACCACGCCGGCCGCCGACGGACCGTCGATGTTCATCGACCCATCGACCGGAAAGCCACTGCCGTTCCCGGCCGCGGTGGACAGCGGACTGTCCGTCGGCGTGCCTGGCACGCTGGCCACCTGGCAACATGCGCTGCAGCAGTGGGGCCGCTTCAGGCTCGCCGAGGACCTGCAGCCGGCGGAGCAGGTCGCCGAGCGCGGCTTCGTGGTCGATGCGACGTTCCACGAGGAGACACGGCGCAACACCCAGCGTTTCGCCGAGTTCGGCTCGACGGCGGCACTGTTCCTGCCCGGCGGCAGGCCACCCGCGGTGGGCTCGACACAGCGCAACCCTGACCTTGCGAAGACCTATCGGGAGATCGGCAGGCGCGGGATCGGCGCGCTCTACGGCGGCTCGATCGGCGCCGATCTGGTCAAGGCCGTGCAGCACCCGCCGCTGGCACCCGGCGCCATACCGGTGGCAAGGCCCGGCCCCATGACGCTGTCGGACCTGCGTACCTACCGCGCGCTGGACGCTAACCCGACGCACGTGAACTACCGTGGCCTCGACGTGTACGGCATGGCGCCGTCCTCCAGCGGGGGTATCACCGACGGCGAGGCGCTCAACATCCTGACCAACTTCGACCTGTCCACGATGAGCCGGGTGCAGGCGCTGCACCACTACCTGGAGGCTAGCCGGCTGGCGTTCGCCGACCGTAACTGCTACCTCGGCGATTCCCACTATGTGGACGTACCCGAGCAGCCACTGCTCTCGAAGTCCTTCGACCGCCAGCGGGCCTACCTCATCGACCCGGCGAAGGCCAGTACCGGCCCGGTCGCGCCAGGTGACCCGGTCGCCGGGGCGCGCGCGTGCACGCCGGTTGGCGTGGCCGCCCCGGCGCCCGACCGAGAGCACCACACCAACCACTTCGTGGTCGCCGACGGTGCGGGCAACGTGGTGTCGTATACCAACACGATCGAGGAGGTAGGCGGCAGCGGGATCGTGGTGCCCGGCCGCGGGTTCCTGCTCAACAACGAGCTGACCGATTTCAACTTCGCGCCCACGCAGGGCAGCGCGCCCGATCCCAACCTGCCGGAGGCCGGCAAGCGACCACGCTCGAGCATGTCGCCGACCATCGTGCTGAAAGACAACCGACCGTTCCTCGCGGTCGGCTCGCCGGGGGGCGCCACGATCATCACCACGGTGTTGCAGATCCTGGTCAACCGGATCGACTTCGGCATGAGCCTGCCGGAGGCGATCGCCGCGCCACGCGCCTCGCAGCGCGACGCCACGACCACCCAGGCCGAGCCGGCGTTCATTGCGGCGTCTGCCACGCCTGGCCTGGAAGCGCTCGGGCACAAGTTCGCGATCAGCGACACCTCGCCGCTGGATCCCACGATCAAGATCAGTTCGGAGATTGGCGTGGCGTCGGGACTGGAGTTCCTTCCCGACGGCACGGTGCTCGCCGCTGGAGAGCCGACCCGGAATGGCGGTAGTGCAGCCGGCGTCGTCCGCCCCACCCGCTGACCCTCGGTGGCGTGACCTGACCAGTGACCCTTTTCGCCGGTGTCGCCCGGCGGGCGGGGCTAAATCTTCTGGAGGAATTGGGCGCGTTCCTCGTCGAGCAGGTCAGCGGTCAGCCGGGCCAGACCGGGGTGCCCGGTGAGGTCGGGATCGGCCGCAACCAGCCGCTGGGCAGCTTCCCGAGCCTGCCCGATCAGGTCCTCATCGCGCAGCAACGACAGCAGCTTGAGCCCGGAACGGCGGCCGGACTGCACCGCGCCGAGCACGTCACCCTCGCGGCGCAGTTCCAGATCCAGCTGGGCCAGCTCGAACCCGTCGGTGGTGGCGGCCACGGCGTCCAGCCGCTCCCGGGCGGTGCTGCCCTCCGGGAAGTCGGTCACCAGCAGGCACAGCCCCGGATGCGATCCCCGGCCGACCCGACCGCGCAGCTGGTGCAGCTGGCTGACCCCGAACCGCTGCGCATCCATGATCACCATGACAGTGGCGTTGGGCACATCCACCCCGACCTCGATGACGGTGGTAGCCACCAGCACGTCGATCTCGCCAGCGGTGAAGGACCGCATCACGGCGTCCTTATCGTTCCCCGTCAGGCGGCCGTGCAACACCCCCAGCCGCAGCCCAGCCAGTGGACCTTCCTCGAGTTGCGGAGCCAGGTCAAGCACCGCCAGCGGCGGGCGCTCGCTGGCAGAGCCGGCAGCGTCTTCACCGGCAGCGTCTTCACCGGC
>Ga0213881_10001433_pt1 | contig 11399 bp, 8 predicted proteins | sample BarmaccoBMER_R08_FD_160104 | JGI IMG/M metagenome (GOLD analysis project Ga0213881, IMG submission 160104) | Barbacenia macrantha exposed rock microbial communities from rupestrian grasslands, the National Park of Serra do Cipo, Brazil - ER_R08 ... | reverse complement strand
GCAGCAACACGACGTGACCCCGCTGCTCGCCGCCTACCGGACCGGCGCGGCGGTGGCCTGGCGCCACGTGGCCGAGGAAGCCCTGGAGTTCAACGTGCCCGCTGAGGCGTTAGCCGGGTTAGCCGCGGCCGTGTTCGCCGCCGTAGACCAGTTGTCCTCCGCGTCGTGGCGCGGGTACGTCCAAGCCCAGACCACCGCGGGGCAGGCCCGCGAGCGGTTGCGTGAGGAGCTGGCCGAACTGCTGCTGTCGGACCGCGCCGACACGGCGGCGCTGCGGGCGGCGGCGGCCCGGGCCGAGTGGCCGCTGCCCCGACAGGCCGCGGTCATCCTGATCGAACCTGACAACGAGGTCGGCCGCGCGCTGCTGGAGCGCCTGAACCATTCCTGCCTGCGGCTGCGGCGACCGACCATGCTGGTGGCGATCGTGGCGGATCCCGAAGGCCCCGGAGTGCGCCAGCGCCTGAGGACCGCGCTGCGGGGGGCTGGGGCCGTGGTGGGCACCACCGGGCCACTGGAGGGGCTGCCGGCCAGCATGAACCTCGCCGAGCACGCCGTGCGGCTGCAGCGGGCCGGGGTGCTCCCGGAGGATCCGCTGTTTGTTGATGAGCACCTCGACGCGATGGTGGTGCACCGCGACGACCGGCTGCTGGCGGCCTTGCGCCGGCAGTACCTGGCCCCGCTGGCCGCGCTGTCCGAGGGCACCCGAGACCGGCTAGTGGAGACCCTCACGTCCTGGCTGATGAACATGGGCAACCGCAAGGCGGTGGCGCAGCAGCTGCACGTGCATCCGCAGACGGTGCGATACCGGCTGACCCAGCTTCGTGAGATCTTCGGGTCCACGCTGGAGGACCCCACCGCCCGCGCCGCGCTGCTGCTGGCGCTGGCGTGGGGTCCGGCGATCACCGAATCCGACCCGTTAGCCCCGCGCCCCGAATCGGGGTCGCACCGGTGAGCGCCCGGAAAATCCTGATGGTCAGCGCCACCATCGGCGAAGGCCACAACGCGACCGCGCGGGCGGTGGAGGAGCGGGCCCGCCGGCTCTGGCCCGGCTGCACGATCCGCTGGGTCGACACCCTGGTGGAGATGGGCGCCGGAGTCGGCCCGGGATTCCGCTGGATTTACCGAGTCAACGTGGACACCACCCCCTGGCTCTACGACTTTTTCTACCGCTCGCTGTGGCGCCACCGCTGGTTTGCCTCCTCATGCCGGCGCCTGCTCGGGATGTGGAGCGGCCGTCGGCTCGCGCCGATCATCGAGGAGTACCAGCCGGACCTCGTGGTCTCGACCTACCCGTTGGGCACCGCGGGGCTGGACTGGCTCCGGCGCCGCAGCGGCCTCAACGTGCCGGTTGCGGCGATCATCTCGGACTTCGCCCCGCACCCGTTGTGGGTCTATCCGGAGATCGACCTGCACTACGTGGCGAGCGAGCCGAGCCTGCGGGCGATGTACCAGGCCCAGCCCGACGCGCGGGGCGCGGTCGGAGCGCCGCCGGTCGTCGGCGCGTTCCGCCCGGCCGGGGAGACCGACAAGATTGCCGCGCGGCGGCGCTGCGGGCTGCCCGAGCACGGCCTGGTCGTGTTGGTGTCCTGCGGTTCCCTGGGGTTCGGTTCGGTGGAGCGCGCGGTCGCAGTCGGGCTGGCCGCCGGCCCGGATGTCTGCGTCGTGGTGGCCTGTGGGCGCAACGAGGCGCTGCGCGCCCGGCTGGCGGCGCGCGCCATGCGGCTGGTGCCCGTCCCGGCGCCGCGGCTGGTGCCGCTGGGCTGGACCTCCGAGATGCCAGCGCTGACCACAGCCGCTGACGTCGTAGTGACCAACGCTGGCGGCGCGACGGCCCTGGAGGCGCTGGCGTGCGGACGGGCGGTGCTGATGTTCGAGCCGATCGCCGGGCACGGCAAAGCCAACGCCGCGCTGATGGCCCAAGCCGGGCTGGCCACCTGCTGCGATGGACCGGCGGAGCTGCTCGCCGCTTTGCGCCGGCTCCTCGCCCGTCCCGCGCTGCTCGCCAAGGCCGAGCACCGCGCGCTGAGGCATATCGGTGCCCTTGACCTGGATGCTGAGATCGCCGCCCTACCCGGATTGCCCCGCCACCACGGCGCCCGCCCGCTGTGCGCGTCGGACGCCTTCTTCACCTACGCGGCCACGTCCACGGTTCCCCAACAGATCGGCGCCGTGCTGCTGCTCGGCGGAAGTCCGATTGCCGGCTCCGCCGGCGGTAGCCCGATTGCCGGCTCCGCCGGGGGTAGCCCGATTGCCGGCTCCGCCGGGGGTAGCCCGCCAGCCGAACGGCTCGCCGCCCTGCTGGCGGTGCGCATCACCGAGCGGGTGCCCGCCTTGCCGATGCTGCGCCGCCGCCTGGAGACACGCCCGGGCCGGCGGCCGCGCTGGCTGCTCGCCGAGGACATCGACCCCCGCGCGCATCTGAGCACCCGTTCGGTCGGCGCCGCGCACGGCGGCGTCTCAGCGGCCCTGCGGGAGTTCTTCACGGCCCCGGTGCCGCTGGAGGCACCGCCGTGGCAACTGCACGTGGTGCAGGACGGCGACACCGGGCGGACCATGGTGCTGGCGAAGCTGCACCACAGCCTGGGCGACGGACTGGCGGTCACCGCTACCCTGGTTGGGCTGCTCTCCGACCAGGAACAGCCACAGGTCCGGTCGCAGGCCTCGCAGCACGAACACACCTCGAATTCTGGGCGCCGCACCGCGGCCCGCTGGCGGGCCAGAGCCGGCCACGCCCGCCGGGTACTGCGCGGCCTGGGGAGCTTGGCCAGCGCGGGCCCCGCACCGGCGGGGGGGCCACTCAGGGCGAGCACCCCGGCGCGGGACTACACCCTGGTGGAGCTGCCCGCAGCCGCCGTGCGGGTTAGTGCCCGAGAGCATCGGGTGGGCACGACCGCGCTGCTGCTGGCCCTGCTCAGCGAGGCACTGCACCGCATCGGCGGGCCCGGTACCGCGGTGGACGCTCGGCTGCGGGCGATGGTCCCCCGGACCGCCCACGCCCTGCGCCGGGCCGAGGGCAGTGGTCATGTCGGGGACCACCAGGGGGACCGTCGCGGGGAGGGCTGGTACCAGGGGAACCAAACGGCTGCCCTCGCCCTGGACCTCCCGGTCGGGCCGATGCCGCTGGCTCGGCGGGTCATGGCGGTGGCGGAGGCGCTGAAGAGCCTGGAGCACGCCGATCAGCCCATCGCCGCGCGGACCGTGGTGGCCGCGCTGGGCCGGCTGCCAGCCCCGCTGCACGCCAGGCTGGTGCGCTTGATCTACCGGCGGCGGTTTTTCACGCTCATCGCCTCGGTCTTGCCAGGACCGCGAAAAGCGCATGATATAGGGGGGGCCCGAGTCGTCTCAGTGTTCCCGGTGCTGCCGCTCGCCGAGGGCGTCGGACTGGCTGTCGGTTTTCTGACGTGGGGAGACATGATCGGTGTCGGAGTGACCACAGACACTGGGCTGTTCCCCGGCGCGGGTCAGCTCGCGAACGCGCTGCGCCAGGCCTTTGCCGACCTGACGGCCGATGTGCCGGGGGCCGGCCACGAGCCCCCGAGGGCGCACCAGCCAGCCGAGACAGCACAGGGGTGAGAGACGTGTCCAGCTCGACGTCGACGGTGTTCTTCGTCGCGGTGCCGACCGCGGTGACCGGGGCGGCGAGTTTCGGGCTGGCGAGCGCGATCCAGCAGCGTGTCACCAAGCAGGTGCCGACCTCGGGCACGCTCAACCCGCGGCTGCTGCTGGAGCTGATCCGCCGGCCCGTGTGGGTGCTGGGGGTGGCGACCGTCCTGGTGGGCCTGAGCCTGCAGCTCCTCGCCCTCGCCTTCGGCCCGCTGGTGCTGGTGCAGCCGCTGCTGGTGACCGGCGTGCTGTTCGGTGCGCTGTTCTCGGCCCTGCTGGCTCATCGCCGGGTGGACCGGGTGGTCGTGCTCGGCTCGCTGGGGTGTGTGGCTGGCTTGTCGGCCTTTCTGGTGCTTGCCCGGCCGAACGGCACCACCGCCCACCGGGCGCAGGGTTGGGCGCTGCTGCCGCTGGCGCTCGCGCTGGCCGTGATCGTCCTGGGGTGCCTCGCCGCGGCCGCCCGGTACTCCGGAGCGGTGCACGTCGCGGCGCTGGCGGCGGCCACTGGCGTGCTCTACGGCCTCACCGCTGGCCTGATGAAGGTGCTCACCAGCCAGTTCCGGGACGGCGGAGTCGTCGAGCCCTTCGGGCACCCGGTGCTCTACGTGGTCTGTGCCGTGGGCCCGATGGCGTTCCTGCTCAGTCAGAACACCTTCCAACAAGGCACCCTCATCGCCCCGGCGCTGGCTATCATCACGATCGTAGACCCGCTGGTCGGCGTGGCGATCGGGGTGAACTGGCTGGGGGAACGGGTGGACAGCTCGCCTGCGGTACTTGCCGGTCAGGTGCTGGCGGCGCTGGTTCTCATCGGCAGTGTCGCGTTGCTGGCGCAGCGCAGCACCCAGCTCCGCCGCGAGGTCGAACAGGCGAGCGATCGGGGCACCAGCTCCACCCGCCGGGTCGCCTGGGGATGATCAACGAATGGACGGCCCTGGTCACCGGCGGATCCTCAGGCATCGGCGCGGCCATCGCGCAACAGCTCGCCGCAGCCGGCTGCCAGCTAGTGGTGCTCGGTCGGGACGCCGAGCGGCTGGAGGCGCTGGCCCGCCGCACCGGGGCGGCGACCCTGGTCGCCGACCTGTTAAGCCCGGAGGGTCTGTCCCAGGCAGCGGACACCGCGGCGGGGGTGGACCTGTTAGTGAACTCAGCGGGCTGCGGGTGGGCTGGGGATCTGGCGGCGATGGCTGAGCCGGATATCGACGCCCTGGTCGCGCTGAACCTGCTCGCCCCGCTGCGGCTGGCCCGCGCCGCGCTGCCCGGAATGCGCGAGCGCGGGCGCGGGCACCTGGTCTTCGTGTCCTCCATCGCGACGGTGGGTGTGGGCGGCGAAGCTGTCTATGCCGCGACGAAGGCCGGGCTGCGGGCTTTCGCGGCCAGCGTCCGCCACGAGGTGGCCGAGCAGGGGATTGGCGTCACCACGCTGCTGCCTGGTGCGGTCCGCACCCCGTTCTTCGACCACCGCGGAGCGCCCTACGACCGCCGGTTCCCCCGGCAGGTCGCTTCCACCCAGGTGGCCTCGGCGCTGCTGGAGGGGATCGAACGCGGCGCAGCGGAGGTGTTCGTGCCGCGCTGGCTCACGGTGCCGGCCCGGCTACAGGGCGCAGTTCCGGAGCTATTCCACCGATTGGCCGCCCACTTCGGCTGATCAGCTCGCGGGCGCAGCGCCGAACCGCAGCCGGATGCCCTCGCCGCGCAGCTCCCGGCGAAACCACAGCAGCGACACCACGGCGGCGACTGCTACCAGGGTGAAGGACCCGGCGGTGGTGACCATCAGGAAGCTGCTCAGCGTGGCGCGGGCGAGCACCCACAGCGTCGCCGCCCCGTTCGTGAGGAAGACCAACGCCCACAGCAGCGACACCCGCCGGAAGAACCGCTGCACCCGAAGGTTGCTGGTGAGCGCGGCGGGGAAGGCGCAGAAGTCGTCGGCCAGGCGAGCGATCAGGGGACGGCGCAGCGGCACGGTGGCCAGCAGCACGAACGCGATCACGAAGTTCTGCACCGTGGGTTGCAGGAAATAGAGGAACACGCTCCCGGTGGCGTACCCGATGGCAGTGCGGACCACGAGCAACCCGGTGGTCAGCCACAGCACAGCGGGAACCGGCGAGCGCGTGAGCACCCGGCGCGCCACCGCGACCAACGCCCAGCCCAGGGCTGCGAGCAACCCACCGGTCAGGTTGGTGAGGGTCAGCAGCACGTAGAACAGGCCCAGGGGGGCCAGCACCACCTCAAGCACGTGCCGGAAAACCTGGTACAGCTGGCCAGACAGGGCCTGGAGGTGGATGACCTGCGCTCGTGAACTCATCGCGGTGCAGACTAGCCCGCCGCCCCACCGGGGGCGAATCGGGTGTCACCGAGCTCCGGCACCGCCTGACCCGCCACCGCTGGCAACGGCACTTCGTCCGTTTCGGCAGGCGCACTGCGCGGCAGCCGCAGCATGATCGTCGAAAGTGAGCCGTGACCGTGCGACGGTGCACGCCCACGGCTCACTTTCGACGATCACCAGAGTGCACCGCCATGCAGGGGCCTGAGTGGTGGCTTTCGGCCGGTGTGGGTCGGTGTCTGTTCCGGCTCAGGACACGCCCAAGCTACACACGATCATTCCTGTGCCCCGGGAGGATCATCGAGGGACGGGTTGCTTGGGTTGTCGGTGCAGACCAGGGTGCGGATTCGGTGCCGCAGGTCCGCGACCTCTTCCAGGTCCTGGTGTGTGGCGGCGTGCCGGAACAGCTCCCGCAGTTCCTCGGTGGCGCGGTGGGAGCGGAGGGTGCCCGCGACCTGGAGGGCCTCGGTCCCGATGGCGACGGCGTGGAGTAGGTCGCCGGTGGCCATGGTGAGACTGGCGAGCTTGCTGAGGCAGAGCGCCTGGGAGCGGGCGTCGGGCTGCCCGGCCACGGCCGCCGTGAGCCGGGTAGTGGCCTCACCGGAGTCGTGGCCCAGAATCGCCAGGTCGAGCAGAGGTTGCCCGGTGAGCTGGGCATGGTGCGCGGTGTTGTAGGTGGCCAGGTACAGCGGCTCGTTGTCTGGGGTGGCGTGCGCGAAGTGCTCATCGGCGGTCCCGATCGCCCTCAGGGCATCCTGGACCCGGCGCATCCTGGCCAGGGCGCGGGCTCGATCGGTGTGCAGTAGCGAGCGTCCGGTCGGGGTGAGCCAGTCCGCGCGAACCAGAGCCTGCTCAGCCAGCGTGAGGCCCTCATCGGGCTGTCCGGTCCAGATCGCCTGCCTGGCCATGCTCGACAGGACCTTGGCACGCAGGTTCCAGTCTTTGGCCTGCTCGGCGCAGGCCAGCGCGAAGCCGTAGATCTGGCGGGCCTCTTCGTGGGCTGCGGCATCTACGGCCAAAAACGCCACCACATCGGCGAGGGCGCCGACCGCGGCGTGCAGCTCGGGGCGCAGCTGCTCCGGGCAGATAGCGTCCAGCAGGCCGGCTGTCCAGTGTAGCTCGCCCAGGGCGGCATCGAGGGAGACTCCCCCACCGTAGAGGCGGCTCCACGAGGTGAACGTTTGGGTGGCGTCGCGGAGCTGCGCGATGTCGCTCGCGCCGACCCGGCGTGGGGTTGGGCGGGGTGTGCTGCGCTCCGGCAGCGCCGCTCTCGGTTCGGCGAGGAGGCTGACGCCGCCGAGGGTGGTGGTGTGGACAAATTGTTGCCGTTTCGCCTGGTCCACCTCCTCCAGTTTCACTGCTTGGCGGCGGGCCCGGGCGTTGACGAATCCGAGTTCGGCATCGGCGGAGACGCTGAGAATTTCCCGGAGGGCTTCCCGGCACAGTGCTCCCGGTCAGCGGATGACACCTTGTTCAATTTTGCCGATATAGTTCCTGTCGAATTCTACCCTCGTGCGGTGATGCTTCCAAACCCAGTCGTTGACCAGCTCAGCCAGTTCCTGACGGCCCAGGCCCTCCTTGGGGTGGGTGAGGGACGCGGTGCGCGCCCGCGCCTCCCGAAACTGATGATTTGATGTGTACCTATTCCGTGTGGGCAAGGCCCGGCCTCCTGGTGTGGGTCGGCCCGGCGCCCGTGGTGGGCACTGGGCACGTCTGGTGTTTGGTGTTCACAAAGATGTACCACGCGGCACGCTCGATGTGATCCCCCAGGATGACAGTGGCTTGCGGTGCGCACGACGGCGTATCGCTGGGCAGCGCGGCCGCTGGCCGAACGAGACCGGGCCGGGGAATACTGCGACTGTGCGCAGTCCTGGTCCTTTGGCTGGCGCACCAGGCGCTGTGGTGATCCTCACCGGACCCCCAGGGGCGGGCAAAAGCACCATCGCGAGGATGCTGACCGAAGCGCACCCCGCGCCAGCGGTCCACCTGCCCGCCGACGAGTTCTGGCGCTACATCGTCACCGGCGCCGTTGCGCCCTTCTTGCCCGAGGCGCACCCGCAGAATAAGGTCGTTATCGACATTCTCGCCGACACCGCCGTCCGCTACGCCCTCGGCGGGTACTTCGTGGTGCTCGACGGCATCATCGGGCCGTGGTTTCTGCCACCCTTCATCGCGACCGCACGGACCAACCGCGTCCGGCTCGACTACCTCGTGCTGCGCCCCACCCTCCCGGAGACTCTGCGACGCGCACAAGCCCGGATGGGGCAGGCGCTGAGGCGCTCAGCTCCGATTCGGTCGCTGCACCACCAGTTCAGCGACCTCGGCGAGCTCGAATCACACGTGCTCGACACGACCACCGACTCGGTGCTCATGACCTGCACAGCTGTCCGGAACGCGCTGCGCACCGCCCTGGGGACGGTCAGTGCTGACTAGCTCGTGGCCAGCGCGCCAGATGCCTCTAGCGTTGAGGCGTGTCACACCAGTCACAGGGTTGGGTGGCCGCGTGGGTGGGTAGAGGCGGACGGTGGAGAGCATGAGCACGGACGCGGATGCGGCCGACGGAAACGCACTGCGGGTTGCCCCACCGGTCACCTCCCGGCTGACCGCAGCCGAGATCTACGCCGCTGCGGTGCGAATCGGGGAGGACGAGCTCAAGCGCTCCTCGACAGGGCTGGCGCTCTCGGGCCTGGCCGCGGGCCTGGGCATGGGCCTGACGGGCCTGGGCTCGGCGGCCATCCTCGCCGACGTGGGCGACCGGGTGGCTCATCACCTGCTCGGCGCTTTGCTCTACCCGCTGGGTTTCATCGTCGTCATCGTGGGCCGGGCCCAACTGTTCACCGAAAACACGCTGTTCCCGGTCATCCTCGTGCTCGACCGGCGCCGGCACCTACGCAACACGCTGCGCCTGTGGGCCGTCGTCTTCGTCGCCAACGTGGTGGGCGCCCTGCTGTTCGCGGTGCTCATGATCAAATGTGGGGCGGTGTCCCCCGAGGTGGCCCGGGCCCTGAGCCAGCTCGGCAGCCAGACGGTTCAGGGCAGCTTCGGTCACCTCTTCTGGTCGGGCGTGGCCGGTGGCTGGATCATCGCGTTGATGGCCTGGCTGGTCACCGCCAGCCGGTTCACCATTGGCCAGATCGTGCTGATCTACCTGATGACCTTCGCCGTGGGTGCGGCGGGGCTGGCGCACTGCATCGCGGGCAGCACCGAGGCGCTCTCGGCCGTACTGGCCGGGCAGGTGCCGATGGGCACCTTTGCGAAGTGGCTGCTGGCCGCCACGGTGGGAAACACCATGGGCGGGGTCATCATCGTCAGTCTGCTCAACTACGGTCAGGTCGTGGGATCGGGGCAGGACCTGCATCGGGCCGACCGCTCCCTGGCCGACATTGAGGCCGACTTGGCCAACACCTCCCCGGCCCGGATGCGCCGCCAGCGCCGAACACCTCAGCGGCAGCGAGGCAACGGCCCACAGACGGCCGCAGAGGACTGGCGTGCGCGCCTCGATGACTGATCCCGCTGGTTTTGACCGCGCCAACCTGGCGGCACTGGGGCGTAGAGACAGCACTGTGGGACCGGCCCGCCGAGCGCGCCCTGGGGGACCCACACGCGCTGGATGAAGGCACCCCAGATGACGACATCGACGCTGCGCAAGATAGAGCAATCAGTCTGCTACGCCCACGTATTCGTGCACCAGAATCGCGAGGAACACAGAGGAGGTCGATGTGCCAAAATTTTGGGTAAAAATGGATGGCGACACATTTTGTGCCGAGGGTTCGCCGCCCACCTGCTTCGAACAAAAACTTGAGAATCCACCTCTTCGGAAGTCTGCACACGCCTTTAATCAACTCCAGGAAGCCACCGACAGGATTAACAAGATACTAGAAGACATGGCGTCACATGGGCCGAGCACCAGCCACGAGATCGCCTTTTTAGCAGTTCGCAGCCCTGACGGTCAGGACCACCTTCAACTGAGTTACGTTGATACCAGCGTGAAAGTTACCACTTTTTTGGTTAACACACCCAACAGACAATAGCGAACGAGGTGCCACATGGCGGACGCGCAGACTACTAGCGTCGCAACCGGTGTCGTAGGCGTAGCTATACCAGCACTTGGACTGCTCCTCACTGGTACCGCCACAAAAAGGACAGGGAGAGCTTCCGCTGGGTTTTCGTCATCGCGTGCGCTGGAATATTTGCCCTGACAGCCGCTGGCGTCGCACTTACTTTCTTACTCGGATCAAACACCGAGAGCCCCGCTGACGCCGAGAGCCCCGAAGTAACGACACACCTCACGGAAACGCAGTACGAAAGTCAACTGGGCGTCATATGTTCCGACGCGAAGGAGAAAGCGCGGCGGACCCAGGATCTGCAACCTCGGGAGACAGTACTCGGGACCGTTATCGAAATAGAACGCGACGAAGTGAGCCAGATAGCAAGGCTTCGACCGCCGGACAAGCTCAAAAATACTCACGCAGACATGCTCTCTGTCTGGCGTCGTCGTGTCAGACTACTCGAATCAGTATATCATCAGTTACCCCGGCTGAGCGACAGTGAACTAGCCACACAACTGGCCGCCGCGGATCAACTTGCCGCACAACTGACAAAATCTTTCCAGTCGCTGGGTGTGCCGGAATGCATTATATGACTAACTTTGGTCCACGGTATCCCAGCGGTGAGGTGGTCACCGGGTGCCGGGGACCTCTCCACCGTGCTGGTGGATGAGTACCCCGAGCGCAAGAACGGTAGCACCCGCCTCGGTCAGGCCCTGCACCAACACACAGTAGCTGGAGGCATGACACAGGGCCAGAAGGACCTCACGGTGCGCACCTCAGTAGTGCTCTCACAAAGTTACGTACTACGACGGATTGCCACCGAGCGCCGAGCTGGGCATCTTAAGTAATGCCGAACCGATACGGCCACGGGTGCGGTGCCTACCAACCTGAGCGACCGGGACAATTTTTCTCTAGGGGGCTTCAATGTTTGACACGATGAGCTTTGCCGAACTCGCCGAACAATACGTAGAGCTACTGCCGGCCCGCACGGTCCTGTCACTGTGGCATGTCAGCACCGGCGGAAACACCAACTCCTCCGGCGGCACGGGTGGTTGCCCCACGGTATTAATGGGATTGTGCACTACCACCTTCACGTACGACTCCAGTTCGAACGACACCATCGTCCACGTCGATAACGCCGGCGGCACCAGCGGCCGGTAACGGTGTGCCGCTTCGGCCGCTGCACGCCAGACTGATCCCGCGATACTCCGCGTCGGCCCCGCGCGGGGTGTCAAAGGTCAGTAACGCCTCTGCTGGGGGTTCCGCCGAGCTCGGCGACTTCGTTTTTCGTTGCGCTCCCCTACTAGGCTGAAGGAGGTGCTGGTGACGGACTTGAGGTGCCGTCAGACAAGTTGTTGGTAGGGATGATGATGCGGATCGAGGGGCAGGTGTCGGAGGTATTGGCGCGGACGAGGGTTGTCGAGTTC